>ERZ773070.842-NODE-842-length-20512-cov-4.974385_pt1 | contig 20512 bp, 16 predicted proteins | sample MGYA00580618_ERZ773070 | MGnify/ENA primary metagenome ERZ773070 (study PRJEB29015, sample SAMEA2738023) | human oral metagenome | biome: human oral; feature: human-associated habitat; material: dental | place: China | collected 2019 ... | reverse complement strand
TGAAAGAAGCTAATTTTTCACGATTTGCGTCAATTTTTTGACGAATTTCTGAAATATCCATACTTACCTCTTTTCACATATCATTTTATTATATCACAAGTCAGTATTTTTTTCTAATTTCTGACAGAGTCCAATAATAGTTATTGTATAAAATTTCTAAGTCCTTATCAAGAAATTTCGTTCTTTGTTACACGATTGTTAGATAAGTTGCTGTCTGAAGAAAAATATTAAGAAGTTAGATACGTCAAAATGATATTCATGATAGTCCCTTCTTTACAACCTTTCGCTCGAGAATTTCTAAAACGCCTGATTCTTGATTGCTTGGTGCTTGATACTTTGCTGTTTTCTTGACCTTTTCAGAAGCATTTGCCATCGCATAGCTGTGACCCACATAAGCTATCATTTCTAGGTCATTTCCACCGTCCCCAAAAGCCATCATCTCCTGTGGTGCAATACCAAAATGCTGACTAAGGGATTCAAGAGCAGAGCCTTTATGAACACCTCTTTGGATGATATCAATCGAACCATGTCCACTTGAAACTGCCTGAACGAGTTGACCAGTAACTTGATTTATCTTTTCAAGGAGTTGATCTGTTTTTTCTTCTGGCACCAATAAAGCTAACTTGACAAAATCATCTTCTGGTAAATCCTGAAAATTAGAGATTTCTTTCAAAGTATGGTAATAAATTGCAATTTCTTCTTTGTACTGTTTGGGTGCTGACTTGAGCAAATAAGTAGAATGAAGTCCGCAAAGAGTTGTTGCATTTTCTAAGTCTTCTGACACAAGCACATCTAAAACTTTTTCAATCTCTGTTCTAGCAATTTTTGCTTCTCGTAATAGCTTATCACCCTCAAAAATTAGTGCTCCATTTTCTGAAACAATGATCAACTCCTCCTGATGTTTTGGAAAAAATGAAGCCAGTTGGGCATACTGATTGCCTGAAATGACGACCACTTTTATGTCTTTGTCTTGCAATGCTCGATAAATTTTCTTAAAGCGCTCCACATCATAGATATTGTCAGAGCGAAGAAATGTACCGTCTATGTCAAATGCTACTAATTTTATCATCTGCAGACCTCCACTTACTTCTATTTTACACCAAAAGACTTAAACCTTCCTATGATTTTTGGCGAAAAATTTATTTCTTTCATCGTCCCTCAAATATGCTACACTAGGAGCATGACAAATTTAGCATTTATGAGCGATCTTCATTTGGATTCAAACCAATTTACCGATGAAGACATCACCATTTTGATTGATTTACTAAAAAAGAAAAAAGTTGACCACATTCACTTTGCAGGGGATCTGTCTAATGATTTTGAACACATTAGTTTGCCTTTTTTACAAAAGCTCAAAAAATCCTTCTCCGTTTCTTACAATTTAGGCAATCATGACATGCTAGGAATGACTGAAGACGACATTCAACAGCACAATTTCAATGTACAATCATTTGGACAGACTCAGTTTATTAGCCTAGCAGGTTGGTATGACTATGGCTTCGTCCCCGAAAAAACACCTGAAGAACACAAACGAACCAAGCAATTTTTCTAGTTTGATAGACGATTGAACCGCAACACTGATGACCCTATACTCACTCAACAGACCCTAGAACAACTTGAGAGAATTTTGACTTCTCTGAATGATCCTATTATCCTAGCTATGCATTTTGTTCCTCACAAAGATTTTCTTTACAATCACCCTTATTTTCAGCGCTTTAATACTTTTCTGGGTAATCAGGCCTTTCATGAGCTCTTTGTCAAATATGGTGTGAAAGGTGTTGTCTTTGGTCATCTTCACCACCGCCACTCCGCTCGAATGATTGACAGTGTCTGCTATCATACAAGACCTCTTGGTTACATCCGCGAATGGCAGTTGACCCAACAATTCTTCGAGGATTATCCTCAATACAAAATATCTCAAATGTACCGTCTCCACAAACGCTATAATGCAGTAAAAGACTTATCTCTTTTCCAATCATATAAGAAAAAGCACCTCCAAAAAGAACTAGAAGATGCACTTATCATTTTTGATATTTAGTACGAAAACAACTGAATAGCTTCTCTTAGCTCGTCTGAGAGAGCTTTTTCTATGTCTAACTGAAGATAAACTTCTAACAAGCATGAACGAGCATTAGAAAATTGCAAAAAGTCTACTGGTTTTTCTAGTGGAAAATCAAGTGAAGCTAACCAAGTTGCAACTCTGGTTTGTGAGAGTCTCTCATTTAAAATAGCCTGATAGATGACCCGTGCCAAACGCCAGTCCTCATCGCTGATAAAGCGCCAATTCACTCTTTTAAAAATCTTTTCTAGTACTTGAAGAACTTCATTTACTCGTATTATAGGAAAATCTGGGTGACAAATAATCTCAACTAAAAGATCTGCGCCATGAGCAAAGGCATGCACCCAACCATATTCTTCAGAATAACCAATCCTATCATTTTCGTACAACAAATAAGACAGTCCTTGTTCAAATAGAGCCATTCTTTGCTGACTAGAGAGCCTTTTAAAATAAAGTGAATTTTTCTTAGCATCCGCATGTAGCAAATTAGCGAATAATAAAGCCGTAAAAGATCGAGTCAGAGTCGCTTGATCAACCTCTTCTTTTTTATACAAGAGTCCCTGTCGTTTAAGAGCTTCAACCACTACAAAATCAAACTGTTCCTTTGTAAATAGTTGTTCTTGTATGGCTCTAGCTAGAGTAACGAAAATCAACTCATCTCGTATTTTATAATCAGGATGACCGATATAATCTAACAACCAAAGAATTTCTTCTTGTTGATAAATCGGCATATCCTGTGCTAATTTTTCTTTTAGTATTTTTTCCATATCTTTCCTTTTCAATTATATTATTAGATTATTAGAAAAAGTCATCTTCGGATGACTTTTTCTTTCTTAAATAGCATTCTGATCAAAGCCAAGTTTGCGTTGGATAAATTTGACAATTTCCACGATGATAATCATGGAGAAACTTCCAATGAGAACGGCTGCCCATTGTGAGAGGTCTAATTTTGTTACATGGAAAATTCCTTCTAGTGGCTCAACCAAAATGGTAGAAGCCAATAAAATGAATGAAACAAGAATAGACCAGTTGAAAGTTTTAGATTTGAATGGCCCAACTGTTAGAAGTGATTGATAAACAGATTTTACATTAAAGGCATGGAAAAGCTGGATTAGTCCAAGCGTTGCAAAGGACATGGTCAACGCATCCGCATGAATAGCTCTCATGTCACCAACATGAACTGGATTCATCAAAGCATAAGCATAAACACCGAGTACCAAAGCACCTTGCAAAAGCCCTTGATAAATAATCGAACTCATGACACCACCTGAGAAAAAGCTAGACTTACGACCACGCGGTTTATGCGTCATCACACCCGGCTCAGCTGGCTCAACCCCTAGTGCAATAGCTGGGAAAGTATCTGTCACAAGGTTGATCCAGAGAAGATGAACCGGCTGCAGCACATCCCAGCCAAAAAGAGTTGCAAGGAAAATAGTCAAAACTTCTGCTGTATTGGCTGAAAGCAAATATTGAATCGTCTTTTGAATGTTAGAGAATACTTTGCGCCCTTCTTCAACAGCCACGATAATCGTTGCAAAGTTATCATCAGCTAGAATCATGTCAGAAGCACCTTTCGAAACTTCTGTCCCTGTAATCCCCATTCCGATACCGATGTCGGCTGTCTTCAAGGCTGGTGCATCATTTACACCGTCACCTGTCATAGCAACAACCTTGCCTTGATGTTGCCATGCTTTGACAATTCGCACCTTATGCTCAGGAGATACACGCGCATAGACAGAATATTGACCAACAACTTTTTCAAACTCTTCGTCTGACAATTCGTTAAGCTCAGCACCAGTCATGACATGGTCTTTACTATCATCATTGATAATTCCAAGGCGTTTAGCAATAGCCTCCGCTGTGTCTTGGTGGTCACCTGTAATCATAATCGGACGGATACCCGCTTCTTTAGCCACTCGAACAGCTTCAGCAGCTTCTGGTCGTTCAGGATCAATCATTCCAATCATACCTGTGAATATTAAATCATTTTCAAGATTTTCAGACGTTAAGTTTTCTGGAATTTCATCAATAATTTTATAGGCACCAGCTAAAACACGCAAGGCCTGATGAGCCATACCTGAATTATTTTCCTTAATTAACTGAGTCGTTGCTTCATCAATCGGCGCAATATCGCCTGCCTTGTCACGAGCCACACAACGTTTTAAAAGTTGATCTGGCGCACCTTTTACAGCCACCAAAAATTTACCATCTGGCAAAGGATGAATGGTTGACATAAGCTTACGATCAGAATCAAATGGCAATTCTGCGACACGAGGATATTTCTCTAAGAAAGCTTTAACATCATACCCTTTATCAAGTGCATACTGAACAAAGGCTGTTTCTGTTGGGTCACCAATGAGTTTTCCATCTTGGTCAATTTTAGTATCATTAGCAAGGACAACCGAGCGTAGCAATGGCAAGTCGAGTCCAAGGTCAATATCTTGTTTTGCTTCATGCAAACTGCCGTCATAAAAGACTTTTTCAACTGTCATTTTGTTCATAGTTAATGTACCAGTCTTATCAGAAGCAATAATTTCAGTAGAGCCAAGCGTCTCAACTGCAGGAAGCTTTCTGACAATGGAATTTCTCTTCGCCAAAACTTGTGTGCCAAGTGCCAAGACAATGGTCACAATAGCAGGAAGTCCTTCTGGAATTGCTGCCACAGCAAGTGCGACTGATGTCATCAATTCGCCCAGCGGGTCTTTTCCTTGAACGAATACGCCGACCACAAAAGTGATTGCTGCAATAATTAAAATCGCATAGGTCAGCACTTTTGACAGACCATTTAGATTTTGCTTGAGTGGAGTATCTGTTTCATCAGCATTTTGGAGCATACCAGCAATATGACCGACTTCTGTAAACATACCTGTATTGACAACGACACCCATTCCACGTCCATACGTAACGTTTGAATTTTGGAATGCCATATTGATACGGTCGCCAATACCTGCATCAGCAGCTACATCAACAGTCAGATGTTTTTCAACTGGAACGGATTCGCCAGTCAGAGCCGCTTCTTCAATTTTTAAAGAATTTGCTTCTAAAAGACGCATGTCAGCAGGTACCACATCACCTGCTTCCAGCATAACGATGTCTCCAGGGACCAATTCTTTTGAGTCTACTTCTGTCACATGCCCGTCACGCAGCGCACGCGCAGCTGGGCTAGACATAGATTTGAGTGCTTCAATTGCTTCTTCTGCCTTACCTTCTTGGTAAACTCCAAAAATGGCATTAATAATGACCACAGCTAGGATAATAATCGCATCTGCAATATCTTCACCACCTGAAGTCACAACTGAAAGAATCGCCGCAATCAGCAAAATAAGAATCATCAAATCCTTAAATTGCTCAACGAATTTCATCAGAAGGGATTTTTTCTCTCCCTCATCCAGTTCATTGCGTCCGTATTCATCTAAACGCTTAGCGGCTTCATTGCTTGATAAACCTTGCTCAGAAGTTTCCAAATCCTTTAAAACTTCCTCCGAACCTTGCGTATAAAACGCTTGGCGTTTTTGTTCTTTTGACAAACTATTTCCTCCTTTGATCCCTTTTTGACAAACAAAAAGAGACCTGTTTATTGCAACAAGTCTCGCTGTTTCATACAAGGCCGGAAATTGCTTTCGTATTGACGACCTTGTAACGGATATCCCGCTAGCTACTCCCTTGAGTATTTTTATTATATCAAATTATTCAATTTTTTCAAGCAAAAAAAGGTCAATTTTTATCTATTTTACCGAACAGATAAAAAGACGAAATGAATAAAACAATGGCTAAGATGATTGTCTCTGCTAGATCAAAGAGCATACCGCCTCTCGTTAGAAAAAACCAAATAAATCTGCTCATAATGAAAATAGCCGTCATCACTCAACTAGGAAGGTTTCTTTTCATATCTTTCTACCTCCACGAAATTTCCATTTGATAATCCGCAAAAGTTCGTTCGCCATCAGGCATTCTCAATTGATAATGAAGCTCAAGTATCTGCTTTTTCAAATCAACTTGGTAATAACTTGTTTTCGTGATAAATTGCTGCATGCCTATTGGTGTCGGAATCCCAACCAAAGCTTCTCCCCCTTTGATAAATCGCATCAAGGATTTAGGGGTGGAGAAGCGTGTCATGACTAGTTCTTCATCATGAAACTTCAGCACAACCTTCTCTCCTTCTTCATTTTTAAACAATAAATAATGATAAGCGCCTTTTTGAGTCCAATCTACAGCGTAACTTTGGTCAATTTGTTCCACTTGCTCATCCATTTGAATTCGATTTTGGATTCTAATTTTCACTCTTCAAATTTCCTCGTCTTCCTATTTCTTTTTTCATTTTAGCAGAAAATCAAAAATATTTCTCCCATTTTTTCTTATACTTTTATTTTACCATAGCTCTGAATGGGAGAATTTTTGAATTAAAACAGCAAGTTTGAATCGCTATTTTCAGAGGTTATAGATTACTTTGTTATTTGGACTGCTAGACGAGATGTGGTATAATAGAGCCATGATTGAAAAAGTATTTCGTGATCCCGTCCACAATTACATTCATGTGGATCACCAAGTCATCTATGATTTAATAAACACCAAAGAATTTCAACGACTGCGCCGCATTAAACAGTTAGGAACTTCCGGCTATACTTTTCACGGAGGCGAGCACAGCCGTTTTTCGCATTGCCTCGGAGCATATGAAATTTCAAGACGAATTACAAAAATCTTTGACGAAAAATATCCAGAGGTTTGGGATTGTCATGAAAGCTTACTTGTCATGGCAACAGCGCTCTTGCACGATGTAGGTCACGGTGCTTATTCACATACTTTCGAGCGTCTCTTTGATACCGACCACGAGGAAATTACACGCCAGATTATCACAAACCCTGAAACAGAGATTAACAAAGTTCTGGTTCAAGTTTCGCCTGATTTTCCGGAAAAAGTAGCCAGCGTTATCAACCACACCTATCCAAACAAACAGGTGGTGCAACTTATTTCCAGTCAGATTGATGTCGATCGCATGGATTATCTCTTGCGAGACTCCTACTATACAGGCGCTTCTTATGGACAATTTGATTTAACACGGATTTTGCGCGTTATTTGTCCTGTTGAAAATGGCATTGCTTTTAAGCGCAACGGCATGCATGCCGTGGAAGACTATGTCGTCAGTCGGTACCAGATGTATATGCAGGTTTATTTTCATCCTGCTAGTCGGGCAATGGAAGTGCTCTTGCAAAACTTGCTCAAGCGAGCTAAATTTCTCTACGAAAAGCAGAAAGACTATTTTGCACTCTCTTCTCCCAACCTCATTCCTTTCTTTGAAAAGCGAGTGACCTTGAAAGATTATTTAGCACTGGATGACGGCGTGATGAATACTTATTTTCAGGTCTGGATGACAAGCCCTGATACGATTTTGTCTGACTTGGCACAGCGTTTCATCAACCGCAAAGTCTTTAAATCCATTATTTTTTCAAAGGAAAATGAAAAAAATCTGAATGTTATGCGGGATTTGGTTGCAGAAGTCGGTTTTGATCCTGACTACTATACCGCTATTCACCGCAATTTTGATCTACCTTATGATTTTTATCGTCCAGATGTCGAAAAACCACGCACTCAGATTGAAATTATCCAAAAGGATGGCAGTCTCGCGGAGTTGTCCACTTTATCCCCTATCGTCGAAACATTAGCAGGCACAAGGCACGGCGACAACCGTTTCTATTTCCCAAAAGAAATGCTGAAAGAAGCTGGACTTTTTAGTGAAAATAGTAAAACTTTCTTGTCGTATATCAAAAACGACCAATTTATATATGGAGAAGCACACGAACATGAGTATTAAACTAGTTGCCGTTGATATTGACGGAACCTTATTAAACACCAAAAGAGAAGTCACACCAGAAGTTTTTTCTGCTGTACAAGATGCCAAAGCTGCTGGAGTAAAGATTGTCATTGCAACTGGACGCCCCATTCCAGGAGTGAGAACTTTGCTCGAAGAATTACATCTAAATGAGCCAGGTAATTATGCCATTACCTTCAATGGCGGGCTGGTGCAAGATACAGTCACAGGGGAAGAATATATCAAAGAAACTCTAACCTACGATGATTATTTGGATATTGAATGTCTCAGTCGCAAATTAGGGGTTCACATGCACGCTATCACCAAGGACGGTATTTATACTGCTAACCGTAACATTGGAAAATATACCGTTTACGAAGCCGGACTGGTCAATATGCCAGTCTATTACCGCACCCCAGAAGAAATGGTAGATAAAGAAATCGTCAAAATCATGTATATTGACGAACCAGAAATTTTGGATCAAGCAATCGCGAAACTTCCAAAAGAATTGTATGATAAATACACACTCGTGAAATCTGCACCTTTTTACTTAGAAATTGTCAAAAAATCCGTCAACAAAGGTGCTGCGGTGGTGCATCTAGCGGAAAAATTAGGATTGACAAAAGAGGAGACTATGGCTATCGGGGACGAAGAAAATGACCGTGCGATGCTAGAAGTTGTGGGAAATCCTGTTGTAATGGAAAATGGGACTGACGAGTTGAAGAAAATTGCCAAATATATCACCAAATCAAACGATGAATCCGGCGTTGCATACGCTATTAGAGAGTGGGTTTTAAACTAATGTACACTTATAAGATTGGAATTTCTGCTCAAGAACACGATGATTTTGTTAAGCAAAGTTCTCAAACCAACTTACTTCAAAGCGCTTCTTGGGCAAAGGTCAAAGATAATTGGGACAATGAACGAATTGGCTTTTGCAAAAATGACCAATTAGTGGCTTCTGCTAGTATTCTCATCAAGCCTTTGCCGCTCGGTATGACTATGCTTTATATTCCTCGCGGTCCTATTATGGATTATCAGAATCAAGAATTACTGCAATTTGTCCTGACTTCCTTGAAACAATTTGCTAAAACTAAAAAAGCTCTTTTTATCAAGTTTGATCCGAGTCTTTTCCTCGTGCAGGCTCAAATTGGAGAAAACAGAAAAGAACAGCAAGAAACACTTGACGTGATTCAAAATCTCCAGAAAGCGGGAGCTATTTGGGTGGGGCGAACAGAATCACTTGATGAAACGATTCAGCCACGTTTTCAAGCAAATATTTACAAGGATAATTTCAGCGAAGAACTTTTATCAAAAAGTACACGCCAAGCCATTCGCACTGCACGAAACAAAGGCATTCAAGTCCAGTTTGGTGGCAAAGAACTTTTGGATGATTTCTCTGCTTTGATGAAAAAAACCGAGAATCGAAAGAGTATTCACTTGCGGGGGAAGGACTATTATCAAAAACTCCTTGATACTTACCCAGAGCATTCCTATATCACACTTGCAAGCATTGACCTAAATGAGCGTCTAGAAAGTCTTCAAGCTCAAAAAGCCAAAGCTGAAAAAGAAGCCAGCAAATTCACTGAAAAAACTAAACCTGGTAAAATTGAAAACAATAAGCAAGAACAAAAACGACTGCAAGAAGAAATGGATTTCTTGTCAGAAAAAATAGCACAGGGAGCAACTATTGTTCCTCTCTCTGGAACTTTGGTTCTCGAATATGGTGCCACTTCTGAAAATATCTATGCTGGAATGGATGAAGAATACCGCCGCTACCAGCCAGCTCTCCTCACTTGGTATGAAACAGCAAAGCACGCCTTTGAACGTGGCGCCGATTGGCAAAATATGGGGGGAGTTGAAAACGATCTAAACGGCGGGCTTTATCATTTCAAATCCAAGTTCAATCCAACTATTGAGGAATATGTTGGTGAATTTAACCTCCCAACTAATCCTCTCTATCATCTCTCGAATCTTGCTTATACTTTGAGAAAGAAATACCGCAGCAAACACTAAGAAAGGAATCGCATGACACTCAAACAACTTCGTCAGGAAGAATTTGTAAAACACAGCGCTTCTTGCGCTCAACGTTCTTTTATGCAGACGGTAGAAATGGAGAAGCTCTTATCAAAACGTGGCTTTACTTGTCAATATGTAGGATACACAAATGAGCATGACGAAGTGACTGTTTCAGCTGTGCTCTACAGTATGCCCATGACAGGGGGACTTCACATGGAAATCAATTGCGGTCCTGTTTCAACAAATCCTCAAGACCTACAGCATTTCTACCGTGAACTCAAGACCTACGCTAAAGAAAATGGTGCTTTAGAGCTAATTGTCAAACCTTATGAAACTTATCAAACATTTGACAGCAATGGTCAGCCGACCTCGCCCGAAAAAACAGAATTGATAAAAGATTTGACAGACTTAGGTTATGAATTTGATGGCTTGCAGACAGGTTACCCAGGTGGCGAACCTGATTGGCACTATGTCAAAGACCTAACTGAACTAACTGAAAAAGATCTGCTCAAATCCTTCAGCAAAAATGGTAAATCGACTGTAAAAAAAGCCAATACTTTCGGCATTCAATTAAAAAAATTGAAGCGAGATGAATTAAATATTTTCAAGGAAATCACTTCTGCCACTTCCGAACGGCGTGAATATAGTGACAAACCTTTGGATTATTACCAAGATTTCTACGATGCTTTTGGCAATCAAGCGGACTTTATGATTGCAACGCTTAATTTTCAAGATTATCTGCAACATCTGCAACATGATCAAGAAAAACTAAAACAAAAAATTCAAAAATTAAAAGCGGATTTAGAAAAAAATCCTCAGTCAGAGAAAAAACACAATCAACTGCGTGAATTCTCCAGCCAATTTGAAAGCTTTGAAACACGTAAAGCCGAAGCACAAGAATTGATAGATAAATATGGAACAGAAGACCAAGTTCTTGCAGGCAGCCTCTTTATCTATACACCACAGGAAGCGACTTACCTCTTTAGTGGTTCCTATCCTGAATTTAACAAATTCTACGCCCCAGCACTTCTCCAAGAATATGTCATGACAGAAGCTATCAAGCGAGGTATTCCTTTTTATAATTTTCTTGGTATTACTGGAATTTTCGACGGGTCTGACGGCGTTCTCCGTTTCAAACAAAACTTCAATGGTTACATTGTTCGTAAAATGGGCACTTTCCGCTATTATCCACAGCCATTAAAATTTAAAATTCTCAGTTTGATTAAAAAACTGCTACGGCGCGCTTAAAACTCTCAAACAGCTTTTTGAGAGTTTTTAAATATTCGTATTTTAGATAGGACTTATCAAATATGCTGAAACGATTTATTTCAAAAAAACTACTAGCGATTTACTTTCTGTTTATCGTGCCGACATGGATTGATTCAGTTTTAAACCCAACGCTCGTTCGGATGATTATTGATAATTTTCAAACGAAAAATTTAAAAATTCTCTGGCAAATCTTGATGTTGGGAATTCTTGGAAATATGCTGATTGTCTTAGGTTTAGCAGGTAAATGCTATTTCTATATAAAAATCATTGCAGACTTCAATACGAATATAAAAGAAAAGATGTTTGCTACTTTTTTGTACTTGAATTTACAATCTAAGTGCAAAAAATGAAGATATTCTTTCTGACTTGGAAAATGATGTAAAGCAAATTGATATCTTTTACCATTCCTCGTTGAATTTCCCTAGCAATAAAATTATTGTGGACAACATCGTTTGAAAATTTTAAAATTCGCCCCGTTGTAAAATGAAGTGTAATAAAAAGGCCAGTATAAATATCCTGACCTTTTTAAACTTCCACTATTATCCATCTAAAAACTTCCGCCACTGCCCCCGTGACTTCTGTCTGATGAAGATGTATGTGTGCTACTACCCCCAGAATCACTGGAGCTGCTAGGCTCCGGTTTTGCTTTCTTATCTACATTTGAGTAGAGGAAGAATTCTTGAGCATTGGTAATCTGGAGACTATTTTTCTTGATGTAATCAGTGGCTCCGGTTTGATGATAGACAGATTTGAGCTGACCTTTCATTCCTGTTACGATGAGAAAGGCGAGACCAAAGCCAATAGCCAATGCTCCAGGAATCCAGTACCAACTTAAAGGCTCCTTAGGGAGATTTTTTACATCATAAGGCTGCCCTTTTCGTGCTTGAGTGAGGAATTCATCACACTGCTCAGCGTAGGTTGTAAAAGCAGCATTGTAGTCACCATCTTTTAAATCAGGCAAGAACTGCTTTGATAGGTAGTCTAAGCCAGCATCGGTAAAAGCAGTGATGCCGTAGCCTGTCGTTGAAATATGCCACTTCCGTTCTGCCATACTGATTAAGAAAAGAACCCCATCATGATTTTTTCCTTGACCGTAGCCATTGTAGTCGAAGTAGTCATCTGCGAAGTCTTGAGCACTTTTTCCTTCCAGACTCTTAACGGTCACGACAACGACATCGCATTTTTGGCGTTTGCTAACATCTTTGAGCTTTGCTAACAAGGCTTTTTCTTGATTCGGCTTCAGCAAGTCCGCTTCATCTACTAGTAATGGATTGGCCGATGCATTGAGCAATTTGGTTACTTTATTGAGATAATACCGAACACCGCTATAAATATTTTTCCCACTCTCAAAAGCTTTCCAAAGTATGTCGTCACTCTTTGCTCCTAGCTTTTCTTTAGCGTTTCCGGCATAATATAGGATCCATTCATTTTTTTCTTTATCAACAGCAAGGAGAATACCTTCAGCTGTGCCTGCAGATTCTTGATAAACCTTTTCAGCATAAGACAAAATACCATCTTCACCTACTGATTTTGCTGCCAAAAAGTAAACTTTAAAATGATATTGTTCTTCAATAGCTTTAGCCGCTTTGTTAATCTCTGTTATTTCCTTGCTTGAAAAGGCTGAGACTTCATCACGAATATAGCTGGTTTCTTCTGCACAGACAGTCCCAATCATGAGAAAGGAGAGAAGAAGAGTTGTCAGTAATGTTATGAATTTCTTCAACATAATCTCATCCTCCCTTCTTACAGTAAGTGAATCAGCCATACAGCCGCATAACTAACTATACTTGCCGCCACGCCCAGTCCGATTAGCCAACGTCTATAAGCTTGCTTGTCTAAGGGCAAATCTCCGACGAATTTACCAGTCTGACCATTCATCGCAAAGACAAACTTTTTGCCCCTCCAAGTCGTATTTAAGAGCCAAACTGGATAGAGAACATACTTAGTTGAACCATTTATCAAGCGAATATTCGAAGATTCTGGGGTAACGGTAGAAAACCCCGTAACTGTATCTTCAAAGGCTTCCTCCGTGCTTTGCTTGACACGGCTGTTAGCATGAGTAATGCTCTCCTCGGCTCCGACATCATATTTATCTGCTAGGTATCCTGCTAGGTAAGCTGTCTGAAAATCAACAGCTTCTGAAAAATCAAAGGGTTCAATGGATTCCATTAATTGATCATCCAATTTACTTGAACCGTCTACCGGGATATGTTCAAACGCTAACTGACCGGAACGAATAACTGAAAAATAGCTTGTTTCGGTATAGTCATACTCACTATCACTCCATGTTCTAATCCTGCTTGCTTTATAATGAACATCCGCATCTGCTTCTGTGTCAAAAAGCCAGAACGGAACATAAACCCCCTTTACTTCATCAATATGATTTTGGTCTTTAAAAACTTTTGGCAAGAGACGTTTCCCCATGAGATGCTTATTCAGACTCGCCTTTGCTGCCTTTTTATCTAATTTGAATGGAATCACATAATCTGGCTTTAAATCACCAGCAAAGCGTCCCATCATAACAACAGGATTATCGCAGAATGGACACGAAGTGGCTGCTGTTGACTCGTCAGCAACAATTTCACCACCACAAGATTTACAGACATAAACTGACAGCTGATCAATCTCGCCCGTATCCCATTCACCACCAGCCTGCATACTCCAGGTCATATTTTCATCAGTCTGGGTTTTTAATTGTTCATCCAATTCCTTCAAACTTGACATATCCAATTCGGAATCACAATAAGGGCACTTCATTTTCTGGATTGAACTATTAAATTCAAGAGCACCACCACAATTTGGACATTTATATTCTTGTAAATCAGCCATGATGACCTCCTTTCTACTGTCATCGATCTATGAGATAGTTAGAAAAGCTTTTAAACAAGGTCATTTTCATCAAATACATTGCCGCATTCAGGGCAGAATTTAGGTGGATTATAAGCATCTTCTGGTTGCCAGCCACAATTGCTACAACGATATTGACGGCGGGTTTCTGGTTTCGGTTGACCACAGTTTGAACAGAATTTACCATTATTGACAGTCCCACAAGTACAAGTCCAGCTGTCACTCACAGGTTTTGGTGAACCGCATTCAGGACAGAATTTACCTGAAGCTTCATGTCCATTTGGACAAGTCCATTTATCTGCAGTAGTTTGGGTTTGAGAGGTTGCACTCGCTGTTTGCGTTTGCTGACTAGCTGCTTGCTCTTGTCCCATCGCAAAAAGATTTTGAGCATTCATGCCGCCTGCGCCCGCTGCCATTCCTACTCCCATAAAGCCAGTCATCGCACCGCCTGGATTTTCAGCCGCTGCTTTCATAGCATCTGCCTGTGCACCGACTAAGGTAGCCGCTGCCATGGTTGGGTCCTTCATAATAGCCACACGTTGAGCCTGCTTAATCATTTCAGCATCTTCGTCTGGAAGAGTTACTGAACCAAGAGCTACACTGATGACTTTCAAGCCACGAAGCTCGCCCCATTTGCTAGAGAGTGCTTCATTCATAGCATTTTCAAGTTCTGTATTGTGGCTAACGATTTGATTTGGCCGCAATTCTAGATCAGATAATGCAGCGAAAGCTGGTTGGAGGGCACTGATAAATTCGGTTTTTAGCTGTGATTCTAATTCTTCACGCAAATATTCTTTTTCAACATTGCCACAGACATTGGTATAGAAAAGAAGTGGGTCTGCAATCTTATAAGAATAAACACCAGAGCAACGGACAGAAACATCCACATCTAAGCCGATTTTTGAATCCACCACACGAAACGGAATCGGATTTGGTGTGCCAAACTTATTATCAATCAGCTCTTTGGTATTGAAATAGTAAACACGCTGATCTTTGCCTGTATCACCACCATAAGTGAACCGTTTTCCGATTTGTTTAAAAGTTTCCTTAATGGAATTGCCTAAATTACCTGTAAAAATACTCGGCTCGCTAGACGTGTCATAAGTGAATTGACCAGGCTCGGCACAGACTTCAACAATTTTTCCTTGCTCAACAATCATCATACACTGACCGTCTGCAACTGCAATTCCAGAACCATTTGAAATAATGTTGTCACTGCCCTTCGTATTGGATGAACGTCCAGATACTTGCTTTTGTCCTTTGACCACCATGACGGACTTGTCCATGGCATCACAATAAAAGAATTCTTTCCATTGGTCAGCCAATACGCCACCTACGGCACCAATTCCTGCTTTAATGAGTCCCATAAGAATCTCCTTTCTCTCTTTAAAAAGCATGCTTCCGTTACTTTAAACTGTACTATTGAACGACATCATCTCCTTTGTCATAAATTTGTGAATTTTTACAAAAAATTATACGCTAACTAGCAATGTTTGTCTTTTTATTGAAACATGATTAGCTGTATGAAAGCGCTTTATCTCCAAAACTATTTTACCATATTTTTATAAAATTGTAATTATCAAAAATATGAAAGCTATTTTTGGATTTATAAAACACCACAACCTAACAGTACAAATAAAAAAACGAATAATTCCGATGTTCTGACTAACAGAATATCGAAACTGTTCGTTTTTTGTATGATTTTTATGCAACTCTCTTAGATTTCATTTTTTGAAATCCTTGTAGAGACAAGCACAGATCTATCTCGCTTAAAGTAATATGACATTACAATTTTTCAGGAACAGCTGTAAGTAATTCTTGAATAGCTGCTTGGTTGCTTCCTCCAGCCATAGCCATGTCTGTTTTACCACCACCACGACCAGCTACGATTGGAGCAAGTTCCTTGATTAAATTGCCAGCGTGAATATCTTTTGTTTTGCTAGCCACAAGAACATTCACTTTCTCACCAATGGCTGCCACAAGGACAAGAACGTCTGAATAGTCTTTTTGTTTCCAAGTGTCTGCAAAAGTGCGTAGAGCACCCGCATCAGATACAGAAACTTGGCTGGCAATAAAGCTGTGTCCATTAGCTTCCTGCACATTCTTGAAGACTTCACCTGAAGCAGCTGCTGCTGCTTTTTCTTTCAGTTCAGCATTTTCTTTTTGCAATTGACGAAGTTGTTCTTGCAAGGCTTCAACTTTACGAGAAACTTCTTTCATTTGTGGAACTTTCAATGTCGTTGCAATAGCTTTCAAAGCATCTTCTTCCTCACGGTAAGCTTCAAATGCTTCTTTGCTGGTTACCGCAAGAATGCGACGAGTTCCTGAGCCAATTCCCTCTTCTTTGATAATCTTGAAAAGACCAATTTCAGAAGTATTCTTCATGTGAGTACCACCACACAGCTCAATAGAATAATCTCCAATTGTCACCACACGAACTTCTTTGCCGTATTTTTCACCAAAGAGAGCCATTGCTCCCATTTCTTTAGCCGTATCAATGTCTGTTTCAATCGTTTTGATGTCAATCGCTTCCCAGATTTTTTCATTGACTTCTTGCTCAATACGACGTAGTTCTTCTGCTGTAACTGCTTGGAAATGAGTGAAGTCAAAGCGAAGAAATTCTACTTCATTGAGAGAGCCTGCTTGCGTTGCGTGTTTACCTAAAACATTGTGAAGAGCCGCATGAAGCAAGTGTGTTGCTGTGTGATTCTTCATAACACGGTGACGACGATTGTGGTCAATTTCAAGCTTATACTCTTGGTTTAATGCGAGTGGTGCTACCACTTCTACCGTATGGAGCGGTTGTCCATTCGGCGCTTTTTGAACATCTACGACTTGTGCAACGAGATTGCCTGCAAGGTCCAAGATTTGTCCGTGGTCTGCTACTTGTCCGCCCATTTCAGCATAAAATGGCGTTTCTACAAAAACGAGGTAAGCCTTACCAGAAGTCACTTCTTCTACTTCTTTATCATCTGCCACAATCGCAACCAACTTCGCAGATAAAGCCTCTTTTTCATAGTTAAAGTGGCTTTCAGCTGTAATGTTTTGCAAGGTTTCATTTTGCATGCCCATAGATCCACCTTTAACAACACTAGCCCGTGCGCGTTCTTGCTGCTCTTTCATAGCAGCTTCAAAGCCTTTGCGGTCTACTGTCATACCAGCTTCTTCGGCAATTTCTTCGGTCAATTCTACTGGGAAACCATAGGTATCATACAGTTTAAAGACATCCGTTCCTGAAATAACAGACTGTCCTTTTTCCTTTAACTCTTCTACAATGCTTTGTGCAAAGTGTTGACCGGAATGAAGCGTGCGAGCAAAGGACTCTTCTTCACTTTTGATGATTTTTTCGATAAAATCTTGCTTTTCAAGCACTTCTGGATAATAGCTTTCCATAATTTTTCCGACAGTTGGAACAAGTTTGTAAAGGAAAGGCTCATTGATTCCTAATTTTTGACCATGCATCGAAGCACGACGGAGCAAGCGACGCAGAACATAGCCACGTCCTTCATTTCCTGGAAGCGCACCATCACCAATAGCAAATGACAGAGAGCGGATATGGTCTGCAATGACCTTGAAGCTCATATTGTCACCATCTGGATTGTAATTCTTACCAGATAACTTCTCTACTTCACGAATAATCGGCATGAAAAGGTCTGTTTCAAAGTTGGTCTTTGCCCCTTGAATAACAGCTACAAGACGCTCTAGACCTGCACCCGTATCAATATTTTTGTGAGGCAGCTCCTTGTATTCACTTCTTGGAACAGCTGGATCAGCATTGAATTGGGACAAAACAATATTCCAAATTTCAATATAACGATCATTTTCAATATCTTCTGCAAGCAAACGAATTCCTTGATGTTCAGGGTCAAATGCTTCCCCACGGTCAAAGAAGATTTCTGTATCTGGTCCAGAAGGTCCTGCACCAATTTCCCAGAAATTGTCTTCAATTGGAATCAAATGACTTGGATCGACACCAACTGAAATCCAACGATTATAAGAATCATGATCATCTGGATAGTAAGTCATGTAGAGCTTGTCTTTTGGAAAATCAAACCACTCAGGACTAGTCAGGAGCTCAAAAGCCCATTCAATCGCTTCATCACGGAAATAATCACCAATAGAAAAATTCCCCAGCATTTCAAACATGGTATGATGACGTGCTGTTTTTCCGACATTTTCAATGTCATTCGTCCGAATCGCTTTCTGCGCATTGGTAATCCGTGGATTTTCTGGAATAATGGTCCCGTCGAAATATTTCTTTAATGTTGCTACGCCAGAGTTAATCCAGAGTAGGGTCGGGTCATTGACTGGTACTAGACTAACAGACGGTTCGACAGCATGACCTTTTGAAGCCCAAAAATCTAGCCACATTTGGCGTACTTGAGCACTTGATAATTGTTTCATTTTCTTCTCCTTAAAACATTTCTCTAACTGATTTTTCTATTGCCCATGTGAGTTTTAAGAACTACTTTCAAGAGCTTCTACATAGTCAATAGCCACACACAATGAAATCACTAAATCCGCGTAGGCATCTTCATAAACTACAACTTGATAAGTGGACATCAGGTGCAAGAGTTCTTTTGAAATCTCTGCAATCACTTGTCCCTGCGCATCCAGCAGACGAAATTCCAAATCCCAGATATTCCCCTCGATGCGCAGACCTAAGTTGTCAAATTCATATTTATCTCGTAAAAAGGTAAATTTTTTACGGATATAAAAACTCGAACCATTGCGCAATTGAATTTCAAATTGAGGTAAGACTGTTAGCACAGTCTTTTGAATTTGGCTGACCACTTCACCCTTGTCATCATAAATCGTAAAAGTTTTGGGAATTTTTAAAAAGCTCCCCTCCACTTGATAATCAATGTTCCCACGATCATCTTTGATGTCAAATTTCTCACCACCAAAGCGAAATTTTTGTTTTACAAGATAGGTCTTCATAACGGTTCCTCGCAAAAAGACAAGTCCACTAGACGAAGGGCGAAAAACCGCGGTACCACCTTCATTCAATGAACTTGTCATTCTCATTTCATATTCTATTTTCCAAGATGAGTAGCATGATTTCCCGTCTCAGATGGCTCGCAGCACCGCCAATTCTCTGAACTAAGAACTTGAAAAATCAATTCTCACCATTTCATTATACTTGCTTATGCTTTCTTCGTCAACTTATTTTGATGAAGAAGATGAAGTATTTGTTTGGGTGTATTGAGAAAAGAGATTTTGGAAAGCAGCATCTTTAACTTTGATGTTTGCATCTTTCAATTCTTTTGCTACAACACTTTGGATGAAGCTTGTATTGTTTTGCTTAGCAGTTAAGATAACTTGCTTCAATTTATCTTTATAATCTTCCCACTTAGAAGACTTCTCTGTTTTGCTTACCAACTTAACGATATAATAGCTAGCTTGTCCTTGATTGCTACGAACAGTTACAAGATCTGAAACTGCATTAGCTTCTAATCCAAAAGCAGCTTTTTTTACAGCATCTGGCACATTAGTAGCTGCAGAGTCAAACTTGATTTCGCCACCTTTATCTTTGGTATCGCCATCTGTTGAATTATCTTTAGCCAACTGTGCGAAATCAGCTCCTTCAGCTTTAGCAGCTGCTAACACTTCCTTAGCCTTATCTTCACTATCTACCTTGATAATTTGCGCAGTTACCTCTGGTGTATAAGCTTCATAGGCAGCTTTATAATTTTCATCAGTAAGCTCTTTTTCAGCAGCTTTCTTAACAGCGTACTCTACAAGCTTATTGGTTCTAATTTGTTCACGATAAGCATCTTCTGTCAAACCTGCTTGAGCCAAGACACGAGCAAAATTATCTCCGTAAGCCTTTGAACTCTTTTCATAAGCTTCTTCGACTTCTTTATCAGTCACTTTCTTGCCGTATTGTTTTTCAAATACTTCTTTAATTGTTAAATTCAACAAAACTTGCTGAGCAGAAGGGTTGCTTTTTACTTTATCATAAAACTCAGATACTGTAATAGTATCGCCCTTCATAGTAATGATGTCCTTGTCAGAACCTGATGTTTTTCCACAAGCAGCTAAGACAGCTACTGACAAAAGGGTTACTGCCCCAGCGACAATTTTTTTCTTCATTTTAATGAAAACTCCTTTGTAAAATTGTTAGACTTGAAACAATTCATTCCATTGTCTCTACTCTTGATTGAGTTGCTGCGTTCTTTATTCTCTAAAAATGAAGTGCACAGCTTGGTTCACTCACTTTTCCTATTGTACCACAAATTAAATTTGATGGCTTAAATTTTTCTAAAAATTAGATAAAATCCTATAAATCTACAGCTTATTTTGATTTTCTAAGCATCAGAAGACCATCTCCTAACGGTAATAGACTCGCAGTCAGATCTGGACTGTCCAAAGTTGCATCAAAAAGACTATGTAAACCTCGGTAAATAGCCCGTTGGCCGCGTTTAATTTCTTCAAAAGGCTTAGCAACGTCTCCTCCTTGGAAGACATCATCAATGAGGACCAGACCGCCAGGATTGAGGCGCTTGAGG
>ERZ773070.841-NODE-841-length-20529-cov-14.714076_pt1 | contig 20529 bp, 21 predicted proteins | sample MGYA00580618_ERZ773070 | MGnify/ENA primary metagenome ERZ773070 (study PRJEB29015, sample SAMEA2738023) | human oral metagenome | biome: human oral; feature: human-associated habitat; material: dental | place: China | collected 2019 ... | reverse complement strand
ACTTATAGTAAGTGTGAAAAACAACAAAATACTCTATCGACCCCGCACCGCTGATTGCTTGCACACTCACCACGGATAATCTCCTCACCCTAGCCAACATCATCACCACATCAGGAATAGACCACCTGAAAGTATGGCGAATACTATCCACCCCTAGCAGACTCCCCCAACCCACAACCATTCGGGCGATTAACGTGATACAGAAGATAATATTCTACCAACCACCAGCCGAACCCTATTTCCCCAGCAACTGAATAAGCTTCTAGGAATATGCCATACTAAAAAGGAAGTAAGGATAGTTTTATTCCTCGTGATAAATTTAAGTGAGGTTAATCATCATGTACACCCGTGAAAACGCGCCGCTCACACCAGAACAACGAAAACACTTGGACAATGTTGTCGCCAATTCCCGTCTTGAGGGGTATGAGATAACCGACCAGAATATTGACGATGCCATCCGAATTATTTTGGGAGAGAAAACCTCCGATGACATCCGTAATGAAATCCTCCAGCGCTATGGGGTCACCCCACCAGATACCACGAGTCATTCATAAGTGAGTACGACGACTGGAAACAAGAAAACGACCGGTGGGAAGCCTATCTCTATCCCAACGGAGTTTTACGCAATAAACTTGGTATCACCAAAGCTGCGAAATGGCACAAAATGGAACGTGGCTTCGTCACAGCGCGCAACGCTGATTTTCAACCTAGTACAGGACTGACTACTGGGAGTGTCGGGGAGGAACTTTTTGCTGTGCATCAGTATCTTTTCCAAGATTGCTATGACTGGGCTGGGCAGCCACGAAACGTATGGATGTTCAAAGGACACACAACCTTCGCCGGTCCAGACGATATTATCCCCATGCTAGAAGAAGTTAATGCCGATATCGCAGAATTTGATTGGGATAATAATGACATTGACGCTGATGACTTAAAGCATTATATTAATGCCGCACAACTCGGTGAGATTCATGCGCGACTCAATCTGATTCACCCCTTTCGGGAAGCCAGTGTATCAGGGGTTTTCAGAGTTGAACCCCAGCTTAAGTATTTGGCCTACTCTTCCATAGGTAATACCAAGAAGGTACGCAATATCTCGATAGTTGTATCCACTGGCTGCGAGGTTATGTGCAATCTGGGTGATTTTGTGCAGTTGTGTGTTTTCTTTGCGGCGGAGTTGTTCTAGTTCTGCACGTGCAGACTGTGCCTGGTTTTCTGCGTCTCCTGCGATATTGAGATTGATGACGGCAGTCTCGGGAGAATCGGTGAGTTCTGGGAATAACGTGAGTGCGTCTCGGAGTTCATCGGCGATTTGGTCGAGCCTTTTGGTTTGGGTGATAACGCCTGGATCTTCAATAAGTTGGGCGACCCACCATTGGTTGCTGCCACGTTCTACGTGGGCGGTGAAGGTGTTCATTTATTTTATTCCTATCTGCTTGTAGATTTTTTGTGCCATGAGGTCATCAATTTCTGAATGTCGTGCAATGGTGGTGTAGCGATCGCCTACCCAGATGCGGGTATGGTTAGCACCTTCTTTGATGACTAGTTTTTGGTTGGTCTTTTTTGCATAGTGAGCAATGGTTTTGAGGATGTGCTTCCTTTTTGTCACAAAGTTTAGTGTATTGGTCTATACTGGTTCAAGTCAATCTTACTATACTAAGTGGTGTGGTATTTAGATTCCGGTTTAAAAGCTGGTTAAGTGAGAGATTCCTTCTCACGAAACTAGGCTAAATACTGGTTCCACACTTGAAGAATATCAACATCATCAAGCCCATGCTTTAACGCAGAATCGAGAATTCGAATCATGTGTTAGCCTGGGGACATTCCCCAAGGTTCAGGATGATTCGAGCTTCCTGAACCTTGGGGTTATCGTTGGTGTTTACCGCGCTGGTATTTTTTCTTCTTCCGGTATCGGCCCTCCTTTTGGCTGATATAACTGCGGCTATAGTTCTTTCGTGGGAATAAACCTCTAAACCCCCTCTAGCAGCCTCAGAGAAGCCGTGAATCCTTAATTCTTGACCTTTTTATATCATCCATCTTGTTTTAATCAATTAGAGGGCAAGGAAATCACCGTGAGGTGATTTTCGCGGCAGCACAAAAAACCGTAACCCATGGAGGGCCTTCCACATTTCATTTCCACCCTTTAATTATTTTCCCCACGAAACACAGTTATCAACATATGTTTGACTACGAAATAGCCACCCCAACCTACAGGGTTTGTTACAGGTATATAGGAAATATAGGATTTATAGGGGGACCCCGAAAAACATATCTTCACCAGCACAAACCCAGTAGAGGGCGGGACTCGACTCACGAAGAGGAATGTGGTTGGTGTCACAAAAATCCCCGCCGCCTGTGGATAAACCATGAGGCGGCGGGGGCTGGAATATTTTTTAGAATTGCGGTGGAAGATCTGGGTTGATGGGGATGTCTTTTTTCATCACTGCTGGAGTATGGCCAACAAGTTTGACTCCGCCTGTCCAGAGTTCAATTCCTGCTTCCGGCCAGGCTTTTTTGACTTGACTGATGGCTTTTTTGACTTTCTTTTTAAAATCCCGTAAGCCTTGGGCGGTGGTGGGGTATCCGGTGCCGAGTTGGGCTTTGAGTTGCTCCCACGTCACGCGGGTATCACCTTTATGATAGCTGATTCGATAGGTGGCCCAGCAGTAAAGGTCAATGGCGAGGGGATAGCGTTTGAGGTGTGCTAGATGCACTGTGTCAAGGGGTACAGCCCCGTCGATAAGTTCACGGAAGAATTCTGCTGAAAGTTCGACGTAGGCATAGGGAAGCTCATCATGTGCTTCCCACCAGTAGAATGCCTCGGTGGCAACCACAGTATTCATCATGGATTGTACTGTTGCTTTTCCCCGTTTGCTGTCTACTTCCCGTGTTTGGTCGATAGAAATGACTGTGTTGAAAAGCCGATGAAGATGTTCTTGGATAGCTTTAATTTGCCGGCCGTCTACTCGTTTAGTCTGGCCAGAGACGTATTTTCCGTGGCTGATGCCTAGTTCTGCGAAGAATTGGTTGAGGCTGTTACCACGTGGGATAACACGGGCTTGGTCGATGGGGAGGCTGGCGTTTCGCTGGATGGCTTCTTTCGTTAACCAACACATAATCAGGCGAGGATATAGCAAATCTGAAAGAGCATGTCATCCGCCTTATTTTTCCTTACTCGGGTTACCCACAGTTAGGGTGTAACTATAATTGGTATAGCCCGGAACTTTAGGCCTTGAAAGCGCAAGGTATAAGTGCGCATAAGTTGGTCGGCTATGCCAGCTTGCAGTCGGCGCTCATCGCTTCAACACTGTTTCGACAAAAGGAAATTGTAGTCTATAAAATGAAATCACTTCGGTTTTTCCTGGTCCTGTTACTGGTTTGGTTAGGAACCCAAATTGTTATCTGGGGCTGGTCAGAATTCATCTTGAAAGGCAGCCAGTTAGAACGTGTGCTAGAACTCGAAGACGTAGAACCCTACCTCAAGATCCCTTTCTATCTCCTTTTCCCGGTACCCTATGCTGTAGCAGTCACGCGTCGAATAGTGAAAAAGGACAACACATAACTCGTACCACAGCCACCAGCTCACTGGCGCTCGTTGATCCTTTACAGGTTTACCACTTTGCAATGCCCGTAAAGTAGTAAACCGGTAGCAGACGCGAAGGACGGCGTAGCTACAATAACCACAATGTTCCTTACCACCATAAACTACACAAATCACACCAGCGTTATTGTGGCTGGCAGGCCTCATAAATGAATAAAGCCCGAGCGTCACCCCCACTCCAGGTTTCGTATTTGATTTTTCGCCACTTTGACTAGAATAGTTTTCGGAAGCAAGGACACTAAATTTTCGCAGAAAGGTTTCGCGGGAAGGAAGAGTCTGGCTTGTGACCGTGACTTTTGAGTCACAGGGCTACGGCAGGCGCAAGCTGCTTCACATTCCTTAACTCCCCAAGGTTCATCCCCTGGGGAGCTTTTCTTTTTCTGCGCCGAGGCGCCAAGACCCACAATCAACAACCACAAAACTCCAGCCATCGTGGCCGGTTGCCAATCCGCGTACGTATCGCTACCCTGTTCTACAGACAAGCTTGCAGACAGCTTAGTCTAAAATTTTTAGACCGTTACCATAAGTGCCGTAAGGATACGCATGTCGAACCATAAGCTCTGGGATATAGCCACCAGCCTGCGCAATGATTACCGCTATGTTGATCTCACCCATTCTTTCTACCCTGGCCAACCCAAATTCAGCATGTTAGAAGACCAGGTAACCACAAGGCTCTTCACCGTGGCCGAACAAGGTTTCGAAGTAGATCGCTATAGCATTGTGGGCCAATGGGGCACCCACGTCGACCCGCCCGTTCACTTCGTGGAGGGGGCGCGCACGCTCGACGAGCTGCCGGTGGAGGAAATGATCCTGCCGCTGGCGGTGCTGGACCTGCACAAGGAGGCGGAGGAGTTCCATAATCTTGCGGTGACCGTGGATCACATCAAGGATTGGGAAGCCCGCAATGGCCGCATTCCCGAGGGGGCGTTTGTGGCGCTGCGGACCGACTGGTCGAAGCGGTGGGTCACGGATGATCTTTATGGCATTGACGCCGAGGGCAAGCGCAACTGCCCGGGCTGGTCACTTGAAGCACTGGAGTTTTTGCGGCACGAGCGGGGTGTGGTGGCCATTGGGCATGAAACCACCGACACGGATCCCGGTTCGTCCATTGATGCCGGCAGTTTCGCCTGCGAATTATATTGGTTGCAGCAGGACCGGTGGCAGATTGAGCTGCTCAATAACCTTTCCGAGGTTCCCGAAACCGGCGCCCTGATCTGCGCCACCTGGCCGAAGCCGAAGGACGGCACCGGGTTCCCCGCCCGGGTGTTCGCCATCGTCCCCCGCTAAATTTCCCTGATTATCCCTGATGAAAAGGAGTTTCTGATGTCAGTTTCGCAACCCGATCCATTGCTGCCGGTGTTACGTGACGATGAGTTATCCGAACGGGCCGCGGCGGTATTCGCCGATATTCGTGCCACCCGCAATACCGATTTCGTGAATAATATTTGGCGAGTGTTGGCCAACGATCCGCAGCTGCTGGAGCAAACCTGGGCAGAGGTGAAAGGCGTCCTCGGTGCGGACGGTGAGCTCGATGTGCTCACCAAGCAGCTCATCTATATTGCGGTGTCGGTGGCGCAAGGCTGCAATTATTGCATCCGCTCCCACACCGCGGCCGCGCGTAACCTGGGGCTTACGGATGCGCAGTTCGCCGAACTCCATGCGGTCATTGGGGTGGCGGCAAAGACGAACCGGCTGGTTCAAGGGCTGCAAGTCCCCATTGATGATGCTTTCCTATAAAATTTGAGGAGTTCTTATGGATCTTGGTCTTACTAATCGGCGCGCTATTGTGACCGGTGGTAGCAAAGGGCTGGGGCTTGCCACGGTCACGTCGCTTATCGACGCCGGGGCCAACGTCGCGTTTTGCGCCCGCAAAGCCGACGAGGTGGCAGCGGTGGAATCCGAGTTGAATGCTCGGGGCGCCGGCACCGCCCACGGTTTCGTTGCCGACGTCACCGACGCCGAGCAGGTGGAACGGTTCATCACGGATGCCGCCACCGCCCTCGGCGGCGTGGACATTCTGGTCAATAATGCCGGTGGAGCCCACCCCGGGACGGGCGAATCCATCACCGATGAGGCGTTCCAGGCCGACTTCAATATCAAGGTATTGTCGTGGCAGCGGACGATTCGGGCCGCACTCCCCTACCTGAAGCAGAGCGACCAAGCCCGCATCATCACCATTGGTTCCGTCTACGCGCACTCCCCCTCCCCAGCGTTTTTCTCCACGTCCGTGCACCGGGCGGCCGGCGTGAACCTCACCAAGGCGTGGGCGGTCGAGTTGGCGCCGGCCGGCATCCTGGTCAATGGTGTCAACATTGGGGTGATCGAAACCCCGCAGTGGGCCAATATTCGAGACAAGCGCGCCCCCGGCGCGACCTTGGCGGAGTTTTTCCAGGATACTGTGGATGCGGATATTCCCCTGGGTCGGATTGGTCAGCCGCAGGAGTTGGCGGATGTGGTGACGTTCCTGGCCAGCGCCCGGTCGTCCTATGTGACGGGCACGATCATTGATGTTGCTGGTGGTATGGGGATCAGCTAAAGCCTCTACTGGATGTAGGCAGCCCACCTTACGGTGGGCTGCCTACGTCGTAAAGCTAGGTATGAATAAAAATATGGCCAGATGATTTGGGACTGCAAGTGTTGTATGACTATTATCGCTAGACAGATTAGTCTAAGTAAAGGAGACAACACTGTGGGCAAGAAACTCGGCAATTTTGGGGTGCAGATCACCATTGGCCTCATTGCCGGCATCATCCTCGGGCTCATTGCGCGCAATATAGGCTGGTTGGGTGGTACACTGTCCTGGCTGGGCGATACCTATGTGCAGCTACTCAAGGTGATGATAGCGCCGCTGATATTCACCGCCGTGGTGACGTCGATCGCTAACCTGAGGCAGGTCACCAATGCCGCTCGGCTGGCCGCGCACACCCTCATATGGTTTGCTGTCACCGCATTCCTCGCCGTGACCTCGGCTATTATTCTCGGAATCCTCATCCAGCCGGGCGTGGGCGCCGGTGTGGATGCTAGCGCCGCCCAGGAGCCGGCCACCACCGGGTCGTGGCTCGGGTTCTTGAACTCCGTTATTCCCAGCAATATTTTGGGGTTGGGCGCCAAGCTGAAGAATGGTTCCGTCGCCCTGGATTTCAATGCGCTGCAACTCATCGTGATCTCCATGGCCATCGGCATTGCCGCACTCAAGGCGGGCAAGGCCGCCGACCCGTTCCTGCGGTTCACCGAATCCCTGCTGAAAATCGTGCAGGTGGTGTTGTGGTGGATCATTCGGCTCGCCCCCATCGGCACCGCCGCCCTACTGGGTAACGCCGTGGCCGCCTATGGGTGGGAAGCCATCGGGTCGCTCGCCAGCTTTGTGCTCGCCATCTACCTGGGGTTGGCCGTCGTCATTTTCGGCATTTACCCGGCGATCCTGGCGTATCATCGCATTCCCGTGCTGGGCTTCTTCAGGCGGGTTTGGCCGGTCACGTCGCTGGGGTTTGTCACCCGCTCCTCCATGGGGGTCATGCCCGTCAACCAGCGGGTGGCCGAACAGTCCATGGGTGTGCCGCCCGCCTATGCTTCGTTCGCCCTGCCGTTGGGGGCGACCACCAAAATGGATGGGTGCGCCGCGGTGTTCCCGGCCATTGCCGCTATTTTCGTGGCCAACTTCTACCATGTGGACCTGACTATCACCCACTACCTGCTGATTATCCTGGTGTCGGTGTTTGGTTCGGCGGCCACCGCCGGCACCACCGGCGCCACGGTGATGCTCACGCTCACGCTTTCCACGTTGGGGCTGCCACTGTCCGGTGTGGGCCTGCTCCTGGCGGTCGAGCCGATCATCGACATGGGTCGCACCGCCGTGAATGTGACCGGTCAAAACCTGGTGGCGGTCATTGTGGCGAAGCGGGAAGGCATCCTGGACCAGGACGTGTGGGATGCTGCCGAGCACGGCCATTCGGCGTTCGACGAGGCACCCACCGGCGCCGAAACCGTCGAAAAGCTCACGGCACAAACAGCGCAACCCGCAACGGCCGGTTAGCGGGTTAGCTCGTCGCCGCGGATTCCACCACATCTAAATATTTATCCAACCCCCACGGGATGGACAGCGGCGACGGGTTAGCCACGGCCCCCACCGCACCGTTGTCTAAAAACGCCACCTTCCCCTGCTTAATGGCTTTAATCTTGCCGAGCAGGGGATCTTTTTGCAGCTTCCCCAACCATTCCTGGTTAGCCTCGTCGCTGTCCATGCCGTAGGCGACAATCATGTCAATGTCGTCAAAGACCGTGGGATCCTCGGCGGATACTTCCACCCAGGCGTCGTTGCCGGATTTTTTGGATTCCTCCGCCACCACTTTGGGTATCCCCATGCCCACGGAATCGTAGAGGAAGCCGGCACGTGGGTCGCTGGAACGGTAAAAGCCCAGCTTATTAAAGCTGTTCTGCGGACCGAACGCGGTAAACAGCACCTTCTTACCCTTGAGTGCGGCATGCTTCGCTACCGAGGCTTGAATCTGCTTCTTCAGGTCGGCGGCAAGCTTCTTGCCCTCGGCCTCCTTGCCCATGGCGGTAGCGTTCATTTCAATCATTTGTTCCATAGATGTTCCCCATGGTTTGTCGGGGTAAGCCACCGTGGGGGCGATAGCGCTCAGCTTGTTGTAGTCGTCCTGGCTCATGCCGGAGTAGGCGGCCAGAATCACATCCGGGTGGGTGTCGGCAATCTGGTCAAACGGGATGGAGTCGGTCTCCTCAAACAGCTTCGGGGGTTCGCCGCCGAGTTCCTTCACCTTGTCCGCCACCCAAGGCAGCATGCCGGTCGTGTCGCTCCCCCACGACACGTATTGCATGCCCACCGGCACCACCCCAAGCGCCAACGGCACTTCCTGGTTTCCCCACGCCACGGCCGCAATCCGCTCCGGTTTTTTATTAATAATGGTTTCGCCGAACGCATGCTTAATGGTGATCGCCCCGGGGGCCGCCGATGTGCCCTTGCCGCTTTGCGACGCCTTACCGCCGCCCGCCTTGGGTTCGTCGGCAGACTTCGAACAACCAGTGAGCACCAGGCTCACAGTGGTAAGAATGGCGGCAATCCGTAGAAATTTCATAATATCCTTCCCGCTTGTGGAGGTTCATCTTATCCAAAATCTAACACCACCGCCGGAATGGGGGCTAGCGATAACGCTACTGGTAGCTGATGAACCAGGGGGTTGGTTGCACACCGAGCGTCTGGCGGGGATCGAACATAGGTGTGTCTTCATCAATGAAATTCTTCCACGCCATGAAGATCTGCGGCTGAAGCCCTTCCCGCATCTTGTCCCACGTGGCCATTTTGTCGTGGGCGTCACCATGACCATCAGCATGCAGCACAAACGACAACTCCGGGTGGTTAAGGTTGAGCTGTTCCCGATTACGGATCATTTGCAACTGGAACTGGTGCATGATGAATATTTTTTGGGGCAGCTTCTTGGTTTTTGTGAAATCCGCCAACCAGGCCGACACCTCATTCACCTCGGCGGCGGTGGTGTTGCCGACCCGGCCCAATGGTTTCTCATCCGGCCCAATCTTCCACTCCGGGTCTAATGCCAAACCCACATAGGGTAGGGCGAGCAGCTCCTGGTAGCGCTGGGCCTGGCTTAAAAAGCTGGCCCGGCCGGGCTGGAGGTCGAGGACGGCAAACCCACCGGCCTTGCCGATGGCCTCCACGTAGGGCCGCAGCTCCTCAACCGTACCTTCGTTCGAATAGTCACCATCGTCCCCGGGGGAGGAAGACGCCACGGTGGCAATGACCTCAAACGCCGGCACGGTGGGCGTGTCCGGGGTGAGCTCCTGGTATTGACGCACCAAATCATTGACCCGCTTCACCGCCTCCTGCGGCGGCTGCTCCCCCATGACCCCCAGGGCCGGCCCGGAGGGGTGACCGTAGAGGGCAATAATGCGCCTGCCTGGGAATACCAGCCCGGTTTTACCGCTAGGCACTGGGCCGGCATCCGCAAGCTCTAGGCGGGTGGCAAAGTCGGTCTCCGTCCCGAAGTCGGCGCCGAGGGCGTAGTAGGTGGCGGGTTTCTTCGCCATGAGGCTCACGCTGGCGCGGGGGTCGGCGGCGGCGAGCCGCTCAACGGTGAGGCCGCCCGCCATGGCCGCCAGCACACTGGGGGCATCGGTGGTGTCGGTGACCAGGGCGATCGTGGTGTCGCCGCCGGGGGTGTAGCCGTCCAACAGTTGGGCCACGGTGGGGCCAGCGGCAGCCGGGGCGGCTGGGGCGGAAGTGGGTGCGCCCGACGTGCTCGGGGCACTCGGCGCCGCGGACGCGCCGGGGTCCGCGTCCGCCACTCGTTCTTCTTTGGCCTTCAACCGTTTGATTTCGGTGGCGATGGCGTCGGTGTTGGTGCCGTCATCAATGAGCAGGGGCGCCTGCAATTCTTTGGCTTTTTGTGCACCGGCGCCCGAATTTGTTTTCGAGGCCACCACGACGGTGTCGGCCTTATTCACGAGTTTCTGCACGGCGGCAACCCCGGTGTGGTCGGTGGCAATCAGTTGCGGCGGTGGGGATGTTTCTGTGGCTGCTGGACTGTCTGTGGCGCCAGCGGCATCGGCCGGCGCAGGGACATCGGTGGTGTTTGAATGAGTAAAACCGCCAAAGCCGCAGGCAGAAAGCAACAGGCCAACTGGAATACAGACAGCGAGGACGACACGAGTAAGGGGGCGTTTCATTATGGGATCCTTGGGATTAGTGATTACCTGAATGGGACTTCAGCAACGGTGCGCCGCAGTTTTCTGGTGCGCAATCGGTGCGGGGATTCGGCGAGGTTTTCTACGGCTCGCACGGCGCACATCACGTGCGCCTCCTTGGAGGATGAATAGAAAGCTTGTGCGGCTGCGGGAAGTTTAGGAACCGCGTGCAACGGCAGGTCGGAAACACTCAATAACGTACCATAGGGGATTCGATACCGATAGCCGTTAGCGGCCAGGGTGGCGGATTCCATGTCGCAGGCAATGGCGGTGGAGCAGCGCAACCACTCCCACAGGGCCTTGGGGGTGTGCCATTCCCAATTGCGGTCGTCGGTGGAGATGACGGTGCCGGTACGCATGAGGGACAGGTCGGCGCCATAGACCTCGGCGACCCCGGATTCCAGGGCCCGCTGAACCTCGGGAACCGCCGGGATGGGAAACTCCGTGGGGATATGCGTGTCGAGCAAATGATCGCTCCGTTGATAGGCGTTTCCTAAGATAAGGTCGCCCATGCGCATGCGGCCGTCGAGGCCGGCGCAGTGGCCAATCATGATCCACAGGTCGGGCCGCAGCACGGCAAGGCAGTCGGTAATGGTTTTCGCGTTGGAGGGCCCGACCCCAATGTTAATCATGGTAATCCCCCGGTTACCAGGTGAAATCAGGTCGTACCTGGGCATTTGGTAGTGGGATTCCATGGTGAGGGCGCCGATGTCCATGGTGGCGGCCTGGGCTTTGGTGATGGTTCGGCCGTCGGCAAGCACGAGTGCGGTATAGCGGCTATCGGTGTGCAGTTCGGCAAGCCCATAGCGGAGGAATTCATTGGTGTGCATGCCGTAATTGGTAAAGAGAATATATTTCTGCACGGTTTCCACGGGGAGCCCGGTGTAGTGTTCGATGCGTTCGCAGGCAATGTCGAACCGTTGGGGGGTGAAGTGGAAGAGGGGTTTTTCCGGCCCGTGGAAGGCGTCCCAGTCACCGTCGATGATGGCGTCGTCGACGTCGTCAAGCGTGGGGCGGGGGATTTCGGGGGCGCGTTTGGCACCGACCGCGCCGGCAAGACCGTCGATAAATTCGGGCGGGATGCGCATGCCGGAGTCGCCGACGGTAATGGTGCAGTCATAGTTGCGCGCGAGCCGTTCGAGTTGTTCGACGAGGTAGGGTTCCATGAGCGCGGGTTTACTCAGGCAGGCGGTGTAGGTTCCGGCTTCCTCGACGTAGCCGAAGGGTTCAGTGCGGTCGACGGGATGCCAGCTATGAATATCAACTATAAGTTTTGGGTAGGTTACCTGCGGGTATTTATGGGGTTCGTATATGGCGGTGCGTGCAATGGCGGTCACAGTGTCATAGTGTCGCTTGAGCTTTTCGACGGCTGCCGCCGGTGTCAACCCGCTCACGGAATCATTCTCCTTCCCTGTTTCTTATGATGCTACTAGGGAAGTCGTATGTTCGGGGTTGCTACTTGGTGAATTTCCGGAAAAATTCGATGCTGCCAGCGCCTACCACGGAACCGAACCCCATGTTGGGTGGTTCGACGCCGAAGTCTTGCCATGTCACATCGACCTTCCCGGCGGTTTCCAGACCGGCTTCAGTGCGGGCCATGTCCAGTTCAGCCACCGGGTAACCGGCATAGAGTTTTGGTGCCGAGGACGGCGGTAATTATGTATAATGACTATCAAAAAAGGACAAATATGCTGCTCTATGACCTGGTTTTCTCGTTCGGACTACTGTTGTCAATCCTGCTATTCATAGGGTTTTTATTCACATTGTCCCGCTCTGCCGAGACGCCAAAGATGAAAACGGTGTGGGTCATCATTGCCCTGTGCGTCCCCATCGTCGGGCCGACCTGCCACTTTATCGTCTACCGGGGCCAGCGGTCGTGACCGGCGAATGGCGGTTATCCTGCGGCGATGCCCTCGATTTCTACGACACCTGGGACACCCCCACCACCATCATTTCCGATGGGGCCTACGGCGTGGGCGGCTTCCCTGGAGACCCCAGAACCCCGGCGGACCTGCCGCGCTGGTACGAGCCACACATCGCCGCGTGGTCCGCGAAGGCCACACTGGCCACAACACTTTGGTTGTGGAATACCGAAATCGGGTGGGCGAACATTCATCCCCTGCTCACCGACCATGGGTGGCAGTACGAAACCCTCAACATTTGGAATAAGGGAACCGGGCACATTGCCGGAAACGTGAATTCGAAAACTATTCGACGATTCCCAGTGGTCACCGAGGTGTGTGCGTTCTACACCCGCACTCCACGGCTGCCCAGGCATCCCGGTTCCCCGGAGTTCATCCACATGAAGGAATGGCTGTTGAGCGAGTGGCTGCGCACCGGGCTGCCCAAGGCCGACGCCAATAAGGCCTGCGGCGTGAAGAACGCGGCCACGAGAAAATATTTCGACCAAGGATGGTTATGGTATTTTCCGCCTGTCGACGTCATGATGCAGCTGGTCGCCCACGCCAATCGGTTCGGCAACCCCGCAGGCAAACCCTACTTCAGTTTCGACGGCACCACCCCGGTGTCGGCCGCTGAATGGGCCGCAACCCGGAGCGTATGGCATCACGAGCACGGGGTGACCAATGTGTGGGAGCGACCCCCGCTGCGGAATTCGGAACGCTACCGGGGATCCATGCGGCGCAGCGCCCCACGCACCCACAAGCCAACAAAACTGAGCGCCAGCCACCTGAACCAGAAGCCGCTCGACCTCATGGAACGCTGCATCAACGCCACCACCAACCCTGGTGATGTTGTGTGGGAGCCCTTCGGCGGCCTGTGCTCGGCGTCAGTTGCCGCGGTTCGGCTCGGCAGAACCGCGTTTTCGGCCGAACCCAACCAGGATTTTTACCAGCTGGCCTATGAGCGGCTGTCTGGGCCCGGCGCGTGAACCATGATGTGTTGATCGGCAGACCCTGCCACCATGTCGGAGTGGGTGGCCACCACCACGCAAGCACCACCATCGGCCAACTCACGAAGGTGATTAATAACCCGTAAGGAATTGTCATGATCTAACGCACCCGTGGGTTCGTCGGCCAACACCACCCTGGGTGGTCGCACCAGGAGCCGCGCAATAGCGACCCGCTGCTGTTCACCACCACTAAGCTCACACACTTGTCGACGCTCGTATCCGGCCAATCCCACCTGGGAAAGAACCTCTGTCACTTTTCCAAGCAGCGCCTTAGATTTAAAAATCCGATTCGGTTGAGCGGCCAAACTAATGTTGTCATAAACACTTTGGTCTGGGATCAGGGCGTAATCCTGGAAAAGATACCCCACATAATCGCGTCGATATTTCCGGGCCCGCCGATAGTTAAGGTTTGTCACCTCCATATCGAAAACCCGAATGCTACCGGAATCAGGTGATTCCAATGCGCCAATGCAGTTCAATAGCGTGGATTTGCCGGAACCACTATGTCCGGTAAAAGCAGTCACCGAATGTGGCGGCACCTCAAAATTCATGTCCTCCCATAATGGAGGCTGCTTATGAAAACTTTTTGTTAAATGTGATACCTGAATCATGATTTCCTCCTTCCTATTGGGCTCGCCACGCTCGAACGTAGCGTCGATAAGCAAACCAGAAAGCAGCAACCAGTGACACCGCTACTAGCACCGCAAAGGACGCCACAATGTTTGGTGTAACCGCCCACGATTTGCTGAGCTCAACGGCACGCGGCGTTCCCACGGCAAGCTGCGCGTGGTAATCCGCCTGCTGGCGAAGCAAATAACCGAATGGCACCAGGGCAAACACTATTTCCACGACGATAAACGCCAGGTAGGCACGAGAGAATGACACTCCCACCACGAAGCATGCACGCAACCGGTCGCGGAATTGCAGAGAGAATGTGAGGGCACAAGCCACTACTATGGATAGCAGCACCGCCAGCAGAATCCCTATATTCAAGACTGCGGCTCGGGTCTCCACACCGAGCTTTGCTGTGGTTGCTTGCCACTGGTCCTGAACTGGCCGCCACCCGGCAATAATGCCCTGAAGTGCAGGATCATCGGCGAATTGTTGCGTCGTCGCCACATCTTTCAACAGTACACTCCGTTGCGTGGACCACGCTGCCAGATTACGATCAGAAACCTTCGTCAACCCAGGCGGCAGCACCGTGACAACCGGACGGTGCAGCATTAGATCAGCAGAAAACCAACTGTATCCAGACTCATAGCTGAATGCGCTAAAATCCGCCGGTTGGGGGATTTTCTCTACCCGCCATCCACGATAATCATCGTTTTTAGTGATAGAGGTAACAGCCTTGTTCACATCCTCCTCTGACGCGTCCGTAGGGTAAAGCACCCGCACCACATCAGACTCCCCTGCAGGCAGGCCGAGTTCACGCTGCGCGTAATACGAATTGACCAATAACTGTGGTAGGTCATCCGGGGAATTATATAGCCCCAGATTCCAGCCGATTTGGGCAAGGATGAGCTTGTTTTCCCGCTCCGCAGCCCGCAGAGCCGGACCGAGTGTTTCATAATAATCTGAACGCACACTCCCAGAAATAAAGAGTGCTGCGACCCCACTACGTTCCTGCCACAGGGGAGCTTCATTCTTGCGTGCTGAATATTGAACGAAAAACGACACCAGGGTGAACGACAAACCGCAGGTTAACAACACCACACAGAACCGAACAGCATAGGCGCTCCACGCTAATTGTTTTCCTGGCACGGCGCCTTTAATCGCGGCAATCAGTGGGGTGATGGACAGTAGTTTGACCATGCCCAAGCATGAGAGGAACATGGCCACCACATAAGTGGCTAAAAGAATAAGGAACCCGGTTATAAATATTCCAACTCGATGGAAAGAATTATACCATCCTAGAAACCCTACTCCCACTATAGCAAGCGCTATAATAATGATCCACATGCGCGCAATGGCATCAAGAAATTCTTTAGCCACGAATATGAGTGTGCGCTGCCCTATCATGGCGGCAATGGCTAAATGGCGGGATCGCATGATGGCGTAAATGGCGGACACCACAACCAGAAGCACAAAGATCACAACCAGGGTGACAGCAGAACTTTCGGTCCGAAGATAGTTAAACCCATTTGCTTTTTGTATTTCACCATCCAAGCCATGTTCCCTAGCCATTGCCAGGAATTTTTCATCAGACTGTGGTGGGCCATTGAGAGAAAACGTTCCCCGCGGATCATTGATGTAGTAATCAGCTAGCGAATGAGTAGTAATGAGCGCATCTCGACTGAAGTTAGGGTATCCCTGTGACAACCATTGCCCACCAAGGGAGGTGGAGGATGCTGAAGCAATATAGAGATCCCATTTGTTTTGTGGACTATTTGGATCCGGCAAGATGAGCGATACATCCACATGGTTCTGCTGAGCAAATTGAACAATCTTTTCCCGAAATTCTACAGCTGTGGTCTGCCCTGTGGATTGGTCAATGAGAACTGTTTGATTACCAAGAAGCCCCCCAGCCTCATCTGACACCTTCACTAACAAAAAACTACATGTAAAAGCAAAGACGATAGCACAGATAAGGCTGGAGGTAAGCAGTAGCTTTAAACTTGGGCGAGCCATGACACAGAATTAGCACTGACGATAGTATGAATAGCCAGTTTCATACCATTGTTTCCCAGCAGAAGCATATGACCATGAATTTGGCCCCACACAACCACTATCCACATTGTAACTTCCCCTGGCAGTAGACCCGTGATTAAAATAAGGATGATAATAATGGGACCAAACTTCGGTCCATGTCGTCCCATAATTCCACGTACCACCATCTACAAATACCACGGCCGCATTCGCCACAGCAGCACCAGTCATTACCATTGCCGCTGTTACAGCGGCAATACATGTTCGTCGTAAAATCACAACAAAACACTCCTTTTCTTATCTATGAATAATCTCCACATACCACTTGTACACAAATGGATAGTTTCGATTTATTTCCTAATCAAATGATCAGGAATGATCGGATAAGAGCTAAAGATAGCAGCATCTACCATTTTTGTCAACATACAAAAATTTTATTATAAATATTTATCTATTACTAAAATATTTATACTTCAATCTTTCTATTATCTTGCTAAGTATCCTTCAAACACTTATTCACATGTCACAAATATTATCCATAGAACAGAAATACTAATTTTAACCATGGCATGCAGCAGCTTTATAATATCCACCCATAATCTTTTTAAGCACATACGTCACAATCATACGCAAGATAAATTGACATTCATCAAAATCACAGATAAATGCCTAGACAAAACCCATGTTCATTATTTTTAAATTCAAAGACAGTATCTGTATTTTTAAATTAAAATAATTTATATATAGAATCATATAAACTTATAAATATAGGATTACGCATATAATTCTCTCAGGCTGTAGATCACTCTTATCGCAAACATTTTTGATTGCACATACATATCTAATCGAACATTTTATGCATCTTCACTGACAATGATTAAAAGATGGAAATCAATCGCTAGACAAATGCAGCAACAAAACCACGTTACGATGGAACTACTACGAAAAACTCATATTTAAGGACTTCGAAGCTTATTCAGTTGCTGAGTAAACAGGGTTCGGGTGGCGGTTGGTAGAACATCATCTTTTGTATCACAAAGCTTATTCAGCATCCCCACATATGACTAGTCTCTGTAAATAAAGAAGGCCAAGCTAGATGGCATATTTTTTCTGATTTTCCATCTACTGGTGTAGGTAAGTTTTCCCAGCGACTGAATAAGCTTCTACGCTAATCGCCCGAATGATTGTGGTTCAGTGTAGTCTGCTGGGGGTAGAAAAGATCCACCAGGTTTTCATATGGGCTATGGATCGCTCGACAACATACCGGATCTGGTTGATCCCCTTGTTGAATCGTTTTTGCCACTCCAGCAGGGGTTTCCCGGGTCTTCTCTTAAAAAGCGTATCACATCCTAACCCCACATAGCCTTTATCCGCGGTTATATGCCAGGGCTGCATATAGCCGAATAAACCAGTGTTTCTTATAGCTGTGATGTCATGGGTTGATCCTGGTAATGGCTCGGAAATATAGAATATTTCACCCGCCTGGTCTGTTAAAACTTGCAGGTTATACCCTGCCCTATGATGTTTCCCGCTGTACAAGTTCCTGGCGTTTTCCACCACCAGCACGGTACGAGCGTGCCATCTAATACGTATAGCCGTTGAGGCATAAGATCTTTCGGCCTTGGTGGGGGTGGGAGCACCACGTCAAGGATGTTCAACACAGTATTAATCGCCCTAGAGATAGTGGATTGGGACGTACCAAAGATACTGGCTAATGCCTGTTGTCGTATATTTTCTTGCAGGTAAAGCATAGCAACCTGCACACTAGTGAACACTCCCAGGCTTGGAGGGCAATGATGATCTATCCCTGATGTGGTGATGATATTCGCTAGGGTGAGGAGATTATCCGTGGTCAGTGTGCTAGGATCAACGGTACGGGGTCGATAGGATACCTTGTTTGATTTCACACTTCTACAAGTACACTACCGGCCTCGTTTTCCTATCCTTCCAAGGGAATCATCCAATAAGTAGTGCGGTAGTATTTCACCAGCAGCTGAATAAGCTTTCTATGTGGCTAAGACCATCAGTTATCCACCAACACAACGGACCGTACCAAGCCGACACAGCGTCGACAAGCGAGAACATGCTAGTCGTCGGAGTCCACGTATTCGGTCACATGAATATCCGTAGTGATTTGCCGGGCTTCCGAATCCTCCACCCAAAAAGTATGCGTACCCGCCTCATTGATGGCGCATTCCAATACCAGGTTCTTTTCGTCATACATCTGGCATTCACTGGACGACTTTTGCAGTTTTTTATTGACCTTGAACAATGCCGATGTGGGCAATTCGACGGGATTTTGAAACGCATTCTTATCCACCATCTTGATCCAGAACGGATCACAATCAGTTGTTGCACCCTCGTCTGGAATTGACCAACCATAAGCTTTTTGCAGCTTCTGCAGTCCAACCTGCCGATCCCCACAATGATGAATCGTCCGGGCACCCACGTGAACAAATTGCCGCGGCTGCCGCGTGGCCCAGCCATCAAGCGTGGCGGTAAAATTCTTGGGAGACAACCCAGACTCATCAAACATGTCATATGCCAACTTCAGCTGTGCTATATCCCATTGGGACAGGTTCTGATCAAACGACGCAGCTTGGAAAAACATGCTTCGCATATCCGTTACCCTGGAAATATTCCACCGGGAAATATCGCCATTAAAATAAAAGGCACTCATAAACATGTCCCTCATTGTGGTGGCATTTCGAGTATCCCATTTGGAAATATCACCATTAAATTGGGAGTCGTGAAATGCGGAGGAAAAATTCTCAATATGACTCACATCCCACTTATTTAAATCACCGATAATCGACTCAACATGTTCGAATACCCATTCAATTGAGGTGGCTTGGCTGAGATCTGGGACGCCCGCACTATCCGCAAATTCCACCGTGTGGAATCCCGCAAACATTTTTTCCAGGCCCTTATATTTATTCTTCCCCCACTGCTGCACCGTCAGCTCAAGACTGCCGCTTCCCGAGGTATTGGTGGAGAAATCCACGTTGGCAAAGTTCCCGCCATAAATGGCAATGGTTGTCGGCCCCGATTTTGTGGTTTTGCAGAGTTTTTGCGCCGCCTCAGCAGCGGTTTTCGTGACTTCATGCGAATTAATGCACCAGACCCGCACGCCACTATCCGCACTCGCTATCACCGGGTTTATCTTCGTTCTATCTCCGAAACCCCACACATCCATAATGAATGCCTCTGGGTGCTCCGCGGTGAAAGCGGCGACCTTTTCGGCGCGGGCCTTCGCGGTCACCCAGTGCCCCTCGTCAAAGATTTCAAAATCGCTTACCCCAAACGTGAAACACGACGCCAACCAATAGACAACGATAATGCTAATGCCAATGGTTTTTATCTGACGCCACAGCGAGGATTTAGAAGACTTGGAAGACCTCGCGGATGACGACCGGGATTTTTTCGACCTGGAGGATTTTTTACCTGACGACGCGGCCATACATAATTCCTATCAACTACACCCATGAACCATCACCACACAATACACCCACCAGTATATGTACTACACAATAAGAAACCTGTCTGACTTTGGCCAGACCCACCCCACATTCGTCCTACTTCCCCCGCAGCCTCCCTGTGACTATTCATCGCACGCTATGCTAGAAACATCAGACCAGCACAACATCTAGGAGGCCCGTCATGTCTCCCGCCCAAAAGTTTTTCCCGACATATTTCCGACCACGCAATCAGTACGAAATAGCGTCAGGGCTGTGCTCCGTGCTCGTAGTGCTGTGCCCACTCATAGGGCACATGGCATTTCAGCTGTTTCCACAAGGGATATTTTCCGCCCTGGCCTACACCATTCCCTTGGGCATTATCCCGGGAATATTGGCCATATTATCGCGGAGCGTTCGCTGCGTGGTTTTGGCATTATGCGCGGCCATTTTTCCCATAACATTCTTCTTCGTGCACTCTTTTATTGTCACAATTCTCTATTTTATTTCCTTTGGAAAAATTGTCCTGGCATAGGTCGCCTACACCAGCTGCGGCATGATCCGTCGGAAGGCGGTGGCGAGATCCGTGCGCCACAGCACGTCGACCCGATCGTCGGCGCGGCCGGGCCCGCCGTTGATGACGCTCACCTGTTTGCGCTGCTTTTTCGCATCAAGAATGATGCGCATGCCGCTCATGACCGCCAGGGACGAGCCCACCACCAGCACGGAGTCGGATTGGTCGATAAGGTCGGCGACCTGTTGTTTTCTGGGTCGGGGTACGGGCTCCCCGAAGTAGACCACGTCGGGCTTCATGAGGGCGGAGCCACAGCGAGCGCAGCCGACCACGTGAAAACCATCGATGGCGGAGTCGGCAAGCTGGACGTCGCCGTCCGGGTTGATAGTAGCGGGGTCGAGGGTGATGGCCTCGGCAAATCCGGGATTGGCAATGGTCATGCGCGCATCGTACTCGCGGCGGTCCTCGCGGGCGCCGCAGCTCAGGCAGATAACGGTGGCGAGGTCACCATGCAGCGGAATCACAGTGCGGCTGCCGGCGGCCTGATGCAGACCATCAACGTTTTGGGTGACGATCCCGGTGAGGTGGCCGGCGGCTTCGAGCGTCGACAAGCAGCGGTGCACATAATTGGGCTGGGCGCCCGCGAGGTGCCGCCACCCCAGGTAGGAGCGGGCCCAATAGC
>ERZ773070.840-NODE-840-length-20534-cov-5.684848_pt1 | contig 20534 bp, 17 predicted proteins | sample MGYA00580618_ERZ773070 | MGnify/ENA primary metagenome ERZ773070 (study PRJEB29015, sample SAMEA2738023) | human oral metagenome | biome: human oral; feature: human-associated habitat; material: dental | place: China | collected 2019 ... | reverse complement strand
GCGCACCCACAACGGTCGGATACACCGACGACGTCGTGGCAGCCAACGCATCCACCAGGCCGGCACCCTGCTTACGCGGCGAGTACAGCGCACCCGTCGTCTGGGCCGCATCGGTGAGAGGATGGGCAGTGCCCATGATGAGGTTCTGGACCACGTCGGCCTTCTGGCGCGCGCTCATCGACGCGAACAGCGGGTCGGACTGGACGCGCTGCAGGACGATCGTGCTGACGCCAGCCATCTGGGGCGTGGCCATCGACGTGCCAGAGGATTGCTCGTACGCCCCGCCCGGTATCGACGAGAACACCTCGCCGCCGGGGGCTGCGATCTCGGGCTTGAGGCGCAGGTCCGGGGACACGCCCCACGCGGAGAATTCCGACGCCTCGTAGACGGTGGACTGCGGCAGGACCTGGCCCTCGGCGATCGTGAGCTTGTGTTCGGGGGCGTCCAGCATGGCCTGGCCGTCGGCCTGGGAGATGAAAGCGGCGGGCATGTCCTGCGTCGTCAGATTCATGGCGATGAGGGATCCGACCGACACGTTGTTGTAGACGATGATTCCGGCGGGCTTGAGGTCGTAGAGGTTCTCGACCTTCTTCTGGTAGGTCATGTTGCCGCGAGAGACGAGCGCGAGCTTGCCTGCGAGGCCGTCCGGATACTTCTGCCGGAGCGCGGCGGCGTCCTCCTCGGAGGCGAACCCAGCGTCCACGTACTCGTAGGTGCCGGCGGGCAGGTCGGAGAAGAAGGCGACCTTCTCACCGTTGAGTCCGCGCGCGCGCTGATATCCGATGTCCTTCCCATTGACGGTGAAGGCGTTGCGGAGCAGGGCGTTGTCGACCGAGGCGACGGCAACCACCGAGGAATACGTGGCCGGCTCGTCCATGACCGAGGAGTCAGGGTCCGAGGCATAGGGCAGACCCTTGCCAGAGTTGTTTCCGTACCCGGTGGAGAAGGCGTTGCCCGAGGCCGCATTGACGGTGATGCCCGCTTCCTGCAGCTTCTTGTACACGGTCGCGTAGACCGAGTCGGCCTCGTTATCCATGCCAGCCGTCCAGCCGAGCGACAGGTTGATGACGTCGGGGTGCAGGATGAGCATGTCGTCGAGGGAGGCGAGCAGCGCCGAGTCCATCAGCGCGTCGTCCTCGCTGCGCGTCACCTTCGCGACGATCACCTGTGCGTTCGGAGCGGTGCCGACGATCTTGTCCGCGTTACCGGAGGCGATGCCGGCGACGTGCGTCCCGTGGGAAGCATACGGGGTCTTCGCCGGCGACGCGTCGTTGTCGCCGTCCGCGTAGTCGTAGGCGAAGGGGAACTTCTGCGAGACGTAGAGGCCGGTCTTGCCCTCACCCAGCTGCGGGGTCATCGCGGCGACCTTCTGCGGGGTGAGCGGGGGCGACCCCGCGAGTTCGCCGTTGAACGCCGGATGCGTCATGTCGACGCCCGTGTCGATGACGGCGATGACCTTTCCCTCGCCCTTCTGGGCGACCTGGTCGATGTGCATCATGAGATGGGCGCTCAGGTTGGCGGGGTCCTGCCCGCCGGTCTGCGTCGACTCGATGCCACCCTCGGCATCGGGCGTGGCCACATCACTGACGCGGCCCTCGCGCTCGAGGAAGGCGGCTCGTACGCCCGGGGCGCGGCGGATCGCGTCGAGCGCACCGACGGGGGCATTGAGGGCGAAGCCCGACATGACGTTGTCGTACTCGCGCTCCACCTGGGCCGAGGTGCCGGGGAAGAGGGAGGCCACGGCCTCGTTAATCTCATTGATCGTGCCCTCGCGGGACGCGCCATCCTCGAGCTGGACGATGACGCCGACGACGCGCGCCGGGTCCGCTTCGACGCCGGTCGAGGAGGGCGCGGACTGCCCGCTCTTCGAGGTCAGCGCCGTGTCGATGTCGCCCACGGGCAGGGGGGCCACTGCGCCATCGCGGACGCCGGACGGACCCGGGGGCACGGGCGAGGCCAGGGTGGCCGGCCCAGTCACCGCGAGCGCGCACGCGCCGACAAAAGCGAGGAGGGCAGCCGGTTTCTTCGTTGACATAAGCCTTCTCCGATATGTTGGGGGACGGAGTGCCAGTGGCACCCGGTACGTCGGTGTACCAGCCGTCTCCTCACAACATACCTCACGTGATCCCCCTGACAATCACGGTATTGCTTACTGATATGTGAAGAGGAGCTGAAGTATCTAACGCACCGGGTCCGGTGTCGAGGCCTCGATCAGATCATGCGACCCACACGCCCGAGCCGTGCAGGTAGTACCAGGCTCCGCCGTCCAGGACCCAGCCGGTACGCATGTAGCCGCGTCCATCGAAGCGGTAGGTGCGTCCGTCGATCACCATCAAGGTGTTCGTCGGGTAGCTGCCATCAGCGTTGCGGTACCACCAGCCGACCGAGTCCATCACCCAGGCGCCCATCGGTGCGGGAGCGGGCTGCGGATCGGGAGCAGGCTGGTGCTCAACCCACGGAGCAGGCGCATTCGCATCCTGCTTCACAGACTTCACAACGGCGATTGTCGTCGCCGGACCAATTGACCTTCGTCATGTTGGCATTTTCCGGCATGCCGTCGCTGCCCCATACGACGAGCTTGACGGTCGCGGGCAGGGCGTCAGTGTGGCCATCCTTGGACCAGGCTGCCTGGATGTCCGAGAACGTGATGGTGAACGTGTAGTGGTGCTTCCCGTCAGCGGTGACATTGCCGGGGAAATCGATGACGCGGCGATAGAGGATCGCGTCGGACGCCGGATCACGCAGGTCGATGCTGGACAGGCCGGGATTGTCGACGACGGAGAAGGTGACCTGACCGCCAATACCTTCACTGGTGGTGGCGAGGCCGGAGATCACCGGACCATCCGCGTCGGGCGCGGGGTTACTGCCAGGGCTGCGATCAACGCCCTGTGAAATGTGTATGACATGCTCACTCCAATGTTGATTCGTGCGAGCCATTCCAAACGGTTAGGTTCAGCAGCTCACAACTTGCGCGATACGTGTAACCAGATACCTAGCAATGCGTTACTGACTTACCATTCAGTAGCTACAAGGTATTGCGAGGGAAAATAAGGAGATCCTTAACCTTTCTATCAGCGAGGTTTCAACACATTCACTGACCACTGAACATATGTTTCGCGACAAAAGTGCACATGTTCGCCGACAACCCTCCTAAAGGACTGAAATTCTGGCTGATACAGAATTCAATTGACAGGGTAGATACCGTCGCGAACTAACACAAATAGGCACGCGGTAGGCCTGCGACCTCGACAAACACGTCACGGCACGCCGCGGGCCCCCTACTGCCGGTCCGACAGCTCCAGGTTCGCCCGCACGACGATGCCGATACGCTCCACCATCTCCTCGTCCACCCACTCACCATCCAGAGCTGCCAAGCGCGGGTGGGTCGGGGTCTCATCGAAGAGGAGATCGAAGCCGAGGATCGCCCGCCACAGGGGGATCAGCTCCTCGTTGTAGGTGTGGCCGTGGCCGCCGGGAGCGGTCCCCGCGACGGGCAGGTCGGCGAGCACCTGAATGAAGGTGACGAAGCGCGTGAACTCAACGAAGGGAGACACGTCGCGGCCCGCCCGCTCACGCAGCCAATCAGGCTGCGTCCAGAGCATCTTCCGGTTCCACCACACAACCGGATCGGAGGCGTGCTGGGCGTAGACGATGCGCGGGAAGCCCCACGGCCCCAGCTCGCGCCCGTAGAGGTCGGTACGCAGGTCGGAGGGTTCGTTCACAAAGCGCACGCGCCGACCGTTGTAGACGACGGGGGCGACCTCGGGGCTTCCCTTGTGGCGGGCACTCGTCAGCTCGGCGTGCATCGGTGTGAAGGCGGGGGTCCCCACCCACAGGGCCCCATCCACCTGGGAGAGCGCCTCCTCGACCGAGGAGAAAACCGACTGCGAGGCGAAAGCCCCCAGGGATTCACCGCAGACGAAGAGAGCGGGCCTGTCAGCCTCGTCCATCGCGTCGAGTTCGGCCCGCACCGCCCGAAATAGCACGGCCGATGCCTCCTGCGCTGGCTCGAGGCCGGTCAGCCAGTTGAGGGCCGAGGGCACGTAGGAGTACTGGAGCGAGGCGGTGGCACAGTTACCGCGCGTCAGGAACTCAAGGGGCTGGACCTGCCACTCGTCAACCCAGCCGGAGCCGGTCGACGCGGCGATGAGAATGACGGCACGATCGAAGGCACCCGTGCGGCGCAGCTCGGCGACCACCGTCGCCGCGGCCTGCTCGATGCCCGCCCCACCCGCGGGCATGCCGGAGTAGACGCGGATCGGCTCCATGGCCTCGGCGCCGGTGACCTGGGCGATGTCGAGGCGCGAGGGGCCGCGCCCCAGGAAGACGCGCCCCTGACCGCCGACGGATTCCCAGGTGACAGGCGAGGCCGGGGAGGCGGAGCGCTCGGGCACGAACGGCTTGTAGATGCCGCGAGCGGTACGCGTGTTCATCTGCTCGGCATGGTGGCGGAAGAAGCCGATCCCACCGCGCAGGATCACGTTGGAGGTCAGGAAGAAGACGATGGCGGCCAGGATCGCGACGCCCACGACGATCGCCGCCGGGCGCGGCATGTAGCCACCGAGCGCCCCGATCAGCATACGTCCCACGCGGTTCAACGCCCCGACGATCAGGATGAGACACCATACGATAACGACCGTGCCGGCCGTCCCCAGGAGGTACTCGCCGAAGGTCTCCCCCGGCATGTTCACAAGCCTGGCGGCGACGCGGGCCCGTCGGTAGGACTGGATGACCGCATAGAGCCACCAGATCGCAAAGAGGGCGGCGATGCACACGCGGAAGCCGATCTCGACGGGCTCGGATGCGCGGATCGTCAGGCCTGTCATGGCGATGACGCGGGCACCCACGTTCTGGATGACCACGCCCACGACGTACCCGCAGGACACGAGGACGCCCGAGGCGACGGCGTGCCACGCCCACGAGCGCGCCATCAGCGACGGCGCCACGCTCACCGCGTACATGGCGAGGGCGGCGATCACTCCCAGAAACGACACAGCCATGGCCCCCATTGTGCCAGGGGCAGCCGCGGCGTTCAGGAGCGGCACGAGGCACGTGCTCCCACACATTTCTGGGCTTGACACACGACCACCGCATTCACCTCACGCGTGACGTTCATACGGGGCCCGATCATTCAGTGTCGCCCGCACGGTCACAATCGGATACCGTGGGCACAGCACCACCGACTTCGTCACCACCGGAAACGGTTCAAACACCGGCGCAACGGACCCACGACGCGCCCCACACGCACCAGGAAGACCGATGACCGACAACTACTCCGATCAGACCCGCGCGCTCCTCAACCTCCTCAACAAGCTGCCCGCCAAGCCGCAGATCACCTTCCGCGGCTACGTCGATCGCGCAGTGGACCGGGTGCGGGTCGTCGGCTCGCCGACGCTCACCGCCACGACGCACAGCCTCGAGATCGCGACGAACAACCTAGCCCGGACGGAGGTCGCCATCGTCATCGGTGCCAACGGGCGCGACCTCACGCCGATCCTTCAGGGGGCTCCCAACTTCAACCTCCAGGAAGTCACCTACCTCCCGAACTCTTACTTCCTCCAGCACGTCGCTCACGAGTACAACGGCGTAACGATCCAGGTCTACGAGGAGATCGTTCTGAACAGCCAGTCAGCAGGCTTCACGATCACTCATCCACTGCACACCTGGGACCCGGTCCTGGCCGTCCTTGACCCCGCTCTGCGTGCCGCGCGGGAGCGCCCGCTCCCCATGCCTGAGGGTTCCTCGGACAGGTTCCTGGAGCCCATTCACTGACGTCCCGCGCGCTCGGCTCGCCCACCTCTCACAGGTGGGTGAGCCACACGAGGGTCGCATAGGGGATGGTCACCTGCTCCCCCGGCGCGTACCCGAGGTGGTCGTAGAGGTACCAGCGCAGGTTTTCCTGCATGCGCGCCCTGCCGGCCTCGGAGGAACGGATGTACGAGGAGCGGGTCGTGCCCAGGGTGAGGATCTCCTCGGGGGTCATGCGGTCCTCCCATGCGACCTGGGTGAGGGTCATCGGGGCGAAGCCGCCGCCCGGCATGGGCGGCCTGTCGGGGCGATGTACGTCGCCCGAGCGCATGATGCGCGTCAGGCGATGCACCCACGGAATCGACACGGCCATCTGGTTCCACACGATGGCGAGCGCGCCGCCGGGCGCCAGGATCCGGGCGGCCTCGAGGCCCGCACGCTCCGGATTCATCCAATGCCAGGACTGGGCAAACACGACGATGTCATACACGCCGTTCGGTAACCCTATATCTTCCGCAACGCCGCCGTGCCACGTCACGCCTTCGATCGACGAGGCCTGGGCGCGCATCGCCTCGGATGGTTCGACCGCGTCGACGAGGAGACCACCGCGAGCCAGGAGCTCACTCATCTTGCCGGTGCCCGCGCCAATGTCGGCGGCGCGCAGTGGGCCGCCCCGGCACGGCATGTTCTCTCTCCGCGCGCGCTGCGCTGCGTCGATCAACGCGGCCACAGCCTCGTCCGGGTAGGCGGGGCGCACGGAATCGTAGGCACCGCCCTCGCCGACGAAGGGGTTGACATCGAGCGAAGCGGACACACTGTTCGATATCACCTCGCGATCCCCGTACTGCTGACACGAAAGAGAGGTGTCCGCGCGTCCGGCCATGGCCTCGTTCTCGGGAACACTCACAGGAGCGAGCTCCCCAGTCGACACACGTTGTCGATGTAATGGACGTGCCACGGCAGGCCGCGCCACTCCTCGTAGGTGAGCTGGCGAGACTTCTCGCGCGTTCGGTCGTCGTTGCCGTGCAGCATCTCGACCAGGCGCGAGCTGTCGGCGACGAGCATGATCTCGTAGTTGAGGCCGAAGGAACGCACATCCATGTTGGACGAGCCAATGACGCACAGGTTCCCGTCGACGATCATGTACTTCGAGTGGAGCATCCGCGGCTTGTGGTACAGGTGGATGCGCACGCCCGCCTTCAGGAGCATGCCGTAGTAGGAGCGCTGCGCGTGGCCGACCAGGAACTGGTCGAACTGCTCGGAGACGAAGAGCTCGACCTTGACGCCCGACAGCGCGGCGTTCGTCAGCGCGGTCATGAGGGTCTCGTCCGGGATGAAGTACGGGCTCGTGATCGACACGTGCGTGCGCGCCGAGGAGACCATGTGGACGAACGCGCGCAGGTTCGGCTCGCCCTTGAACGCGGGACCCGACGGGATGATCTGCATGGCCGAGATGTGCGTGTCCTCGTTCTTGGCCGCCAACTGCGCGGCGGGCGGGGTAAGGACCTCGGGCGTGAGGATCTCCTTGCACGCGTAGTACCAGTCGACGGCGAAGACCGCCTGGATCTGCGCGACGATGGGGCCGGTGACGGACACGCTCGTGTCGTCGTAGAGCATGCCGGACTTCGCGTACGAGGGGGTGTCGTAGTCGGGGGCCACGAGGTTGTGGGAGCCGACGTAGGCCTCACGCCCGTCGATGACGAGGATCTTGCGGTGGTTGCGCAGGTCAGGGCGGCGAATCTGCCCGCGCAGCGGGGCGAAGGGCAGCATCTCGTGCCACTCGATGCCCATGGCGTTCAGGCGGCGGCGGAAGTCCTTGTGGCCCGGGATCGTGCGCATGCCGTGGTGGTCGACGAGCAGGCGGACGGTGACGCCACGCGCGACCGCGCGCTCGAGGGCCTCGTAGAAGGGGGCCGTGTACTCATCCCAGGACGTCTGGTAGTACAGGGCGTTCACGTGGTGGGTCGCCGCGTCGATGCTGGCGGCCATGGCCCGGAAGGTCTCGGCAGTGTCGTTGTAGAGGCGACCAACCCGTCCCACAGAGGCCGGGAAGCCGCTGAGGGTCCCGGACAGTCGCATGATCGAGGCGGTGTCATCGTCCGAGCCTGCGGGCAGGCCGTCGGACCCGTCTGGCACCTCGTAGTTCTCAGGGGCGGGCGCGGTCGAGCCGGCCACGATGGCGTCGACCAGCTGGCGGGCCTCCGGGTCGTCGTCAAGCCGCCGGCCCATCGCCCACCACGAACCGAAGATGACATACAGCGGCACACCCAGGAGCGGCCACAGGAAGATCACCAGCAGCCACGCCGTCGACGTGGAGGCGCGGCGATGCTTGGGGACGATGCCGAGCGCAATGATACGGATGGCGAACTCGAAAGCCCCAAAGAGGAGCCACGCCCACAGCGGCAGTTCAGGATGTGGCGGCAGCATACACCTATGGTAGCGAGCGCCCCAGATCCTGGTCGGCCCACCGCTGCCAATGCGGCGCGTAGGTCTGCCCGTCGCGCGCGAGCGCCCTGCTGCGTCGTTCGTCCTCGCCAGGGTCGGCGATCCACACGCTGAGGTCGGCTTCGGCGTCGATGGCGCCGCAGCCCTCGATGATCGTCGGGGCGAGGGGGACGCTGATCATCACCCCGGTTCTACCGTTCTCCCAGTCCCAGGCCTCGTAGGAGGAGGCACGTCCTCCCCGCAGATCGGCGGCAATTCGACGCGCGATGTGGGCGCCCTCCGCGAGGCCGTCCCAGCCGGGGTACCAGTCGTCGAGGTGCAGGACCTGCCAGCCGTTCACGAGCCGAGCAAGCGCGGCGGCCAGCGTGGACTTGCCGGAGCCGGAGTAGCCGTCGATCGTGACGACCGGGACGCCGGGGCGCGCGCCCGCCTCACCAGACGAGGCCGGGGCCCGCTCCCCCGCCAGGGCACTCAGGCGGGGGGCGAGCTCGCGGGCGGCCTCATCGGGGCCTATCGTGACGGGGACGGTGACCCTCGGGCCCACTCCCCCGCTCACGTCTTCCAAGGTCGGGCCTCTCATCGGCCCACCAGGGCGAAGGTACCCGCCCAGATGCTCGCGGCCAGCGCGATCGCGGGCAGGGTGATGGCGACAACCATGAGGACGGCATCGGCGGCGCGCAGGCGCGAGGGGCGTGCCCACGTTCGCTTGCCTTCCGCGCCGAAGCCCCTTGCCTCCATCGTGGTGGCCAGCTTGCCGGAGCGACGCAGCGCGAAGACCAGCAGCGAGAAGGAGCCTCGCAGGAAGGAACGGATGCGCGAGGAGTCACCCACGCCTCGGGCACGGCGCGCCCGCTCAAGGGCCTTCCAGTCGGCCGCCATCAGCGACGTCATGCGCGCGCCCGCGAGCGCCGCCAGCACGGGGCGGGCGGGCAGGTGCAGGATCTGCGCGAGCCCGTCACCCATGTCTGTCGGATCAATGCGGTCGAGCAGAGCAATCGCAGGCAGGACGATCGCGCACATGCGCAGGCCAATGCCCAGCGCCAGCCACATCGAGTGGTCCGAAATCGCTGCTGGCCCGAACTGCCAGTACACGGTTCCTCCCGGTGAGGCGTAGAGCAGCATGGACAGCGCGCCGAGCGGCGCGGCCAGCAGCAGCGGCGTCGCCTTCAGGAAGAAGCTGCGCGCCGACACGCCCGACAGGGGCATGAGCGCGAGCTCGAGAATGACGGCAACGGCCGCGCTCACCGGGTCAATCGTGATCAGCAGGGGCGTGGTTGCGACCAGGAGGGCGAGCACGCGGGCAACGGGATTCGTACGCGCGAGGAGGCCTCGGGTGCCGCGCTTCGGGCCGCGATCGTGAACGTTCCCGGCGGGGGCGGCCCCGGCCTCGTCCGTGGAATCTTCGGGGGCCGCGCTGCGCGTGCCGACCTGCCCGAGGTCGACGACGCGCTGGCCCATCGCGGCCACGAACGCGGGGTCGTGCGTGATCGACACCAGGGTGACGCCGCGCTCCAGGGCAGCGCGCAGCAGGCGCACGAGGCCCAGCCACGTGCCGCGGTCCTGGCCGAAGGTCGGCTCGTCGAGGATCAGCAGCTCGGGGGCGCTGATGAGCGCGGTCGCCACCGACAGGCGGCGCTTCTCGCCGCCCGACAGCGTCATGGGGTTGGCGCGCGCGAGTTTGGTCAGGCCCAGGGCCTGGAGGTGTTCGTCGACGAGGGGGGCGATCTCCTCGTCGGTCATGCCGGCGGCGCGCGGGCCGATCGCGAGCTCCTCGGCGACGGTGGCGGCCAGGAACTGGTATTCGGGTTCCTGGAAGACCATGGACATGCGGCCGAGCAGCTGCTTGCTGCTCCACTCGTGCGGGTCGCCGACCGTGCCGTCGGCGGTCTCGACCTCGACCGTGCCCGCGAGGGGCGGCAGGAGGCCCGCGAGCGTCAGGGCAAAGGTTGATTTTCCGGCGCCGTTAGCGCCAACGATGCAGGTGGAGACGCCGCGCTCGATCGTCAGGTCGATGCCGCTGCGTACGGGGGCGGACGCGTCGTAGCCGATCGTCAGGCCGGTGACGCGGGTGATCGGGGTGGTGCCTCGCGCTCCCCCTTCCGGGCTTTCGGACGAGGCCGGTGGGACCTTGGGGGCGGGTCCGACCTCGGCGGCGACGTCGTCGCCGGGAAGCCAGATGCCGCGCTCGCGCAGGGCGTCGCCCTGCTGCGCGAGGACCTCGTCGAGCGGGCCGTCTGCGGCGATCGTACCGTCCGCGACCACGATGACGCGATCCACGAGAGAGGCCCACACGTCGACGCGGTGCTCGACGACGACCACGGTCGCGCCCGTGCGCTCGACGACGGTTTCGACGGCGGCGCGCACCTCGGCGACGCCGCTCGGGTCCAGGTTCGCAGTGGGCTCGTCCAGGAGCAGCAGGCCCGGGCCCATCGCGAGAATCGACGCCAGGGCCAGGCGCTGCTTCTGCCCGCCCGACAGCTCCGTCGTCGAATGATCCAGGGGGACGCTCAGGCCCACTGCTTCAAGCGAGTTCTCCACGCGCGGCCAGATCTCCTCGCGCGCAACCCCCAGGTTTTCCATACCGAAGGCCACGTCGTCGCCCACGCGGGCGAGAACCACCTGAGCCTCGGGGTCCTGCATAAGCAGGCCCACGCGGCCCCTCGCCTCGGCCGGAGCGACGCCGTCGACGGTGAGCGTGCCGGTGGCCTCGCCCTCCTCGGCGCCGCCCAGCAGGCCGGCCAAGCCACCCATGAGCGTCGACTTGCCCGACCCGGACGGGCCCAACACCAGCACGCGCTCGCCCGGCGCGATATCGAGATCAACACCCGACAGCACGGCGTTCTTGCGCCCGGCGTGACGCCATCCCCAGCCGCGCGCGCACACGCGCGCGCCCGCACCCTCACCCAGCGGCACCTGGCCGTCCGGGGAGGAAGGGGCGCGGGCGGAGGCGGAGTAGGCCTCGTCCATGGATCCGAAATCAGACAAGCTCACGCGCTCCACGGCCGGAGGCGAAGCGATCCAGGGCGCCTGTCTTTGCCAGCGCATTCGTCAGCGCCCAGGCGAGGATGCCCGCCAGGACGATGCCCGACGCCATGCCGCACACGAGGTAGATCGCGTTGTAGAGCACGCCCTTTGCGAGGTGGCCGGAGAGGAAGAGCTCGAGGACCCACTCGAACGCGAAGGACACGGCGCCCGCAGCGCCCACGATCGTCGCGTTGAAGCGGCGGTAGGCGACCAGAGCGAAGACGACCTCCGCGCCGAGGCCCTGCGCGAGACCCGAGTAGATGGTCTCGACGGCCCACTGGGAACCCAGGGCCATGGAGACGGTCGCCGCCATCAGCTCGACGAAGAGCGCGGCGCCGGGCTTGCGGATGACGTAGCCACCGAGCGTGCCGCCCAGCAGCCAGACACCCGTCACCAGGCCACCCACGCCGGGGCCGATGGTCTTGAGGAACTCGTAACTTGCGCCGCCCACCTGGTTCCAGACGACAAAAATAAGGCCGCAAGCGACGCCCAGGACGGCGGCGGTGACGATGTCAATGACCCTCCAGCGGAGGGACGGAGCAGTGGATGCCATGCGAAAAAACTCCCTTCGTGTTGCACGGCGGCCACGAGGGAAGAGCCTTCCTACGCCGGTATGATCCGGATCAGGTTCTACGGTCGGGGGTGGTCCCCTCTCAGCTCGGTTCGAGCTCCCGTGGCACTCTGGTGAGCATAGTCACTTGGTATTCATTGCGCTACTCATGCAGGTGGGGGCCGGTATGAGGGCCCTCTCCCGTGCCCCCGTCGCCAAGGACACCGCGCGACGCGCGGCGCAGCAGGAAATGGCGGTTCGCGAAGGCCGCGCCCACGATGAACGCAATCCAAATCAGGGAATAGACGAGGCCGGGGCGAGTATCGTCCCACATCGCCAGGATGACGCCCATGCAGCCCATGAACGCAAGCACGATCCAGGCGCTGATCGCGCCGCCGGGGGCCTTGAACTTCGAGACCGCATGCAGCTGCGGGCGCTTGCGCAGGTAAACCAGGTAGGACACAACGATGACCACCCACACGCCCATGAACAGCGTGGCCGACACCGAGGTCACCAGCGTGAAGGCCGCGGAGATCGAGCCGCCCATCCCCATGATGACGATGCCCGACAGGAGGCACACGCAGGACAGGAACAGGGCGTTGAGGGGCACGTGGTGCTTGGAGAGGCGCGCGAAGGTGCCCGGCGCCTGCTCCTGGCGCGCCAGGCCGTAGAGCATGCGCGACGTGGAGTAGATGCCCGAGTTCGCGCTCGACGCGGCCGAGGAGAGGACCACCAGGTTGACGATCGTGGCCGCGGCGCCCAGGCCGGTCAGCGAGAACATCGTGACGAAGGGCGATTTCTCGGGGCTCACCTGATCCCAGGGGGTCACCATCATGATGGCCGCGAGCGCCGCCACGTAGAAGAGCATGATGCGAACGGGGATGGAGTTGACGGCCTTGGGAAGGGTGTTGTCCGGGTCGTCGGTCTCGGCGACGGTCGTGCCGACCATCTCGATTCCGATGAAGGCGAAGAGGGCGATCTGGAAGCCGCCGAGGAAGCCGGTGAATCCAGTCGGGAAGAAGCCGCCATGGCTCCACAGGTTCGAGACTGCGGCAACGGTTCCCTCCTCGTCAACCGTGCCCATGGCGACCATGCCGAAACCGACGATGACCAGGGCGATGATCGCGACGATCTTGACGAGCGCAAACCAGAACTCCGTCTCACCAAAGGCCTTGACCGTCATCGCGTTGAGGGCAAACAGCAGCAGAGTCGTCGCGCCGATGGGGATCCACGCGGGCAGGTCCGGCCACCAGAAGTGCGTGTAGCCGGTGATAGCGATCATGTCGGCGACGCCGGTGACCACCCAGCACGCCCAGTAGGTCCACCCCGTCACGAAGCCGGCCCACGGGCCGATGAGGTCGCGGGCGATGTCCGCGAAGGTCGCGTACTTGTGGTCGGAGAGCAGCAGCTCACCGAGGGTGCGCATGAACAGGAAGAGAACCGCACCGATGATCATGTAGACCAACAGGATCGAGGGGCCCGCGACCGAGATCGTCTTACCCGAGCCCATGAACAGGCCCGTACCGATCGCGCCACCGATGGCAATCAGCTGAATGTGGCGGTTTTTCAGCGTGCGCTGGAGCTTTTCGCCACCTTGCTGGGGCTCACCGTGTTCGACGTTCTCAACTGTCATCATTGTTCCTTCCGCCTGCTCCCGGCCCGGGGGCTTTTTGCGCGGCCTTTGTGCGCTCGCGTGACACGCTTGACCATCCAACGCTACCGCACAGGTACGCTCATGACCGAATCCAGAGCTACGCATGGCAGAGCGAGCGCATTCAAGTTAGGTTTGCCTTATGACACAGAATTCGGCGCCTTCGACGGGCGAGACCTCGTACCCCCTGATCTCCGTGGCCACGGTTCCCACCGAGCGGGCTGCGCGCTACGGCAAGCAGCTCGTAAGCCACATGGGCCACAAGATCACGGGTTCCTGGGACGAGGAGGCAGGGAGCGGATACCTGCTGTTCGACCGCGAGGGTCCGGTTCTGGGGCACGTGAACGTCATCGCGTCACCGTCGGCACTGACGCTCGAGATGCACACGGAGCCCGAGCGCACCGATCGCCTCGAATTCATCGTCGGCATCCACCTGGCACGCTTCGGCGCACGCGACAGCCTCGCCGTTTCATGGGAGCGCACCGACGACAGCGAAGGCTCCACGCAGGGCCCCCTCACCCCCGAAGAGGTCGAGGCGCACGCCCGTGCCAAGAAGGCAGCCCGCGAGGCGGCGGCACGCGAGGCCGGGCACGCGGAGTAGGCCCGGCAGGCACGCGGCCAGGCACGCAACAGAGTAGCCGCGGCGGGCCCCATCAATTCCGCATGCAATTCCCTGATCGCCGAACGCGTTAGCATCTCAGAAACCGCAGAATTCCAACGTTCTGACTTAAAACATTGAAACAATCGCAGGGGAATTACGTGCGAAAGCTGAGGGGCGCCGACGCCCACTCGCTGCACGTGTCAATGCAGCTCCCCATCATTCGACACCGGGAGGCATTGCACTACTTAGCAGGGCATTGCACTAGCTACTATCCAGTGCAATGCTCCCCCATCTAGTGCATTGTTCCTTCAACTAGTGCAACGCTTCGGAGTCACAAGCTCCGCCATGGTTCGCACAGCAACTCCTACACCCGGCACTGCACCTCTTACGGGGCACTGCACCCGTTACGGGACGCTGCACCTCTTACGGGACGCTGCACCCGATCAGAACGGGTGCACTGCCTACGGATCGGGTGCAGCGCCCACGCGCACAAGCACAACCGCGGCGAACGTCCGTCGGGCCGCAGCCTACGCCGCACCACCGTCCCCACATTCACCAATTCCGCACGTAATTCCCTGACGGCCACACACAACAACGCGCTGAAAACCGCAGGATTTCAACATTTTGACTTCAAAACTTGAAGTAGCTACAGGGGAATTGCATGCGAAATTTCGGGGACACACACGGACGGACAGTCAACACACGACCCATGAACCACACCGCTAACAAACAGCCCCCGCAGCCGTGAGGCTGCGGGGGTGCAAAGTCGGGCAACGCGCTCACTACGCGTCATTCGCCCGCGAAATGCCACGACAGCGGAACACCACCGGCATCCCCAGATGCCGGGGCAGAAACTCAGAGACTCAGCGGCCCTCGAGGTAGTTCTTCGCGGCACTCAGGACCTGCTCCCACATGCCGACCTCGTCTTCGTACGCCTGGCGGGCCTCAGCCTCGTCGTCGGAGACCGACGCCAGACCCGACTCCTCCACGTGGATGGCGACGCCGCCACGCTCCTCGGACAGGGAGATTTCGATGCGGGTCGCATACTCGTCCGGCAGCTCGTCGTCGGCCAGCGGGTACCAGCGGAAGGCGACGACATCCGTCGGATCCTCGTCGGCCTTTTCGATCAGCCAGTCGCCGGCGTCCGGGTCGCTCACGCGATAAATTCCGTCATCCCCGAGCGTCACCTCGTGGTCACCCAGCGGGCCATCGTTGACCCACCAGCCCGGCTCCGACACGAGCGCCCACGCGGCCTCAATGTCGCAGTCCACAACCACGTCGGTCTCAACGCGATCCAGGTCGTCCTCAACGTCGGCGTCAGAAGTCATGTCAAAGAAGCTCATACACCAACGGTACCGGGTCGGACGCTCCCAGGCACGCGAATGGACACCCCAACACGCGCCCATCTCCGCACGTCGTCAGGCACCGGACCAGTCATGGGAATAGGCGCCCGTGCGAGCACGTCGGCGCACAGATGCGCGAGGCATTGGAAGGCCACGTCTTCGTGCGCATACGACGAGGCCGTGGCCAGTCCCGCGGGAAAGCGAGAGTCGGCCACGGCCTCGTCGTGTCACAAAGCCTCAGGCGAGACGCGTGATGCGGTAGCGCCAATCCACGGGGCCGACCTCGAGGGTCTCCACGCGGTAGTGCTGCTCGGAGTCCTGCAGGTGCGCGAACAGCGGCTCGGGCTGGTGGGGCGCGCAGATCTGGATGTTCTCGCAGACGGGCAGGTTATCGACCGCCGCGAAGAGGACCGCGTGGCGCACAACGCGGGGGATCGAGTGGATGACCAGCTCGTCCGCGCCGGGGCGGTGGATGACGCCGGCGCCGCCAGCGTGGACGTTGCCCGCCGAGGGGGCGCCGTCGCCGCAGCCGCAGCCACCGGCCGTGGATTCGATGGGCTCGGCGGCCATCTCGTGGGGGCGCTCGGCGGGGGCCTCATGGCCGCCACAGCCACAACCGGCGTGCTCAGCGGGAGCCTGCTCGGCGCGCGCCTTCTTGCCTTCGCCGCCGCAGCCGCAACCACAGCCGCCGTCCTCGGAGGGGACGGTGTTGGCGTCGACCAGCTTGAACATCTGACGGTCAGTCATGTCTTTTCCTTATCCTTCGGCCCGACGGGCCATTTCAGCGAACCTTACCCAGTGTAGGCATGCCTCAGCCGCGTCCGCGCGTTCACTTAATGAGGAACTCGGCCTCGACCTCGACGCTCACGTTGAGGGGCAGCGCGGCGACGCCGACGGCGCTGCGCGCGTGCTGGCTGCCGAAGATCTCGCCGAACAGCTCGGAGGCGCCGTTGATGACGCCGGCCTGGCCGTAGAAGTCGGGGTGCGAGGACACGAAGCCCACGACCTTCACGACGCCCGCAAGGTTGTCGATGCCGCCCGCGACGGAGGCCGCCGCAGCCAGGGCGTTGAGGGCGCACACGCGCGCCGCGTCCTTGGCGTCCTCGGGGTCCGCGCCGTCCTCGCCGACCGCGCCGATGCACACGGGCTCGCCGTTCACGACGGGGATCTGGCCGGAGGTGCGCACGACGCCACGGTCAATGACGGCCGGCACGTACGCGGCGACGGGGGTGGCCACGGCGGGCAGCTCGAGGCCGAGCTCGGCGAGCTTTTCGGAGGGGAGCATGAGGGTCCTTTCGTTCTTTATTGACGAGGCCGGGGCCTCGTCCTCTGGTTCCAGTTTAGTTGCGCTGGTCCCGCAGGTGGCGAGTGAGAGCGTGACCGTGAGATCCCGGCCCGGTCCTCGTCGATGAGGACGTGGCGCAGGCATAAGCGTGCGCCCCGCGTGTCGACAATCACGCGGGGCGCACTACTGGGAAGCCTCAGCCCTGGGGTGCGGCCGGGGGCTGACCGCCCTGACCCGGACCGTCCGCCGGGGGCTGGCCTCCCTGACCGCCGGGGCCCATGCCGCTGCCCATGCCTCCCTGGCCGGCGGTTGCTTCGGTAGCAGTCCCGTCAACGCTCACCGTGTAGGTGGAGCCGTTGGTCATGCCGGAGGTCGAGTAGATGACGTTTCCGAAGGCCTTGAGCGAGGTGTAGGTGCCCAGGACCGAGCCGGAGGAGTCGGTGATCGTCACCGTGGACCCGGCGGATCCGGTCGCGGAGGCGGAGATCCAGCCCTGGCCGTCGGTCGTGGTCGGCGTCTCCACCATCTCGTTGGTGGCGAAGGCGATGACCGTGCCGCCCGTAATGCTCATGGCGCCGTTGCTATCCAGGGCGCCGTTTGCGCCGGACGCCGGGCCGTAGACGGTCGTCGTGCCGCCGCTGATGGTCAGCGAGCCGTTGGAGTCGAGGCCATCGCCGTTCGCGTTGACGGTCACGGTGCCGCCGCTAATGGTGAGCTGCTCGCCGGTGTCTTCCATCGAGCCGCCGCCGTCAGCCATGCCACCGGGGCCCATCTGCTGGGTGGTCGTGGTGGTGGTCGCGGAGTCCGAGCTGGACTCGGCGACTGCGGCCAGGCCGGCCTCGACCGTGATCGAGCCCGAGGCGTTGATGCCGTCGTCGCTCGAGGTCAGGTCGACGGTGCCGTCGGAGATCGTGATGAGGCCGCCCTCGAGGGCCTCGTTCGACTGTGTGACGGTCACGGTTGCGCCGTCGAGGACGGCCGCGACCTCGGTGTGCACGCCATCGTCGCCGGAGGCGGCGGTGATCGTGCCGGAGCTCAGGCGCAGGGCGCCGTTGGAGTGGATGGCGTCATCCGCGGCGTCGATGGTGGTCGTGCCGCCGTCGACGATGATGTAGGTCTGCGCCTTGATACCCTTGGTCGAACCCGTAGAGGGCTTGCCGGCAGAGGCGCCGCCGCCCGAGGTGATCGACAGGGTGCCGCCGGTGACGATCGCGTCGGTGTACGCGTCGATGCCGTCGCCGCCCGAGGTCAGGGTGACGGTGCCGTCCACGATGGACACGTAGCCCTTGGTGTCGTCATTGTCCTGGTCGGACTTGAGGGCGTCGCCGCCGGAGTTCACGGTGAGCGTGCCGCCGGCGATCGTCAGGGAGTCCTTGCCGCGCAGGCCGTCATCCGAGGCGGTCGCGTTGATCGTGCCGCTCAGGACGTACAGGTCGTCCTTGGAGGTGATCGCGTCCGAGGCGCCGGAGGTCACGTTGAGCGTGCCCGAGCCGGTGATCGTCAGGTCCATGTCGGCGTAGATCGCGGCGTTCGCGTCCTCGGTGCCGGTGTAAGTGCCGTCGGTGATCGTCGAGGTGCCCTCGAGGGACAGGACGAGGTCGTCACCGCTGGTCGCCTCGATCGCGGCGCCCGTCGAGGATGTGATGGTCGCGTTGTCGAGAATCAGGACGACCTGGTCCTCAGCTTCTGCGGCCACGACGACCTTGCCGGTGAAGGAGCCGCTGAGCTTGTAGACACCGGCCTTGGAGATGGTCAGCACGCCGTCGCTCACGCTCACGGCATCGGACGAGGAAGTCGCGGTCGTGCCGCTGAGCGTCACGTCGACGGCGTCCGATGCCTTCCAGTCGTTTTCCTCCACGTAGGAGGCCTTCGCGTTCGAGGCCAGGGCGTCGGCCGCGGTGGGTGGCGCGGTCGTGTCGCCGTTGCTTCCGGAGGCGGCAACGGTCGCGGTGGCCGCGGTGGAGCCGGAGCCGGAGGAGGTCGCGCCCGAGGAGCTGCAGGCGCCGAGCGCCAGCGTTCCAACGAGGGCGATCGCGCCGATCGTGCGGGCGGGGGTCCAGATTTTCTGCAGGGCTTTCATGTATATGTCTCTTTCGTGTGGTTAAAGCTTGTGTTTCTTATGGTGAGCGCTTTCGTTTCGCGTGCTGTCGAAACTGCGGGCGCCGTAATGAGGTCTGTCAGGCCGCCATCGCGAGAGGCGCGGAGTGCGCGAGCTCGGGGACCTCCACGTACTCGTGAAAGTAACGGTCGAGCGTGCGGTGCCACTTGTTCGCGGGCAGGTGGTGCATGGCGGCCATCGCGGTCCCGTACTTGGAGATCTTGACGGGTCGCACGCCGCCCTCCCACAGGAGGTGGTCGACGATCGAAGGGGTCGCGCCCGACTTCGTTTCGATGATGACCAGGTCGGGGCGGGCAACCTCGGTGCCGTCCGTGCGCAGCGAGCGCCACTTCAAGTCGGTGTCCACCGTCGCGCGTCCCACGCCACCGGGCAGGAGCAGGGTGTTGCGCTCGTAGGACCCAGCCAGGACCGGCTCGAGAGCTGGCACCAGGTGGCCATATCCCGTCTTCTCGACCTTGCCGGCCACCCACTTCCGGCGCTCACCCGCGAGAGGGGCCCCGGCCTCGTCCCAAGAGATCGGCATCCGCTTCTTGACGGTCACGCCGCGCGGACCGCGGGTCTTGACCTCCAGGAAGGACGCGCCCGACGTGAGGTACAAGCGGGTGCGGACCTTGAAGCGGCGGCGACGCTTGAGCGCGGTCAGCAGGTACGAATCCATGTCGGGGGTGTCGTAGTAGGTGGAGGCGTAGCCCTGGGACACCTGGCCGTCGATCTGCAGAACCTTCGTGTCCTCAGGGAGGTGGCTCAGAATCGCCGAGGCCGTGGCCGCGTCCAGCGCGTACTTGCGGTCCACTCGGGTCAGCATCGCCGCGCGCTTATTCAGGTCGTCGAGGCCGATCGCGTCGAGGTCGGCGAGAATCGAGTTCAGGGTGGCGTTCATGGGTCGTGTCCTTGGTAGTGGAGGTCTGCGGGGTGGCGGTCGTGTCGGCTGGCGGGCCAGCGGGTCAGGCGACCTTCGAGCGAACGTCCACGAGAGTCAGGTCGTTCACGAGATCGAGCTTGACGACGCTGACCGAGGCGACGGACGCGCCGAGGCGCTGCTCGAGGGTCACCTTCAGCTCGGCGGGGTCGGCGATCGCGCGGTCCAGCTGGACGGTCTGCGAGGTGTAGCGGCCGAAGACCAGCTTCGAGTCACCGAAGGCCAGGGCCACGAGGATCAGTGCGATGAGGCCACCGAGCAGCGGGGTCACCGCTGAGGACATACCCGTCAGCAGGCCGAGAGCCAGCGACGCGAAGTAGTAGGCGATCTCCGTCTGCGAGATCTGATCCGAACGCAGTCGGATGATCGAGAGAACACCGAAGAGGCCGAGGCCCAGGCCCGCGCTCACGGTCGAGTTCGCGAGGATGATCGTGACGGCGAGGACGCCGACATTCACACCGAGGAAAGCTGCGACCAGGTCAGCGCGGCGGTGCCGTGGGAAGTACAGGCCGAACACGAGCGCAGCCATGGCAACCAGGTCAATGGCGATCAGAATCAGGGCGGTCATTGGTGTCTCCTTTTGTCGATGCACCAATTTCCCCACGCGACCCTATGAAGAACCTATGAAGCTCTCATATTTCCCATATGACTTTTGGGAGTGTTGCTGTGTGGCGCCGCTGGTGTTCCGGGCGCCGGAGGGCCCGGCCAGGCCCCGCCACCTCCCACGGACACCGCAGCCAGGCCCCTTCACCCGCGACCAGGCCATACGAGCGCGAAAAGATTCGCCCTGCTCGCCTCCATCAGCACCCACGCGCGAAAAAGTTCGCCCAGCGCACGCAAAACACCCCA
>ERZ773070.839-NODE-839-length-20547-cov-10.190904_pt1 | contig 20547 bp, 15 predicted proteins | sample MGYA00580618_ERZ773070 | MGnify/ENA primary metagenome ERZ773070 (study PRJEB29015, sample SAMEA2738023) | human oral metagenome | biome: human oral; feature: human-associated habitat; material: dental | place: China | collected 2019 ... | reverse complement strand
GCCAATACCAAAGGCAGCTAGCTCTAGATATCATTGATGATAAGCTAGATCCAGTTAGACCCCTAGAGCACCCAGTAGAAGATATAGACAATGTCAAGCAAGAGCTAGAGTCAGGTAAAAAGGCTACAAAAGAGGAAGCTTTTACTAAAAACCGTAAGACTATGCCTGAGAGTACTCAGACTCCAAATAAAGACAAGGTCAAAGAAGCTATTAATAGGGCTAGAGGAAAATGACGGATACAATCCAAGGATACTGCTTTTATACTGATGGCTCAGCCATGCCTAATCCTGGTACAGTAGGATATGCCATACACGGCTACTCCTATCTACCTAAGGAATGTACGTATATGCCCTATAAGGGCTATAAGCTAACAGCTAGCGGCTACGCTGAGTCAGAAGGCAAGAAAAGCGATGTACTACCTACAGCCGTAATTGAAGGCGTAGGCACCATAGCTTGGCGCGTTCGCCCCCGCGGGGCTGTGGGTGTGCGAGATGACGACCGCCCGCGCCCTCGTCGAAGGCAAGGCCGAGACCGTGAACATGGTCAAACCCGACCCCGACGACCCGGTCCGCTCGATCCAGCTGTACGGCGTCGAACCGGCGACGACGGCCGCAGCCGTGGACATGCTCGTCCGCGAAGGCCTGGCCGACCACGTCGACCTCAACTTCGGATGCCCCGCCCCCAAGGTGACGCGCAGGGGCGGAGGGTCCGCCCTCCCGTGGAAACTCGACCTCTTCGCCGAAATCGTCGCGGCGGCCGTGACAGCCGCCCGGCGGGCCAGCGCCTCGCGGGACTTCGAGATCCCCGTGACCGCCAAGATCCGCATCGGCATCGACGAGGAGCACCCCACGTTCATGGACGCGGCTCAGATCGCCGGCGAGGAGGGGATCGCGGGGCTCACCCTCCACGCGCGCACGACCGCCCAGCACTACGCGGGGCGTGCGCGGTGGGAGGCGATCGGCGAGCTTGTCCAGGCGACCGGCCTGCCCGTGTTCGGCAACGGGGACGTCTTCGAGGCGGAGGACGCCCGGCGCATGATGTCGGCGACCGGATGCGCAGGCGTGGCGATCGGCCGCGGCTGCCAGGGACGGCCGTGGCTCTTCAGGGACCTGGCCGCCGCCATGCACGGCTCGCCCGTCAGGGCCCGCCCGGGCCTGGCCGAGGTCGCGGCTGCCATCCTCCGCCACGCGGAGCTGTCCGTCGAGCACTTCAACGGCGACGAGCGTCGGGCCCTCAGGGAGATGCGCAAGCACACGGCCTGGTACCTGCGCGGTTTCTCCGTCGGGGGACGGGCCCGCGCCGAGCTCTCCCTGGTCTCCACGCTCGAGGAGCTCCGTTCCCGGCTCGACGCGCTCGACCTCGCCCAACCCCACCCCGACGCCGCAACCGGGCCCCGCGGACGGGCCGGACGCCCCAAAAGGCCGCGCCTGCCCGAGGGCTGGCTCGATTCGCGCAGCCTCACGCCCGCCCAGCGGGAAAGGGTCGCCCAGGCCGAGATCGCCGTCTCCGGCGGCTGAGACGGGGAGCCCGGTTGCGCCGCCGACACCGCCGGCGAGCGGGCGCCCGGCGATCCGGCGCCCGAACGGTGGCCGGCCCGCGGCGCTCGCGGGTATGGTGGCGCCATGGACGCACACGAACGGTGGGTGGCCGAGCCTGACAAAGACCCGAGCAGAACCGAGTTCGAACGCGACCGAGGACGGGTCCTCCACTCCTCCGCGCTGCGCAGGCTGGGCGCCAAGACCCAGGTGCTCGGCCCCGAGTCCGACGACTTCATCCGGACCCGTCTCACCCACTCCCTGGAGGTCGCCCAGATCGGGCGCGCCCTGGCCACCAACCTCGGCGCCGACCCCGACGTGGTCGAGACCTCCTGCCTCTCCCACGACCTCGGACACCCTCCCTACGGGCACAACGGCGAACGCGCCCTGGCGGAGGTGGCCGAATCCTGCGGCGGGTTCGAGGGCAACGCCCAGACTCTGCGGATCCTCACCCGGCTCGAGCCCAAACGGACGTCTCCCGGCGGCCGCCCCGTCGGCTTGAACCTCACCCGCGCCACCCTGGACGCAGTCGTCAAGTACCCGTGGGGGCCGGGCAGGGGGCCGACCCGCCCCGACGGCAGCACCTCGCCGAAATTCGGCGTCTACGACGAGGACCGCGACGTCTTCTCGTGGATACGGGCGGGCCGGGGAGCCGAGCGGTGCATCGAAGCCCAGATGATGGACCTCGCCGACGACATCGCCTACTCGGTCCACGACGTCGAAGACGGCGTCGTCCGCGGCCTCATCGACGCCTCGGCCCTGTGGGATCCGGCCGAGCAGGAGCGCGTCGTCGCCGACGCCACCGCCTGGTACGGCCTCGCCGACGGGGCGGCGCTGGGCGACGCCCTCGACAGGCTCCTGGGGGAGGAGGCCTGGCCCGCCCACTTCGAGGGCACCTACCCGCAGCTCGCCGCCGTCAAGGACCTCTCGAGCGACCTCATCGGGCGCTTCGTCTCCAGCGTGTGCGAGGCGACGATCGCGGCCCACGGGCCGGGGCCCCTGCGGCGGTACGCGGGCGACGTCGTCGTCCCCGAGCGGACGCGGGCCGAGATCGCCCTGCTCAAGGGCCTCGCCGTCACCTACGTCATGCTGCCTCGGGAGAGCGAGCCCCGGTATTACGAGCAGAGGACCGTGCTCTTCGACCTCGTCGACGCCCTCGTCGAGAACCCCCGCGCCCTCGAGCCGCACTTCTTCGAAGCCTGGAAGGCCCGCGACGAATCGGGGCGGCTGCGCGTGATCGTCGACCAGGTCGCCTCCCTGACCGACCAGTCGGCACGCCAATGGCATTCCCGGCTGTGCGGATTCCTCAGGAACTGAGCCGCCCCGGCCCCGCTCCCGTCCGCCTGGGCCGGGCGCCTGCCCGATGCGCGGGCGCCCGGTGCGGCCGCCGGTCCAGAACGCCTCCGCCCCGCAGGCCCGCCCGGATGCGCGGCTGTAGAATCGTCCCCATGCCGGGTCTCATCAGGCGTGAGGACATCGACGAGGTCCGTTCGCGAACGCGCATCGAGGACGTCGTCTCCCAGTACGTCTCCCTGCGCCCGGCGGGGGCCGACTCCCACAAGGGCCTGTGCCCCTTCCACGACGAGAAGACCCCGTCCTTCCACGTCCGTCCGAGCGTGGGGCGCTGGCACTGCTTCGGTTGCGGCGAGGGGGGCGACGTCATCTCCTTCGTCGAGAGGATCGAGCGCATCCCGTTCGTCGAGGCCGTCGAGCTCCTGGCGCGCAAGGTCGGGGTGGATCTGCGCTACGAGGACTCCGGGCGCCCCGAGCGGCGCCCGGACGGCCCCGCCCGCCACAGGCTCGTCGACGCCCACCGCGTCGCCCTCGACTTCTACGTCCGGCACCTGGCGAGCGACGAGGCCGAGCCGGGGAGGCGGATGCTCGCCGAGCGGGGATTCGACGAGGAGGCCCTCGCCCGGTACAGGATCGGCTACTCGCCCGCCTCCTGGGACGGCCTGTTGACCGAGCTGCGCCGCCACGGATTCACGGAGGGGGAGATAGCCGCCTCCGGTCTGGCGAGCCGGGGGAACCGGGGTCTCTACGATCGCTTCCGCGGCCGCCTCATGTGGCCGATCGCCTCGATGACGGGCGACCCGATAGGCTTCGGCGCGCGGCGCCTGGGCGAGGAGGACCGCGGCCCGAAGTACCTCAACACCCCCGAGACGGCGATCTACAGGAAATCGCAGGTTCTCTACGGGCTGGACATGGCCAGGAAGGCCATCTCCAGCCAGCGCCGGGTCGTCGTGGTCGAAGGCTACACGGACGTGATGGCCGCCCAGCTGGCGGGCGTGGAATGCGCCGTCGCCACGTGCGGGACGGCGTTCGGCGCCGAACACGTGCGGATCGTGCGCCGCCTCATAGGGGACCGGGCCGACCCCGCGGCCGGGGTCATGCTCGCCGACGGCAGCGCCTACGGGGGCGAAGTCGTCTTCACCTTCGACGGCGACGCCGCCGGGCAGAAAGCCGCACTCAAGGCCTTCCAGGAGGACCAGTCCTTCGCCGCGCAGACCTTCGTGGCCGTCGCGCCCGAGGGCATGGACCCCTGCGAGCTGCGCATGTCCCACGGGGACGCGGCCGTTCGCAACCTCGTCGCCTCCCGGCGTCCCCTCTTCGAATTCGCCATCCAGTCCGTGCTCGCCGGCGTCTCCCTGGCCACGGCCGAGGGGCGCACCGCCGGGCTGCGGGCGGCCGCTCCGATGGTCGCCTCCATTCGCGACAGGGTGCTGCGCGGCGAGTACACGCGCCAGCTGGGGGGCTGGCTCGGCATGGACGAGGCCACCGTGCGCCAGGCGGTGGCCTCGGCGGCGCGGAGCGGCGGAGGGCCCCGGCGGGTCGAACCGGCCGTCGAGGGGCCGGCGGGCCCGCCCGCGCTCGTGCCGCGGCAGCGCCTGAGGGACCCGGTCGAACGGGTCGAGAGGCTGGCCCTGGACGTCTACCTCCAACTTCCGTGGTACGCCCTGCCCGCCCAGATGGACGACCTGCCCTCCCAGACCTTCACCGTCCCCATCCACCGCAGGGTCCACGACGCCATCCGGGCGGCCGGAGGCGCGAGCGCCTACGCCAGGCACTACGAACAGCTCGTCGCCGACGGCAGGGAGCACGACCGCGCCGTCGAGGAGTCGGCACGGTGGTACCTGGACGCCGTCGCGGAGGCGGGCGACGACGCCGTCGCCCGGGCGGTCGGCCAGCTCGCGGTCGAGGATCTGCCCGAGACCAGGCCCGATCGCATGGAGCACTACGTGTGGGGAATCGCCGTCTCCCTCATCCGGCAGGGGATCACGCGGCAGATCGGCGACCTGCACTCCGAACTCCAGCGCACGCCGCCCGACGACCCCGCCCACGGCGAGCTCTTCGCACGCCTCATGGAGCTGGAGGCTCAGCGCCGGGCCTGCGAGGAGCAGATCCAGTGACCGGCGGGCCGATTGGGCAGACCGGCGGCCGAATCCGCAAGCCCCGAAAACGGTAAGGCGCGCCGAAACGGTTCGCCGGCCGTCGCCGCGCGCTCAGGAGGGCCGGCCGCCTCCGTCGTCGCCTGCGGCTGCCCGTCCGCTCCCGGAGCCCTCGCCCGCGGCGGCTCCGACCTCCACGGCTTCGCCTGCTCCGGCTGCCTCCGCGGGTTCGGAAGCCTGGGCCGCGTCGGCGCCGGTCTCCCCGAGGATGGGCGCTTCGGCGGAGTTCTGGCGGCGTCGGGCCTGATGCGAGAGCCTCTCGAAGAACCGCCGCAGATCGACCGTCGTCTCGATCGGCCTGGCCCGCGTTCCGGTCCCGTGCTGGGTGATCTCCTCGTAGATGCCGGCCTTGACCTCGCCGGCCACGTGCTCGGCGAGGGCCTTCGCGTACTCCTCGCTCTCGATCCGTTTGCGCAGGGTGCGTTCTCGGGCCAGCTCGCGCCACAGAGAGACGCACATGAGCACCATGATGATCGAGAAGGGCAGAGCCACGAGGATGGCCATGGTCTGCAGGGCCTTCATGCCCTGCTCCGAGTTGCCCACCCCGAGCATGACGGCCGCGATGGCGCCCGACAGCGCGGCGAAGGTGAGCCGGACCCGCAGCGCCGGGTTCGGATTGCCGCCCGTGGCCATCATCGACATGACGTACGAGCCGGAGTCCGAGGACGTGACGAAGAAGATGACGAGGACGAGCATGGCCAGGACGGACAGCCAGACCGTCATCGGCATGTTGTCGAAGGTCTGGAACAGGGCGATGTCCGCGTTGATCGTGCCGTCGGGGCCGATGAAGTTCTTGTGGCCGAACATCTGCTGGTAGAGGCCGTTCCCGCCGAAGATGGCGAACCAGATGAAGGTGACGAGGGTGGGGACGAGGAGCACGCCGATGATGAACTCGCGCACCGTCCGGCCGCGGGAGATCCGCGCGATGAAGATCCCGACGAAGGGCGACCAGCTTATCCACCACCCCCAGTAGTTCAGCGTCCAGTCCGACAGCCACTTCGAGCCCGTCTCCCCGGAGAACGGCAGGGTCTCCAGCGAGATGTCGATGATCTTGTCGAAGAAGTTGCCGAGGTCGGCTACGAATTCGTCGGCCAGGAAGAGCGTGGGGCCGAGGATCGCCACGGCGGCCATGAGGATCGCGGCGATGACGAGGTTGAAGTTGGACAGGAACTTGATCCCCGCGTCCAGGCCGGTGGCCACGGAGATGGCCGCCAGGCCGGCGATGACGACGACGAACCCCACGAGCATCCCGTTCGACGCCTTCCATCCGGTGAGGTGCTCCGTTCCGCCCGCCAACTGTTTGACGCCGAAGCCCAGCGACATGGCGATCCCGAAGATCGTGCCGACGATGGCGACGATGTCGATGACGTCGCCGACGCGGCCCTTGATGCGGTCGCCGAAGATCGGCTTGAGCGTCCACCGCATCGAGACCGGCATGCCCTTGCGGTACACGGCGTAGGCGATGGCCAGTCCGACGACGACGTAGACCGCCCAGGCGTGCAGCCCCCAGTGGAGGAAGGTCGTGTTCATGGCGTCGCGCGCCGCGTCGGGGCTCGGAGTCGAGCCAGGGGCCTTCACGCCGCTTCCGGGCCGGGGGAAGTTGTAGTGCTGGAGGGGTTCGGCCGCCCCCCAGAAGACGAGGCCGATGCCCATTCCCGCGGCGAAGAGCATCGCGAACCAGGATCCGCGCGAGTACTCGGGCTCGGCGTCGTCCGGCCCGAGCACGGTGTCCCCCTTGCGGGACACGGCCACGACCAGGGCGAAGACGACGAATCCCGCCACCGCGAGGATGTAGCACCACCCGGCGTTCTTGACGACCACCGAGGAGATGTTCGCGATCACGGAGTTGGTGCCCTCGGGTTTGGCGGCCGCCAGGAGGACGAAGACGAGTATGAGCGCGACCGAGGGCCAGAAGACCGCCGGGGTGAAGTGTCTCGTCCGTTTGACGGCTGTTGGCTCCGACATGGGCGTTCCCCTCTGGAAAGTGCGTTCCTTGACTCAGCTACTTTGTCAAAGCGACGGGGAAAATCCAAAACGGAGTGAGATATCCAACGCCGATCGTCCGGGGGCGAGCCGGGCGGACCGCGGATGCGCGGCGCCATATCAAGGGATTCCGGAAAGGCCGGAACAGGCGGGGCTTAATTCCCATGGACGCGCTCGGTTACAATGGCCCAAGCTCGATTGTCCGGGCGCGCCCCTATAGCTCAGTCGGTTAGAGCAGTGGACTCATAATCCATCGGTCGCGGGTTCAAGTCCTGCTGGGGGCACTCGACGGTCGGCGCCCGGACTTCCCAGAGGCAGCGCCCGGAAGTCCGAGGCCGACGCTCCCTTTCCCCTGGCTCTGAGCATTTCGGGCGTGCGGAAACCGACATCTCGCGCTGAGCGTGATGCATTTCGGGCTTTTCGACGCGGGGCCGGGATACGATGGGTCCATGCCGCATCGTCCGCCACCGCTAGCCGGCCGCCATTTCTGGAACGGACCCGATTCGGTCAGCGTGCCCCTGCGACCCATACCCCCTCCCGTCGACAACCCCGATCCCGCTGAGGCCAGGCGTCGCGCCGCCGAGCGGGCTGCGAGGGCGGCGGCCGCGTACGCCGCGCACACGGCCGCGCGGGCGGCCTACACCGGGCAGATACCCGCCGTCGAGATCGAGCCGATCCCCCGCAGGCGCCGCCACCTGGATACGACGCCCACCCCCCGGCCCTCCAGGCGGCACGCCGCCGAACCCGCGCGCACGGCGACGCGACGGCACGGCGCGCACCGCAGGGAGGACGCCAGGCAGGCCGCCCGGCCCTCCGAGTCCAAGTCCACGGTGGCGCGCTCCTCGATGGTCATGTTCCTGGGGACGCTCGCCTCCCGCGTGCTCGGGCTCGTGCGATCGCCCATCCTCATCGGCGCCGTCATCGGCATGTCCTCGCCGGCCGCCAACGCCTTCGACACGGCGAACAAGCTTCCCAACCTCCTCTACATGATCATCGTCGGCGGGCTGGTCAACGCCGTCCTCGTCCCGTCGATCGTGCGCGCCACGAAGGAGTCCGAGGACGAGGGCGTGGCCTTCCTCAACAAGCTCATCACCCTGTCGATCGTCTTCCTCGGAGGGGTGACCCTCGTCCTGACGCTGGCCTCGCCGCTGGTCGTGGAGGCCTTCGCCGGGACGATGTCGCACGGCTGGTACAGGCTGACCGTCGCCTTCGCCTACTGGTGCCTGCCTCAGATCTTCTTCTACGGCATGTACACCGTCCTCGGGCAGATCCTCAACGCGCGCGAGAACTTCGGCCCGTACATGTGGGCCCCAGTGCTCAACAACGTCGTGTCCGTGGCCGGCCTGCTCGTCATCCTCGCGATCTTCGGCGGGGCCGGGCCGGCCGACAAGGCGGACGTCTCGCAGTGGTCGGCGATCCGCGTGGCCATGCTCGGCGGGTTCTCCACGCTCGGAATCGTCGCCCAGGCCGCCATCCTCGTCTGGCCGATGCACAGCGTCGGCATCCGCTACCGGCCCGACTTCCAGTGGCGCGGCGCGGGCCTGGGCGAGGCGGGCAAGGCCTCGTGGTGGATGCTCCTCATGATGCTCACGGGCATCATCCCGACGGCGGTCGTCAACCGCATCTCCGTGGGCGCCACGAGCCGCGCGCAGTCCTCGGGCGTCGAGCTGGCGGACGTGGCGGGAGGGGCCACCTACACGAACGCCTACACGATCTACTCGATCCCCACGTCCCTCGTGGTCGTGTCCATCGCGACCGCCATGTTCACGCGCCTGGCGCGCGCCGCGGCCGACGGCGACCTGGCGAAGATGCGGCGCGACACGTCCAAGACGATCAGGACGATCTCCACCCTGACGTTCATCTGCTCCACCGGGCTCGTCGCCCTCGCCGTCCCCATCGCCCGCGTCCTGGCCTTCACCGTGCGGCCCCAGGAGACGGTGACCCTCGCCCGGGTGGTCATCGCCATGTCGCTCGGCCTGGTCGGCATCGGCGCCGTCACCGCCCTCGACCGCGTCTACTACGCCTTCGAGGACACGCGCGGCGCGTTCTGGATCAACCTCCCCTTCCAGGTGCTCGGCCTGCTCGGCTTCGCCGCGTGCTCGACGCTCCCGCCCCAGTGGACCGTCGTCGGAGTGGGCATGGTCATGTCGATCACGAACACCCTGTCCATGTTCGCCATGATCTGGAAGCTGTCGGGGCGGATGGGCGGCATGGAGGAGGCCCGCCTGCTGCGCGTCCACGTCCTCCTCATGGGGATCTCGGCCGTGACCGTGTGCACGTGCTGGCTCTTCCTCGGCTTCCTCAGCCCGGTCTTCGCCCCCATCAGCTTCACCGGCGCGGTCATTCGCCTGGCCGTGGTCGGCCCCCTCCTCGTGGCCATGTTCCTCGGTCTGATGAAGGCCTTCAACATGGAGGAGCTGACCATCCTCATCGGCCCGGCCCGGTCCCTCCTTCGCAAATTCGGCATTGGAAAGTGAGCCATGAACGCCACTCCCGTCCCCCCGTCCGGCAAGAAGATCCTGCCCGTGGTCTTCGGATACGACATCGCCGCCTACAGCTTCGCCCGCATCTTCCACGAGGCGATCGGCGTTCGCTCGCTCGTGGTCGCCGAGGCCGCCCGCGGCCCCATCAACGACTCCCGGATCCTGGGCGTCCGGCTCGTCCCCGAGGGGACGTGCGAGGACGAGTCGGCCTTCCTGGCCACGCTGGACTCCATCGCCAGGGAGCATGCGGACGAACGGCTCGTCCTTCTGGTCAACACCGACGAGGCCGTCGAGTTCGCCGCGAAGAACCGTTCGCGGCTTCAGCGCGACTGGTTCCTGCCCTACGGGTCCCAGGCGGCCGTGGAGACCGCCAATTCGAAGGCGGCCATGGCCGGCATCGTCACGGCCATCGGACTGTCGGCGCCGGCCCGCACGCGCATCGACCTGGAAGACCCCGACGCATGGAAGCGGGACCTGAAGGGGGTGAGATTCCCCGTGGTCGTCAAGCCCGAACGGGGGAGCGACCTGGGGGCCTACTGGAATCAGGGCCTGCGCAAGGTCCTGCCCATCCCCACCCGTCCGCAGGCCTACGAGACCTTCGAGCGGTGGCGCCGGGGCGGCGTGCGGGCGCCGCTCATCGTCCAGGAGCTCATCCCCGGCGACGACACCGTCCAATGGGTCGTCAACGGATACGTCGATTCGCGCGGCGAGGTCACGGCGTGCGGGTCGGGACGCGTGCTCCTGGGACTGCACCAGCCCGAATACCTGGGAAACGCGGGAATCGTCCTGACCGAGCACGCCCCCGACCTCGTCGAGCAGGCCGGGCGCATCGTCACGACGGTCGGTCTGCGGGGCTTCTTCTCCATGGACGTCAAGATCGATCCGCGCGACGGCGTGCCCCGGTGGCTCGACCTCAATCCGAGGATCGGGCGGGGGCACTACTACCTGAAGGTCGCCGGGGTCGACCTCGCCTCGGCGATGCTCGCCGACATGGAGGGCCGGGAGGGCGTCTACCAGACCAATTCCCGCGAAGGTCTGTTCTGCATCGTTCCCGCCGGGCTGGCGAACAGGCGCTACATCCGGGATCCCGAACTGCGCCGCCGAGCCCGCCGGGCCAGGAGGCGAGCGGTCAACCCGCTCGCCTACGGCGCGGACCGCAACGTCAGGAGGACGTTCTACCGGCTGGCCAACGGCCTCAACCAGCGGCGCCGCATGCGAGCCTGGTATCCCCGGCCCACCGACTCCGGCTTCTGAGCTCCGGGCCGGCTCCTTCGGCCTAGTCCAGCGCGCCGACGGCCTTGGCCAGGCGGGGGCGCACGGGGATGACGAAGGTTCCGATGAACTCCTCGACGTTCCCGTTGAGCCATCGCTTGAAGGCGAGGACGGGGGCGTCGGGGGCGGATTCGTCGAAGATCCCCGATATCCCGAAGGTGTTGTACACGGACAGTCCATGGTCGCAGGCCCATTTGAACATGGCGCGCTCGACGGGGTAGTCGCGGCCGTATGCGGCGAAGCGCTTGTCCATTCCGCCGAGCAGGAGGATGAGCTCCTCGCCGATCCTGAAGCTCAGGATGGCGTTGAAGGGGATGTCCTCGCCGTGCTCCTCGGCGGTCTTCCTGGCCTGGGATTCTTGTGAGTCGAGGGTCGTCAGGCGCTCGGCGAGCTCGGCCAGCTCGCGGTCGCGGGCCTTGGTCTGCTTGCGCCCCTCCAGAGCCGCGATCCTCTCGCGTGCCTGTTCGCGTTCGTCGGCGATCTGGCTCAGATACAGGGAGGGGGAGATGAAGGCGACGCACAGGATGGCGCGCTCGGGCCCGAGCTCCCTCATCAGCCCCGTGTAGAGTTCGCGGGCGCCGCTGGTGATCTCGTGCATGTTCGTGCGCTCGGCGGTCGACTCGTGCAGCGAATCGAAGACGCCGAAGTCCTCGGGCGGGAGGAACCGAGTGGTGACGCCGTAGCGGCCCTCGTTGTGGAAGCGTCGCCGCAAGCCCTTGGCCAACGTCGCCGTCGCCTCCTCGAAGCTCATCCCCTCGACGCTCTTCGTGTAGATGTAGCGGATCTGGATGTCCGGGCGCTCGTAGAACTCCTTCGTCAGGCGGCGCGCCCCGAGCCCGGCGAGCTGGTCGGCGACTTTGCGCGCCTGCGGGTTCTCGGCCACTTGGCGGATGTCCTCGTAGAAGGCGCGGGGGACGAGCGGGTTGAAGGTGATGGAGACGACCCTCGGGTTCCTCTTCACGTGCCGCTTCAGGCCGTCGAAGAAGCAGTCGACGAGCTCTTCGTCGTCCCAGTCGAGCAGCGGGCCGTAGGTCAGCCGCGCCTTGAGGAGGAAGCGCCTCCACGGCTGGTAGACGAGCACCGCCGCCCCGACGACTCGCTCCTCCCGGCGGGTGGGGCCCTCCACGACTCCGACGTATTCGACGCGGTATCCCTGGCGGGCTCTGACCCGGGCGAATTCGGGAAGCTGGGGGATGAAGATCCGGTGGCGCGTCGAGGAGGCGAACCGTTCGTACGCATCGGGGTCGAGAGGAACAAAGCGCATGGCCCCATGCTACCGGGATCGCGGGGACCGCGGTGGATCCCGCGGAAGGTCGAGATGCGGTCGTCGGCCTCGGCGGCGTCACCTGTCCCGGCGGATCTCCGCGGGCGGTCGAGATGCTAGTAGTCTGGTGAGCATGACACACAGCCAGTCCGGCGTCGACGGTCCGGAAGGGGGGTCGGCGACCCCCGGGCGGGACGCGCGCGCACGGGGACCGGCCGACTCCGCGGACTCGGCCGCGCCGGAGGGGGCGCCGCGGGAGGTGCTCACGGACGAGGAGATCGCCCGCCTCAGAGCCACGCAGGTCCGTCGCCTGATCATCTTCGGGATCCTAGGGGTCCTCATGCTGATCCTCGGGTTCCTCGCGGGCAGGCAGCTGCGCCAGCAGAGCGGGTCTCAGGGCGTGCCCGGATCCTCGCGGATCGCCGCCCCGACCGCGTCCTGCGGCGTCGCCTCCTCGCCGACGCAGGTTCGCGCGGCGGATCCGGGCGCCGCCAGCGAGGCCGCGGTCGGCGGCGGTGTCGGAGGCGAAGACGAGGTGGTCGAGGAGGATGCGCGCACGGGGGTAGAGCGCGCGGGCCAGGAGCACGTCGAAGTGCCCGAGGTAGCCGACGAGGATCGCGTCTGGCGAGCGCTCGCCGCGATAGGCCCGGCTCCCCGCGGCGATGCGCCCCCACGCGGCCGCGAGCCTGCCCGCGAATCGCGCCGCGGCCCGGGGGTCCTTCAGCGCCCTGACGCGGTCGGCGGTGCCGACGCCGAGCGGTTCGTTCAGCTCTCGCACGGCGTGCCCCCGTCTCCTCAGCCCCGAGAGGATCACTCCCGGGCGCGGATGGACGCGCACGTCGTAGGTTCCCAGGCCCAGGACCCTCACGGCTCGCCCTCCCCCTCCGCGGGCGCCTGAGGGCCCGTGAGAGTCTGAGGGCCCGTCCGGTCTGCGGACGGCATGCGGCCTCCCGCCGGCGCCTCCGGTTCGCGCGCCCCGGATCCGGCGGCGTCCGCCGGGGCGCGCGGGGCCGCGTACTGGAGGGCCTTGACGCGTTCGAGCGTCTCCTCGACGAGCACGCGGTTCGTGCGCTGGAGGTCGGCGATGACGAGCAGGGCGACGGCGAGCAGGCTGGCGACGATCATCGCCGAACCGAAGACGAGCGACTGGACGTGGCCGCCTCCGTCGCCCCGGAGTTCGAAGACGAGGAAGCGCACGAAGGGGATGAGCCCGAGCACCCCGGTGACCGCGGCGAGCCAGCCCAGCGGCACGTGGGGCTTGAACATGAGGAAGGAGCGGACGATCGCCATGCCCGACTTGGCCATGTGCTGGAAGACGTTGGAGAACAGGCGCGACTCTCGGGTCTTCGGGTTGGTCTCGACCGGCACGGAGGCGACGCGCAGGCGCTTGTTGCCGGCCTGGATGATCGTCTCCATGCAGTAGGAGAACTGGGTCACGACGTTCAGGCGGAGGAGCGCCCGCTTGGAGTAGGCGCGGAAGCCGGAGGCCGCGTCGGGCAGCCGGGTGCCGGCCGCGGCGTTGACGATGCGCGAGCCGAATCCCTGCATGCGCTTCTTGAACCACGAGAAGTGCTCGATCGTGGAGGTCTGCCGGTCGGCGATGACGACGTCGGCCTCCCCGGCGAGGAGGGGCGCCACGAGGTCCGGGATGCGCTCTTGGGGGTACTGGTTGTCTCCGTCGGTGTTGACGACCACGTCGGCGCCGTGGGCGAGGGCGTAGTCGACGCCGTCGCGGAAGGAGCGGGCGAGCCCCTGGGTGCGGCTGTGGCGGACGATGTGCCGGACGCCCATGCCGCGAGCGACCTCGGCGGTGCGGTCCGTGGAGCCGTCGTCGATCACGAGGACCTCGACCCGGTCCGCCCCCGGGACGCTCCGCGGGATCGACTCGAGGACGAGCGGCAGAGTCTCTTCCTCGTTCAGACAGGGGATTTGGACGAACACGAGCATGGCAACCTCGAATGATTCGGAATGCGGCCCGCCTCATCCTACACGCAGGCCGCCCGCCGGCGGCCCGGCTTCCGGCCGGCTTCCGGCCCCGGGACGGCGCCCCGCGGGAGCCGGACGCTCCGTACGGACACCCCCGCGAGCGTCGGGCGCCCCGCGGGGAAGACGCTACAGTACACCCTATGAAGCTGAGCGTTATCGGCGTGGGGTACCTCGGCGCGGTCCACGCCGCCACGATGGCATCCGTCGGGCACGACGTCGTGGCGGTGGACAGCGACGAAGGGAGGGTCGCGGCGCTGGCCTCCGGCACGGCGCCCTTCGTCGAGCCGGGCTTCGACGGCCTCCTCCGGCAAACCCTCGACTCGGGACGGCTGCACTTCACCGCCGACTATCGGGACGTCGCCGAAGCCGGCCTCCACTTCATCGCGGTGGGTACCCCTCAGCGCCCGGACTCCCACGCCGCGGACCTCACCCACGTCTACGCGGCCGTCGGCTCCCTTCTGCCGCACATCCGGCCGGGCGCCGTCGTGGCGGGCAAGTCGACGGTCCCGGTCGGCACGGCCTCGGATCTGGAGGGGAGGGTCGTCGGGGCGGGCGGGGTGCTGGCCTGGAATCCCGAATTCCTGCGGGAGGGCTTCGCCGTCCGCGACACGCTGAAGCCGGACCGCATCGTCTACGGACTGTCGGCGGACGCCGGGCGGGCCGGCGTAGCGCTCGCCCGCTTGGACGAGTGCTACGCCCCGATGCTGTCCGCATGCCCGCGCCTGATCATGGACTTCGCCACCGCCGAGCTCATCAAGGTCGCGGCGAACGCCTTCCTCGCCACCAAGATCAGCTTCATCAACGCCGTGTCCCAGGTCTGCGACGCGGCCGGCGCCGACGTGACGCTCCTGGCCGAGGCGATCGGCCTGGATGAGAGGATCGGGCGGCGCTTCCTGCGCGCCGGCGTCGGCTTCGGCGGCGGATGCCTGCCCAAGGACATCCGGGCGTTCCGCGACCGGGCCGCTGACCTCGGAGTCGGCGAGGCGCTCGACTTCCTGGCCGACGTCGACGCCGTCAACGACTCCCAGCGCACGCGGGCGGTCCGCACCGTGCGGGACCTCCTCGGCGGGCTCGCCGGCAGGCGGATAGCGGTCCTCGGCGCAGCCTTCAAACCGGACTCCGACGACGTGCGCACCTCCCCCGGGCTGCTGATCGCCGCAGAGCTCGAGGCGGGCGGGGCGTCGGTCGCGGTCACCGACCCGGCCGCGGGGCCGGCGCTCGAGGCGCACGGCGGGCACGCGGGCGAGTTCGTCGCCGGCGTTCAGGACGCCGTCGCCGGCGCGGACGCCGTTCTGCTGGCGACCGAGTGGGAGGAGTACCGGCGGCTCGATCCGGCCCGGCTGGCCGGGCTCGTCCGCCGACGGGTGGTCTTCGACGGCCGCAACGCCCTCGACCCGGCCAGGTGGAAGGCGGCGGGGTGGACGTATCGCGGCGTCGGCAGACGCTGAGGCGCGTGCGACGAGAAGCGCTGGGCATCGGGAGTAGGCGGCAGGTAGCGGAAAAGCCCGGAGAGACCGGCGTAGGCAGGAGGATGGCGGGCGCAGAGAGGCGTTGTGGGCGGTCGGCAGGCGCTGAGAGACCGGCGGGGGAAGATCTGAAAGTGCCGGCGGAAAGAGACGGCGGGGAAAGAGGGAGGCGCTGGAGGGCGGGCGCTGATAGGGCTGATAGGGAGGCGCTGGAGGGCGGGCCGCCGCGGATTTCGCGCACCGCACCGGCCGCGTCATAGAATTCCCGTGTGGCTCCACCAATCGACAAGCGCTCACTGCCCTCCAGGCGTCTCGCGATCGTCACCGGCGGCGCGGGCTTCATCGGTGCGGCGATCTCCTCTCGCCTGGCCGACGCGTTCGGCCGGGTCGTCGCCTTCGACAACCTGCACCCCCAGATCCACCCGGACCACACGCCATCCGACGGCTTCGACCCCCGCGTCGAACTGTTCGAGGCCGACGTGACCGACCCCGCGGCGTGGGATCGCCTCCTCGCCGGGGGAGGGCCGGACGTCGTCGTCCATCTGGCGGCGGAGACGGGCACGGGCCAGTCCCTGACGGAGTCGACCCGCCACACGACGGTCAACGTGGTGGGCACCTCGACCATGCTCGACGCCCTGCACCGCAACGACGCGATCCCCGGGCGCATCGTCCTGGCCTCGTCGCGCGCCGTCTACGGCGAGGGCGCGTGGCGCCGCACGTCGGGCGAAGGCGCCGGCGAGCTCTTCTACCCCGGGATGCGCCCGGCGCGGATGTTCGAAGCCGGCCAGTGGGACTTCCCCGGCGCCGAGCCGGTGGCGATGAACGGCGCGACGCTCGAGCGGCACCCGGCCTCGGTCTACGGCGTCACCAAATCCGCTCAGGAGGACCTGCTGCGCCTGTGGGGCGACGCCTTCGGGGCGGACGTCGCGATCCTGCGCCTGCAGAACGTCTACGGGCCGGGGCAGACGCCGTCGAACCCCTACACGGGGATCATGTCGCTCTTCTGCCGCCTGGCGAGGGCCGGCCAGGCGATCCCCCTCTACGAGGACGGGCAGGTCCGCAGGGACTTCGTCATCATCGCCGACGTCGCCGAGGCGATCCTCGCCGTCGTCGGCGCAGCGAACGTGCCGCCGACCCCCGTCGACATCGGATCGGGACGGTACACGACCATCGCCGAGGCCGCCCGGATCATCGCCGACGTCTACGGCGCCCCCGAGCCCGTGGTGACGGGACGGTGGCGTCACGGCGACGTCCGGCACGCATGGGCGGACCCCGAGCCCGCCCTCCGGCAGCTCGGCTTCACCGCCGAGGTCCCGCCCGAGGTTGGCCTGCCCCGCCTGGCGGCCTGGATCGACGGCCAGACGCCAGACTGACCGAATGCCCGACTGACCGCGGCAGGCCGCTGGACGAACGCAGCAAACCGCCGGCAGGCAGCCGGCCATCGACGCACGAGGCCGCCCGTCCCCTCCGCTCATCCCCTTCGGCGTCGCAGGGCGTCCTCGAAGGCTTGGACGTGCGCGGCGGCCGAACGCCGCCATGTGAAACGCGAGGCTCGTTCGGCGGCGGCGGCTCCGAGCTCGCCGCGTCGTTCCGGGTCCGCTGCGAGGTTCCGCAGAGCCTGCGCGATCTGCCCGGGCGAGGTGCCGCAGTAGGCGACTGCGTCCCCGCCCACCTCCGGCAGCGAGAGGACCGGAGTGGTCAGCGCGCAGGCGCCGCAGGCCATGGCTTCCAGCACGGGCAGGCCGAACCCCTCTCCCAAGCTCGGATAGGCCAGGACCATCGCCCCCGAGAGGAATCCCGGGAGGTCCTCCAACGGCAGGTATCCGGGGGCCACGACGCGCATGTGGCCCGGAGCGGAGGCGACGATCGCCTCGATCGTCTCGTCCCATCCCTTCATTCCGGCCAGTACGAGCGGCGGGGCGTCGGGGCTGTCGCCGAAGGCCTGAATCCACCCGCGTACGAGCGCGGGCACGTTCTTGCGCGGTTCGAGCGTGCCGAGGAAGGCGATGTACCCGCCCGCGGGCACGTCCAGGCTCTCGGCGACCCGCCGGGCTTCGGACTGGCCGACCCGGTGGAAGCGCCGGGTGTCCACGCCGTGGTAGGCGACGACGAAGCGGTCCGCCTCCCCTCCCGCGTGGGCGAGGACCTCGTTCCGGGTGGCGACGGAGGGGACGACGAGCGCCTCCGCGTGGCGGACGGCGTAACGCGTGGCGGCGCGGAAGAAATGCCTCTTGGCGGGCTCGTGGACCTCCGGCATGGTGAAGAACGTGGCGTCGTGGAGGGTGACGGCCGTGGGCAGCGGGTGGCTGACGGGCATCGTGTAATGAGGGGAGAGCTGGACGTCGCAGCCGCTGGCCCTGGCGATCGCGGGCAGTCGGATCTGCTCCCAGGCCATGCGGGCAGCGCGACGGTCGATGGACGTGCCGACGTCCAGGACGCGGGCCCCGGGGACGGTCGCGGCGAAGTGCGAGGCGTGGTCGGCGCGGGCGACGACGCTCAGTCTCACTCCCTCGTCCGCGAGGGCGGGCAGGAGATCGTCGACGTAGCGTCCGACCCCGGCGAGGTTGGCGGGTATCGCGGTGGCGTCCACAAGCACGTGCATGGAGGAAGTCTACCGTTGAACCGTTTCCATGGTTCCCGCCGGACTTCTGCTGACCATCCCCCGTCGCCTTCTCAGCCACCCCCGCCGTTCTCTTGCCGTGCTTGTCCAAGCTGCGGTGAGACTTCGGGTGGCGGCCATTCCATCCCGGTGGAACTTCGGTTTTTGAGGCTTCTCCGGTCGATTCGCCGGTGAAATCCGTCGACGACCTGGGTTTCACCGGACAGACCCACTGCGTCACCGAGGTCTCACCGGCCGGGTCGATGCCAACCGAAGTTTCACCGCCCAAACCCGACGCGGATCGCTCCGCCAGCCCCACGCGTTCCGCCAGCCCCACACCCCTCCGCAAGGCCCGGCACCACGCTAAACCTCTTGCGCTAGGCTTGCCGCATGGCTATACGCGTGGCGATGGTCGCCGAGCAGCTCTTCCAACCGGTGCCGGGAGGTTCGGGACGCTACATCGAGGGGCTCGCCCCGGCTCTGCCTCCGCGGGTCCACGCGGTCGGGATCACGGCGACGGCGTCCGGCGCGTTGCCCGGCCTGCCGCTGCGTCCGGCCCGCGTTCCGCGCCGCCTGCTCTACCCCCTGTGGAATGCGGGGCTGGGGCCGCGCCCCGAGGCCGTCGCTCCGGGAGCCCAGGTCGTCCACGCCACGACGTGGGCCGTGCCGCCGACCGGGCTCCCTCTGGCGGTCACGGTCCACGACCTCGCCTTCCTCGACGACCCCGGCCAATTCACTCCGCGGGGCAATCGGTTCTTCCGCCGCGCCCTCGCGCGCGTGAAGGCCCGCGCCGACGCCGTGGTCGTGCCCTCGACGGCCACGGCCGAAGCCTGCGTCCGGGAGGGGATCCGGCCCGGCGTCCTGCACGTCATCCCGCACGGCGTCGCCAGGCTCCCCCTGGCCGACGGCGCTGTGGCGGAATTCCGCGCGCGCCACGGGCTGGGCGAGGCCCCCTACCTCCTGTGGTGCGGCACATTCGAGCCGCGCAAGAACCTCGCGGGCGTCATCGGCGCATTCGGCCGCGTGGACCGTGACTTCCACCTCGTCCTGGCGGGCCCGACGGGCTGGGGCGACGCTGGCCTGGCGGCCCTCGACGCCCTCCCCGGTCAGGCGCGCGAACGCGTGCATATGGCCGGGCGTCTGTCCGACGCGGACCTCGCCGCCGCCTACGCGGGGGCGTACGCTTTCCTCTTCCCCTCGCATCGGGAGGGCTTCGGCCTGCCTGTGTTGGAGGCCATGGCCTACGGGACGCCGGTCGTGTCGACCGCGGGCTCCCCGATGGAGGAGGTCGCGGCAGGCGCGGGCGCCTTCACGGGGACGTCCCCAGCGCAGATCGCCGCGGGCGTGGCGGAGGTCGCCGCGCATCGCGACGCCTATGCCGCCCGCGCTCTCCGGCTGGCCCCCCGCTACACGTGGGAGGCCTCCGCCGCCGCACACGCCGCCGTCTTCGAGGGGCTGGCGTGAAAGTCCGCCTTCCGGGAACCGAAATGCAGGGAAATGAGGGAAGAGGGACCGGGATGGGGCCTGAACGGATGAGAAGCATGAGCACGAGAGAGCGACTGAGATGAGATCTGTCCGGGTCGTCATCGTCAACTACCGCACCCCCGAGCTGACAGCCCGCGCCGCGGTGAGCGCCCTGGCCTCCGCGCGCGCCTACGAAGAAACCGCCTGCGGGAAGGCCACGGTGACCGTCGTCGACAACTCGGACGACGGCCGCACCGCCGACCTCGCGGAGTTGTGCTCCGGATGCGAGGTGGTCTCCACACGCGGCAACCCGGGATTCGGCGCGGGCGTCAACGCGGGCGTCGCCCTCGGCCACGAGGACCTCGTCGCCCTGGTCAACTCGGACGCCGTCGTCGAGGAGCCGTTCCTCGCCGAGCTCGCCCGCGCCTTCGACGACCCGTCCGTGGGTGCGGCGACGGCCCTCCTGCTCTTGGAGGAGCGGGGTCCCGGAGGCGAGATCCTCGTCAATTCGACGGGCAACGTCCTGGACTCCTCGGGCAACGGGATGGACCGGGACTGGCGGCGTCCCCTCGGGTCCTGGAGCGCCCCTCCGCAGGTGGAGGGGTTCGGCGGCGGGGCCGCCATGCTCCGCCGCGCCGCCCTCGACGAAGTCGGCCTCTTCCGCGAGGATCTGTTCATGTACTACGAGGACACCGAGCTCTCGCTGCGGCTGCGCGAAGCCGGGTGGACCATCCGGTACGTCGAGACGGCCTTGGCGTGGCACGGGCACTCCGGCTCGTCGGGAATCGAGAGCCCGCTCTTCGCCTACTGCAATACGCGCAACAGGCTTCTGCTGGCGCGTCGGCTCCCGCTGCCCGTGCGTGCGCGGGCGTGGGCCAAGAGCCTCGTGCGCGCGGCGCTCGGGCCGCAGGCCTCGATCAGGCGCCGCGCCGTGTGGGACGCCCTTCGCGGCAGGAGCGGGAAGCCCGGCCTCTAGCCGCTCCGCCCGGCAGCCGAAGCCGGCGCGCGGCGCGACCGACGCGCATCCGGCCGCCGGCGACCGGCTC
>ERZ773070.838-NODE-838-length-20554-cov-13.877311_pt1 | contig 20554 bp, 22 predicted proteins | sample MGYA00580618_ERZ773070 | MGnify/ENA primary metagenome ERZ773070 (study PRJEB29015, sample SAMEA2738023) | human oral metagenome | biome: human oral; feature: human-associated habitat; material: dental | place: China | collected 2019 ... | reverse complement strand
CGCCACCGCCGTCGTCACCACCGACAGGCTCTCCAAGTCCTTCTCGGTGGGCGGGACCCAGCAGCACGTGCTGCGCAACCTGGACCTGGAGATCGCCGCCGGCTCCTTCACCGTCATCATGGGCCCCTCGGGCGCCGGCAAGTCCACCCTCCTGTACGCCCTGTCCGGGCTGGACCGGCCCACCCTGGGCACGGTGAGGCTGGACGGCACGGACCTGACCGCTCTGAGCGAGGACGGCCTGGCCCGCTTCCGCCGCAGCCACTGCGGCTTCGTCTTCCAGCAGGTGCACCTGCTGGACTCCCTGACCGTCCTGGAGAACCTCCTGGCCGTGGGCCTGCTGGTCAGCAGGGACCGCGACGCCGTCGTCGAGCACGCGCGCTCACTGCTGAGGCGGGTCGACCTGCCCGAGCGGGACTGGGGCAAGGCGCCCGCCACGCTGTCGGGCGGCGAGGCCCAGCGCGCGGCCATCGCCCGGGCCCTGATGAACCGGCCCGCCGTCGTCTTCGCCGACGAGCCCACCGGCCAGCTGGGCTCCGAGCACTCCGCCGCCGTCCTGGACCTGCTCGGCGACGTGCACGCGGACGGGCAGACCATTGTCATGGTCACCCACGACGTGCGCTCCGCCGCCCGCGGCGAGCGCGTCCTCTACCTGCGCGACGGCCACGTCTGCGCCGAGTGCTCCCCGACCGGCACGACCGACCAGCGCGCCCAGGCCCTCACCTCCTTCCTGACCGGGATGGGGTGGTGAGGGTGCTGCGATCCCTGCGATCACCGCGATCCCTGCGATCCTTGAGGTCACTGGCGGCGAGCCCGTCTCTGCTGCTGGCCCGCCGCGCCCTCCGCAAGCACCCGGGCCTGGTGGGGGCCGTGACGCTCCTGTCCCTCATCGCCGGGCTGCTCATGAACGTCGGGCTGGTCATGATGCCCCAGCACAGCGCGTACCTGGACCGCAAGGCAGATGAGTGGAGCTCCCCCGACGCCGTCGTCCTCCTGCCCCAGGGCGAGCAGGCCGACGCCGTCGAGGACGCCCTGCGGTCCGATGAGCGCGTGCGCGACCTGGAGACCACGCCGGGCGTCAACGTGCAGGGCTCCATCCCCTACGCCGACTCGACGCTGCCCTCCATGTTCCTCTTCTACGACGCAGACGCCTCCACGCGGATGGGACGGTGGGACGTCGCCTCCCGGCTCGATGATCCGGTGGAGAATCCCGTCTGGGTGCCCTCCACTCTCCAGGCCGCGGGCGGCTACGAACTGGGCGACGAGCTGGTGCTCACCTCTCCCATGGGCGAGCGCACCTTCCACATCCAGGGCTTCACCGAGTCCACATACGGCGGCATGCCGTCGATCGGCCTGCTGTGGCTGGGGCTGCCGAGCAGGGACTACGAGGCGCTCGAGGGCGAGGCGCGGGAGCACATGGCCGGCCTCCAGGCCGAGCTCGCCGCAGGCGGACAGGACGGCACCGGCGTGCAGCAGGCCCGGCTCCCCGGCTGGGTGCCCTCCACACTCATCAAGGTGCAGACCCGCAGCGCCGAGGAGGCCGGCAGCCTCACCGGTGAGGTTCTCTCGCGCCTGGATGTGGTCTCGGCCTGGGACATGGACCGGGCGACCCTGTCCATGGCCAACCAGATGTCAGTCGGCCTCATCTCCGTGGTCGTCCTGCTCTTCTCCTCGATGATCGCAGGCGTGGCGCTGCTCATGCTGGCCTTCATGCTGCACGGCGCCGTCCGCGAGGACCTGGAGACGGTGGGCGCCCTGCGGGCCATGGGCTTCACCACGGGCGGGGTCGTGCGCCCCATGGTGCTCCTCTTCGCGCTGACGGCCGCTCTGGGCGCGGCGGCCGGGGCGGCCTCGAGCTACGCGGTCCTGCCGTACCTGTCCTCGATCCTGCGCGCTCAGACCGGGATCACCTGGAGGGTTCAGGTCGAGCCCGGGATGCTCCTGGCCTGTGCCGCGGGCCTGGGCGTCATGGTCTGGCTGGTCGGAGCCCTCGTCGCCAGGCGCGCCAGCCGCATGAGCGCGGTGGAGGCGCTGCGCGGCGGCCAGGCCGACCACTCCTTCACCCGCTCCCGCCTGCCTCTGCAGCGCACGCGCGGCCGGCTCGCCATGCTGCTCGGCCTCAAGGAGATGCTCGCGGCGCCGGGCCGCGCAGTGCTCATCCTCGTAATAGCCGCCGCATGCACCATGGCCTCGGTCTTCTCCGCCTCCGGCCTGGGGGCGCTCGCCGACGAGGACAACGCCCTGTCGCTGCTCCTGGGCGGCATTTTCCCAGACATCACCGTCACGGCGAAGTCACCCGACGACGTCGACGCCGCCGTGGCCGGGACCCTGAGGACTCCCGGTGCGGCGAGTGCGGTCCCGTACTCCACCAGATCCGAGCTCGTCAACGGCACGAGTGTGCTCTTCATCGTGGTGGACGAGGTGGATGACCTGCCGACGAGCCCCCTCTACGAGGGGCGGCCAGCTCGTCATGGCAACGAGGTCGTCCTGGGCCCGGGCGTGGCGAGGCGCTTCGAGGCTCATGTCGGCGATACCTGGACAGCGACCCGCAACGGCGCCGAGACGGAGCTCCTCGTCACCGGCCTGGCCAGCGGCGTGGCCAGTGGCGGTAACTTCGTGATCCTCACCCGGGAGGCGTACAAGGAGCTCGCCCCCGATGCGAGCCTGACCGACGTCGGAGTCTTCATCGCCGACGACGCCGATTCCAGCGCGGTGGCCAAGGCTCTGCAGGACGAGCTCGGCCCCGATTTCCAGGTGGTCAATACACGGGACTCCATGGCGGCGCAGACGCAGGGCGATATGTCCATGGTCCCGCTGCTGTCCAACTCCCTGATGATATTCACCGGGCTCGTCGTGGTACTGGTGGTGGCGCTCCTGACCGTCTCCCTGGTGGCCCGGTCCCGTCGCTCCTCGGGCCTGCTCAAGGCCCTGGGGATGACGACGCGTCAGGCGGCGGCCCGTGTGCGCTGGACCATACTGCCGCCCGTGGTCCTGGGCACCGCGCTGGGGTGCGCGGCGGGCGGCGCGCTGATCACGCCGCTGCTGACGGCGATGTTCAGCGAGGTGGGGATCAGGCGGATCACGATGGAGATCCCGGTGTGGCCGACCCTCGCCGTCGGGGCGGCCGTACTCGTCACCGCGGTGGTGGCGGTGGTGGTCGCCACGCGGCCCATCGGCAGGATCACCGCTTACTCCCTGCTGACGGAGTAGCCCGGCGGCCCGCCGGGTGCGGGAGCTCCGCGGATCCGACAAGGACTGCGACTCAGTCACCTCCGGCGGCCCGCCGGGTGCGGGAGCTCCGGGCTCGCGCTCGGCGGGCCCCGGCGTGCCGTCTGCTCGGTCGTCGCGCCGTCCGCGTCCGGGCCCACGCTCGGCGGGCCCCGCCCTGTGCCCGCCGCTCCCGCGTCCGGCGGGGCGCCGCTCCCCCCCCCAAGGCCGCACGGAAGCAGCATCCCGGCAGCAGACGCAGCACTGACAACGAGCCCGCCGATCCGAGCCCGCCGAGAACCGACAGTCAGGAAGGCGCGATCACGTTCAGGCCTCAGCACTGAGCGGCTCGGCGCATCTCGCGGTCGTAGGTCAGAAGAATGTCCGCGCCCATGGCCCTCGCAACCGCAAGATGGATGGCATCGGCGGCGCGCAGCCCCATCGATCCGGAGGAGGCGCTGAGAAGATGCTCCCTGGAGACGTCGATGAACTCGACCCCGGAGAGCAGGACCGCCGCCGTCCTCTCATCAAGCTCGCGGCGACTGCGGGCAGCGCAGTGAAGCTCTGTATGGAGCAGAAAGGACGCGCACAGAACCATGCCGCCTGCAACAGCGCTGTTGAGCCACTGCGACAGCGGCCTCGACTCTTTCTCCTCAATGAGCAGCTTGAGCGCAGCCGAGGTGTCCAAGTAGCAGATCCTCATCGCTCACCGCGAAGATCATCCAGCACGTCCTGCGACGCGATCCCGGTGGCGCGCCTCAGGGCGGCGAAGTCCACGCGGACAGACCGGGTGACGGCTCCGCTCCGCCTGAGAAGAGCGAGAGGCTCCTCGGGCACGGGAGCGAGCAGGGCCACAGGTCTCCCATTGTCGGTGATCTCAAAGGTCTCCCCCGCTTGAACGCGGCGCAGAATCTCCGCACTGTTATTGCGCAGCTCGCGGTGCGGAATCGTGGGCACGCGCATCACCTCCTAGCAAGCCTAGCACGGGCGCTTGAGCCGCCCGGCACAGCATCCACCGCAGGAATCCGGGCGCGACTCTCCCGCCTCGCCGCCGCCTCTCCCGTACACGCCCACTGCGCGCACCCGGGCGCCGGGATCCCCCGCTCCGGGCCCCCAAGTCACCGCGTATCCGCGCGATAGCGGCGTCGGCGTCCGCACCCCACCTGCACGTCGGCGTCCCAGATGTCTGGTTCCCGGGGCAGCGGGCGGAGCGCGCTCCGATCTTCAACGGAAGTTCGTCACGTGAACGTACCTTTCTCCCATCCTTCTGACCTCTACCCCCAGAAGGATGGGAGAAAGGTACGTTGACGTTGGGAAGGTACGTTCACGTTCCGGCGCGTTGCAGACGGGCGCCCGGACGCCGGGCCCGCTCACGCCCCGGCGGGACGCCGTCGGACTTGCACTGCGCGCCTACCACGCCTGCGCTCGCGCGCAGCTCCTCCTCGGGCAGCGCATCGAAAGAAGGAGTCGAGCAGCCGATGACCGTCGAGTCCGAGCCCGCGCTCGCCGTCGTCGGCCAAGACCAGCCGCACAATCGTCGCCGCCCCCGGGCGATGCCGACCGCGGCACCGTGCTCCGCCCCCGGCACTGCGAGTACAGGTCGCAAGGCGGCGGAATGCTGCGGCAGTGCGTGGGCAGGGGCCGTAGCCGGGTGTCCGCCAGACCCGCCCCATATGCCCCGAAAGCACACAGGATGACCACCGCCCGAGGCGCAGCAGCGCCCAGCAGACGCCGGGGCGGCATCTCGAACCGATCTCGGCGCGGAAGTGAACCGATCTCGACGCGGAACTCGACCGATCTCGACGCGGAGATCAACCGATCTCGCGAGCGGGGGCCTCCGCGGCTTCGCCCGCACCGCCCGCACCGCCAGCGCTACCCGCACCGCCCGCACCAGCGCGCACGGCGCGGGCCGCCGCGACCAGGTGGCGCAGGCTCGCCTCGGTCTCGGTGTAGGCGCGCGTCTTGAGCCCGCAGTCCGGGTTGACCCACACCTTCTCCACCCCCAGCGCCGCCACGGCCCGCCCGAGCAGCTCGGTGCACTCCTCCGCGCTGGGCACGCGCGGGGAGTGGATGTCCCAGATGCCGGGGCCGAGCTGGCGCTCGAAGCCGTGAGCGGCCACGGCCGGCAGGATGTCCATGCGCGAGCGCGAGGCCTCGATGGAGGTGACGTCGGCGTCGAGGTGGTCGACGGCGTCGATGACGACGTCGAACTCGGAGTAGCACAGGTGGGTGTGGATCTGGGTGGTGGGCGCCGCGCCGCCGGTGGCCAGGCGGAAGGCGCCCACCGACCAGTCCAGGTAGTCGCGGTGGCGGGCCGCGTCCAGGGGCAGGAGCTCGCGCAGGGCGGGCTCGTCGACCTGGATGGCGCCGATGCCCGCCGCCTCGAGGTCGGCGACCTCGTCGCGCAGGGCCAGGCCGATCTGGTCGGCGACCTCCCCCAGGGGCAGGTCGTTGCGCGGGAAGGACCACGCGATGATCGTGACGGGCCCGGTGAGCATGCCCTTGACGGGCTTGTCCGTCAGCGACTGGGCGTAGGTCGACCACTCGACGGTCATGGGAGCGGGCCGGGCCACGTCGCCCCACAGGATCGACGGGCGCGTGCAGCGCGACCCGTAGGACTGCACCCACCCGTTGCGGGTGGCGGCGAAACCGTCCAGGAGCTCGGCGAAGTACTGCACCATGTCGTTGCGCTCGGCCTCGCCGTGCACCAGGACGTCCAGGCCGAGGCGCTCCTGGAGGGCGATCACCGAGGCGATCTCCTCGCGCATGCGCGCCTTGTAGTCGGCGCCGGACAGCTCGCCCCGGGCGTTGGCCGCACGGGCCCTGCGGATCTCGGCGGTCTGCGGGAAGGAGCCGATGGTGGTGGTGGGCAGCCCGGGCAGGCCGAAGCGCTCGCGCTGGGCGGCCTCGCGCTGCGGGTAGTCCTCGCGGCGCCGGTCGGCCTCGCCGAGGGCGGCGGTGCGGGCGCGGACCTCGGGGCGCACCACGCCGGGTGCGGTGGCCCTCTGGGCCAGGGCGGCGCTGGCGCGGTCGATGCTGGCCGACACCGAGTCCCAGCCGTCGTCGAGGCCGCGCGCCAGGGTGACGACCTCCTCGACCTTCTGGTCGGCGAAGGCGAGCCAGGAGTGCAGGTCGGCGTTGAGGCGCTCGTCATCCCACTGCTCCAGTGCGGTGTCGTGGGGCACGTGCTGCAGGGAGTTCGTGGTGGCCACGGTGACGGCCTTGGCGCCCAGGGCGCGGGCGCGCTCGAGCGTGTCGCGGGCCCCGGCCAGGTCGGCGCGCCAGATGTTGCGCCCGTCGATGGCGCCGACCACCAGCACCACGTCCGCCAGGTCGGCGCCGACGGGCAGGGCGCCGCGGCCGGTGTCGACGTGGAGCGCCTCCACCCCTGTGCGGGCGAGCGCGGGGATGGCCTCCGAGGCGTCGCCGTAGGGGGTGGTGACCAGGATCCGGGGGCGGTGCGCCGCTCCAGCCAGCGCCTCGTAGGCGCGCGCGGCGAGGCCGGTGAGCGCGGCGCGCGTGCGGGGCAGGTTGTCCGAGGCCAGCGCCGGCTCGTCGAATTGCACCCACGGGGCGCCCGCGTCCGCGAGGGCGCCCAGGGCCCGGGAGTAGGCGACGACGACGTCGTCGAGGCGGTCGAGGGGGTCGTAGCCCGCGGTGCCCGCCTTCGCCAGGGCGAGGTAGGTGACGGGGCCGACCAGCACGGGGCGGGTCACGTACCCCCAGTCCGCGGCTTGGGCGTAGCGGCGCACGACCGTGTCGTCCGCGAAGGAAATGGGCGTGTCCGGCCCGATCTCGGGCACCAGGTAGTGGTAGTTCGTGTCGAACCACTTCGTCATCTCCTGGGGGGCGGCTCCCGCGTCGCCGCGGGCGAGGGCGAAGTAGAGGCCGAGCCCGCTGCGCCCGGCGAAGCGCGGCGGGATGGCTCCGAGCAGGACGGTGGCGTCCAGGACGTGGTCGTAGTAGGAGGGGGCGTCGGCCAGTGAGGCGTCGTCTGCGCCGAGCCCCAGTTCGACGAGGCGTGCCAGGTTCGCGCGGCGCAGCCCCTCGTGGGCGGCGGCGAGTTCCTCTGCTGTGGTCCGCCCCGCCCAGTGCGCCTCGAGGGCGCGTTTGAGCTCGCGGCCCCGGCCGACGCGCGGGTAGGCGAGGATGGTGGCGGAGGGGAAGGGCGTGGTCGATGGCGCCATGTCAGTGGTTCTCCTTGGTTCCAGAGGTGATCCCCATGAGGTCGAGGATGTCGAGGACGGGACGGGATTTGTTGAAGGTGTACAGGTGGACGCCGGGGGCGCCCGCGTCGATGACGCCGCGGACCAGGCGCGCGCCGAAGGCGGCCCCGAACTCGGCGCGCTCCGCCTCGTCGTCGCACGAGGCCAGGGCGTCGAGCAGGCGCTGGGGCGCTTCGACTCCGGTGAGGGCGCCGACGCGGCGCAGCCTGCCCGGGTCGGTGGCGGGCATGATGCCGGGGACGACGGGCAGGGTGACTCCGGCGCGCCTGGCCCGCTCCAGGAAGGACGTGTACACGTCGGCGTCCCAGAACAGCTGCGTGATCGCGAAGGAGGCGCCCGCAGCTTGTTTGATGAGGAGGCGCTCGACCTCCTGGTCGGGGGTGGTGCCCGCTGCGGGGTTGCCCGCGGGGAAGGCGGCGACGGCGATGGTGAGCGGTTTGAAGGCGCCGCGGAGCTTCTCACCGGGGTGGGCGTCGCAGCGGCGCCGTTCGACGGTGCGGATCAGGTGGATGAGTTCGGTCGCCGAGCGCACGCCGTCGGGGGCGGGGCGCCAGTCGGGCTGGTCGGCGGGCGGGTCGCCGCGCAGTGCGAGGAAGGTGCGCACACCGCAGTCCAGGTAGTCGTACACGGTGGCGACGACATCGGCGGTGGAGTTGCCCACGCAGGTGAGGTGGGCGATGGGCTGGATCGGGGTGTCGCGCACGAGGCGGTGGACGACTTCGCGGGCGTTGTCCCTGTCCTTGCCCCCGGCGCCGTAGGTGACGGACATGAAGTCGGGGCGGACGCGGAGGAGTTCGGCTGCCGTCTCCCAGAAGGGCGCGGCCAGTTCGGGGCGGCGCGGGGGCATCACCTCGAAGGAGATGAGGGTGGGCTCGACGTCGTGCCCGCACGGGCACGCGTAGATGTCATCACTCGATGGCATGTCGGGGGTTCGGACCTTCGTTCGGGGGGCGTTCCGCCGTCGGGGCGCCCCTGGGTTTTCGGGCGTGGGAAGGTCAGCCGCGCATTCGCGCGCGGATCGAGCCGCACCGGGGGCGGGGCGGGGCTGGGCATACGTTCATGGGACCAGTGTCCCGGCGGGGCGGGCGGGGGCGCGGGCGCGCCCGTCATGTGGGCTACTGTGACAACCGGCCGCTGGGCTACTGCGCCAATTAGCCGCCCGGCTTCTGCACCATCTGGCCGTCGGCGGGACGCGGGTCCGGACCGCCCGTCCGACGGGCATGGACACTCGCCGAGCGGGCACGGACCGCTCCCACGGCGGGACCGGAGAGGCGGAGGGCACCGGTCGGCGCGACCGCGGCGGGACCGGACGAGCGCCCCCGACAGGACTCGAACCTGCAACCTCGGGATTAGATTCGTCCATATTGTGGACAGTCGCGGCCTAGACGTTGCCCCACATGGGCAATGATCTAGGCCGTTTTGTCATGCGGGGGCTCGGATCGACTGGCAGGGTGGAGCACATGGTTACGCAAAAAGCGCCGGTGCCGGCGGGGTGGGCCGCGCCGCTGGGAGATTACAGGTTGACGCTGCTCGGAGCGGGGCGGACACCCGCTACGGTGCGGCTGCGGATCGACTGGCTGCGGAGGTTCGCGCGCGCAATGGGGCGCGGCCCTTGGGAGGTCGATACGGCTGACGTTCTCGAGTGGTCGGCGGGCCGCGTGTGGGCCCGCGACACGCGCCGGTCGGCCCTCCAATCGGTCGCTGGCTTCTACTCGTGGGCGGGCGAGGCGCGCCCGGTGGGGGTCGATCCGGCGCGCATCCCGACAGTGCGGGCGAGCGCTCCAGCGCCGCACCCCGCCGACGACATGGCCGTGCTCCAGGGGCGCCGGGCCGCCGACTGGAGGGTGCGGCTCGCGGTACGCCTCGCGTCAGAGCTGGGTCTTCGCCGCGGCGAAGTGGCGCGCGTGCGCACAAGTGACCTTGTGCATGATCTGCGGGGCTGGTCGCTGATCGTGAACGGGAAGGGGAACCGTCGACGAATCGTCCCCATCAGCGATGATCTCGCTGGCGCCGTGGCCGAGCGCGGGCCCGGGTGGGTGTTCCCGGGCGCCGAGGCCGGGCACGTCTCCGCTGGGTGGCTGGGCCGGATCGTCGCGCGGGCACTCCCAGCCGGGGTGACCATGCACGCCCTCCGGCATCGGTTCGCGACGCGCGCGTATGAGCGCACGGGCGATCTGGTGGCCGTGCAGCGCGTGCTGGGACACGAGAGCCCGCAGACGACGCTCCGCTATCTCGCGATAGCGGATGAGTCGCTGCGGGCCGTCGTGGAGAGCGCCGCCTAACGCCGGGAGGACTCCAGGCGCCGGATCCTCGCGTCGTAGTCGGCGTGCTCACGGTCCGCCGCTCGGCGCACCTCGCCAAGCTCATGTCCCAGCCTGTGGTCGAGGCTGCGCATATCGTCGCGGATCTCTGCGATGGCGGCCTCAGCGCGGTGGATGGAGTCGGCGAGCGACCCGCCGTGGTTGGGCTCGACGTTGGCGCGGGTGCGGCGGGCCTCCAGGAGGGCGGCGGTGGAGGTGATGATCGCGCCGATGCCTCCGAGGCCGCCGAGTGCGGCGGCGACCTCGGAGAGGGCGTGGAGTGTCACTCGGCGCCGCCGTTGGGGACGTGGGCGAGTGCGGTGGTGGTGCTGAGGACGGAGGCGGCCAGGGCTGCCCATAGGGGCGCGGTGGTCTGCCCGATGACGCCGTAGGCGCCTAGCAGGGCGATCGCGGCGAGGATGACGCCGTAGGCCCATCGGCGCACCTGGGGGGTGAGCCAGGGGATGGGCTGCGGCGTGGAATCCTCGGGGATCCGGGGTGTGTTGGCGCTCACTTGGTGTCTCCTTCCTTGACGGCGTTGAGGACGCGCTGTGTGGCTGCGTCGATATCGACTCGGGTCGCGGCGGCCGAGGCATCCGCGTTGCGGTTGTGGCGCTCCCACGACTTTCGGATGAGGTATTCGGCGTGGTGCTCAGGTACATGGACGATGCCCATGGGGAGCACTTGGTTCCAGACCTGGGCTTCAACGCGGTCCAGGGCGTCGGCCCCGGCGCTCTCCGTGATGAGGGCGTATCCGGTGATTCCGCCGAACTTGCTGGCGTCGTAGCTGATTCCGATCATGGTTTGTCCTTTCGGGTCGGGGGTGGGGTCGGCGGCCTGGTCGTCGGCGCCGAGGGCTGGGGGGCGCAGGATGTGGGTCCACAGGCCGCGCGCGGTGTAGGGGTGGGACGAGAACGGCAGTGCGCGCGTCTCGCCGCCGGTGTCGTCGCCGGGCCCATCGCCGCCTGCGGAGCCCATGATGTCTCCGCGCCCGTCGATCCACGCCTCGGCGAGGAGGTCGGGGCCGATGACTCCGGCGACATGGCCGACGCCGCCGGATGCGGCCTCGGAGAGGGCGAGGTCGCCGGTGCAGAGGTTGTCCGGGTTGGCGCCGACGGCGGCGTAGGGGATGGGGGTCCAGCCGACGGCGGTGAGGGCCGCGCGCATGTCGCCGGTGTAGCTCGCCGAGCCGATGGGGATCCCGGCCTGGATGCAGCCCTCGAGGGTGAGCGAGGAGCAGTCGCACTCGAAGACGAACCCCGGGACGGTCACCCCGCGCGTGCGGCGCACGTCGTAGCGGTGGGGTTGGCTGTAGCCGCCGTCGGCGCCGGTGGCGGGGTCGGCGCCGACGAGGTAGTAGAGGCGGGCGGCGAATAGTTGCAGGGGGGTCATTAGTGGCCTTTCTTAGAAGACTTGTCGGGCGCAGTTGAGTTCGATGGTCCATTGGCGGCCGTCCCACCGGTTGGTGCCGCCGAGGGGGTTGATGCGTGTGAATCGGGGGAGGCCGAGCCATGCGGGGAGGTCTGTGAGGGTGAGGCTGATGCGGCATCGGGTGTCGGGGGTGAGGAGCTGGTGGGTGAGGGTGTCGGCGGGTGATCCGTCTTGGCCTTGGGTGATGCGGGGGATGAAGTTGCTGAGGTTCCAGGTGTTCCCGTTGAGGATGGTTTGGACGCGGGTGATGAGGCGGTCGATGTGGGTGTAGTCGGTGCGCGCACCGCCCGCGACTTGTTGGTATGTGCTGGTGTCTGTTTCGAGGCGCATGGATGTTTGGGGGTTGGATCGTAGTGTCTTGGATCGGTAGAAGGGCTTGGGGTCGTAGCGTTCGGCGGAACCGTTTTTGATGTGCCAGTAGGTGGCTTCGATGAGGTCGGTGCGCGCGTTGATGGAGGTGGTGGCGCTCATGGTGCCGGTGAGTAGGCGTGCGCTGAGTGTGCCGAACCAGGTGGGTACGCCTTCGCCCCATGGGACGACTGTCCAGCTGTTCTCGCTGGTGGAGGTGGGGGTGTGGTGGATGGTGGCGGCCGCGCCTGAGAGTGTGCGGGTGATGTTTTGCCAGGCGTTGCCTGAGAATTGGTTGGGGTACTTGTGGCCGAGTTCTCGCATGGGCGCGAAGAAGAGGTTGGATGCGTCGGGGCTGTAGTAGCCGTTGGGCATGTCGAGGGTGGCTCCCTTGTGGATCGCTTCGAGGAAGCGCTTGACGCGATCGTGGGCACTTTCTTGTGGGGCGCTCATCCATTGGCCGCCGCCGTGGGCTGGGAGGATGGCCTCGTAGGACGCGCCGGGGAGGACGTTGATGCGCGCACCTGTGAGACTTGTGATCCAGTCAGTGGCGGTGATTTTCGCGTGGGCGGCGGCGCTGGGGGTGGTGGGGGCGGTGACCTCGATGGCGCGGATGGTTCCAACGAAGTAGGGGGTGCCGTCGGGGTCGGTGATGAGGACTTTTGCGCCCAGGGGCGCGTAGTTGCCGATGGATATGGTGGGAGAGAAGTCGATGTTGATGGTGGCGGTGGCTGGGCTTGTGTGGCCGATGAGAGTGGTGCGGCCCCATGTGATGGACAGGGGGGCGACGACGGTGGGCGCGGTCAGGTACCCCTTGCTGGAAGGGTTGATGGTGTATCCGTTGATGAGGACCTTGGGCGCTCGGATCATGCGACGACACCGCCGCCCTGGATGACGCCGTAGTTCGCGAGCATGTCGCCGATTTGGCGGGCGACGCTGATGGGGTCGAGCGCTCCGTCTACGGTGATGTTGGTGACGTTGTTGACTTGGGGGGCGGCGCGGCCGGTGAGGGCGGCGCGGGACAGGCGCGGGGCGGCCAGTGGCTGTCCCGCTGAGGCCTGGATGATGCCGGGGCCCGCGCCTGATCCTGCGGTGAGGCCGATCCATCCGAGGATGCTGGTGAGCCACTGCGGGGCGTGGAAGTTGGAGAACAGATCCCTGACCCACTCGTATGCGGATTTGATGGCGTCCACGAATCCCCAGAAAACGTCGACAACTGGCTTGATCCAGTCCCACACTGCTTTCGCGCCGGACTTGATGGTCTCCCAGATGCTGTTGACCAAGTTGCGGAACCACTCGCACTTGTTGTACGCGAGGACCACGGCGGCCACGAGGGCGACGATGGCGACGACAATGAGGGTGATGGGGTTCGCGGCCATGACGGCGTTGAGGACGCCCTGCGCGGCACTCCAAGCGACCGTCGCGCCCTTGATGACGGTTTGGATGGTGTGGTACGCGCTGATGGCGGCGTTGGCAGCGAGGATCGCGGCGGCGAATCCGCCGATGACGGCGACGGCCGCGACGACGGCACCGGAGTGCTGGGAGACGAACCCAGCCGCGCCGCTCATGGCCTGGGCGAAGGCTGTGACGATGGGCAGTAGGCCCTCACCGAGTTTCGCGCGCGCGTCCTCCCACTTCGCGGTGGCGATCTGCTGCGATCCGGCCGCACTGTCTGTCTCGCGTGCGAACTGACCTTGAGCGGCCGCCGTCTGCTCACTCAGGAGAGCGAGCGTGACCTGTGATTCCGCCGCCTTCGCCGCGTCACCCGTGAGGCCGTCGAGCCCTTCGGCGGCCAATCTCGCGTTGATGTCGGCCTGCTTGATGCTCACGCCGTACCGCTCGATGGGGTCGCGCTCACCGCGCATGAGGGAGCTGATGGCGCTGACCGCATCAGCTGTGGTCCCCCCGAGCGTCGCGGCGAGGTCGCTACCGAGGGTGATGAGGTCACCGGTTTTCGTTGCGACCTCATCCATCGGGGTGCCCATGTTCTTGAGCTGGGAGCCGAGGATGACAGAGAGGTTCTGGTACTCGGACCCTGCGAGGCCTACGGCGTCGGCGGACCGCTGGGAGGCGTCGATGATCGTGCTGGCTTGGTCCTGGAAAACCGATTCGACCGCGCCTTGGGACTGCTGTAGCTCGCTGGCGCTGGATGCGGCGGCCGCGCCGAGAGCACCGATCGCGGCGACGGCGACCCCGGCGGGCGCGGCGGCCTGTGCGAGGCCCTGCTCCAGTTTGCCCACGGACTCGCTGGTCTGATCCATGTCGCGTTTCGCGCCCTTGGCGTCGGCGACGATGCGGATCGACAGGATAGCGGTTTTACCCATGGTGGGCCTCCAGTAGCTCGATGGCGGTGGCGATATCACGGTCGCTCATCGCCTCCCATTCGGAGACGGGTATGGCAGTGGCGATGGCGAGGGATATTAGGAGTCGGCGCCAGTGGCCGGTCGGGTAGGGTCCACGTCGTCAAGGCGGGCGGTGGCGTAGGGCACGTGCTCGACGAAGGTTTCAAATGGGGCGTTGATCTCTCCGGTGCGGGTGAGGGCGCTCCAGGCCATGAACGTGGCGAACAAGGTGGGGGCCTCGGTCTGGGGCGGCCATTTCTCTTTACCGCGCCTCAGGTCCCACCTGATGGAGTCCCTGTTGTCGGTGCGCACGTCGATTTCGCGCATGGTGCCGTCGATGAGGTCGGTGGCGATGGTGACGGTCAGTGACTGCATGGCTTATGCTCCCTCGATTTGGTCGATGATCTTTTGGACTTCGGACAGGTACTTTTCTGTCCATGTGGGCTCGGTGGCGCGGGCCGCCTGGGTGAGCCAGGGTTGGGCGGTGATGTGCCGGGCTTTCCATCCCCAGTGGATGACGGAGCCGTAGGGGGTTTTCCCCTTGATGGTTGATCCGGCTTTGACGATCGCTGCGGTTTTGGATGACCCGGCGCGCACAGTCTGGGCGAGGCGGCCGGTGCGGGTGGGGGTGCGGGCCGCCTGGGCGACGGTGCGGGCCACTTGGTTGTGGATGTCTTTGAGCTGGGTGAGGTCGTCGCCCGCCTGCTTCAGGGTGGCGCGCAGGCGGCGCGCACCCTCGACTTGGACCAGGCTTTTCTTGGCCATCAGACGCCGATCTTCGCTGCGTCCTCCAGGGAGGGGAAGCTCGGGCAGTCGAACTCGAAGTCTGTGGTGAGTTGCTGCTCATCTGTTTCCCCGCCGATGCTGACGGGCTCGATGGTGCATTCGCCTCGAACGGCCTTGCCGCCTTTCTTGGAGGGGATGAATTCGAAGGGGACGGTCTGTCCTCGGTTCTTCCAGGTCCATTCGACGATTGAGGTGTCGGCACCGAGGTCCTGGAGGATCGTGCCTTTGATGGAGCACGATTCTGTGCGTTTGCCGGGGACCGTGGTGCCGTCGAGCACGATGATGGGGTTCCCGGTGGTGACCTTGGGAACTACTTCGCATTTGGTGACCTGCTGCTCGAACTTGAAGAGGGCTTCCTTTTTGCCGAATACGAGGGTGCCGGGGCCGAGGCGGGTGATGGTGGTGGTCATGGTGTGGTCTCCGTGGTGAGGGTGAGGTGGAGTGCGGGCAGTGGGTCGGGGCTGTGGTTGGCGACCGTGAGGGTGGCGGCGTCCACGGTGGTGGTGGTGATGTGCTCGCGCACGCGGTCGAGGAGGTCGCCGAGGGGGGTGAGTGGGGTTCCGTTATCGGGGGCGATGAGGTAGATGTCCCAGGTGATGGACAGTGCGCCGCCCATGCTGGTGGTGATCGTGTCGGGGGCGATGAGCGCGCCGGGGACTGCCAGTATCTCGGGGGTGGCGGTGGCGTCGATCCCCCAGCTGGCGAGGGTGTCGATGAGGTCGCGGGCCGCTTGGGCGAGGAGGCTCATACCGCTACCGGCCCCATGAACGTGTCGATTCGGAGCATGCGGGCGATGTCGGAGTCGTACCTACTGACGTAGGAGGTGCCGAGGTCTGTGAGGGCCTCGATGCCTGCGGGGCTGTTGCGGCGTCGGTAGAGGCGCGCGCACAGCATGACCGCTCCGAGGGTGACAGTGTCTGACCATGGGGCCGCACCGGCGGGCAGGGAGGCGACGAACGCGGCGGTGGCACGCGCGCATGCGTGCATCGCCTCGTCGGGCCCGCCGGGGAGCTTGATCCACGCGGCGGCGCGGGCGGCCAGGGCGTCGGCGTCCATCAGGCGGCCTCGATCTTCAGGAGGGACGCGGGGTCGTTGACGATGACTCCGCAGTAGCCGAACAGCCCCAGGTCCATGGTCCCGTTGGGGAGGTTGACGGCGTTGACGCGGATCGGGACCGCGTTCTCGTAGAACGTCGCGGCGCGGGAGTCCCCGGCGAAGACCGTTCCGGTCGGGAGCGCGGTGTTGACGAAGAGGCGCAGGCTGTTGACGGTGCCGCTTGTGGTGGACAGGTTCAGGCTGTCGCCCGCCGCGATCCACCACGGGACCTCGTCGCGCTTGAGTTCGGCGAACTTCGCCCACACGTCGGCAGCGAAGCAGATGAAGTCCAGGCGCGCGGCGCGCGCGGCGGCCGCGGTGCCCAGGGCGACCAGTGCGGGCACCAGGTCGTTGGAGGCGGTGAGCTTCGTCGCCTGGGGGAGGAGCTTCGCGGTGACCTTCGCCTCGGACTTGAGGGCGTAGTCCTCGGCGGCGCCGGTGAACAGGGCCTCGATGAACCCGGGGTCCCCCAGGTCCATGATCATGCGATCGACCTCCCAGCCGCCCGCGATGGGGAGCACGCCGTCCTCCACGGCCTTCGTCTTGACCTTGTTCGACGGCACCGCCGTGCCCTTGCCCGCCCAGTCGCCGACCTGGGGGCGGGTCTCCCACTGCCAGCCCTTGACCTTCGTGGTCCTCCCCAGGGGCATGGAGTTCAGGCACGAGATGAGGGGCCGGTCCGCGCGCACGGCCTCCCACAGCTTGCCCAGCCATGTGGGGCGCCCGATCCAGGCGGTGCCCGCGTCGTCGTCGATCGTGGTGATGTTCAGGGCGGCCATGACAGCGCCCGCGTCCGCGCCGGTGGCCACCAGCTCCACGACCTCACGGGCCGCCGCGCGCACGTCCGCGACCACGCGGCCCGTGTGGAGGGCGGGCCCGTTGTCGAGGCGCACGGCTCCGGGCGCAGCGGCGGGGGGCTCGGCGTCATGGCCCGCGTCGGCGGTGGCTTTGACGTCCGTGACGCGGGCGGCGTCGAACGCCGGGATGGCGGTGAGCGAGACCTCGCGGACGATGGCGTTGGTGACGACCGCGGTTTTGGAGCCGTGGACGTAGCGCACGCCGTCGTCCTCGGGGAACGCCCCCACGCTCAGGCCGTCGCGGACGCGGTTGGCGGCCGAGGCGAGGGCCTCGTCCCCCTGGGGGCCCTCGGGCAGGTAGAAGCTCATCTCCAGGCGGTCGCCCACGACCTCGGCGCGGGTGGCGTACCCGACGGCGCGGTGGTGGTCGTGCTCGATGCACAGCTTCACGTTGGACAGGGTCTCGGGGAAGTGGAGGCTGCCGGCCTCGAACTGCACGCGGCCGGTCGAGGCGTTGGCGGGCTGGCCGATGAGGGTCGCCACCCCCGTGATCGTGCGGGACTCCACATCGACGGTGGCGGTCATGGCGGCGCGGATGGGCTCGACGGAGCCCGCGGCGGCCGCGATGGGAGGGGTGGTGAGGGTGTTCATGGTTTACCTTTCGAGGGGGATTCCCAGCTCGCGGTCGCGCAGCTGGTCGGTGGTGTATACGCCCGTTTCAAGCGCTGCCTTGTACCCGGCCATACGGGTGTTGAAGTCGTCCCTGAGGAGCGCGTCGGTGTTGAACCTTGTCCACTGGCCGCGCGGGAGGATGTCGTCGAGGCTGAGGCGGGCGGTGATGGCGTCCATGTAGGGGCTGAGCCCGTAGTCGATCAGTTCGCGGTTGCGGCTTGGGACGTTGGAGTAGGTCAGGGAGGTGCCCTCCACGGACGCGTCGACGGTCCAGGCGGGCAGGCCGAGGACGCGGGCGATGTCCAGTGCGGAGGCTTTGCGGCCGTCCACGAGGAGGTTCTCGGGCTGGGCGCCGTGCGTCCGCGTCTCGATCGACTGGTTGGTGTAGGACACGCCGCTCTTGCGGCGGCTGGTGGCGTAGGCCTCGGTGAGGGCGGTGGCCTCGTCGGGGGTGAGCGGCGTTCCCGAGGTCTGGTGGAGCTCGACGGAGGGCACGGGGTTGGTGGAGGCGGTGAGGGTCGCGCGGGCGAGGCGGGTCGCGGAGGGGATCGTGAGCCCGGAGTAGTTCAGGACGCCCTCGTGGTGGGCGTCGATGCGGATCACGCGCGCCGGGTCCACGGCCTCCCCGAAGGCGCGGCAGATCGACGCGCCGTCGCGGGTGGGGGTGGCCTCCCATTCGGGGACCCACTGGACGCGCGCGGGGCGGCCCTGCGACCAGTCGGTGACGCGCCACCAGGCGCGCCCGTAGAAGAGCATCGCGTCGACCGTCCACACCAGCGTGTGGTAGAGGCTGCGCCCGGCCTCGGGCTGGGTGAGGATCGAGGGGGCGTCGGCCATGACCTCGTTTCCGCGCAGTGCGATCAGAGGGCACTTCGCGATGGCGGAGGTGATGAGGTTCCTCCCTTTGGCGAGGGCGGGCACGGCCATGGCGTGGGAGCGGGTGGGGGCGAACGCCTCGGCGTCGATGTCGTACAGGGCCGCCAGGGTCGCCGTCTCCAGGGCGCTGGAGTCGGACCACGGGGACGAGACCGTGGCGGTGCGGGTGATCCCGAAGAGGCGGCCCAAAGCGGTGAACATGGTCGTATTGGACCCCCGGGTATTGCCGTTCAAAGAATCCCCCGGCGCGCCGCGTGGCACGCGGCCTGGCGGGCGCGCTGCGTGTCGGGGTGGCACGCGGCCTCGTGGGCGGTCGCCAGGCGCCACGCCGTCGCGTCGGACAGGGCCAGCTCGCGCCACCCGCACGAGCACACCACCAGCGTCGAGGACGCGGCCCGGTCGAGTCGGATGCGCGCGGGGCTCATACGATCACCAGGGGCGCCGGGGCGGTCTCGGTGTACGTCGCCGCCCGCAGGGCCACGGTCGCGGCGATCAGCTCGTGGACGGGGCCTGCACTGTCGCGGCGGCTCCACGCGTCGGCCTCGCCCAGGCGCCGCAGGGCCGCCCCGTCCAGGGCCTTGAGCAGCCCCGGGTCGCCGGGGTGGTCCACGCGGCCGGTCTGGACGGCCTCGATGAGGTCACCGGTCGCCGAGGCGAAGTCCCGGGCCGACAGGGTGACGACCTCGACGCCCTCAAGGCGCAGGCGCGCCGTGATCGACCTGGCGGGGCCGCCGTCGTCGGCGGCCAGGCGCATCCCCTGGGCGGCGGCCTCGGAGAGGGCGGGGGCCAGCCACGCCGTGCCCGACCGCGCGAAGTAGGGGCGCAGGTGCGCACCCGCCTGGTCGCTCCACGCCGCCCACACGGCGGCCGCCGACCGGTCCGGCGCCACATCGAACCCCAAGGTGACGCGCGCCGGATCCTCGGGCGGGACCTGGCCGGTGTTCGTGCACGCGACCAGCGCCTCGGCGGAGACCACGGTCTGCTTCGCCGTGGTCCACCGGTTCCCGAACGCGCGCTCGTAAGCGCTGCGACTCATGGTGTCCCTGGCGGCGACCAGCATCTCCGTCGTCTGGGTGAACCCCACCGCCGGATGGAACAGCTCGAAACTGGCCGGGTCACCCAGGTCGAGGCCGTCGGGCGCGGACCACTCGAAGTACGCCACAGCGCTCAAGGGGTCGCCCACCGCTTCGCGGCCCCGCTCCACCCATGAGCGCAGCCACGTGGACTCGGCGTCCCCGGCGGTGGACACGATCCACACCTGCCGGTCGGCGAGGGTGGCCTGGGCGGGGATCACCGCGCCCATCAGCGCGGCCCCCAGATCCTCGTCGTAGGCGAATGCCTCGTCCATCATCACCAGAGGCGGCGTGTAGCCGTGCAACGCTTTGCGCGTCGGCGCGAACACGCGGACCTGGCCGTGCCCGTTGCGCCACTCCATGCACTCCGCGCCCGCGCCCCGCCGGATCGTGACCAGCTGCGGGAAGCGCATGTCGGCCACGTCCACGAGGTCGCGCCACCGGGCCCGCGCGTCCTTGCCCGACTGCGCCGTGTAGAACGCCTGGTGCATCGGGTACCGGAGCGTCCTCTGCGCCATCACCGCCCGCATCAGCGTTGTTTTCCCGGACTGCCGGGGCACTGTGAGGACCACGGTCGGCCACCTCCACCCCCGCCCGTCCGCGCTGCGCTCGGTGACCACCCGCGCCACCTGCGACTGCCACGGCATCAACGGAGTGCCCAGGAGGCGGGCCATGGCCTCCACCATGGTCGTCTCATGCGCTGCCCCCGGGGTCGGCGCCGTCGCGTACAGCGCGGGCGCCCCAGTGCGCGCCGTCACCGGTCCGCCTCGGCGCGCATCGCCGCCGCCAGCGCGTCATCAGCCGCCGTCTCGGGCGGCTTGGGCAGCGACTCCAGGGCCGTCATCAACTGCTGAGCCGCTTGCGGCACACTCGTCTTCGCCGTGGCCGCCCCGGCCGCGATCGACCGGGCAAGCTCACGGCACAACTGCACGAGGGCGGCTTGCTCGGGCCCCAAGAGCCCACGAGCGCGCTTGTCCTCAAGGGTGACCTCCAAAGCCTTCTCAAGCTCCGAGGGCTCAGGCTCCGGCACGGGGAACAACAGGGGATTTGGCATGTTTTCCGCTCGATTCCAACAGTTTTTGTTCTGGGGTTGGGAGAAAAAAGACGGGGTGGCGCGAGGTGTCCAAGCCCCTCACGGCTTAAAAAACGACCGGCCATCAACGACACGACCACTCCGAACCGGAGCCGACCCGCGCGACGCGTTGCACCCCAAATGCGCGGGCCGAAGATTCTCCAACGCATCGCTTCCGCCGCGTGCGCGAGGCACCAGATGATCCGCCGACGGCCAACCCGAACGCGGACCGCGCCGCTCAAGATCTGTGATCGGCTCACCACACAGATGACAAACAGTGCCATAAGCAGCAAGGGTGGCCCCCACCAAGCGCTGGGCACGCCTCCCACCCC
>ERZ773070.835-NODE-835-length-20564-cov-3.994051_pt1 | contig 20564 bp, 15 predicted proteins | sample MGYA00580618_ERZ773070 | MGnify/ENA primary metagenome ERZ773070 (study PRJEB29015, sample SAMEA2738023) | human oral metagenome | biome: human oral; feature: human-associated habitat; material: dental | place: China | collected 2019 ... | reverse complement strand
ATTTCCATTGTTTTCAGTATTCTTCCCTGCAAGGTCATCATTTGCCGCAATTCTTCCATCATTCTTAATGTTTCCTGCAACTGATATATTCTTAGAAGTTTCAACAGCCCCGCTGTTCTTGAGTTTTCCTGAAACTGTGATTTTTCCATTTGCCCTTACATTCCCTGACGTTACCAGGTCATCAGATGAGACTGTCCCTACAGCCGTCATATCCTTAGTGTTCTTAATATTTTTAGCATTTATATTACCATTTGCAATGATCACTCCGTCATTGCTTAAGTTATCAGCTTTCACATTTCTTGAAGCAATTGTGCCTGAAGAAGCCGTGTCCTTACCAGTTAAGTCCCCATTTGAAGCAATCCTTCCAGTATTTCTTATATTTCCAGACACCTTCACATCTTCAGCAGTTTCAAGTGTCCCGTCATTTTCAAGTTCTCCTGAAACTGTAATTGTCTTATTAGCCTTTACAGTTCCTGATGTTTTCATATCATCACTTGAGACTGTTCCAACTGCCGCAATATCTCCAGTATTCGTTACTTTCCTAGCCGTAATATTTTCCCCTGCGGCAACTTTCCCATCATTCTTCAAGTCATCAACATTTACATTTCTTGAAGAGATAACTCCAGCTGAAACGGTATTCCTACCGCTTAAATTACCGCCTGCAATTATTTTCCCGGTATTGTTAATATCTCCTGAAACAGCTACATTCTTTGAAGTTTCAACAGTTCCGTCATTGTCAAACCTTCCATTAACAGAAAGATCCTCGTTGGTTCTTAAAGCTCCTGAAGATTTCAGGCTACCAGCTGAAATTTTGCCAACAACAGTAATATCTCCTGTACTTGAAACCTTCTTAGCCGTTAAATCCTTATTAGCTACAATTTTACCATCATTTTTAAGGTTTCCAGTTCTTAAATTATTTGAAACTACAGTTCCAGAAGTATCCATATTCTTTGAAGTAAAATCTCCATTAGTAAGGATTTCCCCTGAATTTAATACATTTCCGGCAACTGATATATCCCTTGAAGCCCCGACTGTTCCACTGTTATTAAAAAGTCCATTAATATCAAGAGTTTCATTTGTCTGAACTTTTCCTGAAGTAACAAAACTATTTCCTGAAATTTTTCCTGATGATAAAATCTCTCCAGTATTTTTCACATCTTTTGCAGTTAATTCGCCATTTGTGCTTATTTTCCCATCATTAGTCAGGTTGTCCACTCTCAGATTCTTGGCCGCAACTGTTCCTGACGTTACCATGTCCTTAGATGACAGGTCCTCATTTGTCAGTATTTTACCTGTACTTCCTATATTTCCTGAGACTGAGATACGTCTAACGGAAGTCAAAGAACCTGTATTGTCAAATTTCCCGTTAATATCAGTAATTCCTGAAACCTGTATATTTCCGGAATTATCCAAGTTTTTTACATTAAAGTTCCCTCCGGAAAGAACTGTTGCAAGAGAGTTTTTAAAATCCTTTGCCGTTATGTTCCCTGAAGCATTAATATTCCCAGAATTTATCATATCAAGCGTATTCAAGTTCCCGCCTGAATATATATTTGACTTGTTCTCAACGTTCCCATTAAGATTGATGTCCCCGTTCGCCTGAGTTTCCCCTGACAATTTTATTTTAGATGCATTAATATTAATCCCCTTATCAGAACTAGCAAGTTCAGCCTGATTGTACTCTGTACCATTAATTTCAATGCCGTTACCTTTAATTTTTGCAACATTGATTTTTCCGTCAGCCGTAATCTCAAGCTTTGTGTCCCTTGAATAGATAAGTCCATTGGAGTTTACTCCTGCCCCCTTGTCCGTACTTACTATCTTTATCTGTCCAGCGTACATTGATCCAAGATTGCTCGCATCAATTGCAACTGAATTTATTCCGTTTTTTGAAGTTACAGTTCCGCTAGAGTCAACAGTATTTTCTCCCAGAGTTACATCAACCTTGTTCCCAACAAGATTTCCCTGTAATTCCATAGCCTTTGCAATAACGTTTACATAATCAGTATTAGTCGCATCAAAGCCGCCTGCCCCGATAATGACTCTTCCCTTTTCGACGTCAATTCCGATTACATCCCCGTCCTTTAGCTTAACTCTCCCAGTTGTTGGGATAAAGTTTTTAATATTAATTGTTCCTGCACCGTTTAAATATATCCCGTTTTCATTGCTTAAAATTACATTCACCTTTTGTCTGCTGAGAGCCTCGATATATCCCTCAATCTGGGAACGGTTTGCCCCGTTAACCTGAAGCAGATAAGATTGGCGGCCTGATTCGGCCCAAGATTTGGATTTGCGTTGATGATTCCTGCGAGATGGCTTCTGCCGATGTTGTCGGCATTGTTAAGAACCTGTCCCTCACGCCCGACATTGTACTCTAAAAACTCGTTAATACTTACACCACGGCCATTCGGAGTGGAAATATTAACGACAGGCACGCCATTCTGAGCCCTGTCAAGGCTTGTGTTGTACCTTGAATTAGGATCAACCTGAAGTCCGTCGGCAAGAATGTTGAAGCTGAACACGTTTAGCAGTAATGCAGCAGTTAATTTACGTAATATCTTACTTTTTCCTCTCATTTTTTCATCTCCTTTCGATATTTTTAACCAATTGAAAAAATTTTAATTAAAATTACTATTTCTATTTTGAATTATTATCTAAAAACTTACTTTCAAAGAACCACTAAAATACATTTCCTGTTTCTTAGGACTTAAATACTCTGAATGTGCCATAGGTTTTGCATATCCAAAGTCAAAATCAAACATTTTTGTATCAAACCTGATTCCAGCCGTCATTCCAGTTACATATCCAGTTCTGTATTTAGATTTATCCCTGTTATACTTTGCAGCCCCGTATCCATAATTAACATATGGAGAAACAACCGCAAATTTCTTAACTGGAATATTATATGCCAGCTCATTGCTGATTTCTATAGCCTTATCTCCCTGAATGGACTCCCTTGTATGATAGCCCCCGACACTTCCGACGCCGCCTATTGTCTGCCTTTCACTTCCATAAAGCACATCATTTGAATAGCTTCCATAAACATTTGCCCTGTAGACAAATTTATTCGTTATGGGCTTGTAGTAGCTAAGATTCATACTGTATTTATGAAACTGTGCTTTCGGGGTAGTTTCTATCTTTCCATTATCCCTTTCAGCATGAAATATTTTAAGTCCTCTCTCATACCCAACAGAACTTCCAAAAATTCCTCCAAAAAGTGAAGTAGTAGTATTAAGACTTACTGTACCAACAGCAAGTTTTCTGTCAGACAATACAGACTTTTCAAGATAGCTCTGATTATGTTTTCTTTTAATCCCTAAATCAAGAGTAACCTTGCTTTTCTGATTCCTGAACAATATTTTTTCTAAATCAGCAGACAATGTATGACTGTTTGAATACATATCGTATACTGTATTTGCCGAATAGAAGCTGCTTTCCTGAATACTTTTACTTGAATTAAGTTTTAAGGTGTAAGTCCTGAATTTCATTGTATATCCAAAATTAAACATATCAAGCCGTCTTTTATATGGTAATTTGTCCCCATTTGCAGGATTATATCCAGTTGGTCCGATTGGCAAAATCTCCCCTGGCTGCAACTGCTCAATAGTCTTTTTCCAGCTTCTGTCGGGATCTTTTTTAGGAACTGTCATATATATGAAATAGAAGTTGTCCCCAATTCCAAGAGGGCTGTCAATATTAGGTTGATACCTCTCCTCCATATTCCATTCTGCTTGCTGTCCCCATAGTTGTTAGCTAAGATTCCGACAGTATATTTATTCTTTAATCTATTTTTTACTTCAATTCTTGAATAGTTTTCCTTTCTTCCAGGAAGAACTTCCATAGTCATATTGTTGGCATTGATTGAGTTAAAGTTGTCAGTTACCGTATCAATGTCCCTGATATTAAAGATTTTTCCCTTGTTCTTTGAAAACATAAAAAATTCCTTATACTTATCAAGCCCATTTCCGGAATTGATCCTTATATCCTCGATTCTTCCTGCAACAATTTCTAGATTTAAAGTTCCAGTAGTCAGGTCATTATTCCTATCGAAGTTTACAACAGATGTAGTATATCCTTTAGAAATTAACTTGTTTGTAAGATCTGTAAGAAGGTTTCTGATATCATTGGAACTAAGTTCAAGAAAGACATATTTTCCAATAATTTTATTTTTTTCCCTTTGAGACAGCAGCCTGTCATTGTCTTTTATATTGACTGATTTAATTAAAAATTTATTAGAATTCAAGTTGCCGCTTTCAATATCCTTATCAACCTGAGTCTTAGGGCTGTCAAACTTTGTATTCTCAAACTCCTTCTGCATTTTCTCCTGCTGTTGCCTTACTCTCTCCTGTTCAAGCTGTCTCTGCTGAATATCAATGATTCTGTTAGCCTCATTGACTGGAGCTGGAAAGGCAAGACTTGCAAGCAAAAATGTACCCAAAATTATTATTTTCTTATATCCCAAAATCTACCTCCTTTTTAATAAAAGATTAAAATATGCTAACATAAATTAAAAAAAAAGTCAAGTTTGATGTAAAAGTATTTTTTTTATTTTGAATATAAAAAAAACCATCTTATATTTATAAGACAGTTTATTATTAATTTAGCAAGTTTACAATAATTTTTTAGTATTGAATTCCAATACCTACTTTTACTATATTGTTTTTTAGATTATTTAATCCATATGAAGCATTTATATCAAACATATCTGTAATTTTGTATCTTAATCCTGCACTAGCATTAACTGTTGCTTTTTTATAATTTAAAGCATCAATTTTTGTTGTTGAGTCCACATCTCGTTCACTATGATACGAATTACTTCCATATTTTTGTCTATATTCTACATTTCCATACAAATCTATTTTATTTAATTCTGCTACACCATAAATACCTAATACACTATTTAATGCTGTTTCAGAGGCTTTTTTAGCTCCTATTTTATCAATTGCTCCTTCTTTAAGATTTAATACTCCGATACCTAAATACGGTTTTATATATCCATTTGTAAATAAATATTTATATCCTAATCTTGTTTCAAAGTCAAATATATTTGAAGTATATTCCGCATCATCTATCCAATTATATGAAATAATATTGCTTCCATCAAATTTATGTTTATTTGTAGAATATACTAGAGTCCCTATTAAATCAACTTTTTCATTAAAATCATATTTTGCATTCAATAAAAACTGATATGAATCAATTTTTTCTTTTATTCCGTCATAAAAATCTTTATATTTTACTTTTGAATTTTGATACCCAAATAAACCTCCCAATGTTAATTTATCATAATTTTTATTCAAAGAAAGAATAACACCATTACTTTTTCCATTATATTGTAAAATATTATGAGTCTTATCAGTATATTTAGTTCCTACTCCACCTACATAGTCGATATTTAAGTCCCAGTCCCCTTTTTCTATTTTTTTCTCAACATTTTTTATCATAGTCATTTTAGCGTTTTCTGCTAAATCCAAATCAACACGTGATCTTGGAATTACTAAAACTTTTTTTCTTTCAGTTGGAGATGTTGTACTTCCTGTTGTTGGAGTTGTTCCTGTCGAAGGTGTACTCGGAGTTGGTGTTGAAGTACCTGGTGTAGTTGTTGAGGCTGTACTTGGTGGTAAAACACTTGTTGTTACGTGAGTAATAGCTGTGCTAGCATTATTTGATCTAGATATAACAGATGGAGTGAATAAATTTCCATTTAATATTCCAGATTCTGGTAAAGTAGTAGAATTTTCGTCTAAATCTTGCCAAAAGTAATAATGTTTTGTAGAAACTGGTGCTCCCACTGGATACGCACTACTTCCATTTACTATTGTTCCTATTGTACCATTTGCTCCTTCTATTGTAATAGTTGTATCTGGATCTAAATCAAATCTTGTTCCTGTTTCTATTTTGGTTCCATTATCTAATTTTACTACATATGTTCCACCTTGATTTCCTAAAAATTGAACAATTCCTGAAAAGTTATGGCCTGATTCAGTTATTGATCCATTTGATACTGATGATCCGTTATTGTACGATGTTATTGTCATTTTAGAAAATGAATTTATACTTAATAAAGTAATTCCTAATGATAATAATAATTTCTTTTTCATATTTTTGTCCTTTCTTATTCAAAATTTTTTACTAATTTTTCATTAATTCTAAAAAAATATTTTCATTTATATTTTGAGATTTTTTTGATTATTTATCGAAAAATTTTTGTTCTATTTAATATTGATAATCTTATTAACTTCATTGATATAAATAAGAAATATGAGTTTTCTAAGATGCAAAAGTCTATAAATTAATATTTTTTATGAATCAAAGTCAATCTCCTTAAATGTAAATTAAGTAATTATAGCATAATTTAAATAAAAATTCAAATTTGCATATAGAAATTTCTAAAAAGAAATATAACTTTTTAAAATTTTGAACAGAAATATTATTTAGAAGAACATAAAAGGGGCAAGTTTGTCATTAAAATTTTCCTACCTAAAATGAAAAAATCGTTTAAAACTAATTTATGGATAAATTGAGGTAATGTCACTTTTTCTAAATTTTTGAAAGTTATAGATAATGTTTTTTTCATTCAAAAGTTTTTATATAAATTTTTCATTTTTTAAAAGGTACGCTTGTGTGTTTCCCTGTTAAACAGAAAACACTGCCTGCATAAAATAAATTTTATTATTAATCAAAGTATTGTTCTTTTATCATATTGAATATCATTTCTCACGTGTGAGAAATGATAAGTTGATTCTAAGATTTTTTTATAATTAATTATTATAAACGTGGATTATTTAAGAATGAGCATTTAAAATTTAATAATATAAATATTGAAGATTAATATGATAGACTTGTAAATATATTTCAGAACGTCAGAAAGTGGGTAAATTCATCGTTAAAAAATTTTTTGATGTAAAAGGTTGAACAAGGAGAAAAAATTGCTTAGAAAGGCTTATATTGGAAATTTTGAAAAATCCTCTATTTTTTCAAGAGGATTAATCAATGTTATTTTCATTAAACAGTATACTGAGTTCTTTATGAAAATACTGCAATGTACTTTTTGATAAGATATTTTGGTTTTTATTGGTATTTGGTTTTTGTAGTGCTTTTTTGTATATTTTTAAGTATGATAACATTTTTTTCTCTATGAAATGTCTATTTTTATCTAATTTTAAATACTCTTCTTGATTAATGCGAGCAGGTTGTTTAGAAAGATATTTTAAATCATTTATGATAACCGTTTTTGTAAAGTCTAATCCTTTACTTTTGTTTTTTTCTTTGATTGTTTTATAGGAAAATTCATGTGTTATGTTACTTCTGATAGGTATAGCAAATATTAGGTTATTGTATTCTATTAAGTGAACTGCATAAGGTCTTTTAGGTTTATATAATATTTCTTTACAGTTTTTGTATTTATTGTAAAATTTATGAGTTAGATAGAAAAATGTTATACTTTTATTTTTCATTTGTAAATCCTTTCTGATAGTTTTTTAATTGTTGTATTTGATTTGTAAAATTATTATAGCATTTTTCTGTTAAATGTAAAGTCTTTTTGTGAAATAAAAAGGATTGTTAAAATAAACAATCCATCATCTTAATCTGTATATCTTCTTTATTTTATCCTACTCGCTTATACTACGAGTACATCTCTATTAATATTATACTTGTTTAAAAAAATTTGTCAAGTTCTTTTAATAAAATATTTTAAAAGATTTTTATATCTTTTAAAATATTTTATATCTTTTAGGTGTCAGAAACTACCTATGAATAAAGGGGTTGAATATGTAATAAGGGGAGTTTTTGTAACATATAGGGGGAGTTTTTGTAACATATAGGGGGAGTTTTTATTTACAATCTCCTTTTTATTTGTTATAATAGTTATAATAAATATTTTGGAGGCTTATTATGAATGATGTTGTGAAGTATCATAATCATTTTAACTCAATATCACTAAAAAACTTTAATAGTATTGAATTAAATTTATTAATGGCAATTTGTTCTCAAATTAGAGATAAAGGAATTGATGAGATAACGTTGAATTTTTCAGAATTGAAAAATATGGTAAAATATAAACATAGAGGAAATGTTAGATTTGTAAAGGATTTAGAACAAATTTATAAAAAGTTGATAACTTTAAGTATTAGAATTGAAACAAAGGAAGTAATTGATAATTTTGTTTTATTTACTCGATACAGAATAATAAAAGAAGCTCAAACAGTTACTATAAAGGTAAATGAAGATTTTAAATATTTATTGAATAATTTAGTGAAAAAATTTACTCAGTTTGAACTTGAAGAATTTATTCATTTAAAATCAAATTATAGTAAAGAAATCTATAGAAGGCTAAAACAATTCAAAAGCACGGGATTTTGGAAAATAAAAATAGATGATTTTAAAGAATTATTAAATATTCCAGAGAAATATAGAATGTCAGATATTGATAAATATGTTTTAAAAATATCAAGAAGTGAACTAGAAAATCATTTTAAAAATTTTGAAATTATTAAGATAAAAAAAGGAAGAAAAATAGAATATATCGAATTTAAATTTATTCCAGAAAAAAAATATAAAGAAAATATTGCAGTAGGAAATGAAGGAGAAGATAATAATAATCCATTTCCTCTGAGAAAGCCGAGAAAACAAAAAAAGGAAGAAGAAATAAAAATAGCTCCAGCAAGAAAAACAAGAATAATCGAAGTTGTTCCAAAGCAAGAAAAGGAAAAGACTTTAAGAGAAAAAATAGAAGAAAAAATTAGTGAAAATGATAAAATGATAGTAAAATTAGAAGCATTGTATACAGGTTTAAAAGATAAGGTACAATTTAAAAAAATAACTGAAAAATATCCAAAAAAAATAGAAAAGATAAAAAATGTTAATATGCAATTAAAAGTTATTTATGATACTGATGAAAATGAATTAACACAAGAAATAATTGAGCTGGCAGAAGAATTGCTTGCCAATAAAGTTTAGGAAATTTAAAATGATAAACCTCCGATTCTAAATACAAAATTGGAGGTTTATTTTTATTTAAATGATAGACTATAGAATAAAATATTTTTATAGTTGTGATTTTATTTCCATTTTTTCAGTTTTTAACTGTCTAATCTTTTTTTGAAATTTTTTTATTTCCTTGTTTATTTCTTCAAGTCTTTTTGCATAATCTATTTCCGCTTTTGCCTTTAATTCTTTTATTATATTTGGAGCTTCTTTTGGGTTATTTAAAATTTCTTCTACTTTTTCATCAGATAAAATTTCAGAGTTTTGATTAATATATTTAACAGTTCTTTTAGAACTTTTCAAGGCCATAGGATTTTCTCCATATTCTAAATATTGCTTATATTTCATAATAGAAATTGAAACCTGATCCTTAGAGAAGCCCATACTTTTATACCATGCCATAAAAGATCCATCTTTTTGTGTTTTAAATTTTTCCTGTGCTTCATATAAATATTTACACATTTCTTTTGTTCTATTTTGTATCAGATTCCAAGCCATATACAAGTTATTTTCAATGTTTCTTATTTCAGAAATAAACTTGTCATCAGTTATTTCATAAGCTGAAAAATCAAAATCACTTTTATACTGTTTTACATTTTCAATTGGTAAATCATCTATTTTTTTTAGTGAGTCAAATCTTCCCATTGTAATACTCCTTTGCATTTTTTATAAAAGTACATCATTTCGACCGTGGTCGAAATAAAAAATTATTTTAATTCTTTGATTAATTCATTTGCAATATTTTTGTAATCTGTTGATGAAGGTGAGGACTTTTTATAATTTATAATATCAAGATTTTCTAACATTGCATTATTAATATTTGAGTCTTTTCTGACATAATTTTTTGATAAAATATTAGAATTAAGCCCTAAGTCATTTGAATTAAAAAATTCTGTAAATTCTTTTAAGGCATCTGCAAAAACTTTTGTTCTTTCTTCTATCTGTACGAAAAATACTTTTTTTAATTCTAATTTGGGATTATTTCTTTTACCAATGAAGTATATCTTTATAAGATCGTTTATTCCATTTGTGTCTATTAAGCTACATTTTGATGGTGCAACAATATAATCTGTTGCATTTAAAATACCCCTTACCGTGTTATTGATTGAACCTTCAGTATCAATAATGACATAGTCATAGTCCTGTTTCAGCTGTTCTGTTATATTTGAAAAAATATTAAAGATAGCTTGATTGTCAGAATAACTCGCAAAAAGCATTTCAAGTTGAAGTAATCTTTCATCAGAAATTATAACATCTACTTTATTTTTGCTTGTAATATATTTTGCCTTATCAAATTTCATTGTTTCGTAACATTCCTTTATTAAGTCAAAGATTGTATTATCATTCTTCAAATTAAGATAAGTTGAAATAGCATTTCTTGGGTCAGTGTCTATTAATAATATTTTTTTCCCTTTCAAGCTCATTGCATAAGCAAGATTAACGGCTGTAACAGTTTTTCCAGCTCCGCCTTTAGGATTTACTATGCTTATAACTTTCATAAAATACCTCCTTTAAAAATTTATTTATATTTTAGATTTCGACCGCGGTCGAAATGTTAAAATTGACAAATATAAAATAAAAAATTATATTTAATAATATTGTACTTTGACTTCCTTAAAACGTCAATAATAATTTTTGATTTTTTGTAAATTTTTTTTGTTTGATTTTATAAATTGAAGTATATTGGTTAAGTTACAAAAAAATAATTTTTTTCATCTATCTTTCAATTTTTTGTGTTTAAATAAATGTCTTTTTATGACTAAAAATTTATCAATAATGTTTACTAAATTTTTTAGATGAAGCTGGCAGAAAAATGATTCGGCTTTGCGAAGTGGAACGCTCGCATTACGAACTCATTTTTTGCCTGAAAAGCCCTCGGCGTTTGAGAGCTCGGCAGTAATTTTTGCAAAAAATGACAGGCAAGCCATTCATTTTTAATGAATGGAGGAGCTTTGCAAAGGGCTTTGCCCTCTTGCATTGCGACTGGCCGATGCAGAAATTGAATAGTCCCAAAACCTCTGATTTGCAAAAAAAATTGTAAAGAAGTATAATTAAAATAAATTGAAAAATGAAGAAGCATTTTTTGATAAAAGGGGGAATAAAAATGGCTGAGATTTCAGCAATAAACAACTTTAAGAAATACAATTCTAAATCGGGCAGGAGCAGCATTAACAATGTTGTAAGAGAAGCATTCCGTGAACTAGAGAAGTTTAAGAATAATGTCAATCAGAAACTGACACAGTTTAACAAAATTCTTGTCAAGGATTTATCTGTCCTTGAACAGCAGTATTATGATACAGAAGTTGACAGCAGGAGCAGGGATGTGGTAAGCGTCGTATCGCAGGTGCAGACAGGAAATTTTGAAGCAAGAAATGGAGTGGATTTGACATATATGCTTTCTCTTGAAAAGTGGGAGCAGTATTACAAGGAAAATCTTGAGTTCTTAAATAAAAAATTTGGTAAAAATGCTCGTTGTGTATATGCAGTAATTCACTTCGATGAAAGCACGCCTCATCTGCAGTCGATGTGGACTTTTTTGGAAGAGAATAATCAGAAAGATGAGTATACGGTAAGTGATGTTAATCCAGCAAAAGTAAAATCAGCTTTGAGCAGTGCATTTTTAAGAAGAAATAAGGAGCTTGGATTAGTTGCCGGAACTGATGAGTATAAAAAGGCATTTGAGGAATTTAAGGTTCAAGAAAAGCCTAAAATTATTGAAAGACAACTGGCCAAACTGAACAAAAATAAGTCAGATAAAAAGTTTAAATTTGAGAGTGGAACTTCTCCATTTACTAAAGATTTTTACAGGACTTTCAATGAAGAATTTGTAAACGATTTCATGGTTAATAATGCTGCTGTTAATGAGTTAAAAAATAAGATAAAGGTGTTTTCAAATGAAGGTGTGGAAGTTGTTGTCAGAAGAACTGAAAAAGTAAATTCTTCTGAAGAGCTTGACAGGACGAAGTTTGTTATGGAAAAGAAGAAAAAGGAGCTTGAAAACAAGATTGGAAGCAATGATTATTCAAAAAATGAATTTATGAAATATATGGAAATTCTTTCAAAAAGGGAAATTATTGACAAAAAGAAAAAAATTTCAAAGGAAGATTTCTTGAATGAATTTAAAAACTATGAAACAGATTTCAAGGTAAGAAAAAGTAATAAGGAAATTACGGATTTTAAGCGTATTTTCAATATAAAGAAGATAATCAAGGACAAATTAAATCAGAGACAGAATAACAAAAATTTCAAGAAAAATCTTAAAAAAGAAATAAAATTATTTGATGAAGTCTTTAAGAATGTAGATTTTGAAGCAATCAATAAAAAAATAGAAGATTATTCAAAAGGAGAAAAAGTTGAAGAACTGATCAAGAACAGGGAAAATCTTTATTTTGAGATTAAAACACTTGAAACTAAAACGAGTAATTTAAAAAGTTCAATTAATTTTTTAGAAAAGGAACAAATCAGCAAAAATAATGAAATACGTAATCTTGATGAACAAATCTTGGAAAAGAAAAAGGAAGCAGAAAAACCTTATCTCGTTTCAGAAAGGCGAAAACAGGAACTTATTAATGAAGCTCTTAATGAAGCAAGAAAACGTGGAGATACTTTGATGAGAAACATTAAGAAGGACGTAGAAAAGGAGGAAGCCAAGAATAATGCCATAAAGCAGGATATTTTAGACAAAAGACTTCAAATGGAACGTGAACAGCAGGAGCTTAATAATCGTCTTAGACAGCTTAATGACAGCTATGCGGACTTGGAGGAAAAGAAAAGACGTAGAAAAGCCGAACTTGAAAAGCTGGCCCAGCCAGTTGTACAACAAGAAGTTGATGATCTGGTTCGTGAACATTTGAGATACTACGAAGTTACAGACAAGGATATTTTAAATTTTAAAGCAAATAACAAATCTGAATATGATAAGCTGTTTGGAGAAGCTCAAGCTAGAGCAGATGAGAAAATTAAGAGAGCTTATATTAGGCGAAAATATGACGCAAGCAATAAATTCATTAAGCAAATGACAAAAATTCTTCACGAAGATTTTAATGGAAAGTTTTCACTTTTAGAAATAGAAAAAACAGTAATAGCGGCAATTGAAAATGTGCCTGATAGTACTTATAGCTGGTGGAATGATTTTAAGAACAATTTGAATATTGAACTGGAAAATACAGTTAAGGATAAGAATGTTGTACGTAATCGAAGCAATTCTCAATATGATAGGAGTTTATAATATTCAATAAAAAAAGGACTTCAAGTCCTTTTTTACTTAGTCTTTAACATACATTCACCAATTTTTTCATAAGCAGTTATTGTTTCTAAAAAATCAATATCTTTTGCATAGGGATTACTCTTGATGTATTTTTCCCATAAGGTTTTTGTTGTTCCGCTAATTTTGAATAAATCTACCACCTCTTTATATTGGCTAACTGATTTTATAGAACCTCTATGTTCACTCGTTCTTTCTATCGCTTCTCTTAGTATATCTTTATCAATTTTATCCTTGTAGAGATGATACAACATATATAAATCATAAAAATCTCTTGCCCTTGTAGTTGTAATATTTCTACTTGAAATAGTCTCAAATTTTTCTGCAATAACAGATTCTATTGTATAAGTCATAATAGGTATTGTCCCTGACTCTAATATTTTAGAATAAAAATATCTCATTTCTCTTGGAGTGATAACATCCCCAGTAGTTATATCTATATTCAAAACGGCATTAATTTTTCCAAAAGTACAAGAAATTTTTGCACAAAAATCTTCATACACATCTTTTTGTCTGATTGGGGTTAATTTAACCAGCTTATAATCAATATCAGCATCTATTTCAATCTCCAGTATTTCTTTTACAATCTTTGATATAGTTTTTTCATTTACTGGAATCCCTTTAATTGTAGTATCCATATCCATTGTGCTGCGCATATCTATTCCAATAAGTGAAGAAATGAGAAGGTCATCTTTTAATATGAAATTTTTACTATACTTTGATTTTGATAATTTTTCTAAAACACCTTCAAACAAACACATCTGAAGCAGAGAATTTGGATTTACTCCTGTTTTTTTTGATATATTTCTAATAGCTCCTTTTATTTGTTCCGATGTTTTCATAATAATACCTCCGTATATTGTTTTAACTGTTCTTCCATATTCATATAGATAGCATATTTAGACATCTTTAATAAATTTCTATCATTATCTCTAAAATACAGCTTCATAGCTTCACTGAATACATTAGTGTCTACTCTGTTTTTGTTTTTGATAAGATCTAATATTGTTCTTTCCTTATCATAGACAAAAATTTTTCTGCCAAAAGGATTCGTTATGCTTGTCTTACCAATATCATAATAATCTTTTTTGCTGTACTTAAAAATAATATTGTCCTTTATTGATTTAATTCTGCTCACATTATCTCCGACTGGAACAGTCATTACATAAATGAGTGGCATTCTAGTAGATAATCCTTGCAAATAAGCCGCTGTTTCGTGAGAAAAAATACCTTTCGGAACCCTATGGGAAAAATAAATATACTCATCTATTTCTTCGTTTGGAAGTCCATATAGTCCGTTTGCTATTTTTATAATCTCTTTTTTTTCAGTCAATTCTTTCAATACATCTTTATGAATACCGAACTCCAAAACTTCTTTAGTAGAAATAATACCATTATTTTTATTCATTTCTTTTAATAAAATTTCCTTTTGAACCATTTATATCACCGCCTTTTTGTTCTTATATTATATGATTTATAAGAATAAAAGTCAATAAATGATAAAAAATAAGGAGAATAGCTCCTGTCTAGGGGCTATTTTTTATTTAACAAAACATTGTTTTGATAAAATTCTTTTGCCTTTTGCAAATCTTCTTTTATTTCTAATATTTCTTCCCAATTTTTAGGAAATTTCATTTTATTGAGTATTTTTATGAAATCACTTTCATCAACATTTAAAGATAAAAAAGCTAAGCTGTAAGTTAATAAAGATTTCAAAGCTCTATATTCTAATTGAGTAATAAAAAATTTTAAAATTAAAATTAAGTCAAAAAGACCATAGTTAAAATTTAAGCTGTAATGTTCATGAATAATAAAACTATTAATGTTATTAGCAGTAAACCTATGATTATATAATCTTTCATTATGAGCACAAATATTTCTAAAACTGTTCACAAAAAAAATAATATTACTCAAAGCTTCTCCAGTAAAGATGTACTTATCATTAAATTCAGGATTTTCTTCAATAAATTCAAATTTCATGTTTTTAGCAATCTTAGATTGAATATCTTTTTGAGAACATTTAAAGAAATAAGCAGTTGTTCCAAAATCCAATTGAGGCATTAAAACCCAAAGGGGAACGGTATTATAGTTTGTAGTATAATGATTAATCCTAGAACCTTGTATATTAGATTGCCTGTTAATAGTATTATTTAATTTTTGGACTAAACGATTAATATCTCTTGTTAATCCAGAACTGGAAGTGTATTCAAAATTATTCACATCTTTATATGCATTATTATCAGTTTTATATTTTTCACAGAAATAATAGGCTAATTTAGTTTTTATATTAGATTCGACAATAAAAATATATTTTAAAAGATTACTTCTCATTTCACTGTCAAAATAATATAGCCAAAACAAATCTTCAAAAGAGACATCATCTTTATACATTTCATCAGGATCATCAGAGTTTATTTTTTCATAATTAAGATTTAAAAAATTTTCTTTATATGCATTAATAAAAGAATAATAATTTACTCTTTTTAAAATGTTAAGTGCAAATTCTTCATTTTTAAATTTAAGGTTTTTTCTTTTAAGTCCTTCAATTTGTTCTTCAAAAGTTTTAAAAGCTTTTTCTTCTCTGTTGCTCATATAAAAAATCCTCCTAAAAAAAATTGACCCGATATTGTCCTGCAATACCGGGCTAGCATGGCAGCCCTCAGGCATCATCATGCATTCCACTTTGAAAGCATTATATCGTATAATGTTATAAATGTCAAGCAACGTTATTTAAAAATAATAATGCTTTTTTTTCTAAAAAATTATACTCTTTTTAAAATTTTTATTTTAAAACTCTTTTTTACATTTCCTTAAATCCAAAATGCATATAATCTTTCTTCTTAAACTTTTCACCCCATACCCATCCTCTTTTTCTGAATGCTTTTACAACATCTCCATTAGGCTTTATGGAATAAGGATTTGTATGCGGTTCCCATTCTTTTCCTACTAACACCCTTCCATCAGTATCTATCTGAGGATTTTCTTCAGGATTTATATCTATGGCACGCCCTGTATTGTGAAAACTTTTCAAATTTCTATCTCTCCATGCATAGCCAATAAGACGTTTTATAGGAAATTTTTCACGCCCATTATAAATTTCCCTGAATATTTCCTTTACATCAGATGCCAGTACATTTAATACCTGTATTCTTTCTGTATCAGAAACCTTTTTTCCATCCTTTAATCTCCATACAGGCACTTCTATCCAGACTATATGTCTTTCAGCCTCTTCTTTTGAAGGATTTTCAAAATAATCTGCAAGTTCTTCCTTGACTTTACTTTGAAGCCTATCCTGATGACTTGTATCTGTGTTTCTTTCATTATCTTTATTTTTATTGTTTGAAGAAGCATCAGGCTGAGGTTCTTTAGATTTTGGCTTAAAAACTGACCTGAGAAGATTATACGAGTACAAATCTCCATCTGCCTGATTATTGTTTGAATATGTTTTAACATTTTCAGCATATACTACAGATTCTGACATACTTTCAGACATTGAAACATGTCCTGATAATACAATCCCAAGCATAATAAATATGAAATTTTTTTCGCATTTCCATAATTTCTTTATACTTTTTCTTCCTGTTTTTTTAGATAATTTTTTCAAATTAACCGACATTCCTATCACCTCTCATATAATTTTAACAGTATGATACCTGCTTTATCATTTGTCATTGCATTCTCTTTTTATGTAAAAACCATATCAAATATCTATCCTATTTCCCTCTGAAGTTTTGCCTTCCTTTTTTCCTGCATTTTCTTTTTTTCAGCCATTATACTATAACTTTTATTCATACAGAGAATAATTACATATAAAATAACATAATAAATTATGACAGACCATATATCCACTTTTCCATTTATGTCAACCTGCAGAAGCGGAATCTTATTTCCTAAGAAAATAAATCCTTCAAAACCGTTATAAATAATTTTTGCTAAAGGAACAAATAGAATATTTAATATTTTCATATAAAGTATATTACATAATGTAATAAAAAACAATACTTCTATCAAAATTGTCCCTAAAGGTACACCAACAATATTAAGTAAAAAGGAAAATAACGGAAGTTTATCAAAATAATAAAGAAAAAGTGGAATACTTGTAATCTGTATGGTTAAACTCAGTAACATGAGTTTTACGGTATCCTTTACAAGTCCTGTTTTCATGTTTCCTAAAAACTTTATTTCACACAGTTTTTCTACCGGTGGATAGACAAATATTATCGCAGCTACTGCCATATAAGACAGCTGCATTGATATATCAAATATTGCATATGGATTTAGCACAAGTATGACCGCTAATGAAATAAACAGTGATTTTTTACTGTCTTCCTGCTCAAAAAAAATTCTTGCACATATCATCATCGCTCCCATTATATAGGCTCTAAGTATTCCCGGCGACATTCCTACAAGGGTACAGTAAAGTGAAAGTGCAACAAGAGCGGCTATATATTTTATTCTATATTTAATATTCAGAGTGTCGAGTATTTTCACAATTCCCATTATAACAAGACCAATATGTGATCCTGAAATAACAATAAGATGTGCCAGCCCTGTATATTTGAATCTATCCTTCATATCCTTTCCAACTTCAGACTTTTCCCCTAAAATTGCCGCACGCGAAAATGCATAAAGATTATCTTCTGTAATAAAAAGCTCATCAAATATGTTTAAAATATATCTTCGCATTCCATTCAGTTTAGAACCCTTATACCCCATAATTTTTCCTTCAATTGTAAGAAAGCCATTTTTTTCATTCACTTTTCTTATTTTATATTTTATCAAATAAAATCCATAATCAAAATTCCTGCTATTTTTTATGGAAGCCTGCCGTTTCAGATATTTATTATTTACTTTCAGTACAGAACCTGTCTTTCCATCCATTTTTACATAAAGCAGCTGTTCTCCTGAAAGTTCTCCTTTGTAAGTTACAAAGTTAATGTAAAATATAAAGATAACGACACCTGTCACTATTATTGCTACTGTTTTTAAAATATTATTCATTGCAGTTTTATCTGATAATAGGCTATTTATTATTCTGTAATCTGTTTTCATTTACAGTTCCTCCTCCCATAACTGTGATTTTGTATAATCATCCTTTATATTTATAGGATTTTTTGCCCTGTAAATGCTTATTATTGGGTATTTTGCAGCATTTATTGTATTTGTTGAAATACGGTAATAAACCTTGTCTCCCTTTTTATTTAAAAGATAAATGGAAAATCCCCTTTCAAAATTTCCTTCATTTGTTGTCCTTCTTATAAAATCAGCATTCCTGTCAGTATTATTTGTCATGTACGAAATATTTCCTGAAATAGTCATTTTATCAATTATATCCTTTTTTCCATTTACTTCTTCCATAAAAAAGACCGTTTTTTTAGATATTTGAAAATCCAGTATATATTCCTTCCTGTTCTGCTGCGCATACTGCTGTATTTTCCTTACAAACATGCTTATATTTCTTTTTTCGACTGCAAAGTCCTGTTTCATTTTCTGATTCTGCATACTTATTGAAACAATTGTAAATAGAACTGCTACAACTGACATATAAACTAAAACTTCAATAAGTGTAAATCCTTTATTCCCTTCTATTTTTTTCACCTCATTAACCCTCCTGTTTTTTAATAAATTTTAATCTTTTATTTATTTATTATATTATATTTTTATATTTTTAACAAGACTTTATTAAAAATTTATTTTTTAATAAATCTGATTATTCCTTGTTTTTTTGATATTAAAAAAGAATTTTTTTGAAATTACCTATTTCATTTATATTAATAATATGTTAAAATAAATACAGAATGATATTTTAGAATCTAGGAGTTAATATGAGAAATACAAAATGGAATATAAAAAATATTCCAAAAGATAAAGATATAAAAATAAATAATATTCCTGTAGATAAAGATATATTGAAAATACTGTTTTCCAGAGGAATAAAGTCTCCCAGGGAAATAAGAGACTTTTTAAATCCTAAACTGGAAAATCTTCAGAATCCTGATAAACTTTATGATATGGAAAAAACTGTCAAAATTGTTAAAAATGCTATCCAGAAAAATAAAAACATATGGATATATGGCGACTATGATGTTGACGGAATTACATCAACCGCTGTACTGTATCTTTCACTGAAGGAACTGGGTGCTAAAAATGTCAGTTACTATATACCTGTCAGGGATGAAGGATATGGACTTAATAATGATGCACTGAGAAAAATCAGAGATTCAGGTGGAAAACTTGTCATTACCGTAGATTGTGGAATTACAGCTTTTGAAGAAATAAAATTTGCAAATTCAATAGATCTTCCGGTTATAATAACCGACCATCACAATTTACAAGGAAAAAAAGTTCCTGATGCACTGGCAGCCATTAATCCTAAAAGAGTGGAAAATGAGTATACATTTGAATCTCTTGCAGGTGTAGGAACAGTATTCATGCTTATTCTGTCACTTTTTGAAAGCTACGGGAGAAAAGATGATGCCTTTGAATATCTGGATCTTGTATCTATAGGAACTATTGCCGATATTGTTCCACTTTTATCAGAAAATCGTATTCTTACAAAATTTGGACTGGAAAAACTTCCCTTTACTAAAAACAGAGGACTTGCTTTTTTACTTTATAAATTATTCAATAATAGTGAAAATGGCGGAAAGAACCCAAAGACAGAATATTCAACTTATGATGTCGGTTTCATAATCGCTCCTGTATTTAATGCCGCCGGACGGCTTAAAGATGCAAAAATGGTAGTGAAGCTTCTGACTTCTGACAATAACAGGGAAATAGAAATCATAGTAAAAGAACTTATTAATAAAAATTTTGAGAAGGAAGGGTATCTTGAAAAAATTATTTTGGAAAAAACTGGGATAAAAAAGGAAGATATAATTGATTTTGACTTGTATTTATATGCAACTGAAAAAGGATGTCTTTTGGGAGCAAATGAGGAATTTATGTCGTCACCAAAACTTGATAATCTTGCTTCTGTCTATACAGGGATAATCGGACTTGTGGAAGCTGAAGAAAATCAGGATAGAATTAATGTCTTTGTAGCTTTTGACAATGAGGAGATAGGAAGTGCCACAAAACAGGGGGCAGATTCCAATTATTTATTAAATACGCTTGAAAGAATTTCGCTGGCACTAGGACTTGATAGAAGTGATTTTTTGCAGATGCTCGAAAATTCGTTTATTTTGTCAGCTGATGCAGCACATGCAGCACATCCTGCACATTTAGGAAAAACAGATCCTACAAACCGTGGAAAAATAAATGAAGGGATTTCAATAAAAATAAGTGCAAAACAGAAATATACTTCCGATGG
>ERZ773070.832-NODE-832-length-20586-cov-9.188057_pt1 | contig 20586 bp, 19 predicted proteins | sample MGYA00580618_ERZ773070 | MGnify/ENA primary metagenome ERZ773070 (study PRJEB29015, sample SAMEA2738023) | human oral metagenome | biome: human oral; feature: human-associated habitat; material: dental | place: China | collected 2019 ... | reverse complement strand
GGTGATATAAAAAGACCCTTGAACACGATGTGCTCAAAGGCGAAAATATGTTTGTGCTTTAGATTCGACTGTGCTGTCATATCATTGAAACGTCCTGGGCGGGAGCAATTCCGCGGCGGTGTCTTTCCCCCGAAAGGGGGTGAGCGGATATGTCTGAAATCGGTGCGATTCTCTTGTTGGTCGCTGCCACAGGCTATATTTTAGCAATACAAAAAAAGTAACCGCCCAGCTTTTGACCGAGTGAGCGGTTTAAAAAGATAAACCCAAAACTTACGGAAAGATGCCGTCAAGGACGTTTCTTTCTGTGTCTAATTATAGCAAAAGCCTCCTTTGTTGACAAGGGGGCTTTTTATGTACGCATACGCTATCGCGCAGAGTAAGAGCTCCTCACCACTCCGCATGGGTGCCGTCGTAGTTCTTCCATTTCGGATTTGTCCAGACGAGCCCCTCTGCGGATACCTTTTTGACCAGTTCCTCGTTGATGACGAGCCCCAGTCCCGGCAGTGTCGGGAGACTGACGAATCCATCCTTGTACTGGAACACTTCTTTATTCTCGACGAAGTCCAGCAGGTCAAAGCCCTTGTTGTAGTGGATGCCGAGACTCTGCTCCTGAATGAAGACATTCGGCGAACAGGCGTCGATTTGCAGGGTTGCCGCGAGTGCAATCGGTCCGTATGGGGCGTGCGGTGCCGCCGCCATGTCGAACGACTCCGCTGTCGCGATGATCTTGCGCGTCTCGAGGATGCCGCCCGCGAGCGCCACATCCGGCTGGATGATGTCGATCACGCCCGTGCGGAACAGGTTCTTGAATGCCCAGCGGCTGCAAAGGCGCTCACCCGTCGCAAGCGGTGTTACCACATGCTGTGCGACCTCGCGGAACGCCTCCTCGTTCTCCGGGAGCACGACCTCTTCCAGGAACATGAGGTGATAGGGCTCGAGCGCCGCTGCCAGAACCTTTGCCATAGGCTTGTGTACCCGTCCGTGGAAATCGACGGCAATGCCGAAACCCGCACCCATCTCCTTGCGGATCGAGGCGACGCGGTCGACGACCGCCTGCACCTTTTCATAGGAGTCGATGTAGTGCAGCTCCTCCGTCGCGTTCATCTTCACGGCGTCAAAACCGCGGTTCTTGCGATCCAGCGCCTCGCGCACCACATCGTCGGGGCGGTCACCGCCGATCCACGAGTAGACCTTGATGCGGTCACGCGCGCGTCCGCCCAGCAGCTCATAGATGGGAACGTTCAGCGCCTTGCCCTTGATATCCCAGAGCGCCGTTTCGATGCCGGATACAATCGTCGCATTGATCGGACCGCCGCGGAAGAACGAGTTATATAGCTCCTGCCACAGCGTTTCAATCGCAAAGGGATCGCGCCCGATGAGCGTCTGTGCCAGCTCTGTGGCACCTGCGACGACCGTTTCCGTCTTCGTGCCGGAGATCATCTCACCCCAGCCCTCGATGCCCTCGTCCGTCACCAGTTTAATGAAAATCCATCGGGGCTTCACACGATAGACTGCAAACGAACTGATTTTCATAGCTCTTTCCTCCCCGCCTTATGCAGATTTATCTTCGGCCTCTGTCTCCTGCGCTGCCGTCTGTTTCATACGACGTTCCATATAGACCCAGACGCCGATGAGTACGGCGAGCAGGAGCGGGACAGAGACCATCGGATTCTCGGTGAATGCTGTAAAGACCAGATAGCTGACCGTCAGACTCGTTGCAGCAAAGGATGAGATGCCGCCGCTTGCCGACAGGTCGATGCCCGTTGTCGTCGCGAGCTGTGTCAGCACAGGGGAGGTCGCCGTGCCCGCGAGCAGGATTGCCGCCATGCAGATCAGACTGATGACCAGACTGCGGAACAGATTCCCACGGCACAGGGCCACGACCATCGCCACGCGGAACGGCACGACGGCGAGATCCGCGAACGGGAGCACGCGGTTGCCCGGCAGGATTGCCGCCATGAGGATGGTCAGGGGGATGACGAGCAGCGCCGTCGTAATGACCGTCGGGTTTCCGACAACGACGGCGGCATCCAGACCGATGAGGAACTTGCGCCCCTTGAACTTTTCCTTCGTCAGCTTCTTGGCGGCCTCCGAGATGGGGATCAGTCCCTCCATAAAGAGCGCCGTCATCTTCGGGATCAGGATCATGACCGCCGCCATATTGACGCCGAGCTCAAAGACCTTCGTCACGGGATACTCCGCGAGAATACCGATGCCGCATCCGAGGATCAGACCCATGAAGATCGGTTCGCCGAAAAAGCCGAGATACTTCTGCGCGTCCTTGACCGAGAAATCAATTTGGTTGACCCCGGGGATTTTGTCGATCAGGTGATTCAGCGGCGCCGCGATCACGATGGACGAGAGTGCCGACATTGTCGGCAGGGAGACGCCGGGGATTCCAAAGTACTTCTCGACATAGGGCGCCGTCCAGTCGGCGAGTTTGAACGAAATGATCGCCATGATAATGGAGGCGCCGAGACCGATGAAGACATTCCCCGTCACAAAGTATGCCATGATTCCGACAATCGCCATGTGGTGATAGTTCCAGATATCCACGTCCAGTGTATTTGTCAGCTTGAAGAGCAGCAGCACGACATTCGTCAGCAAAATCCCAAAGATCAACAGCGGGATGATGGGGGAGGACCATGTCACCGCCGCGATGGCACCCCAGCCGACATCCAAGATATCCAGATGGATCCCGAAGTTCTCAACCATCGCCTTTGCGGCAGGCCCCAGATTGCTCGACAGGAGATTGATGACGAGCTTGATACCGGCAAAGCCGATGCCAATGGTCAGACCCGCACGGAACGCCTTGAGCAGCTTGACGCGAAAGAGCAGCCCGATGATGGTGATGATGATGGGGAGCAGAACAATCGGACCGGCACTCAGCAGTGCATTAAATACAGCATATACAATGTCCATGTAATATCCCTCCTTCTATGCAGTGACGATATATTTTATTTTAGATGATCCAGAATCTCCTCCATTGCCTCCTCCTCGCCGACGCCCGTCAAGAGGGCGATCGCGCTGACCACGGGGATGTTCACCGTCCCGCCCGTAAACATGCCGGAGGTCACGAGGAGGTCATAATCCGCCGCCTTGGACTCCACCTCGAGCAGCTTGCACTGATTGACTGACACATTGAGCCCTGCGTCCTCGCACGCCTCGCGAATCTTCGATGCCACGACCGTCGAGGTGGCAATGCCATTTCCACATGCAACAAGAACCCTCTTCATCTTTATACACCCTTTCTGTATCTGCCTGTCGTCCCGCTACACAAGATAATGCGCGATCACCTGATACGCCTCTTTGGTATCTGCGGCACGGAGCATACGCCTCAGATCATCCTGCTGCTTGACCAGTGCAATGACCTTTTGCAGCATCTCCACCTGTCCGTGCGGCTCCTTGAGCGCCAGCATGATGATGATGGAGACAGGGACATCGCGGCTCGGATCGTCCATCGCCTTGAATGTCACAGGACTGTCCAACAGCCCGACAGCGACGGCGTCCTGATTCACATGCTCACAGTCCGTGTGCGGGACGGCGACATTGATCTGTCCCGTAGAGAGTCCCGTCGGATAGATCTCCTCGCGTTTCAGAATCCCGTCCGCGTAGCTTGCCTTCACATATCCTGCTGCGTGCAGATGCTCCGCCAGCTGCGTCAGCACTTCCTGCTTGGTCTTTCCCTGCGTCAGAATGCGCAGGATCAGCCCCTCATGAAATCCCTCCACTATCGTCATACCTCAGCTCCCTCCAACTGCTGTGTAAACTCCTCCAGTGACCGCTGCATACCGGCGGTGCTGCGCTCTGCGATATCCTCCTTGCGAAAGAGCCCCGACGCGATGCCGACGTAGGAAGCGCCCGCCCCGAAGTATTCTGCAATATTCCCCGCGTGGATTCCGCCCACAGCCATGAGGGGCAGGTGACCGAAGGGTGCCTGAATATCCTTGAAATACTTGCTCCCAACAGTGCCGGCGGGAAAGATCTTGATGATGTCCGCCCCGTCCCGTATGCACTGATGCACTTCACTTGGCGAGAACGCGCCCGGAACACTGATCACCCCGTGGTGACGGCAGTAGGCAAGCATATCACGCGTCATCAGGCTTGGTGCGAGTACAAAGTCGATCCCTGCCTCCACGACATCCTGCAAATCCTCTGCTGTCAGCACCGTCCCTGCACCAACCGCAATGCGGTCGCCGAACTTTTGCACAATCCTCTGGATCGTGTCCTTGGCATCCGGACGATTGAGCGTGATCTCCACCGCTGAGACCGCGCTACCGCATAGGACGGTGACCGCCGTCTCCACCTGATCATAGTCATAGCCGCGCAGGATGGCGGTGATTTTTGAAAACTCCTCGACCGATCGTTTCATGTACGCACCTCCATAAAAAAATAGATGCAAATGGTTGCATCTATCTTATACAGCAAGAATTGTGCCAACAGATTGGCTAATTTTGTTTTTTTGTCAGTATTTCGTACATGTCACGCGGGGATGCAGCCTCCTTGAGGCTCTGTAACTCCTGTTTATCCATAGCAATGTGATAAAATGCGTCGATGTATTTCTGATCCGTCTCCCGCAGTGCCAAAAGGAACACAAGATCAACCATAAAATTGTGTTCCCACAGAACCGACCGCTCCAAACTCGCCACCGCAATCGCAGGGCGACGGACAAACTCCGCACTGCCGTGCGGGATCCCGATGCCCCCGCTCAGGTAGGTCGCTCCGATGCTCTCCCGCTTGTAGGCGCTGAGTAGGAATTCCGCCTCCACGGCGCCCTGCTGCTGCAGGAGACCTACGAGATGGTCGATGATCTGTGTCTTATCCGAGAGCTTCAGCCTGCATACAATGCTGCTCTCCTCGAGCACGTCCGCGAGCGAGGCGGGACCGTCCGCCTCCTCCACAAGGAGCTGATGCAGACGCGCAATTCCATCACCCGAGAAAATCTCCTGCGCGGAGATGAACGGCGCCCGCGTTCCGAGCGGCTTCATATTGCCGATGGATGCGAGGATCCGATGGGAGCTTCGGATCTTGGCGATCTCCGCCTTCATATGCGCGGCGTCCAGTGTACCGACCGTAAAGGTGTGCACCCCTTGCAGCAGTCGTCCCTCGCTGCGCTGACGGATGTATTCGAGCAAGCGCCGTGCCGTTCCTTCGCCCGAGATGCAGACGAAGAGCAGCGCAGGCAGACGGTCGCCCGCCACACCATCCTGTGCGCCGAACTTGTCCAGACGCAGCGCAGCGGCGATCTCATCCAGATCGACCGTCGTGAGCGCCGCGCGCCGCACCGCCTCGAGCACCATCGCCGTATCCACGCGCTCCACACATGCCGTTCGGATGCCCGTGCGCTCCGTAATGCGCTCGGCGAGCGTCGTCAGTGAACCGATATCGACCAGCAGCAGACAGCCCTTGCCCGCATCCACCTCCTCGACAACTTGGATGACCTTTTCGAGCATCACGTCCTGCGACTCGCTGAAATCCATATCAATGCCGATTGCCTCGTTCATATTCAGCAGACGGTTCGCCACCTCCGCCATCGCAGACGCCACACGCCCGTGGCTCAGGACAAGCACGCGTACCTGCGGTTCCTCCTGCACATCTGCATGGGAGAACGTATAGAGGTACATCGCCAGCATGCCGATCTCCTCGGGCGGCAGCTCCAGCTCCAGCTTCTCCCCAAGATCGCGCGCCAGAATGCAGGCGACCTCATACTCGCGTTGATAGCGCGTGCTGATATCGTGCACGTCGAGCGTCAGCTTCCAGTAGACGCCGCGACGTACCCGATCCGCAAAGGTGCTGAGGTGAATCGCCAAGAAATAGCAAAGTTTTTGTTGCAGCTCCGGGAGATAGAGGCGCGCCTTTTCCACCGCCTCGCGCACGGCACTCACCATGTGGGCATCCATCACCGCGCACAGATCCTCCATCGTCTCGCGCACTGTCTCCCGCGGCAACACATAGTCTTTGAGCTTTTCCTTGATTTTCCGCTGCAAAAGCTCATTGATTTTTGCACTGTCCAGACCAATGCGCCGCAGCTCCAATACATCGTCCTCAATTGTATGGTAGATCGTATCAAGCTGCCCCGAAACCGTTGGGAGATCGCCCTGCACCGCCTCGTCGAGGATGAGCGGCTGTCGGATGTATGCCGCAATTTCTTCCTCCTGCTTTTTCGTGATGCGGGCGGGTTCCTCATACCTTGCCAGACTGCGGACGCGGATGCTGACCTCCGTACGCCCCTTTGCCACCGAGCGCAGAAACGCATTCGCGCATGCGACGCGGATATCGCTGAGGAGCTGCCCGATATTTCCGGGGCATGGGTAGAGCAGCAGATAGCGCAGCACCTTCTCATCGACGCGGATCACGCGCTGCGTCTGCGCCGCCTCCGCCAAAAAGAAGCGCCGTATCATCGCATAGCGCTCCGATGCGGGTCGCTCCGACAGTGCGGGCAGATCGATCATCATGGGAATCCGTCGGCGGAATGTGAGCAGCAGGGCGGACTCGATGTTCTCCGTTGTGGCGGCGATGATGCGGACATTGACGCGGATGCTCCGCGTATCGCCGAGGCGGCGAAACTCCCCCTTGTCCAGAATTGAGAACAGGATCTCCTGCCCCTCACTCGGCAGACGGTGCACCTCATCCAAAAATAAAATGCCGCGATCGGCAGACTCCACGAGCCCCGCCTTATCTGCCGCCGCGCCGCTGAACGCCCCCCTGCGATAGCCGAACAGCTGCGAGAGGAGGAGCTGTGGATTGTCCGCATAGTCCGCACAGTTGAATACGACAAACTTCGCGTCCGCTCCGATTACGCCCTGCTCCTTTGCGAATGCGTACATACACGTTGCCAGATAGCTCTTGCCAACGCCCGAGGGACCGGTCAGGAGGGTGTGCAGCCCGTTCGGTGGGTAGAGAATCGCGGCTTTTGCCTGATTGATCTGGACATGCAGCCCTTTCTCTTGCCCGATCATCGTGCGGAACGCCTCCGCTTCCTCGCGCCTTGGTGTGGGCGACAGGGCAGGAGAAGGCGGTTCCTGCGCATGGGGCGCTGCGGGTGGCAGCGGCTCCGTCTTTGCGACCTCCCGCCGAATCGACGCCGCCGCATAGCGCGAGATCGCATAGCCGCACGCCTGCAATGCAGTAGAAAAGCCACGCTCTGAGAGCTGCGGCTCCGCGTGCAGAATCCGTCGCGCATCGCAGAGGATCGCCGCGCTGCGGCGCATGCGGCAGCTTGCGATGCCCGCCTCGCGTCGCAGCGCGACCACGCGCTCGCGCCGAATCCCGAGCTTTTCCGCAAGCTGCTCATCCGTCAGCGGATTTTTCGGATCCTCGTCCGCAAGGATGGACTGCATCTCTACTTTTATCGCGTCCGGCTGCTTCTTCATACGGACCTCTCTTTAGGGAAAACCATAGCGGTTTCAGATGAGCTTTTCAGCCCAGGAAAGAGTTGGCTGCATATACGATGATAATACAGACGAGTACAAACAGATACTCTCGGAACGAACCGACCGTGAACAGGCGGATGCCGGCCTTCTGCGTCGGGAAGAGCAGCGGCACCTTGCCGCAGACGGCATCCTCCGCGATGTGCAGGAGCGCGCCGAGGAACAGCCATGTGAGCACGGAGAAGAACACCGCATCGTAGAAAATCTGATGCGGCACCTGCGTGAGACCCCCGATCAGGGCGAGATAGAGCATCGGCCAGTGCGATCACCCGCGATGGCGGCTACGCCACGTGCGCCAGCCGACGCTCTGCGGCGTGCCTTCGACCTTGTCCGGCAGCACCGCGCCGACCGCCGCCGCCGTCAGGAGCGGATCGGCGGTGACCGCGTAGGCAATCGTTCCTGTGAGGGCGATGTGGGAGATCCACTTCATAATGACTCCTCCGAGCTTTTCAACCGATTCCTCGGGTGTCGAAAATCCTGTTTATGTTGCGGTGAGCGCATTTTCCTCAATCCGCACGCGTGCCTCGGCGATCACATCCGCGAGGGTGGCCGCCTCCATCGCGCGCTGGATGGCATCGAGGCGACGGTCGAGGATCGCGTGGATGCTCCGTCCGACGGGACACGCAGGATTCGGATTCCCGTGGAAGCTGAAGAGCGTGTCATCCCCGATGCTATCCACCGCGTGGAAGATATCCGCGAGGGTGATCTCCCCGAGGGCGCACGCGATGTGAGCGCCGCCCTCCCTGCCACGTGCAACGCGGATGAGTCCCGCCCGGCGCAGCTGCTCAAGGATGCGGCGAATGACGACGGGATGCGCACCGATGCTGCCCGCGAGGCTTTCGCTCGTGGCGGGCTCCTGCTCTCCGTAGAGCTCGACGGAGATGAGGATGTGGATGGCGATGGTGAAGCGGCTTGAGATCTGCATATTGTACCCTCCGTTGTTCTGTATCTGTATCATACAGGAATGCGGCATAAAAATCAACCAAATTTCCCGAAGCCCAGGGTCGTTTCATAAAATTAGAAAGAAGGAAACAGGGGGATTGGCAGCAACGTACTGTGCATGGTATTTTCCGGTAAAGGGAGGAAGGATCCATGTACAGAACTTTTTCGATTCTTGAAGACCTGCGTCATGAAAGCTATGTGATTCATCGCTTAGAGAACGTCCTGACGATTGTCATGTGTGCCGTTTTATGCGGCATGGATGACCTGTGCGGAATTATGCGTTTTGCCGAAAACCGCGCGGATTTTCTCAAAGATTATTTTGGGATTGATCGGATTCCCTCCAAACCGACGATGAGCAGGATTCTGAGCATGGTTGACGGAAAAGCCCTCGGTCAGATCATCCTTTCCATGATGCAGGAACATTGTGGGGTCAAAGGCGATGTGATTGCAGTAGACGGGAAAGCGATTCGTAGCACGGCAAAGGCAAACAGTCGGCAAACACTACAGATCGTTACCGCATATCTGACCGAACAAGGGGGTGTTCTTGGTCAGGAAAAGATCGACCAAAAGACCAATGAAACCCCTGTGTTTCAAGAGATGCTTACGTATCTGAACATCAAGGAAAAGTTTATCACGGCAGATGCGCTGCACTGCCAACGGGAAACATGTAGCCGTATTGTAAAAAAGAAGGGAGACTACGTTTTCGAGCTGAAAGAAAACCAGAGGACCTTGTTGGAGGATGTTGCACTCTTTTTTGAAGAGCTTCCTCCGGATACGGAGATAGAGACCTATGAAACGAAAGAGAAGAACGGCGGGCGGCAGGAAATACGAATTTGCCGTAAAGCAGATGCCGCATGGCTCAAAAACGGCACAACTGGCTGGGACTGAAGAGCATCTTATTGGTCGAGCGGATCGTGCAAAGAGGAACGCGCAAGACACGCGAGATTAGCTATTATATTTCAAGCTCTGCCGCAAGTGCTGAAAAACATCTTGCGGTTGTCAGAGAACACTGGAAAATAGAGAGTCTGCACTGGATGCTGGCTGTGGTATTCTCTGAGGACGCAAGTCGTTTTTATTCAGAGAACACACATCTTACGTTGAATAGTTTTCGGAAATACGCACTGGCGATGCATAAGAACTATCTTGCCACACTACCGAAAAAACAGACCATTAAGGGAAACATGATAAACTGCATGTTTCATCCAGAACATCTTATCAATCTGCTTTCTCATTCTACTTTAACTCCGTGAAACGACCCTGACGTAGATTTTGAACGGACTTGACAAAAGAAGAGATATTTTCTACAATGGTATCAAATGATACCATTGTGGGCGGTGGAGTATGTCTGATCTGAATCAAAGGATTGAGAGAGAACAGGAAGTTCAAAACTATATCGATAAACTTCGATATGCTCTTTCCTGTGGAGTGAAAATTACGTTTCAGCGAGAGCGTCTCGTAGACCAAGAACGCGATGAACGTTATACAAATCGTTTTACGGTATCCGATCTGTTCCCGAATGAAAACCCAGTGGATGCACTGAGAAGAGAATTGCAGCTGCTGCATGTGGGGGAATATATACATACGGTAAAGGATCTTCGTTTTCCCCAAAGAAGTGAAATGCGCGTGTTTGGCAGAAGATACCATGGATCCAATGATGTGTATATTAAAATTCGTGTTGAACTTCTTTCGGCGGCGGGTAACCATACGGCTTTTGTGATGTCTTTTCACTATGCAGAGGTATCATTCGCAGCAGAAATATTTCCATATAGGAAATCGGGGGTGTAGTCATGGATACAATTCAGACAGTAAACAGGCTGTGTGAGTGCTGCATGGAAGAACATGCGGTTCAGCACGTCGTGATCCATGAGAATACACAGTTTAGAAGAGCATCCGTGCCATATGATGCGCACTATTTCTATTGTGACCGCGCAGATGAACTCTATGCGGATGAGGAAATGATCTCGCGCAATGATATTGCTATGAAAAACGAGTATCGTAAAACATGCGGACTGTTGACCGCAGATGACATTATTGGTATTCGAGAGAAGTACAAAATCAGTCAACAGGATCTATGCAGACTCTTAGGCTGGGGAGATAAGACCATCACACGCTACGAGGGGCATCAAGTTCAGGATAAGGCACACGATGACATCCTTCGGAAGATCGACCATGATCCGAAGTGGTTTTTGGATCTCTTAGAGAATGCGCAGGCGATATTGCCGGAAAGGGCATACTGTAAATATCAAAAAATTGCCCGTGAACGCTACGAACATCTCCAAGAGCTCTATCTAAAGCAAGCAATTCTCTCACGATATGCGCGCTATATGGATCGTCCCGAGCTTTCCGGTTATCGGGAACTCAATCTAAATATTGTGAAGGATATTATCCGTTATTTTGCAAATGCGAAAAATATGATGTACCTTTATAAAGTGAAACTGATGAAGCTGCTCTGGTATTCGGATGCACTCTCCTTTAAGCGTTTTGGGCATTCCATTACAGGACTGGTTTATCAAGCTCTCCCCATGGGCGCAGTGCCGATTGGATATGATACCATCATAGAGTTCTCTGGTGTGCCTTATGAAGAACATGAATACGACAATGGAACAGCATATGAATTTTTGCCAACGTCCAACAAAGAATACACATCTCTGAGCACAGAGGATATGGATATTCTTGAGACAATTATTGCATGTTTTGGCACATCGAAAAAAAATGACATCGTGGAAGCAATGCACGAAGAGGAGGCATATAAGAAGACCGCCCCCAAGGATATCATTTTATTTCAGCATGCAAAAAATCTAAGTATCACATAGGTTATAAAGACATCACTTTTCGTTAGGAAAAATGGTGTCTTTTGTTTTATAGGAATATAAGGAGAGGCTTCATGTGTTATTCGTCACATCATATCAAGTGGCTTGTTGATACGGGCGAACGATTGTCAACAGTGGATGGGAAGGAAATTGAAATATGGGAATTCAAGCATGAAGATGACGATGTAATTTTATCTGCATGGGCAACGCATTTTCGCAATCACTACTGTTTGGATACAGAGATTGAGACGCGCAGGGGGAAAGAGACACGTTCCGAGTTCTTGCGCAACGCATGTTTTCCAAGTGAAACAGAATCATTCGGATCGGCCATACGAGCTGGTGATTTTGGAGAAATACTGGTTGCTGATTATTTAGCGTATCGACTTGGATATCATGTGCCGCGTGTCAGGTGGATGTTAAAGCCAACTCCGAATGAATCAACGAAAGGAAGCGATGTCATAGGTTTTCAATTCGCAGATGATACAGGTTGTTCTCCTAATGATGAACTGTTCATCATAGAAGTTAAAACGAGGTTTTCTCAAAGTGGAGGAAATAGTCTACAAAATGCAATTGATGATTCATCGAAAGATGATATTCGTCTTGCAGAGTCTTTGAATCTTATTCGACAAAAATCGATTGATCATAAACATATTGATGATGCAAATCAGGTGATTCGCTTTCAAAATCCTGTGGATCAAGAATATCAAATAAAGTATGGAGCATCATTTCTTGTTGACATTGAGTATTTTGATAAGGCAAATATACCATCATCAAATTGCGAACGAATTCGTACATCGAAAGGACTCATATCACATCCTCATCGTGACAGCTTGGCGCTTTTAGTCATTCGTGGTGATAATATGATGAAATTGGTTCATGAACTATATAGGAGAGCTGCAGATGAGGCCTGAACAGAAATCTGTGGGACTACTTGGTGTCATACGTTCCAAAGGAAAAATGTATGAGTATGGGTTGCCTGAAAAGCAGCATATCAACATAAACGAGGATCCAACAAGACTTTTCCATATTTCCATTGCACTCCTGGGTGAGCTGGCCGCTGCAATCAATCGTGGTGTTGAATCTCCTTTTTCAGAATCTGAATTAAAGAAGAACTTAATTTTCTCTGCATATTTTTTTGATGCGTATTTCCAGTCAAAACTCAACAGTGCATATGATGCATATGTACTTCTTCTTGGTGCTGCTTCCTATTATTTATGTGACCTTCCCGGAAGTTCTTCTGTATTAACTCAAAAGCTACAGAATGGAGAGATCAATCTTGATGCAGGAGGATTGGAGAATCTATTACTTTTTTTACTGCATGGGGATTGGCAGATAGATATTGATGAAAATAGTACATACGGAGAGCGTATTGCGGCAGTAATAAGAGGAGTTCGCCAATTTTTTCAGAATGGAACGGGAGAAGAAAAGCTCCTTGAATTTGCTGTGAACCTCCGTCGTGAGGTATATGAGAGTGGGACGCCGCGCCAGCTTCTGTTTGCTGATGTGACGATAGCTGTATTGCGAAGTAAAATTGAACGCTCTACATGGAAAACATTACCGTCATATTCTGGCTTATCTCTTGATACATGGCGCTCTATACTTCAGAAAGATTCCTTCATTAAGGAACTCTGGCCGGCACAACACCTTTTTGGGAAAAAGGGTGTACTGCAAGGAGCATCGGCTGTGGTTCAAATGCCGACCAGTGCAGGGAAGACAAAATCTACAGAACTGATCCTTCGCAGTGCTTTTTTGGCAAATCGCATTTCGTTGGCTGTTATCATTGCGCCATTTCGGGCATTGTGCAATGAGATCAGCGGCAGTCTCACTGCTGCATTTGACGGAGAAGCAATAACTGTAAATGAGCTATCCGATGTATTACAGATTGACTATGATAATAATGATTTCACGGCAAAGAAAACAATCATGATTGCAACACCGGAAAAGATGCTCTATATTCTCCGACATGAACCCTCGCTGGCACAACAGATTGGGCTGCTTATTTTTGACGAAGGTCATTTATTTGATGACGAGACGCGTGGAGCTACCTATGAATTGCTTTTGACAGAGCTCTTATCTCTTACATCGAAAGATACACAAAAAGTTTTGATTTCAGCTGTGCTGAACAATGCCGAGACCATAGGTGAATGGCTGAATGGAGAAGCGAATGTTGTTGAAGGTGCAACGCTTTTTCCAACATCCAAATCTGTTGGTTATGTGAGTTGGATTGGTACGTTGGGACAAATTCAATATTTTGGTGCGCATCGTTTTGGTCAATACGATTATTTTGTTCCGCGAGTTATTCGTCAGGTATCGCTTAATAAAAAAGGACGAGAGCGTAAGAAGCAATTATTCCCCGATCAGAAGGATAATGCAAGTGACATTGCTCTATATCTTGGGTTGAAGCTCGTTTCAAGCGGAGCAGTTGCGGTATTTTCTGGGAGGAAGGACTCGATATATAAGCTGTGCGATCGATTCATTGATATTATTGATCGGGGATTTTCTCTGCCGTCTGGAATCTTAGAGGAGTCAGAGACCGTGGAAGTGCAGCGACTGGAACGACTCCATCGGGAAAATCTAGGTTCCGACGCACCGGCGGTAAAATGTGTAAAATATGGCATTTTTACACATCATGGAAATATGCCGCACGGGATACGCTCGGCGGTTGAATATGCTATGCAGCATAATATGATCCAATTTGTCATTTGCACCTCGACACTGGCGCAGGGGGTTAATTTGCCCATACGCTATCTCATTGTAGCGAACGCGCGTCAAGGAAAGGAAATCATGCGAAAGCCTGATTTCTTGAATCTGATTGGGCGTGTGGGGCGGGCGGGCATGCACACAGAGGGCAGTATTATCTTTGCAGATCCGAAAATTTATGATGGCAGGAACAATAGGACTCAAAAATGGAGATGGGAAGAAGTACAAAATCTTTTGCATGAGGGAAGTCCCGAACCTTGTTCGAGTAATATCATGATGCTATTTTCCCCTATCGTGAGCAAGGATCAAAAATATGAGTTATCGTCGTACGGACTTGATTTTGTTCAACGCTATATTGATGCAGAAAGTCAAGATGCTTTTGTCGATGAAACCCTTCTGCCTTATAGCAATATCGAAAACTTTCCAGTTAGCGATATGAAATATTTGCTGTTGAAGCGGATTGATATTCTGCATGTATTGGAGAGCTTTCTTCTATCACATTCATATAATATGGAGAAGGGCATGGGTGAGGAGGATGTGCTTCGTCTTGTAAAAGGAACTTTGGTCTACTTTTTGGCGGATGATAAGGAGAAGGAAAATATTCGAAAGGTGTTTCAGCTACTTTTTCGTAATATCGTGAAAGAGGTTCCTCAACCTGAGCGCCGTGTTGTCTATGGGAAAAGTCTTTTTGGTCTGAGGGAGGTGCAGCAAATTGAACAGTGGGTGCAGCTGCATGAAAAAGACTTGCGTGCCGCAGAGCAGTCATCGGAAATATTGGATATACTGTGGACGCTCTTTTCAGAGTATATCCATGCGAACGAATTTAAGACTTTTGATCCGTCGGATTTGCTGAAAGCGGTCGGGCAGAGATGGATTCAAGGCGATTCTTTTGGTACGATCTTGTCTTTTGTCCAGAAGCATGATGTCCATATTGGCATGCGAAGGAGTAAGATTACAATCAATCATGTAGTTGGCCTCTGCGAAAATATATTATCCTATGAAGGTACCCTTATCGTCAATGTGGTTTGTGAATTCCTGGAGATGATGAATCCAACGCAAAATAATGAGGCTATTCAACGTATGCGGCTATTTCAGAAGCAATTAAAATATGGTCTGCCAAAGCAGACCATGATTGTACTCTATGAACTTGGTTTCTCAGATCGGGTGATTACGCAACATCTCGCAGAAGCGCTTCATTTGACCAGTATCACGAAGCATGCCCTCATGCAGGAACTGAAAGAGAAGAGTAGAAGTGCTACAGATCTGATGGATAAATATCCATACTATTTCCAAGAACAGCTGAAACAGCATCTGGAGATGGTATAAACTTAGAGCACTGCGATCAGCCGCTCTACATCTGCCTCTCGCGTTGCCCAGCTCGTTGCGATGCGCATGATGGTTACGTCGCACTGCTTCTCCTAGGCTCTCGCATTGATACATGCCGAGAGGTGTGCGCGTTGATCTGCATTGAGCGAGAGGAAGATCTGATTCGTCGGGCTGTCTGCGGCGAGGCAGCAGTCCTTCTCCGTGAGTGCCATGCGGATCTGGTCTGCCATAGCGACCACATTCGCGCTGACGCAGAATCTCCGAGTGCGTTCCCTCCATATAGCCCGAGGCAAAGGAAAGCCGTTCGCCCATTTCATCGGCTCCTTTTTTGCACGATTCTATACCATCGGACAGCATACGGGGATTCAAGGAGATTTGTTAAGAAAGGGAACTTTTTTTCCGATAGAAATGGTAAGGACAATCGTACAGCACAGGATGCAAGAAGGGAGGGATTGAAATGGAACTTGAGAAAATCTATGGCAGCGGCGGAGCAGTGCCCGCATCATCTGCGCGGCGCACCCGTGCGAAGGAGGACACCTCCGATGCATTTGCACGGATGCTGCAGAACATGCGCGAGGCAAAGCCCGTCAACAGCTATGGACGTGAGGACCTTGAGGGCGATACCGTCGTCACGCGCGTGCTCGCGGACGGCTCGGTCATCACACAGATCTATAAGGGAACGACGCTGATCTCTGAGACGACGACGCCCGGGACGAACCCCGAGGCGGGCAAGGCACTCATCTCCGAGCGTGTCGAGCAGCTGAAGCTTGACGAGGATGCGGCGCAGAACCCCCTGCTTGACTCGCACGCAGCACAGGGCGCACAGGGCATCGCGGCACTCATTGGCACTGCGGTATCATCCGACTGATCCATGCAGCTGACCTCCTATCCTATGCGGACGGGAGGTCGCTGTGTCTCTCCCGCCCCACTTCTCTCTTTTCCATCTGTGAAACAATACGCGTTTTGTTACATGGACGTGACAATTCCTTAGAATTTAACTAAAGTTTCTGAATCTACTTAAGAATATCTGCGTCATTCCGATAACAGTGATAGGAGGTTACTATCTCGCAGGGAGCGCGAAAGGAGGGAAGAATATGAAATTCGATAAAATATACGTCGGGCGAGGTATTGCAGCACCGACTCCTGTGCGCCGCACCACGCATCTCGACGAGGATACGGGCGACACTTTTGCGCGTATCCTGCAGGAAGAACGCGACGCGGCAGAAGCGGAACTCCAAAACCCCGAGAACAGCGAGCCGGATACCATTGTCACGCGCGTGCTCGCGGATGGGTCCGTTGTTACGCGTGCCTATAAGGGAGCGCGTCTCATCTCCGAGACGACGACACATGGCAATCGTCTCACCCCGAGCAAGGCGCTCATCGCGGAGCAGGCGACCTATCTGCCCGGCGCAGCACAGTCTGCCGCTGCAATGCTCGCATCGTTGACACCGCAGAGGGCGGCTGAACGCACGGAACACATCAGCAATACGTTATAACATATAACATTGCCAAAACGACCTCTCACCCAGTGGAATGTGTGAGAGGTCGTTTTGTGTATGGGGGAGTACGGATCAGTCAGATCAGCGCAAGATATCTGCATCTCTGACGTGCCTTTTATCCACTGTATTACATTGACGATCCCATCATCCACAACACGTCGTATAGCAGTACCGCACTATACTGTGGGGAGACGACAATGCTGCCGCTCCGATCAATGAATCCCCACTGGCCGTCCTTTATGATCGGTGCAATTCCGGCGGAGAAATGTCACGGGAACTCCAGCCCTGCAGGGAGATGAAAGGCAATCTGTCCGGTCTTGTCAATGATGAGGACATCGTCCGCCGCACGGACGCGCGTGAGCCCCTCATGGAAATCGTCTGCTTCATCGTAGGCAGGAGGGATGAGCATGATGCCGTCCCTGCCGACGTAGCCCCACTTCCTGCCGTCGTACACAGCGGCTAGATCATCGCAGAAATAGTGCATTTTGCTGTACTGCGGATGGATGATATAGGCACCGCTTCGATCAACAGCCCCCCCATTGTCCATGCACCTTGACGAGGGCGATGCCGTCCTTGAACATGGTGGTATAGTCGTTCGTGGATGGGATAACCTCCGTGCCGAAGGTATTGATGTACCCGCGTCGAGCCCCATCGTCGATGATGCTGCCGTCATCTTCATAGAGCGGCGCTCCTGCGGCAAGAGAGAGCGCGCTTGTCACTGCTGAACCCAAATTGGCCAGTGTTCTTGTACCACGGGAATGGGACACTTCGGCAAGCCCGTCATAGAAGGAGCAGGCGGTGGACCACTGCATTTTGAACGGTGTCTTTCCTGTCTTGTCGATGAAGGTGATCTTTTTTCCTTTCATGACCGAGGCATACCCCTCATGAAATCCTTTCGGATGGCCCAGTTTGCGAAACTGCGGCGCGATCACCATCGTACCATTCCTGTCGATAAAGCCCCATTTCTTGTCGATATTGACAGCGGCACGATCCTCGTGGAACGGCTCTGCGCGATCATACGAAGGGGGAATGACCATATTGCCCGTCTCGTCGATGTAGCCGTACGGCTCCCCCTTCTTTCGGATGACAGCGGCACGCCCCTCGGAGAATGGCTCAACGCTGTAGAACATCTCATCCGTCAGGCGGCTCCCGTCGCGGCGGCAGAGATGGTATTGATCATACTCTTCACCGATGCAGAGAATGCCGTGCCCCATCGGCTGGATTGATGCGTATGCGGCCGGCAGCAGCAGTTCTCCGCTGAGGTCGTATGCACCGACCTTGCCCTTCGCGTCGCGTACGACGATGATGCCATCCATGAGTGGTTTGATATTCACGTAGGCCGCGGGGACGATCTGCGTTCCATCCGTACGGATGATGCCCAGTCCGCCGTTCTTCTGGACGATGAGATAACCCTCTGCATAGGGGACGATGCTGTCATACACAAGGGGGACGACCTCCGTTCCATCGGCAGTGATGGAACCCCATTTTCTGTTTTTCTGTACTTGGAATACGGTACGTGCGGTGTCCGTCATGATGACGGCGGAGGACAGCTCCTCCTGCGGATTTTCTGCCGCCTGTCCAATGCCCGTGCTGAGGAGGAGGGCGGTGCTGAGCGCGGCGATGGCGGCGCTCAGGCGTGTCATGTTCATCCGTGTCATTTCGTTCTCCTTTGTCATGGCGCAATCGTTTCATTTTGTTCTATTTCGCGGAAAAGATGCGCTTTCCTGCATAGGGCACAGGGGGGCTTCTCCAGTTTTTCCTGCGATCCTCCACAGCGCTTCACGCATCACTTTTCCATCGGCGCGATGAACGGCGGCGGTTGGATTCATCAAAAAAGCACGGCAGATGGCAAGGCCGTGCTTTTTCGTAAGACGAATCTAATCCGTCGATGCTATCATGATGGTCAAAGCAATTCGGTCACAGGTATTCCCTAGGAGGTATGGCGAAAGATGATGACATCGATGATTGTCCTGATCCTGTTTGGCGTGGTGGCATGCGGCGCAGCGCTGTGGTCGATGTACCGCGGGCTGAGCGGCGGAGCGACCAAAAAATTCCTCCATTTTGAGAACGGACGACTGACCGTATTCTATTACTCCTTCCCGGGGATGCACGAAAAGACATACGCGCTCGATCAGATCCGTGAGGTGCGCTTTACCCATCACTGGGTGCGCAGTCCCGCCTCGCATACGGGCAAGATGCAGATCGTATTGCACGACGGGACGGTGAGCCGGTCGTTCTTCTACGACGGAAGTGTCCACATGAAAAAGATGGTGCTCGCCACCTCGCTGGCGCTGATGAGCCTCACAACGAAGGAACTCGCCGAGGAGTTCCGCCGGCATGGCGTGCGCCGCATTATCATCGATCCGCACCTTCTGGAGTAGGATGGGGCGGCGGAGACAATGAAAAAGCACAGCTTAGCGATAAAGCCGTGCTTTTTTAGCAGGGAGTCTGTGTATTTGAGGAAAGTTGCAATATGGGGACAATCAAATCTCGATCCGCTTATCCGTTGATTTGCTTTAAGATGCGCTGGTCTGCAACGGCATCTGGGAGAAAGCGGTAGATGACGATGTAGACGATAAAGGAGACAATCATCGCAAAGACACCGGATGGGAACTCGCCGATTCAACGTACGGATGCGTCTGTGCGGCGCACCGTCACCGCGAAGGAGGATACCTCCGACACATTCGCGCGCGTGCTGCAGAACTTCAAAGAGATGAGGGCGGCAGAGGCATGAGACTGGGCGGAGAAGGTAGGCGACACCGTCATCACGCGCATCCTTGCGGACGGCACGGTCATCACACAGATCTACCAGGGGACGAAGCTCGTCTCCCAGATCGTGACGCGCGGCTCGCACCCTGAGCAGGGCAAGGCGCTCGTCTCCGAAACCATCGAGAAGATGAAGCGGCAGGCACATGAGCAGAGCGCGGACCCGCTGCTTGCGGCACGCGCGGCGCAGAGCTCCGCGGCGACTGCCGCAGCTGCATCTGCGATGCTGTAAAGGATTCATCACAGGAAAAAACCCTCCGAGGTCGGCAGAAATGCCGTTCTCGGAGGGGGTTTTGTGTACAATGCAATGGATCCGATTGTGTGATCAGGATGAAATTCGGAACGCTGCTTCCTTGATCAGCGCCGGTTACAGACGATCCTTCTCGTATTGGTGCGTGCGCACCTCGTCGTACGCGGGTGCGATGACGACATTGCCCTTCGTGTCGATAAAGCCCCACTTGTCGCCGATCTTTGCGGGGGCAAGTCCCGAGATGAACATGCCAAGGTCTGTGATGTTCTTCGGGACGAGGAAGGGAACGTGTCCCTCCTTGTCGATGAAGAACGCCTTTCCGCTCTGCCGGACGACGGCAATCCCCTCGGTGAACTCGCCCGCCTCGTCGTAGGTCGGCGGGATAACGAGCCGGCCGTCTTTCCCGACATAGCCCCATTTAGCGCCCTCTTTGACCGCTGCCAGACCGTCGGAGAAAAAGTGTATTCCGTTGTATTTCGGCTCGACGATATAGGCGCCCTTCTGATCGACCGCGCCCCACTTTCCCTTTACCTTGACGATTGCGGCGCCATCATGGAAAGGGGATGTATAGTCGTTCTTCGTCGATATGACCTCGGCGCCGGTCTTGTCGATATAGCCGCGTTTGATCTTATCGCTGATGAGATTGCCGTCCGGCCCATAGACGGGAACACCGGCGGCAATACCGATTGCATTTATGAGAAGACCGCCGAAGGAGAAGGAATTTACCTCGCGGCGCACTTCGGCAAGCCCGTCCTTAAACGGATCGACATCCTCATAGCGCGTCTCGATCACCTTCTTGCCGGTCTTATCGATGAACGCCCAGTACTTCTTTTCCTTTACCATCGCGAGCCCTTCGGAAAAGC
>ERZ773070.831-NODE-831-length-20607-cov-6.956014_pt1 | contig 20607 bp, 26 predicted proteins | sample MGYA00580618_ERZ773070 | MGnify/ENA primary metagenome ERZ773070 (study PRJEB29015, sample SAMEA2738023) | human oral metagenome | biome: human oral; feature: human-associated habitat; material: dental | place: China | collected 2019 ... | reverse complement strand
GGGCCGCCTCCGGCGGCCCGAATGCGATTGAGAGCACCGGCGAGCACCGGCGCGCTCGCGCGGGCGGACACCCGCGCACCTCTCACAACTCCAACTCGGAAGGAACAGTCATGAGAGACAACCATGAGACCCCCGCCCATCAGCGTTCCTCCTCCGCACAAGGAGCACTGCGATGAGCAATGGCCCCATCACCACGCGCTTCGAAGAGCGCGCGAACAAACTCCTGGCGCGCCTGGGCACCGACGACGACGTCAAAGCCTTCCTGCCCCACCTCACCCGCGCCCTCATCGACACGGTCAGCGAACTCGAGGCCACCGCCCACACCGCACCCACGGAAGAGCCGATTCGCAAGGCCGTCGAGCCTCCGAACGGTCCCCAAGAGGCACCCGCCAACGACACCGACGCGACCTACATCGACCCCCAGCGCCTCCCCATGGCCTGGCTGCTCGGAACCGACCTCACCCAGGACGAACTGCACACCATCGCGAGCGTTCTTCAAACAAGGGCTGGTGAACCATTCAGCCTCAAGGTCATCATCTACCCCAAGACTCTTGAAGTCTTCGTGCGCAACCCCACCACTAGGGTGCACACCTTCCTTGGCGCCGTTGACCGCACCCTCGAGCCCCTCTACAGCACATACACCGAAAACGGCCCCATCACCACCACCGCACGGATCACCTACGTACCCGAACAAGATTTCTGGGGCGTTCAAATCGGACGCGACAGTTAAGGGACCAGCCACGCTACCCATCAGTCACCCCCGTGTGAAACATCGCGGGACGCGCCCTCAACCGGATCCCAGTCCCCCTCGTCGGCGGCGGGAGTGCCATCGAGGTAGGTGAAGGGCTCCTCCATCTCCATGAACACCGCCAGGTCGCCCTCCGTGGGCTCCCCAAGAGTCGTGTCCGCGGCCGACAGGTCCGCCGCCATGCCCCTGTGGAGGGCGACCAAGCGGTCGCTGCACGCGCTGCTCTCGCCCCGCATGAGCGCCACCTGCGCCTGCGACAGCGTCAACAAGTGCGCCCTGTAGGCGTTGCCCAAGTGGTACAGCACGCCCACGTACTGCTCCGCGCTCCACTCCACCCGCGCCACCCGCAGGCGAAGGCGCTCCACCTCCGCTGCGTACCTGCCCACAACCTCCGCGAACAAGCCGCGCACCCCCTCCAGGGCCTCGCCAGCGCTCGAGCCCTCCAAACCCAGCGCCCCGGCCAGCTCCGCCAACGTCGAATCCGCGCGCTCAACCAGCGCCGCCACCGACTCCCTGCGTTCCACGACTACTCCCCCGCCTTCCCCAGGCCCGACAACGTCGCCGGACCCTCCGCACCACTGTCGGGCGCCCGGTCACCACCCACCGGCTCCAGCAACACCTCGATATCCGACCGTCTGAACATGTAGCGACCGGACGGTAGGCGCACATGGGGCACGTTCCCCGCTTTTGCCCACCGAACCAGGGTCGGTGCCGTCGTTGCGGGCAGCATCGCCGCTGCCTGGGCAGACGATAACCATTCACCTTCGTCAACAGGTTGCACGTCATGCATCTTCATGTCGGCAACCATAATCAGCACGAAAGCCCATGTCAAGCATCCTTGCGCACCTCATGCAACATCGATATGATCGTCATATCAAACAACAGGAGGCGCAACATGCAATATGACAAAGCGCTCGGGTTCGCGATCAACCAGCACATGTTCGCCGAGCGCATCACCAATATTGAGCTCGGCGAAGCGCTTGGCATCTCGAAGTCGACCACGAGCCGCAAGGTCCGTGGGCATGTGACCTGGTCCGCTCAGGAAGTCTCCCTGGCCGCAAGTCTCTTCGGCGTCTCCGTTGACGCTCTGATGCCGCGCCCGGACGGGGCGGGGGGCTGGGTGCCTGCGGCGTATGTGCCGGGCGCGCAGAAGGGCCCGGTCTCGGTTGAGACCGGGCCCTCTGGGTTGGTAGCGGGGACAGGATTTGAACCTGCGACCTCCGGGTTGCTGTACATGCTGGTCTCGCTTTGGTTGCTGTACTTGCCAGTCTCGCTGGTTAAAACGGTGATCATGCGCGTCCACGCCGGTGGAGCCATTGTGGTTCATGGACAAAACGCATGTATTGGTGAAGCCGGTTCCGTCGTCGTGGTCAGCGGCCCTCGACGGGTGGGAGATCTATCTGCGGGCGGGTGGTCGCAGTGAGCGCACGGTGGAGACGCGTGTGCGGCATGTGCGCCAGGCGGCGCGGGCGCTCCAGGTGCCCCCGCGCGATGTTACCGGCGGCGCGCTCATCGACTGGTGCGGGGCGCAGGAGTGGGCGGCGGAGACCCGGCACGCCTACTACGAGTCGGTCACGTTGTTCTTCCGCTGGTTCTGCGGGGATGGCCCGTCCCCTGCCGATGTGCTGCCGGTGGTGCGCCGACGGCCAGGCGCGCCGCGGCCGGTGCCCCTGCGAGTCCTCGAGGAGGGCCTGGCCGGGGCGTCGCCGAGGACGCGGCTCATCTTGTCGTTGGCGGCGTGCGCGGGGCTGCGCGCCAGGGAGGTCGCGGCTGTCCACCGCAGGGATCTTGTCCAGGACGGCGGGGGTTTCACGCTCGTGGTGCGGGGCAAGGGCGACCGGGTGCGGGTCGTTCCGTTGCAGGACTGGCTCGCCCGCGCTGTGGCGTCGGCGTGCGCGAGGGGCGGGGGATTCGCGTTCCCCGGGAGGATCGACGGGCACCTGTCCGCTGCGCACGTCAGCAAGGTGGGCGCCCGCGCGCTGCCCGGCGAGTGGACTCTGCACACGTTGCGGCACCGGTTCGCGACGGCCGCGTACTCGGCGGAGCGCGACCTGCTCGCGGTGCAGCGCCTTCTTGGGCACGCGAGCGTGGCCACGACGCAGCGGTACGCCGAACCTCCCGAAGACGCCCTGCGCCGCGCGGTTGAGGCGGCCGACATCCACGAGTACCTGCAATAACAGCAAGACCGGCAAGTGCGGCGACGCTGCTATTGCTGGCCTTCGTTTTCCTTCCAATTCCAACGAAAGGTTCACATAATGTTCTCCTACTCCCTGCCCGCTTCCGAGGTCTCCGTCCTCACGGAAGGCGACCTGTTCCACCTGCGCGGCGCGCTCGCACGCGACCGCGCGCGCCTCGAACACGACCTCGCGTCGCTCGACGGGGCGTCTGCACCACTGGTCGCCCCTGCGGTGCATGAGCACATGGCCGTGATCGACTCCCTGATGGAGCGCCTCGACGGCGCGGCCGCCGTCCTGGTCTCCGCTTCCCCTCTGGAATGCTGAATCGGGGTGTGATCATGTCCGATGACTCGAAGACGCGCGCGCGGATCCGCGCGCTCCTGGCGCTCGCGCATCAAGCGGTCACCTCGGCGCTCGTCGACTTGCACGACGCCCTCATAGCCCTCGAAACCATCTGAACGAAAGGAACAAAAGTGCTAACTATCGCAGTGACCAACCAGAAGGGCGGGGTCGGCAAAACGACGACGACGTACCATCTGGCGCGCGCCGCCTTCCGCAGGGAGCTTCGGACCCTGGTGATCGACCTGGACCCCCAGGGGAATTTGTCCGACTCGCTCACGGAGGTGGAGGAGAAGCAGGCGGGGATGGCCGATGTCCTCTCGGCCTCGTCGTCCTACGGCCTCGATGAGGTGGTCGTGGAAACCACGTGGAACGGCGTCTACCTCGCGCCATCAGGAGGGGACGCGCTGGCAGTGGTGCGCAACGAACTGATCACATCCGGTCCTGGCCGCGAAATGCGATTGGCGGAGGCATTGCGGCGACTCGACGGGGCACCGTTCGATCTGGTGTTGATCGACTGCGCTCCCGCCCTCGACGCCTTGACGACGAACGCCTTCACAGCCGCGGACGGAGTCCTCGTCGTCACGCAATCCAGGCTCTACTCGGCGACCGGCCTGGCCCATCTCCTCGACGCCGTCGAGGCGGTGCGCGCCTACTACAACCCGCGTTTGTCGGTGGCTGGCGTCCTGGTGAACCAGCACCGGGCGAACACCGGTCAGGGCAAGCATTGGAGTGGTGAACTGGCCAGCGCGTGCCAAGCGCGTGGCCTCGCGCTGCTCGATCCCCCGGTTCCGGACAGGGTGGCGATCTCCGACAGCTCCGAGGCGGGAGTGGGCCTCGACGAATGGCCCGGCGCCCCTGCGGAGCTGGTGGACGTGTACGACTCGCACTTGGCCGCCGTGGTGGCCGCACTGGGAGGTGTTGGAGAATGAGCGCCCGTCCGATGCGCAAGAAATCGGCCCTGACCGGCGGCGCCGCCGCGGTGATCGCCCCCGCAGCCCCCGTACCGCCAGCCGCGCCCGCCCCTGGGGCCGCCCGGGCCGCAGCGGTGGAGCGGCTCACCGTGCGGGTGCCCGCCGAGCTCATGGGGGAGGTCCGCGCGGCGTGGTGGACGACGGCGCCGACCACGGGTGTGCGGTCGATGAGCGCGTGGGTGATCGAGGCCCTGGAGGCGCACCTCGCGTCCGAGCGGGCCGCACACAACGGGGGTCGGCCGTTCGTGCCGGTCGGCCCCGGTGAGCTGCCGACAGGGCCGCGCCCCTGATTGACAGCATGTACAGCATGGCCAGCAACGCGCGCGTTGCTGGCCATGCCTGTACCTCATGCGGGGTGGGCGGTGATGCGCAGGCGGTTCCCCGTGGCGCGGGCGAACTTGCGGACGGTCGCGTAGGTGGGGATGCGGGCGCCGCGCTCGACGGCGGAGATGAACGGCTGGGAGCTGCCGGTCTTCTCGGCGAGTTCCTGCTGGGTCATGCCCGCGCCGGTGCGCATGTTGTAGACCAGTTCGGCGAGCTCGAGTTGTTCGTCGGCGCGCTCGATCAGTTCGGGCTCCTTGGCGAGCTCTTCGGGCGTGTACTTCGCCCGCGCTTCGCGCACGACCTCGTCGAAGTCGTAGAACCCTTCGGGGATCTCGAAGCTCATCATTTCCTCCCGTGCTTGTAGGCGGCTTGGGCGTCCCGTGCCCGCCGCACGACGATCTGGTCCGCTTGGGCCTGCTGGTCGAACCACTCGCGGACCTCGTGCGAGATGATGACGGTCCACTCTGTTCCCATACCACCACGATATATATTTAGATATAGTCGCAAATAGGTATATCCATTCGCCCCGCGCGAGCCACCGGTAGAAGCCGCGCAGCGACTCGTAATACGCGTGCCGCGTCTCCGGGGCCCATCGCTGGGCCCGCACGAGGCCATGAGCCCGTCGGCGTCCACATCCCGGGGCGAGGCCACGCCCAGCCCCCGCGCCGCCCGCGGTCCGCCGCACGGGTCTTGGTAGTGTGCCCCCATGGACGCGGATGTTCTCCTCACGGGCTTCGGGCCCTTCGGCCCCCACGCCGTCAATCCCTCGCAACTCCTCATCGAGCGCCTCAGCGCCCGTCGGCCGCCCCGGATCGCCACCGCCCTGCTGCCCGTGGGCTTCGAGGCGGGCCCCCGTCTCGTGCGCGGTCTCGTCGAGCGGATCAGGCCGCGCGCGGTCCTCTGCGTCGGCCTCGCGGCGTCCCGTCGGCTCCTGTGCGTGGAGCGCGTCGCCGTCAACGAGCGCACGGGCACGGACAACGACGGGCTGTCATGCGACCACGAGCTCATCGACCCCTCTGGGCCCGACGGGCTATTCGCGTCGATCGACTGGCGGGCGCTCCTCACCGGGTTGCGATCGGCGGGATTCGAGGCGGAGGAGTCGTGGAGCGCGGGCACCTTCGTGTGCAATTCCGTGTTCTACGCGGCGCTGGCCGCCACGGCAGCCCACGGGGGCACGGTGGGTTTCCTCCACATCCCGGCCGAAACCGACACGGTGCGCCTCGCGGAGGCCCTCGAGGCGTGGGCGGCCGGGGCAGGACGCGCCTGACCGGGGGCGGGCCGGAGCCGGCGCGCGGCCTCCAGGGCGGGCGCCGCCGGAGGTCGACTGCCCGGCCGGGCGTCACTCCTCGTCGTCCTCGACGACTTCGACGCCGAGCACCCCCTCCAGATCGACCAGCGAGGCGACCAACGCCGATGTCGCCAGTGGCTGCGCGGTGGACACGACGAGGCGGGCCACCGTGGGGCTGTCCTTGCCGTCCGCGTGCGAGGAGAGGCGGTGGACCTGCCAGCCGAGGGCGCCCACCTGCTGCAGGAGCTCGGCCACCATCCCGTGGCCGGGCCAGTAGCGGACGGCGACCACCGTCTTGCTCCCCCGCGCGCGCTTCGTGATGCGCTGAATGACCGGGCTCATCACCAGGACGATCAGGAAGTGCAATGCGGTGCCCGCGACCGCGAGCCACCACAGGCCCGCTCCGCACGCCATGCCTACCGCCGCGGTCTCCCAGATGGTGGCCGCCGTCGTCAGGCCGCGGATCGCTCCGTGGCGCGTGAGGATGATGCCCGCCCCCAGGAAACCGATGCCGGACACGATCTGCGAGGCGACGCGGGACGGGTCGAAACGGGTGATGCCGTCGGCGAGGACGTCTTGGAAGCCGTACTTGGACACGAGGACCATGAGCGCCGCGGTGAGCCCCACAATGGCCTGCGTGCGGATGCCCGCGCTTTTTCCGCGGATCTGGCGCTCGAGCCCGATCAGGGTGGACAGCACGAGCGCCAGCACCATCCACGCGATCTCAGTGAGGTAGGGGTTCACGAGGCGGTGCCCTCCTCGGCCATCCTGTCGTGCCTGGGCGCGCGGGGCTGGGTGAGGCGCCGCAGCAGGTACCCCATGGCTCCGGCGACTCCGCCGACGAGCCACATGGGGGCGCCGGGTTGGACTGCTTCGACGACGAGTGCGAGCACGATCGTGGCGGGGATGAGGGACAGGGCGAACCGGGCGTTGGGATTGTGGAGGATCCGCGTCATCGCTGGTGTTCGTAGTGCCGGGTCGGGTGCGTTCATCGCACTAGTCTAGCGGAGCCCGGAGGGCCGTACGGGTGCTGCGCAGTAGTACGGGTGCTGCGCAGTAAAGGGGCGCGTTCACCCGCAGCGGCGGTGAGGCTAGGATGGGGGTGGCATCGGTGGCGTCGGCGCAGGCATACAGCGCAGCACCGCCGGGGCGCGAAAGGAGTTACACGATCATGATCGATCCGTCGCGGCTGCAGGCCAGCGATATGGCGAACCCGGGCCTGACGGCCAATGACCTGGCGATCATCGCCCAGGCCCGTCCGGACCTGCACCCGTTCGTCGTGCGGCACCCCTCCGTCTACCCCGCTCTGGTCGCGTGGATCCAGGCACAGCACCCCGGTGGGCAGGTTCAGCCCGTTCAGGGTCAGTGGGGCCAGCCGGGTGGGCAGGTTCAGCCGGTCCAGGGTCAGTGGGGCCAGCCGGGTGGGCAGGTTCAGCCCGTTCAGGGTCAGTGGGGCCAGCCCGGTGCACAGATCCAGCCGGTCGCGGAGCCCCAGCCCGCGTGGGGCGCCCAGCCCGGTGGGCAGGCCGGGGCCGATGTGGGGGCGCACTCCGACGCGCAGGCGCAGACTCCCGGCGAGCCCGGGGCCGCCCAGGAACCGCAGGCGGAGGCGCCGGCGGCCGAGCCCCCCGCGAAGCCGGAACCCGCCTGGGGGACCCAGTCCGACGCGCAGGCCCGGGCCGATGCGTTGATCCAGTCCGACGAGCATGCCCAGGCGCTCAGCGGCCCCGGGGCCGCTCAGGAGCCGTGGGCCGGGGCATCGGGGGCCCAGCCCCACTCGGAACCGCAGCCCGTATGGGGGGCGCAGCCCGACGGGCACGCCCAGGCCTCGCAGGACTCACCGCGTCCTCAGGAGCCGCAGGCATCCTTCGCGGCCCCGCAGGGGCAGAGGGAGCCGTGGCAGCCGCAGTCGGCGGAGGCCCGCGCTCCACAGTTCGGAGAGGGCCAGTGGAACCCCCAGGGGGCGAACCCGCAGGCGCCTTCCTACAGCGGCCAGTACTCATCCGACTGGTCGGCCGGTCCGCAGGGGCAGGGGACGCGGGGCGCGACTGCGGACAAGGGGGGCTCGGGCCGACGGCTGATCGCGTTCCTCGGCCTGCTCGTCGCCTCAGCGATTGCGATCGGCAGCGTTTTCCTTCCCTACCTCGCCCACGAGGACGTCAAACTGCCCCTTTTCGGCGTGTTGCAGGGCACTGTTCTGATGATCGGCACCGTCCCGGTCGTGGTAGTGGCCCTGGCCTCGTGGTTCCTGAAGAAGCGGTGGGCACTCATCGCCTCGGTGGTCCTCGGCGGCGTGGCGGCCGTGGACATAGCGGTTGTCGCGATCTGGGTAGTCACGGCGAGGGACGGCTTGGGTGTTTTCACTCTTTCATACGGTTGGTACATCGGGTTGTTCTCCATGCTGCTCATGGTGGTCGCGACTGTGCTCCAGGCCCTGGGGCTGAAGAAGCCCCAAGGCGGAGCCGCGGACTCCCAGCCAGGAGCGGGCGGTCCGGCGCAGTCGGCGCAGACGGGAGGGGAGAGCCGCTTGTACCAGCCAGGAGGGACCAACCCGTACCAGGCGGGGACGACGAACCCCTACCAGTAGGGGGCGCTGATCCGCGCCAGTGCCATCCTGATCGGCGTGCCGGGCGCCCCATCGCGGCCCGGTGCGGCGGAGCGGCCCACACGGCGGGGGCGGGGACTACGGCCCCCGCCCCCGCCAGCGTATTGCGCTCATCCGGGCGGGCGCGCTGTCGGATCGCGGGCCGCCGGTGGAGAGAGGCGCAACAGGTCCGGGCGCGCCTCGTCGGGGGTGCGGGAAGGGCGTTGACACGAAAGGGGAAGGGGAGTACGGTGACCGTTATCGACTGACGGTCGGTCGGTTAAGTTGTCCCAGAGCGCTCGACGCGTCCGAGTACGGAGCAGATATGGCACCCAAACCCCGTTCCACCAAAGCGGCCCCGTCGCGCCGCGCGGAGATCCTCGACACGGCGCAGCGCCTGTTCATCGCCAAGGGCTTCCAGAACACGTCCGTCGAGGACATCATCGCCGAGATCGGGATCGCGAAAGGCACCCTTTACTACCATTTCTCCTCCAAGGACGAGATCCTGCGGGCCATCATCGGCAGGACGACCCAGCGGGCCGCCTCGGTCGCCAGGGCCGTCGCCGAAGGGCCGGGCGGCGCGATCGGCAAGTTCGCGGCAGTGGTGGCCGCCAGCCGGGTCGATCAGCCCGAGCGGGAACTCGCCGAGGAGCTCCACGCCAGCGGCAACGCGCAGTTCCACATACTCACCATCGTCGAGATGGTCCGGGCCCTCGCGCCCGTTCTCACCGATGTCGTCGAACAGGGGATCGTGGAAGGCGTCTTCTCCACCCCCCACCCGCGCGAGACCGTCGAGATCCTCCTCACCAGTGCGGGGATGCTGCTGGACGAGGGCATTTTCACCGGCGACCACGACGAGCTGGCGCGGCGGACCCGCGGGCTCGTCCACGCGGCGGAGACCCTGCTCGGCTGCGAGCCCGGGACTTTCGCCTCCGTGGCGTCCGGCGGCCCCCAGCCGATCCCCCACACCGATGCGGAGGCGCCCCAGTGCTGCTCAGACTCCTGAAAGCCGATCTCGCCCGCGGGCGCGCGGTGGCCGCAGTGCTGGTCGGCCTTGTCACGCTGGCGGTGGCACTCGCCTCCGCGAGCGCCTCGCTCATCATCGACACGGTCAGTGCGGCGGACCGCCTCTGGGAGCGCGCCAGGGTCCCCGATCTCGTCCAGATGCACACCGGCGAGGCGGACTCCCGCGCGATCGCGCAATGGGCGGACTCGCGCGCGGACGTCGAGGACCACATGGTCATGCGGACACTGGCGGTCCCCAGGGCGCAGCTCTCCATCGGAGGGGCAGTGCAGGCCTCCTCGTACCTGGAGCCCGCCTTCGTCACCGCGCCCGAGCGCATCGATCTGCTGCTCGACGAGAACGGCGACCGCGTGCTGCCCGATCCTGGGCAGGTCTACCTGCCGGTCCACTACAAGGCGGCGGGCCTCGCCCAGGCAGGGGACACGGTCACGGTGGACACGGGGGAGTGGCGGATCGACTTGCGCGTGGCAGGTTTCCTCCGCGACGCGCAGATGAACGCCGCGATGGTCCCCTCCAAGCGGCTGGTCGTCAACCCCGAGGACTTCTCCTCGTTGGACGAGCACATCGGAGAAGTCGAGTACCTCATCGAGTTCGACTTGGCCGACGGGGCCAGCGCCGCCGCCGTCAGCGAGCAGTACAAGGCCGCTGGGCTCCCCAGCACGGGGATCGCGGTGACTGGGGCGCAGATCCAGCTGATGAACGCGTTGTCCACGATGCTGATCGCCGCAGTCGCGCTGGTGGTGGCCGGAGTGCTCGCCGCCGTTGCGGTGCTGGCGCTGCGCTACACGGTCCTGGCCGCCCTGGAGGCGGACTTGCCCCAGGTGGCGGTCCTCAAGGCGATCGGCGCCCCCCAGGCGGGCATCCGGCGCCTCTACTTGCTCAAGTACGCGGTCATCGCCTCAACGGGCGGCTGCGTCGGCTACGCGCTGTCCCATCCGCTGGCCTCGTCCCTGCTGGCGCCGACCACCGTGTACCTCGGCACGCCGCCGACGACGGCGGGCGGCGCCGTGGTGCCCGTTCTCGTGGCGGCGGGCTTGGTGGCGGTGGTCGTCGGCTCCGCGTGGTTGGTCCTGCGCCGAATGGGCAGGATCAGTGCCGTTGAGGCGCTGCGCAGCGGGACCAGTGGAGGCGCGGGGCGCCCGCGCCTCCGGTGGAGGCTCTCGCGCGCCCGTCTGCTCGGCCCGCACGCGTGGCTCGGGGTGCGCGAGGCGCTGCGCCCCGCGAACGCCCTCCTGATGGGAGTCCTGGCCCTGTGCGCCTTCACCGCGGTGCTGCCCATGAACGTGTCGACGACCCTCGGCGACCCCCGCAGCGCGACGTACCTGGGGGTGGGCCAGGCGGATCTGAGGGTCGATGTCCGCTCAGGCGCCGCGGACATCGAGGAGATCGCCGACGACTTCGCCGCCGACCCGCGGATCGCCAAGCAAGTCGTCATCATGCGCAAGGATTACACGATGCGCAACAAGGACGGCGCATGGGCGCCAGTGCTCATCGACATCGGGGACCACAGCGCCTTCCCGGTGAACTACATGTCGGGGCGCGCTCCCCTGAACGACCAGGAGATCGCCCTGTCCCACAGCCAGGCGGCCGAGGCGGGCGCCGCCGTCGGCGCGACAGCGACGGTCAAGGGCTCCCAGGGCGAGAGGGATCTCGCGGTCGTCGGGGTGTACCAGGACATCACCAACAACGGGCTCACCGCGAAGGCGGTCTTCGACGACGCCACTCCCGCGCTGTGGCAGCTCATGTACGCGGACGTGGCGGACGGGGAGGACGCGGGGGAGGCCGCTGAGGACCTGGCGCGCGAGCACCCGGGGGCGCAGATCGTCCGAATGGGCGAGTACGCCTCGCAACTCTTCGGGGCGACCCAGTCGCAAGTGGACGTCCTGGCGGCGATGGCCCTCGCGGTGTCCCTCGGGCTCGCGTTCCTCATCACTGCCCTCTACTCCGTCCTGGTCCTCGCCCGGGAGCGCGGGAGGATCGCTGTTCTGCGGGCCCTCGGCTCGACCGTGCGCTCCATCGCGGGCCAGTACTTCATGCGCTTCGGCCTCGTCGCCGTGATCGGGGTCGCCCTGGGGGTCGTGATGGCGGCGACTGCCGGCGAACGGGCCGTGGGGCTGGTCCTCGCGAACCGCGGGGCCCCCGATCTGCACCTGCTGGCCGACCCATTGCTGATGGGCGTGGTGGTGCCGGCGGCGGTCCTGTGCGCCACCGCCGTGGCAGTGGGGCTCGCGCTCAGGCCCCTGCCCTCCATGACCCTGACCGACACCGACTGAGGAGTGCCAATGACCACCGCGACAAGCCGCAACGCGACCGGGGGCGCGACGCCCGCGTTGAGTGCCCGCCGTCTGAACAAGTCCTACGGGACGCCCGTTCTGGCGGGCCTCGACCTGGACATCGCCGACGGGGAGTTCGTCGCCATCATGGGCCCGTCGGGTTCCGGCAAGTCGACCTTGATGCACTGCCTGAGCGGAATGGACCGGCCCGACTCCGGCACGGTCACGGCGCGCGGACGAGAGATCACGGGACTGGGGGAGAAGGAGCTCGCGGCGTTGAGGCTGACGGAGTTCGGTTTCGTCTTCCAGCAGGCGCACCTCATGGCGACCCTGAACCTGCTGGACAACATCGTCCTTCCGGGGTTCCTGGCGGAGCTGCGCCCGCGCGACGAGGTCGTGGGGCGCGGACGCGCCCTCATGGAGGAGATGGGGATCGGCGAGTGCGCCTCGAGCGGCGTCACCGAGGTATCGGGAGGGCAGTTGCAGCGCGCGGGCATCTGCAGGGCCCTGATCAACGACCCCGCGGTCCTCTTCGCGGACGAGCCGACGGGGGCGCTCAACCACTCCGCGGCGACCTCCATCCTCGATCTGTTCGGACGGGTCCACGCCTCCGGCGCCACGATGGTGGTCGTCACCCACGACGCGCGCGTCGCGGCCCGCGCCGACCGTGTGCTGGTCCTGGTCGATGGCGGGATCGTCGAGGATCTGCGCCTGGGGCCCTACGAGGAGGAGACGGCCCAGGCCCGCCTGGAGACGGTGGCCGCCGCCCTGCACCGCCACTCGGTGTGAGCGCCCCGCGGGGTGCGGCGCGCGGGAGGTCGCCCGGCGCCCGCCTCGTTCCGCAACGACCGGCCACCATGTGGGGAGGGGTGCCGGAACCCCTCCCGGTGGACTACAGTCAAGGAAGCGAAAAAGGCGGGCCAAGCAATGGCAGCGCACCGAGGGCCGGAAACGGCCCGGACAACCCAGGAGTCGCGGCATGAGTGAGAACACACCCTCCGCAGCAGGAGACACCGGTCCCAGCATCGACGAGGTCATCGCCTCGAAGGAGGGCAGGAGCACCCAGCTCAAGCGCAAGCTCTCCGGCCGCCACATGCGGATGATCGCCATCGGCGGCGCGATCGGCACCGGCCTGTTCGTCGCCTCGGGCGCCACCGTGTCCAAGGCGGGCCCGGGCGGCGCCCTCGTCTCCTACGCGGCGGTCGGGATCATGGTCCTGCTCCTCATGCAGTCCCTCGGCGAGATGAGCGCCCACCAGCCGATCGCGGGCTCCTTCCAGACCTACGCCACGAAGTTCATCAGCCCCTCCTTCGGTTTCGCGATGGGGTGGAACTTCTGGTTCAACTGGGCGATCACCGTCGCCGCCGACCTGGTGGCCTCGGGCCTGGTCATGTCCTACTGGTTCCCCACCGTGCCCTCGTGGGTGTGGGCAGGGAGCTTCCTGGCGTTCCTCGTCATGCTCAACGCGCTCTCCGCCCGCGTGTACGGCGAGGCGGAGTTCTGGTTCGCGACCATCAAAGTGGTCACCGTCGTCGTCTTCCTGATCGCCGGGGTCGCCATGATCTTCGGCGTGATGGGATCGGCCTCCCCGGGGCTGACGAACTGGACCCTCGAGGACGGCCCCTTCCACAACGGGTTCCTGGGCGTCGTCGCCGTGTTCATGATCGCAGGCTTCTCGTTCCAGGGGACGGAACTCGTGGGCATCGCCGCGGGCGAGTCGGAGAACCCGCACAAGGACGTGCCCAAGTCGATCCGCGCGGTCTTCTGGCGCATCATGATCTTCTACATCGGGGCGATCGCCGTCATCGGCACGCTGCTGCCCTTCACCGACCCGAACCTGCTGGCCGCCAGCGAGACGAACGTCGCCCAGTCCCCCTTCACCCTGGTGTTCGCGCGCCTGGGCGTCGGCGGCGCAGCGGCCATCATGAACGCCGTGATCCTCACCTCCATCCTGTCGGCGGGCAACTCCGGGCTGTACGCGGCCTCGCGGATGCTGCACTCCATGGCCCTAGTGGGGCAGGCGCCCAAGGTGTTCAGCTACGTGAGCCCCCACGGGGTGCCGGTCAACGCCATGGTCGTCACCGCGCTGATGGGAGGGTGCGCGTTCCTGACGGCGCTGGTCGGCGAGGGCGTCGCCTACACATGGCTGGTGAACATCGTCGGCTTGTCCGGGATCGTCATGTGGCTGGGCATCGCCGCGGCGCACTGGCGCTTCCGCCGCGCGTACGTGCGCCAGGGGTACTCCCTGGACGACCTCCCCTACCGCTCGCCCTTCTTCCCGGCGGGGCCGATCCTGGCCTTCTCCATGTGCATCATCATCATGATCGGCCAGGTCTACGAGGCGTTCGTGCAGGGGACGTACATGGAGGTCCTGCCCTCCTACATCGGCCTGCCCCTGTTCCTGATCGTGTGGCTGGGGTTCCACCTGGTCAAGCGCGACCGGGTGGTCGCCCTGGACGACATGGACGTCAAGGGCGTGCGCGTCGACGACATGTCGCGCCGTCGTCGCCAGTAGCGCAGGGGCGCCTGGCTGGTTCCTCACAACGCCGCTTCCAGGGCAGCTGTCCGTTGGCGCTGGACGACGGCCTGAGAATGCGCTCCTCGTGGGCCCTCGCGACTGGTGGGGCGCGGATCCCCGGGGCCGCTGCGGCTGCGCGCTGGCCCCGTCCGCACCCCGCCGCGGTGGTTGGCGGGAAAGGTGAAGCGCCACCGGGGATGTGGCACAGTGACCGCATGGATTGTTCTCGTACCGTTCGGTTTCTCGCTATTGGTGTTGCCGCACTGATCGGATTGGCCGCATGTTCCCCGCTGACGCCGAAACCCGCGAGCGGGGGAGCGGCCCCAGCCGCCACTCCGGCCGCCAACGGGCGGACGGCCGAGGCGGGCGGCCCCTGCGCCTCCGGATCCATCAGCGTCGACGTCCAGGAGGACGCCTCGTCGGGTGCCGCGACGCGCAAGGTCGACCTGGTCGTCACGAACACGGGCTCCGCGCCGTGCTCCCTCACCGGATACCCGGGCGTCGTGTTCGCGGCCAGCGGGGTCCAGATCGGGCGGCCCGTCGTCGAGTCAAGCAGGGTCGCGGAGGCCACCACGGTCTCCCTGGGCCCCGGGGCGAGCGCGGTGGCCACGCTGCACATCATCGACCCGTCCGCGTTGACGAGCTGCAAGGAGGAGGACTTCACGGAGATCTGGGTGTCGCTCGCCGCCGAGGACGACACCATAGGGGTCGACTTCTCCGGCAAGACCTGCTCGAACACCACTAACGCGAACATCGACCCGTACCAGGCGAGGTGACAGCGGGCCCCACCTCAGCGGTGGCCGTCGCCCGGCGGCGCGCCACAGGGGAGGGGCCTGGTGGCTGGCACCCCGCGGAGACTAGGATGGACACATGGTGAAGAAGCTGCGTATGATGACCGCTGCCCTGGCCTGCGTGGCTCTGGGCGCCTGCGCTCCCGGCGGCACCGCCCAGAGCGGAACCGGTTCGCAGAGCGCGACCGGTGGCGCCTCGGGCACCGCCCAGCCCCCGGCCACGGGAGCGCCCCAGTCCGGAGCGGCCACGGCCTCGCCGTCCCTGCCGCCCCCCGACGTGGAGGGGCTGCCGTGCACGGCCGAGGAGCTCCAGGCGTCCCTGGGGGAGAAGACGACGAACGGCGGGACCACCACGGTCACGATCTCCTTCTGGAACGGCAGCAGCCAGGAGTGCACCATCAGCGGCTTCCCGCAGGTGTCCTTCATGTCGTCGCAGACGAACGAGACCGTGGGCTTGGAGGCAATTCGCGACGGCGAGGACCCGGGGAACATCTTCAAAGTGCTCCCCCAGGAGTCGGCGCACGCGATCCTCACACTCGACGACCCTGCCGCGGCCGGGTGCTCCACCGCCAGCGCGGACCTGGTCACCGTGGTCCTGCCCGGCGACACGGCGCAAGTGACCCTGAGCCACGCGGACCTCAGCGTGTGCTCGGACGCGGCCAGCGCCGTGGTGGGCCCGCTGGAACCGGGGGCCTGAGCCGACGCGCGGGAAGCTCCGGCGGCCTCACTCCATCTCGATCGGTCCCGCCAGCAGTGCGCCCTCGGTGTCGAGGCGGGTGATCGCCAGGGAGGCGGTCGCCCCGTCCAAACGCCTGGCGTTGCGCGCCTCGAGCACCCTGGCGCGGGCGAAGTCGATGCACTCCAGACGCAGGGCGGTCTCGTCCTCGTCGAAGAAGGAGAACTCCTCCTCGGAGGCGGCCTGGAGCATCCGCTGCTCGCGGCGCCCGTAGGACTCGCGGATCGCGTTGACGAGCTCCCCGTCCTCGACGCCGATACGCTCGGCCATGGAGGGGAGTTCTTCCACGAGGTCGCGCTCCTCGTAGGCGGTCCCCCCGAAGGACCCAGGGATCGACAGGGCCATCGCCAGGGAGATGGCCCCCCGGAATCCAGCGACCGTCGACACGAGGCGCCCCCGGATGTTCGTGCGGCGCTCGCGCTGCTGGGGGCGGCGGTCCAGGGCCCGGATGCTGAAGATGATGGCGTGGTGGCCCACGAAGCGCGCGGCCACCATCGCAGAGTAGATGATCGGGATCAGGACGAGGCCGCGGACCAGCTCCTGGTGGGGGAGCCGGCGCACGATTTCGGGCAGGGACAGCCCCACCATGATGAACAGCACGGTGTTCATCAGGTAGGTGAGAACCGACCAGAAGGGGAACCCGACGAGGCGGATGGCGGAGTCGTTGGCGTTCCCGTTGTACCGGGAGCAGACGATGCCGCAGGTGACGACGGCGAGCACGCCGGAGCCCTGGAGCTCCTCGGCGAGGAAATAGGTGGTGAAGGGGACTGTGAGCGCGATCAGGTTCGACAGCATCGCGTCGGTCCTGCTGGCGTTCCATTTCGCCCACAGCAGCACTGCGGCCGCGCCGCAGACAACGCCATTGCCAGGCCCGCCGCCATGATGATCGCCGAGGTGATGGCCACCAGGACGGTTGCCGAGAGGATGATGCCCCGCAGCGCCCGGCGCATGCCGTTGAGCGAGACGGACAGCGCCTCCCAGTACAGCAGGACCGGGAGGAACACAGTGAGGACGACCTCGCTGGGCAGTCCCGCGCCCTCGGCACCCGGCGCGAACGAAACCACTAGGCCAGCGACGATCAGCGTAACGGGACCGATCAAGCGGAAACGGTTGGTGAGCGCCGTCGCCACGATGGCCGCGACGCAGACGATGATGAGCAATTCAAGACTCATGGGGGTGGCTGATCTGCACGGGAATGGGCTGGGGCTGTCGACCTGTATGTCGGCTCCCGAGTGCCCGCCCAGCGGAGGCCGATGGTGGTGCGAAAGCGCGCGGGGCGCTGGGGCAGGCCGGACCGGGGCTGCCCGCTCCTGGGCGGGCGGTGACGCCAGCACCCCACGGCCTCATTGGCTGTCGGTATTGGGGTCCGTGTCCGTGGGGCCGTCCGTCGGGGTGTTTGCGTCTTCGGAGCCACTGGGGCTCGTGGAACCACCGGGATCGGCGGAACCGCTGCGATCGGCGGGACCACCCGGATCGACGGGACTACCCGGGGCCCTGGGCTTGGTGGTTCCTCCCGAGTTCACCGCGTGGATGATCTCTCGCAATCCCCAGGCGAAGATGGCGGCGATGAAGTGAAAGGGCAACCATCTGGCCACGAGCTCCCAGTCGGAACCAACGAGCAAACCGTACAGGATCCGCCCCAACCACCATAGGACCGCCACATCGGAGGCCATGGCCCCCATGATCACCACGGCTTTCCATGCTCCGGCGTGGTCGAGGAACTTCTGGGAGATGGACGCCAGCACCTGGATGAAGGTGAAGAAGCCCATGAAGCCGAAGAAGTAGAACAGAACGAGATCCCCGCTCACAGAGAGGAGGAGCCCGATCAGGAATGCCACGTGGAGCAACAGGTAGCGGATGATGAAGGTGAGGATCCCCCGGGGGTCTTTCGCGCGCGCCATGCCACTAGGCTAACGGGTTCGTGCCACGGGGGTGAGCCCGTCAGGGGCCGTCCCGATATGTGGGTGTTCGATTGATCGTCTGGCCCAGTGCTGCGGAACGGCGCCCGTCCTTCGCCGCGAGAACCGCGGGGCCTCGGGATCCCGTGTTCGAGTTCCGGTAACGGCGCCCGCGGCCGCGGGCACCGCCCGACTCATCTGGGCGGCCCTGGTTGGCTGGTGCCTCGTGAGCTCACCATGTGGATGAGCTCCCGCAGCCCCCAGGCCGCGAACGCGGCGCCGAAGTGGAAGGGCAGCCAGTTGGCCACGAGGTCCCAATCGGAGTGGTTGGGGGACAGGCCCCTCAGCATCCAGCCGAAGTACCATAGGATCGGCACATCCGTGGCGATCGCGCAAAGGACCGCCACGAGTTTCAATACACCGCCGTGGTCGAGGAACTTGCGGGAGATGGACGCTAGCACCTGGATGAAGGTGAAGAAGCCCATGAAGCCGAAGAAGTAGTACAGAGCGAGGTCGGCTCTCGCGGAGAGGAGGAGCCCGAGCAGGAACACCACGTGGAGCACGAGGTAGCGGAAGATGAAGGTGAGGATACCCCGGGGATCTTTCATACGCGCCATGCCACCAGGCTAACGGGTTCCAGCCACGGGGGTGAGCCCCTAACGGCACCGTTCTGCCGTTGGCCCCGGGTCCGGGCCGACGCCGGGGGCGGGCTTGTCGTTGGCGCGAGGGGCGGCCTTGCCGCTGCGATTATGCCCCGCGGTGCTCAGTGCCTTCCTCGGGATCGAGGCGGTCAGCGCGCCGTCAATCGAGCGCGCGGCCCTGGTGGACCGCACTAGCCAGGACGCCGGCGATGTCGGCGCGGACCACCAACGAGCGGTCCGCGATCTCCTGCGGAGCGCAGGCATCGAGGGCCACCGTCGCGTAGCGCGCCTCCGGGTTCTCCAGTGTGCGCCGCCAGAACGGGTACTTGATGATCCCGGGGGTGTTCGCCCCCACTCCGAGCTCGAGGTGGAGGACGCGCCCGCGCTCATGGGAGGCGCAGAAGTCCGCGTAGCGGCGCGCGGCCGCCTCCCAGCCGTCGTCCTGGACGAAACGCCCGTCAACGCGCAGGTTCGTCGTCATCGGGCCCGAGCAGCGGGGGCAGCGGGGGAGCAGCGGGGAGGGCACGCGCATCGCGTGCTCGGCGGAGAGCATCGCCTTCACCGCCCCGCGGTTGTCGTAGGTGGCGTTGTGGCACGGGGTGGCGCATTGGAAGAGCCCGTAGTCGCCCTGCGTGTAGAAGAGGCGCTCCTTGGGGAAGCCCGCTATTTGGAAACGGTGGTCGACGTTGGTGGTCACGACGAAGAAGTCGCGGTCCCGCACCAGGTCGAAAAGGTCGCGGTACACGTGGCCCGCGGAGGCCTCGTAGCGCAGCAGGGAGATCATCCGGGCCCAGAACGCCCACCGTTCCTCGGGGGTCGGGAAGGGGTAGAAGCCGCCCGAGTACGCGTCGGGGACGAGCGGAAGAGCACGTGGGTGGGGGTCGGGAAGGGGTAGAAGCCGCCCGAGTACGCGTCTGTGATGCCACGGGCCTCCATGAAGTCGGCGAAGCGCTCCTCGAAGACCGGGCCCGCGTGGGCGTCGCCGTCCGCGATGGACAGGCCCGCGCCCGCGCCGATGACGATGGCGTCGGCCCACTCCACCAGCGAGGACAGAGCGGCGCCAGCCCCGCCTCCGTCCGCGCTCACGGTCCCCGGTCGCGCTCGCTGCCCCAGTCCGTTCGCGCTCACAGTCCCAGTTCCCTCCGGTAGAGTCCCTCGTCGCGCGCACCGAACACGTCGAAGACCACGCGCACGCGGGAGGCGCCGGGCGCGGCGGAGTCCAAGAACGCGGCGGTCGTGGACACTGCGATGCGGGCGGCCTGGTCCTGCGGAAACCCGAAGACCCCGGTGGACACGCAGCACAGTGCCACCGTCCGCAGGCCGTGGGAGGCGGCCAGGCCGAGGCAGGACCGGTACGACGAGGCGAGGGCCGCGCGGTGCGCGTCGGTGAGGCGCCCGGAGACGATGGGCCCCACCGTGTGCAGGACGTGGCGGGCGGGCAAGTGGAAGCCCGGGGTGATCTCAGCCTCCCCCGTGGGCTCCGGGCCGAGTCCGGCCGCCCGCCGCTGGGCCATGATGGTCGCGCACGCCTCGCGCAGCTGGAGCCCGGCGGCGGAGTGGATCGCGTTGTCGATGCAGGCGTGGCCCGGGACCCTGCACCCCAGCAGGGCGGAGTTCGCGGCGTTGACGATGGCGTCGACTGCCAGGCGGGTGATGTCCCCGCGCCACAGTGCCATCCGCGGATGGATGGGGGAGACCTCGGCGTTTTCCCACGAGGCGGTTCCCCGTGCCCGTGCCTCCGCGTCGAGGATGGTGCCCTCCACCTCGAGGTACTCCGGGTCGAGGGGGCCGGGCTCACGGGTGTTCATCAAGGCGCGGAGCAGGGCGCGCTGGGCTCCGGGGTCCAGGTCGGCCGGGGGCTCGGTGCCCTGCTCGGAGCAGAGGATCTCGACGGCGCGGCGCACGAGGCGGGAGCGCGCAGCGCTGTCCGCTTTCCCGGTGCCGGTGCCGGTGCCGGTTGCGGGGGTCGTCATGGGCGCGCCTTTCGTCGGATACGTGTCTCAACGGCGCCCGGGCGCGCAGTATTCCGAGGATCCCGTGTTCCGCTGGTTCCCGGGGCGCGGGGGTGTCCGGGGACCCCAGCCCCGTCAACACGAGCCCCCGGGGCCGGTTCCCGGGGCGCGGGGGGTCCGAGTGTCGGGGTGTCGGGCGCCGCATTCCACGGGTTCCCGGCACCGCGTTCCTGGAGGCGCCGTGGCGCGGGGGTTCTACTCATCCCCGCGCATTTCTCGGCTCCGCGTTCTCGAAGGCGCCCAGCCGGGGGCGCGGTGCACGTTCCGTCCCACCCGGGGC
>ERZ773070.825-NODE-825-length-20710-cov-5.226047_pt1 | contig 20710 bp, 14 predicted proteins | sample MGYA00580618_ERZ773070 | MGnify/ENA primary metagenome ERZ773070 (study PRJEB29015, sample SAMEA2738023) | human oral metagenome | biome: human oral; feature: human-associated habitat; material: dental | place: China | collected 2019 ... | reverse complement strand
GGTATTGGCTGCTCTCTATGGGCAATACTCGGCAATCGATATGTGCAAACTCGAAGATAGCTTTGGCAAAGTCGTACCAAGAGCAGACGCCTTCGTTTGAGTAGTGATACACACCGCCCTCGAAGCGGTCGGAGCAGACGATTGACAATATTGCCTCTGCCAAGTCGGCTGCATTGGTCGGCGAACCTACTTGGTCGAATACTACGGATAGTTCCTCGCGTTCTTTGCCCAGACGGAGCATAGTCTTAACAAAGTTGTTGCCGAAGGTGGAGTACAGCCACGAAGTACGAATAATGATGGAATCGTCGGCATAATTATCGAGCAATATGGCTTCGCCTTCGGCTTTGGTAGAGCCGTAGACACTCTGCGGATCAATGCGGTCGGTCTCTACGTATGGCTTATGTGCTGTGCCGTCGAAGACATAATCGGTGGAGATGTGAATGATACGTGCTTCGTGTCGTTTGGCGACAGACATCAGGTTTCTCACCGACAGACTATTGATTTGTCGGCATTTGTCGGTGTCGCTCTCTGCCTTATCCACAGCAGTATATGCGGCACAGTTTACCACAAGGTCTATCTTGTGGGTTGCAAAAAAGTCCGAAACAGATGTCTCGTTGCATATATCGAGAGTATCTATATCGGTGAATATAAAATGGTGCTGTTTTGCTTTTTTAGTGCGCAGCGCCCGTATCTCGCTACCCAGCTGACCGTAAGAACCTGTAATTAAAATATTCATATCATACGAAAAATAGTTCTGCAAAGTTACTCATTTTTATCCAATTTCCTACCTGTATCTAAAAGCGGACAGAGTAGTATATTAAACTATCGGTACATATTTAAGTCAGACATATCGCCGTTATGAGAAATATTATCATATCAAACACATAGAGGCGTAAAACATAATAGATTATACAAGTGATAGTTAGTGTTATTGTGAGTTCGTCTTTGATAGTTGTAAAACGATAAAAACACACAAAAAGTCGCAAAAAAGTAGTTCGTACGAGAAAACCGATTAATTTCGCGGTCTATAACAAACTACATATTATATAGTTACAGTTGATTGAATTTATTAATTTTAAACATAGAGATTTTTTAAAATGAAGAAAGTATTTAGTTTAGGACTGCTCGTAGCAGTAATGATGTTGACAGTTTTCACATCGTGTGAGAAAAACAAGAACAATCCGGACAATGGGAATCAGTCCGGTAATGAGGACATAAACAAGACCTCTTTTGATATCGAAGTAAGTAATATCTTAGCGGGAAATGCCGAAATAAAGGTAATCCCGTCGGATAAAGATGTAAAGTATTACGTATATGCAATGCCAAAAGCAAAATATGATGTAGAAAGCAAGAAAAAGCCCGAGCTAGGTATATTTGCCTTCGATAAGAGTTGGTATACAATGGTTGCAGACCATAGTCAAGGAGATGTAACGTGGCAGAAACTGATGGAAAAAGATATGTACAAAGGCGACAAGAGTTTCGATTTGTACAATTACGAGTATTTTCCTCGCCCCAATACCGAGTATGTATTTTACTGCTACGGCATTGATTTCAAAGGAAATGACGACGACAAACCGACTACCAAAATATTCACCAAAACACTCACTACCACAGATACGGTAAAGTCTGACAATAAAATAACCGTTACCATAACAGATACTCTGGAAAACGGGGTAAATGCTACTATCACCACAACCAATAAAGACACGTATTTCGTGGGTATAGGTAAGAAAACGTTTGTCGATTTTTATAAAAGCAGTAAGAAATTTAACTTCATAGATATGGCTTACAAGATGGTATACGATATCTATATCCAAAACGCTGCTTACACTATAGAATTTTTCTCGGGCGACCGTACGATAACACCCGAAGGAAGATTCTCGTGCCCTGTAGGTGAATACTACCTGGTATACTTCCCCTTCAACCGAAAGACCGGTATCGGCGGTAAAGTAGAGGCAATACCTTTCTCCGTGAAGAAAAAATAATAGTAAGAACACTTAAATATACAGTACGTAGAAAGCCTCGCAAGTGTGATTGTACTTGCGAGGCTTTTGTTTTTTGTCGAAAAAGGATATGTTGTATAGCTAATACGCCTTTGTAGTCGGCTACTATTGCTTTCGGGTTGCTGCCACGATGTCTGCCATAAGGGCGTAGGTGTTTCTGAGGCTTCCGAAACCGAAGTCGCGACTGCTGCCGGTGTATCTGTTTTCGACCATATCGGCAAATGTCTTTATCTCCGAGAAAAAGCCTTGCGATACAATCTGATTGTTGCCCAGAGTAGGCACAAACCCGTTCGTAGCGTATAGCTCTATGAGCGACCTATTGCCGCCGACGACTTTCTCGAGAGGTATGCCGAATAGAGCCGAGCTGCGAGGCGATAGGCAGAGATGCTCCATATTGTCGAGGGTATACAGACCTCTATCGGTAACGACAGACAACTGCTCCTTTGCGCCGTGCCAAGAATAGTCGGTCGATAGCTCCAAGACGCCTGTCGTATCACTGTGTTCGACGATAAGCAGAAGGGTCTGCCCGCCGTTTTTCTCTATTATCTCGGCTGTTTTGAGCTTAGCCTCTCCGAATAGAAACGTCGCATAGTCGAGCGGGTGTATAAACAAGTCGAGCAGAGCATCGCCTTCAGGATACAGACCCGTAAGGTAACGATAATGATAGTGATGCACGGCCTCGCCCTTCAACCGTTTTTGCAGTATATGCGTAGCGGGAGCAAAACGCCGTTGCAGCCCTACGACTACACTTCGAGCGTTACAAGACTTCGCCGTATCGATGAGGATATCCAAACGCTCGAGGTCTTGGCAGGGTGGTTTTTCGATAAACAAAGCCTTGCCTGCCTCCATTACTTTGCGTGCTATATCGAAATGCGCCTGCGGATTGGCGGCGACAAATACGGCGTCGACGATATCGTCGTCGAGTATTTGCTGTAGAGAGGTGGTGCCTATAGATGCCGTATATCGCTTCGAGACAAGGGCAGCCTTCGTCTCAGAGGTGCAACAAATATATTTCAGAGGTAGCTGCAGATGATGTACGACGGGCAACAAATTGCCAACACAGTGGTTGCCAATCCCTACAAGAGCATAAGTACCGGTATAGGTGTTTTCCAAATCTTTTATACTGCGAATCCTCTTGTATCGTCCGATAATATTGTCTAAATATCCCATAGTAATGTAAGTTACGCTTTTATGTTTTTGAAATGTTTTTTGTATGTCGTACGCCTATCGCTCGTCCATTGGTATTTGCCGTAGAAGAGTTCGATAAGCGGCTTTGGCAACAGTTTTTCGAGATTTCTCACAAGGATGATATCGTACTTACGATGATAGTTTATCCAGCAGCCGTTGCATTCTTTAGAGTATCGGCACTGTGTTTTGCATGTTGCTCGTCCGTTGAAAATCTCGTCGAGCGTATTTTGGTGAATATTTCCAAGTACAACGTCTAAGTTTTGGCAGATAGGCACGTCGCCGTTGGAGTGTATTACGAGCTGGCTGAAGATGCTATGGCAACGCAGATTGAGCCGTTTGTTTTTCCATTCGTCGTAGAGTGCCACGAAGTCGTAGTTCTCGTCGGTCTGATGTATGGAGGCAGGTATACGGCTGATGAAATCTTCATTTTCGGTCTCCATAAGTCCTTTGGTAGTATCGAAAAACGACATAGTATTGTAGATGCCTATACGCACGTCGATATTGTACTTCTTTGTAATATCGATTACGTGCTTCATATCTTCGAACGAGTTCCAAGGCGAGAGGCAAAACATCAACGAGATGGGTATAATATCCTTGCAGGCTTCGATGACCTTTATCACCTTGTCGTAGCCGTCGCGTCCCCGCATATAGAGGTATGTCGCTTTGTTGCCGTCGAGCGATACGTAGAGGTGAGTGGGGCGATGTCGCTTGACGGCATCGATGACCTTATCGGGAGCCAAGCAGTTGGAAAGCAGCGTGTAGTTTGGGTGGTTTTCGTCGAACCATCCGAGTATGGCGTCGGCTTCGGGGTGGAGCATAAACTCTCCGCCTTCGAGACCGACTACAGTGCGTTTGGTAACGCATTTGCTACCCATTAGCTTTATAATATCGTCGAGGCTCAGATTCTCCACAGGTTTTTTCCAGATAGCACAGTGCTGGCAACGCGACTGACAGGCAGTAGTCGAATAAATCATCAGCGATGTAAGCTCCTTGTGGCGTTTGCGAAGCACGTTGTTGACAAACACCAACCCACTACGGATATAGTCTGATATTTTGTACATAGTATACTTTGAGGTTTTATTGATAATGTTTCGAAAAACGAACTATCGGCGGCTCGGATTTCGGGAGGCAAAGTTAGGTATAAATTCCGATTCTTGCAATCGGCACACCATCGATACTAATAAATTGCATTTAGAAACTGCTACAATTCATTTTCTCATAATTTCCGATTAGAAATTGCTCGCTTTTGATTGCGGGCCATAATTTCTAACTAGAAATTGCTTGCTTTTAATTACGGCACATAATTCCTGATTAGGAGTTGCTCACTTTTGGTTACGGCGTATAATTTCTAATTAGGAATTGCTTGCTTTTGATTGCGGGACATAATTTCCGATTAGAAATTGCTCACTTTTAATCGCGGCGTATAATTTCTAATTAGGCAACGGTCTTCATGATACTTTTCAACGCTTTTCGTCTAAAAAACATCAAAACAACGACCGTTTCAGGATGATTGGTTAGAATTGGAAGTATATAAACCTTTGCAGGTCGGCAGATACAAACTGGTAAAGCACAAACACCGTAAGTACCACTGCCACGACGACAGCCCACAAAGGCATCGCCGAAAACCACAGTCGATAGCGGCGTTTGAACCGCTCGGGCAGCCAATGAACTATCATACCCAAAATAAATATCACAAACACGCTGCGATAGCCCCATATCATATCGGGTATAACGTCGAAATGCCACTTGCCGCCTATCTGCCCCACCATATTTGTAGCCGTGTTCCAAGCGTGAGTATTGGCTTCTTGCGGGTCGAGGTTCGAACCCGAACGAAAAAAAAGCCTCGTAAACGTGATGAATGCGAATGTCTGCAACACAGCCCACGCACCCGACAGCCACGCCGTCGCCTTGTTGCCACCGCCGACACCACGTGCCGAGATTATCATATTATATACAAACTTCACCAGATTGCCCGCCCAAACGATAGCTATCCATACGAATGCAATCCTTAGTATCGGGTATTGCCACAGCCACAGCGACACTCCCGCTGCAGCCAACGCTGCCGATAGTATAGCCATACGGGCGTATATACTGCGATTTTTCCAATATTTATAAACAAGTATTCCGAGTCCGTTGAGTCCGCCCCAGATGATAAAATTCCACGACGCTCCGTGCCACATACCGCCCAGAAGCATCGTATTCATCATATTGAGGTTTGTGGTGGTCTTGTGGTTGCCTTTGCTCAACCTGATGCTTATCCATACGGCAAGGGCTACCAGCCCCATAGCGATTCCCACGTATATACTGCCCGAAAGTAGCACCGCCACCAGCCCCATAGCGATAATGATGATGTACGAAGTAGCCGTAATCTTGCGGTTGCCGCCGAGAGGTATGTAGAGGTAGGTCTGCAGCCATTTCGAGAGCGATATGTGCCAGCGTTTCCAGAACTCGCCTGCGTTGGTAGCTTTGTATGGTGAGTTGAAATTGATAGGCAGATAAAAACCCATTAGCATAGCTACTCCGGTAGCAATATCGGTATATCCCGAGAAGTCGGCATATATCTGTAGCGAGTAGCCGAAGAGTCCCATAAGGTTTTCGAAACCCGAAAACATAGTGGGGTTTTCGAATACGCGGTCGATAAAGTTCACCGCCAGATAGTCCGACAAGATTATTTTCTTCACAAGCCCGTTGAGTATCCAGAATACCGCTATGCCAAACTGTCGCCTCGGCAAGAAATAGGGGCGGTAGAGTTGCGGGATAAATTCGCGAGCACGGATGATGGGTCCCGACATGAGCGAGGGGAAGAAGCTCACGAAAAAGCCGTAATTCAGTATCGACCTCACAGGAGCTACGTTTCCGCGATATACCTCGACGATATAGCTTATATTTTGGAACGTAAAAAACGATATTCCCACCGGCAATACTATTTTCCCCGTATCGAACGCGGCTCGTCCGGCGATAATATTGCCCACCTCGGCGAAGATATCGACTACCTTCATCGACGTACCGAGAATGTTGTTTATCACATCTACGACGAAATACGAATATTTGAAGTAAAAAAGCAGCAACAGATTCACCGTAAGCCCTGCCACGAGGTATGCCTTACGCCTTACCGTATTGTTAGATGCCCCGACGAGACGTGCACAAAGATAGTTGAGCAATATGGCAAAAATGAGTACGAAGACAAAGAATCCCGATGTCTTGCAGTAGAAAAAAAGTCCGCAAAACATCAGAAACGTATTGCGAAGCAGTATCTTTTTGCCCGTTATAGCCAAGCCCGCAAAGACTATAGCGAAGAATGCCCAGAAATAAAACGACGTAAAGAGCAGCGGCAACTGTATGCGAAGCGATAATAGATGTTGGAGAAAATTTATAATCAAAGTAGAAGTCGGGTGTATGTTGTATTACCAATATTTAGGGTGCAAAAGTACATTATTTTTCGGAATTAACACAAGTCGCCCGTATGGGAGCTTCCATATCGTTTTCGATAATATTACGAAACCACATACTTTCGGAAACGACGGATTTTTGATTAATTTTGCAGTCGATTTCGGTGGCTTACGATACGGTAGCCCATTCATTGACCGACAAAAAACATTATTACAGTATGACAGACCAACCTCAAAAAGGTACTCTTATCGACGATTGGCGTCGAGAATTGAAAAAACAGCTTACAGGCAAGCAGCGAGGCGATATTCCTCGCACGAAGATGAGCGAACTGCCGGGCGACGTACGTCGTCGCAGTTTCGACGAAGTGAACCGCGGACTTACGGCAGAGGAGGCTCTCACCGAGTCGCATCGCTGCCTCGACTGCCCTTCGCCCACCTGCGTACAGGGCTGTCCCGTAGGGATAGATATTCCTTCGTTCGTCAAGAATATCGAACGCGGGCAAATGCTCGAAGCCGCCAAGGTACTCAAAGCGACGTCGGCTCTGCCGGCGGTCTGCGGACGTGTCTGTCCACAAGAGAAACAGTGCGAGGCGGTCTGCATATACAACAAGATGAACAAACCGCCTGTGGCTATCGGCTATCTCGAACGCTTTGCCGCCGACTACGAGCGCGAATCGGGACAGATAGCCATACCCGAAGTAGCTCCCGCAAACGGAATAAAAATTGCCGTTGCAGGCTCAGGTCCGGCTGGGCTATCGTTTGCAGGAGAGATGGCAAAATACGGCTATGAGGTAACGGTCTTCGAGGCTCTTCACGAGATAGGCGGTGTGCTCAAATACGGTATCCCCGAGTTTCGTCTGCCAAATAAGATTATAGATGTCGAAATAGATACGCTGCGTAAAATAGGAGTGAAGTTCGTGACCAATTGTATCGTGGGCAAGACGATATCGTTCGACGAACTCAAGCGTAGAGGCTTCAGAGCGTTGTTTGTAGCCTCAGGAGCCGGACTACCGAACTTTATGGGTATCAAAGGCGAAAACTACAACGGCGTAATGTCGTCGAACGAATACCTTACCCGTATCAACCTTATGGGAGCCGCCCGCGACCCCGAAAGCGATACGCCCGTACTGAGCGGCAAGACCGTCGCTGTCGTCGGTGGCGGCAATACGGCGATGGACTCCGTCCGCACCGCCCTGCGTGTAGGAGCCGAGCGTGCTATGATTGTATATCGTCGCTCCGAGGATGAGATGCCTGCACGTATCGAAGAGATAAAACACGCCAAAGAGGAGGGCGTAGAGTTTCTGGTGCTGCACAATCCTGTGGAGTATATCGCCGACGAACGAGGCAGAGTGTGTCGTATGGTACTGCAAAAGATGGCTCTCGGCGCTCCCGACGCCGCAGGCAGACGACGCCCCGAACCCATCGAGGGAGCATTCGTAGAAATTGATGTCGATACCGTAATAGTAGCTATAGGAGTCTCGCCAAATCCACTCATACCATCATCTATCGACGGACTCGATACGAGCAAGAAGCACACCGTGACTGTAGACAACGATACCATGCAGTCGTCGATACCGACTGTTTTCGCAGGAGGCGATATTGTCAGAGGCGGAGCTACCGTAATACTTGCTATGGGCGATGGCAGACGTGCTGCCAAGGCAATGCACCGAAAAATATCGGACGGCGAAATCTGATACCGTACTCTCCGACGACCGTATCAGCTGCCGCTACCCCAAATATCGTCGTCGGACAAGACGACGATGATCTTAGAGCCGTCGGGCGAGAAGTTTGGCGTCTGGCACTGTAAGAGCGACGATATTATATATTCCGTCTCGTATTCGTTGGAGTTTTGCATCGATTTGGCGTAAGCCTTAGCCGTACGCAGAGCTATCTTCTCGTATATCTCTCTGCCCACAACAGACTCGTCGACGACGTCGGCTACTATATCTTTCAGCAGTCTGTCGGCTGTAGCCGTCTCGGTAACAACAGACGGGACTCCCCTGATGCTATAGCTGTTTGCCGAGATTTTTTCGACATCGAAACCTATGGCTTCTATATCGGGTAGTATCTTTTCGAATATTATCGCCTCGTCGGCAGAGAACTCTACCGTATCGGGAAATAGAAGTGCCTGAGTGGCTTTCTGTCCCTGCTGTAGCTGCAATATTATTTTTTCGTACATAATACGCTCAAGAGCAAGCCGACGGTCTATTATCATCAGCCCCGACTTGACGGAGGTAACGATATATCTATCTTTATATATAAACGAATTGTTGGCTGCTGTGGGTTCTGCGTCCGATGCCGCTATATCGATAGGAATATTTGCCGAAGCAGGCGTATGCGAAGTGCTTGCGGTACGCTGTGGGCTATCGTATAGCGTCTCCCAATGGCTGAGCGATTGTCGGCTATTGTCGGCGGCACGGTGCTGCGAAGCGAAAGGGTTGTAGCTGCTGTCGAGACGCATCTTGGGCATATCGGGTCTGTTGTCGGCAGAGTATACGGGTATCGGCATCGAACTGTCGGTATCGAAGTCGAGCGAAGGCACGAAGTTGAACTTGCCCAGACTCTCTTTGACGCACGCCATAAGGATAGAGAATATCTCTTTTTCGTTTTCGAACTTTATCTCGGTCTTCGTCGGGTGTACGTTGACGTCGATATTAGCGGGATTTACTTCGATATTAATGAAATATATCGGCTGTGTATTGGGCTGCAACATATTGTCGTAAGCCATCTGTACCGCCTTATTGAAGTACGGATGACGCATAAAACGCCCGTTGGCAAAGAAAAACTGAGTGGCATTGCGCACGGCAGACTGTGGCGAGCCGACGAACCCCGATATTTTCACTATATCGGTCTGCGTACCAACCGATATGAGCTGGCTGGCATAGTTTTTTGTCTTTTTGCCGAATATAGCCGTTATCCTCTGTTTTAAGTTCGAAGGTTGCAGCTCGTACACAGCTCCCGAGTTGCTGTAGAGCGAGAGCTCAACTTGTGGATTTGCCAATGCTATTCGTTGAAATTCGTAGATAATATGTCTCAGTTCGTTGTCGGGCGATTTTAGAAATTTTCGCCGTGCCGGTACGTTGAAGAATAGATTTTTCACCACGAAAGTAGTGCCTGCCGCACAAGCCGTCGGCTCGTGCCGTACTATATTCGATGCCGCTATCTCGATAAACGTGCCAAACTCGGCATCTGTCTGCCTTGTATGTAGCTCCACTGCGGCTACTGCCGCTATCGAGGCGAGAGCCTCGCCACGAAATCCCATCGTATGCAGTCTGAAAAGATCGGCAGTGTCTCGTATCTTAGACGTTGCGTGGCGTTCGAACGCCATACGAGCGTCGGTGTGCGACATACCTTTGCCGTTGTCCGAAACCTTTATGAAGGTGCTTCCCGAGTCTTTGACCGATACCGATATCTTGTCGGCTCCTGCGTCGATGGCATTCTCTACCAACTCTTTGACCACAGAGGCGGGGCGTTGTATCACCTCGCCGGCGGCTATCTGATTGGCGATAGAATCGGGTAAAACATTGATAACGTCCGACATAATAATGATGAAAAGCGATTTCGTTTCGGGTGCAAAGTTATAACTTTTTGCTCAATCGCTCTATGCCATTACCGCAACCGACAGAGTTATAAGCAGTGAGATACAAAAGGCTATCTGCCTTATCGAGTGTTTGCTCAAGAGAGATATGTGGGTTTTTATCGTAAAAAAATATGTCTTGTAAGTAGCTGGTAAATAGGCGTTAGTGAAGCCGTGAATTTTCTCCCTATCGCAGCAAAATTTCTTCCCTACTCCCCGTAAATTTCTTCACTGAAAGAAATTTCGGCGCTCCCTGAAAGAAATTTTCGTACTCACTGACGCAAATTTCGTTCTTTCAGTGTTGCGTCGAAACGACAGAAAAACTATCGCTGTCCGATAAAATATTAATTTTGCACTGCGAAAAAAATGTATTTTGTTGGTACGATGGATATAAGAAGAAAACCCGAGTGGTTGAAGATAGATTTTAGGAGCGACAATAGCTATTCGCTCGTTAGCCGGTCGCTGAAAAAGAACTGCCTGCATACGATTTGTATCAGCGGGCGATGTCCGAATCTGGCAGAATGTTGGAGTAGAGGCACTGCCACTTTTATGATTCTCGGCGATATATGTACTCGTAGTTGTGGCTTCTGCAATACCAAAACGGGCAGACCGCTGCCGACAAACCCCGAAGAGCCTAAGAGGCTTGCTGCTTCGGTCAGAGAGCTCGGTATCAAACACGTCGTACTTACCTCTGTCGATAGAGACGACTTGGCAGACGGCGGAGCCAACCATTGGGCAGAATGTATCGGAGCCGTCAGAAAAAACAATCCGCAATCGAGGATAGAGGTGCTTATACCCGACTTCAAAGGCGATACGTCGCTGGTAGACATTGTGCTTGAGGCTTGCCCCGATGTGGTGGCTCACAACATAGAGACGGTGCGTTCGTTAACGCCTAAGGTGCGTAGTGCTGCCAAATACGAGGTCAGCCTTGCCGTCTTGCGACACATTGCCGATAAGGGTTTTAGAGCCAAGAGCGGAATGATGCTTGGGTTGGGTGAGAGCGAAGACGAGATATTCGCTACTTTCGACGACCTTTTGGCTAACGGTTGCACGGTACTCACCATAGGGCAATATCTGCAGCCGACCAAGCGCCATCTACCTGTGATAGACTACATTACTCCGCAGAAATTCGACGAATACAAGGCAGAGGCTCTCCGACGCGGATTTGCCTTTGTCGAGAGCGGTCCTCTCGTACGTTCGTCGTATCATGCCGAACGCCACTTGGACGACCAACGCTTACCTCAATAGTCGTGCAAGTTCGGCTCGCTGCATAATGTCTGCAAGGCAATCGGCAGCAGTGCCGTTGTTGGCTACGATAAGGTCTGCCTTACAGTAATATCTGCTACGAAGTGCGAGTGTGGTGCGGATATATTCCGAGAGTTCATCGGTATTTTTATTACAGATAAGGAAACGGTGTTGTTTGTCGCCGAGCAGGCGGTCGAATAGTACCTCCTCCGACGATTGCAAGTATATTACTGTGCCGTGCGTGAGCATCTTAGCCATATTATCGCCGAAACAAGGCATACCGCCCCCACAGGCAACTACGATATTGACGCTGCTGTCGTAAGCGATTATTTCGTCGAGAAGAGCACTCTCCGAGCTACGAAAGAACTCTTCGCCCCGTGTGGCAACTACTTCTGCCAAAGGTTTGCACATACGCTCTTCTATTACGATGTCGGTATCGACCAAATCGAACCCCAACCTATCGGCTAAGGCTCTGCCTATGGTCGATTTGCCCGCAGCCATAAATCCTATCAGAAAAATCTTCACCGTTTTTGCAATCGCTATAAGTGTCGGCAAAATTAACAAAATAGCACGAAATGCTATTGCCATTCAAAAAAAAGTATTACCTTTGCACCGTCTTTTTCGGGAGATTATGCCCAGATGGCGGAATTGGTAGACGCGCTGGTCTCAAACACCAGTGGATTCACTTCCATGCCGGTTCGATCCCGGCTCTGGGTACTTATTGATTAAACTTACCTCTTGATTATCAGACTGATTGTCGGAGGTAAGTTTTTCTTTTGGAGTGACATAAATAATATCCCGAATGCGCGTAATGCCAACCTGGTGCCACCTCTCCCCAAAGATGCGTCTGTGTGGCCGACACCGTTACCCGAACACGTCAATAAACGCCTTTTCGCGTAAGTACTCCCGAAAAAAAGTGCTCCCTGTTGATGTACAAGGAGCAAAACAAAAGTTTTCACTACGGAATAATCCTTATTGTGAATTGCTCAAAAATTTGTAATGCAAAGGTACAATATTTTTCCCAATCAACCAAATTACAAATGTTTTATAGACTGATATACGATATAGACCACGACTTGCCATCTACAATAGTAGAAATTACAAATGTTTTATAGACAGGTGAGTACTCTGTAACAGCCAAAGGATCTACAATAGTAGAAATTACAAATGTTTTATAGACAACAAAATTATTTACGTCGCTCGAGAAAATCTACAATAGTAGAAATTACAAATGTTTTATAGACAGACAGACATCGTAGAGAGCGAACAACCATCTACAATAGTAGAAATTACAAATGTTTTATATACCAATTACTTTCGGGTCATCGGAGGTAACATCTACAATAGTAGAAATTACAAATGTTTTATAGACTTTCTATTATTATCATCGAGTAGTATAGATCTACAATAGTAGAAATTACAAATGTTTTATAGACACAGGTTAAAGAGGGTAAAGTTAAGTATATCTACAATAGTAGAAATTACAAATGTTTTATAGACTCCGAAGATGCTTATCACTTGTAACCCATCTACAATAGTAGAAATTACAAATGTTTTATAGACTCTATCTAAAAAACACTCTGCAAAGATACAATTTATTATTGGTTTATACAAAGTATTTTACACAAAATTTCAAAGAACAATCTCAAAGGAGTATTTTATCCCCCCTGCAAAAAACAAATTTTCATAGTTTACTTATTATCAAAACAATAATCAAACCTTGTATTCTCCATCGACACCCACATTTGCACAAAGAAATCAGAAATACAAAATATCCGTATCCCTATGGATTGCATTACCGTATTTGACAGCGGTTTTCATATCTGTTTCGAACATAAAAATACTATCTCCACCGTCGAACTCTTTGGCAAAAATGGTCTCGACTTTCACTTTCAGTATATCCAAAATACGTTTGGTATTATTGAACTCATAAACCGAAAATTGCAACCGTATACCTCCATTTTTCAAAAGCATCTTCGAAAAACGAGTTCTCAACTTTGTGTTAGATATGTCGTAGCTTACAATAATCATAATTGTGTCTCAAATTAAAAATTTCGGATAATCTGCAACCGTAGCTCCCCGCATAAAACAACGATAGTACGCCTGAATATATTTGAAAACATCACCCTTGTACCGTATGAGCACATCGAAAAACAAGCGGCAATAATCTTTATTCTTCTCTGTCCTCAAACGCCATTCACCCTTATTGACCACAAAGTCTTTCTCTGTACACTGTTTACGATTGAAAGCCGAACGCACGGCATTGTCTATAATACATCTGAAAGGTTCCATAAGATCACAGACAAGAGATTTGCGTTTGAACCATAAACGATGATAAACACCTGCATAAATATCGAATCCGAACATTCTCACAAAACTTTCTATATAATTAAACAAAATCGTATAGCCAATGTCGAGAGTAGCATTCAAAGCATCGGATTTTACACGTGGGCGGCGTACCGTCAGTTATTATTCTGGAAGTATGCGGCAAAAAAAGATTTGGAAACTATTCCTTCAAGTCCCATAAGTCGGTCATAATCCAAAATGGCATCAATCGCATATAACGCACGAGTACATCGGAAATTGGCAATCGTTGTAAGTTCGTCGCTCATACGGGTATTTTTCAACAGTGTCAATTGATTGGTTATCTTGTTGGCAACAAGTATTTTTGCAATAGATATATCATTCTTGCTCATTTCATACTGTTTACGACGTAGCAGATAATTGGCTTCCGCTGCGTCTGCCCAAAAGAAAACAGGACGAAGACTCGGTTTCATAACAACCAGTGCAATATTGAATTTCTTACATTTTTCTATCAACGGTGTAGTAACCGAGATATGTCCGATAACAAACAATGCCAATATCTTTTGAAACGGAAGTTTGGTCAGAGTTTTGCTACCAATATCATTTACTTCTTCGAGCAGCAACTCTCCGTTGCTTACCCGTAAATTACGTTTTTCCAAGCAATTTACGACAAAAATCGTTCTGTATTCTATATCTTTATGTGTAAACATTGTCGGATTGTGTTTTGTCGCACAGACTACAATAGATGCAGTGAGCACATTTATTAGGGGTTACAGTAATAGCTTCGTTCGGATTGAACTGCCTGAATTGCCGTATTAAATCACATAATTCACTTTTATTGTGATTATTAGGGATATCGACAGGTATCATTCTGTTTGAGGAAATCTCGTAGAAAGATATTCGCTCGACCTCGTACCCCATTTCGCATAAACAAAAGTATTGAGCCCACAGTTGATAAATCTGTCCGCGAAATATCTGTTTCAGTTGATATTTGCGTTCTATCAGCCATCGTTCCGTAAGGCGATATATATCTATTTTTCCCATAACACCCAATTCTTCGGACGAAACCGGCAAAGAGAGCAGGTCGCTCTTTTTGGTACTCGATGTTTTACCGTCGATACCCTTATGAGCCGCCTGTCCCTTTGTTTGAGGCACTGCGTGATATATATCTTCGTCCGTCTCAGCATATACATTGTGTAGATAGATGGAATACGGACAGAAAATAAAATCATTAAGTGTCGATATAAGAATGAGGTCTTCCAATTTAATCTTCCAAATAAGGTTTTGTTTGTGCAAATTTCAGCCACTCTTTGTTGCTTATGGCAAGACTGATCTTTGCCGAATCATTTTCTTCCTGTTTCATCTTTCTTATTGCCAACAATCCTTTTCGGGCAATATTATATGCTCCGTTGGCATCGGCATTCATAGGCAAAACGGCGTTTTCTTTCAACTCTGCCTGCTTCCGACTGTCGAAGAAGCATCCGGTGTCGTCGGCAACAGGCGATACAAGATAATCAATATCAGAAGAAGGCATACTGTTACGCATCTGCAAAGTCAACCTGAGTAGTCGCAACAATTCTTCAAAAAACTCTTTTTTGTTCTGAATATTTATTTGCTCCCTCAAATCTTTGCTTATGTCTATTCCATAAGCCTCGAAGTGTTCTTCGAATGCCTTTGTCAAATCGATTTCTCGTCCCTCCCATTCGTTGTTTCTTTGAGGATTACGGTAAATTTGTATTCTATTGCCCTGCGTGCATATTGTCCAGTCTCTGCGAGTCCCCTCTGCCTTAGGGCTGAAGCGGGTATAGTCGTCGACTACAAACTCAAACCAATCTTTGTCGCTATTGTAGCGTATGCTTTTGAACTGATCGAAAAACCCTTTTGCCTTCTCGATATTTTCGTAATGCGTATCAAACAGATTCACAAAACCTGTAACAGGGTCTATTTTGCTGGTATTCCACGCGGGAACATAAAACAAGATACCGCTTTGTTTGCCGAGTGTCTTAAAACTTTCGAATTCGCCTGTCAGTTGATATGCTTTCAGTAAACCACCCGTTTCGGCAATAGGCTTTTTCTTGTCTACCAGATAGTTTAGTTTGTATATCAACATCTTTTCGAATTTTTGATAAACCTGTTTTTCCACTTTCTGTCTGCTACGCATAAACCCGAAGTTCAAATCCTCGAGTACTATAACGGCATTGTACTTTATCGCCAATTCACTTATTTTATGTATTACTTGGCTTAGGTATCCTTCCTTTAATTCACGTATATTTTGTATTGTCTGCCAGTTTCGACGAGCCTCCGTCAGCTCACCTTCACGAGTATCGAGCAACTCGTGGTAGTCGGTACGGTAGGTATTACCATTGTATTCGTTCACAATCTCATTCAACGAAAACTGCTCTTTGATATTGCCTCTCGAGTCTATAACGGTAAGATACAGCAAATGCCGCTCTCCTCTATCGATACCTATTATATGTAGGTCGGTGGCAGAGCGAATGTGTCGTTTTACGAGTTGGTTAATATTACTGCCACCTACACTCTTGAAATTCATTGTAATCGGCACGTGAAACAGAAATTTATCTACCGTATAGCGACGATCTTTTATCAGATCATATTTAAACTCACTCTCTTTCTTTTTGTTATCTTTGTTTTTATTCTTAATCGGGCTATTGGCAGGGTGTGTCGGAGACTGTACGGTAATACTCGATTTGCGGAAAAAGACCTCCGCTTCACCATTTAGTTTATATACCACATCCTTCAGATTCTCTTCGTCGAAAAGCATTTTCCAATACAGAGTATGCATATTTGGTGTTCCTTTACTGTGATCAGAAAAATCTTTGTTATATATCTGAAAAAGACATAGTTTACCTTCGTCTACCAGCGATTTTATGTAGTCAACAGATACTTTGCGAAACGACATTTTATATCCCTGCTGCTCAACTTCACGATAAAATTCGCTTATATCTTGGTAAGTACTTGTGTCGGAAAACTTGAAGTCGAATTTTTTCCAGTCGTCGTGCCTCTCAATGGATTTTTTGAAAAAGTCTATCAAAGCCCTACAGTCGCCCAAATCGAAATCTGCACCTTTTGTATGAGTGCCTCTTTCATATTTACCAAGTAATTCTCCGCTTGGGCGAAATCTTTGTATCCCTTTTTTAGAAAGGAAAACGTGCGGTAGCATTTTGTTGGCATCCGGTAGCAATTTGTACTCCATTTTATCATAGCATTCACCTTCGTGAGGCAAACCCTCTCTATCGACAAAAATTCTATTGTACCTCTTGCTCATAATACCTAAATAGTAAAGACCGTCTTTACGAAAAATTACCGTTGTATTATCAGGTTCTTTATTCAAATCCCAACCTTTCATCAATGAGGAGTTTTCGAAATTAAGTTTTATCTTCTTTGTCGAATACGGTTTACTTGTAAGGTAATTGCGAACCATATTGTAAAGAGGCGTTACTGTGTCGAGTTTTGTCCAAAGAGACGTAAATTCACCGTAGAAAACTCCATCTTTATCGGCTTCGTCTCCTTTACCGAGTAGCGGCTTTATAAATCGCTGTAAGTCTTTTATGGCATCTAATAGATTTTTGATTTTCTCTACATTGCCTTTGTCTTGCATCAGATTATTGTCTGTAATATTATCTGCATTATTCAATAATTCTTTAACTGACTCATAAGCTCCCTCTATATTCTTTTTGAAAGACGTTGTATCTGTTTGTTCATCATCTATTTCCGACGCTCCCATCGCAGCGAAATAATCTTCTACACGTTTTACATACGTTTCTCCGAGTTGAGCAAGACATTCATCGACATCTCCGATAGAAATACTGTCAATGGCTTTTAATTTTTTATCGATACGTTCCGCAAATTTCTCCAAAGACTCTCTATTCTTTTGAGGATTCCTTTTAGCGCAATCCTCTCTAATAGCCTTACCTATAATATCCCATCTGCCAAACATTTTCTGAGAAATATATGACAGTTGCGAGTCGTTACTGATATAAATCTTACTCAGATCATACGTAGACAGCGACTTCAATATCGATTCCAATTTATCGAATACTTTTTCTTTTTCAGACAACGCATCATAGCACTCTTTGATTTTTATCAGCAAATCTTTGTCGGAATCAAATTTCGGCGGCAACCACGAAACGGACTCGCGATCACTCAGAATCTGCTTATAGAGTGGCTTGAGCTTGGGTAAACGGTTCGACCTATCAGTTTGTTGCTGATTGTACTCATTGATGTATTGATTCAATCCTTTTATTTGTATTCTGTTGTCTTCTTCTGTTCGCCCTCCGACGATGGCATTATATAGGTCTATCTGTTTTTGTGTGAGCAGTTCATTATAATATTCCAATCTAAAAACACTTGATATTTTCTCTACATTTAAATACTCTTTAAAGTCCTCGTAAAGAGCGTTTATCTTTTCCGCAAGGGGCGACGAAGCAACTTTTTCGAATGCGGCGATGTTATCGACGAATTTCGGCAGATTTTCATTTATCAGACGAAACGCTATGGCTGTCGACTTCTCTTCTTTGGAGTACATATTCTTTCGGTTCTTATGAAACTCCGTAAAATATGTGGTAAAATTCTTGAACTTTTCTACGAGTTCCTTTTCGCTTTCATTCGTTAAAAAATCAGGCAAATCCGTTGTTATAAGCTCTTTTTTATCTATTCGTTTGTACTTTTCGGATTGCGTCAGCTTATCTACAATTTGCTTACGGAGATTGTTTTGTATCGTCTTGAATGTCTTCTGCTCCTGCTCGTTTCTTTTCCTTAAGTTGTAATACAGATAATATTCCGACAGAGAATTATTCCTTCTACCATCTGCCTCCGTCTCAAAAGTAAAGCCCGATAATGCCTCATCGATAAGGTATTTATGATACGCGTCAATAATTTTTTTAACCTTGACGTAATCATCGGCTCTGACCGCATCATACTCAAGTAATTTGTTTCTTTGTATGTGTTCGAGTGTTTTGCCTATCGGCTTCAACTCGAATCGCAATGTTTTGGATATAGGATAAAGTCCCACAAACTCATTAAACTTCCTCATATTATATATTTTTTTAATTAATAAATCTATATTTAGACACTATACACTCTCTTCATTTGCTTTTATTATTTTCACATATTCAAACAGATATTTTATTACCAAGCCCACAAATCAACAAAAACAGTCTCACTATACTTAGTTATAACAAATTTAAGCAATTCACAACATATTGATAATGTTTATTTTACCACCCATTATTATTTCAGACTACAAAAACACAAACTTTTAAAAGCAATTCACAACACAAACGCCACGCCACCCAAGCCATACCGGAGGTTGTAGCCGGTGATGGCGGTTTTAAGAAAGAATTTCCAAGATAGCCAACCAAAAAGGGCGGTAGTAATAAGGCGTTTGTTCACTGTTTTCGTAGTCTTTGTTTACTACAAATATACGAAAAAAAAACGAGATACGCAAATCTATTTTCGTTTGCGTATCTCAATAATGAATTTATAAGCCTGTTTTTAATCCATATATATGTGTTTTTCGGCAGTTTCTCGGTCTTTAAATATATGTACGACAATACTGTAATATGCTAATGAAGGCGTTGGAATACCTCTGGCAGATACAAACATATATTTATATCCGTCTCTATACAAGGCTCTTGTAGCACTTTCAAAACATTCTCGGTACTGCTCCGCTTCCGATAAATCGGAATTTTGTGAGTAAAAAACGTATCCAAAACAAAACTCTTTCATTTTGCCGTCTTCGTTTTCGTAAACCATCACGCCGTTAATTTCTCGGTTGTTTACCGGCTTGGAGTAGTCTATTGTTTTATTCATCATCGCTTCGGATATGGCATTTTTGTCTTGTTTATGGCATATCAATCCTAAAGAATCGAGATAGTTGAGCAGACTTTTTCCCTCTTTTGTACGTTCGTTGATTGTGATTGTGTATGTTGCCATAATATCAATGATTAAAAAGTATAACGGTTTCAGACTGCAAATATACAAACTTTTGAAAGCAATTCACAACAATTTATCAAAAGAGGTTACGCCTGGTTAGTTGTTTCAGACTCCTGCCAATACAGATAAAAAGATAAATAAACATCTAAACAATAACGCCAAGCAAAGAGAGCGAGTTCTCAAATTTCTATTTGTTTTCTCAGATAATAATTCTTATCTTTGTGTTTCAATTTAATTTTTGAATTTATGGGTATTATTGCAACACTTATTATTGGAGCCATCGCTGGATGGTTAGGAGGAACTATCTACAAAGGTAGTGGATTAGGACTTATCGGGAATATCATTGTTGGTATTCTTGGAGGTATCGTAGGGTATTGGCTTTTAGGAAGTGTGTTTCATATCTCACTTGGAGAAGGATGGATCGGTTCTATCTTGACTGGAGCTATTGGAGCTATCGTTATTTTGTTCTTGATAAATTTGATATTTAAAAAGAAGAAATAAGGAAGTAAGAGTAGACATTTTTATGTCTGGTAGTTTTTTAAATTTCCGACTAATACAAAAAAGCCCCGAAATATTAGATATTCGGGGCTTTTTTCTTACATTATTTAGAACTATCTTTTTGCGTTAGCAGTCCAGATCTTTCCATCTGTAGTATACAGAATGTTCAACGAAGAGGCATTGATTCTAATTAGTTTCACACCATCTTCCAAATCGATGTTTACTAATGTGTGCTCTCCTTCTTTTTTGAATTTTACACCCTTAAGATCGGGAATACCGTCTGAAAAGCTGAAATAATAGTCATTTCCTCCTTTAAGAACAGTTACTGAACCATTGTCGGCAGATTTTTTTATTTCACCATCTGAGTAAGAGATTTTACCCTTGTAGGTTCCTACAAAAATGTCATTGTCTGCCGGGTCGTCATGCTTGCTGCAAGAAGCGCAAGAAAAAGCTACTAGTGATAAACAAATCACTGAAAATAAAACAAATTTTTTTTCATGTTTGATTGAGTTTAAAAAATTAATATAAAATTTTGCGGCAATAATGCCATG
>ERZ773070.819-NODE-819-length-20832-cov-7.929874_pt1 | contig 20832 bp, 23 predicted proteins | sample MGYA00580618_ERZ773070 | MGnify/ENA primary metagenome ERZ773070 (study PRJEB29015, sample SAMEA2738023) | human oral metagenome | biome: human oral; feature: human-associated habitat; material: dental | place: China | collected 2019 ... | reverse complement strand
GCGCTCTTTCCACTCTCCCATAATCTCTTTCCCTTCAAGTCATCACGGTTATGCAACGCCGCCCAAGGGGCGTACAAAAACGGCAGGCAGTCCTTATACCTGCATCCGCATGATTTCCTGATAGGCAGACATGGCGCGATTGCGCATCTGCAGCGTGAGCTGGAGTGCGATCTCAGCCTTCTGCCCTGCCACGACAACTTGAGAGACATCCGAAATCTCTCCGGCAGCGAGCAGCTTGTTCTGCTCGTCTGAGGCCAGTTGGAGCTTATTCACCTCGGAGAGGGCATCCTTCAGATAGGTGCCAAAGCTCTTCGGCGGCTCTTTTTTAAGAGTTTCCCCCAGATGGCTGGTGGCGCGCATCGTGACGGGGGTCATTTGCAGTGCTTGTATCTCCATATACATTGATCTCCCTTAAAACGTGCACAAAAATCAGTTGCCGCCGCCGATGCGGAGAGCAGCCGATACCATGGACTTCGCTGCATTGATGGTCGTGGTATTTGCTTCGTAGGCGCGGGATGCCGAGATCATGTCCACCATCTCCGCGACAATGTTGACATTCGGACGCTCCACATAGCCGTCTGCATTCGCATCCGGATGCCCGGGCTCGTAGACAAGAGGTCCCTGCGTACGGTCTGTCTGAATGGAGACCGCGCGCACACCATCGCCGGGACGCATGCGATTCGAGGCACGTGCAAGGAACGACTCAAAGCCGATCCCTGCCCCCTTTTCACGCGGCTGAAACACCACATAGCGTCGGTGATAGGCCCCGCCGCCCTGTGCACGCGTTGTATTGGCATTTGCAATATTGTTGGAGATCACGTCCATGCGCAGGCGCTCTGCCGTAAGCCCCGAAGCTGCTGCATCAATTCCCAGAAACATTCCCATATCGTGCCCTCCCGTCTATCAGCCGCCCTGACCGCTTGTGATGACACTCTTCAGTCTGCTGATGTGTCCACCCACGGCGTTGGCCAATGCATTGTAGTAGAGTTGGTTCTTTGCGACTTCGGCCATCTCTATGTCGATGTCGACGTTGTTCCCGTCCAGACGCATATTCGTCGTCGCATCCTGTTCAATCACAGCACGCGCCTTTCCATGAAAGGCAATGGGAAGATGTCGGTCATGTGTACGTACAACCTTCATCAGCAGATCGTCGTCAAGCCCCAATTCCTGTTTTAACAAATCTTCAAAGCGGACATGACTCCGCTTGAAATTCGGTGTGTTCACGTTGGCAATGTTATTGCTGAGCACCTCATGCCGAAGGGATGCCGCAGCCATCGCACGGCCACCGATGTCAATCGTCGAAGTGTTTACCACCTGCTCAAGCATGAAACGTCACATTCCTTTCCCCATTTTTTGCACACAGAAAAACTGCATGCGAAACAGATATATATTTAGTTCTACATTCCTAAAAAAAATCCTTTTCATTCTAACATTTTTCTCAAAAAAAATGAAGCACAGATTTTAGGAAATATATCTGTGTGCTGAAATTATGCAAATCAGGCGTGTGCAGCACGACTTGTCTCGACGTGGAGGCTCTTCACGAGAATATCAATCTCATGCACCACCATGCCCGTCATGTGCTCAATCTCCTTCTGCAGTTCCTTCCGCAGTGCCACCATCGTCTCTGCGATCGTATGCCCATAGGCAAAGACCACCTCAAGCGAAACCATAATTCCCAGATCATCATCCCCGTTGACGATATGCTTTACACGGGTCGTGCCGACGCGATAGACCTCTTCCAGTTTCTCTGCAACAATGTGTACGATACTCTTAATCACCGAGTCGTCGATAACCAGTTTGCCGTAGTAGCTGAATACGGGATGCACAATCGAGCGTTCCCCCAGGCGACGGCGCTTTGACGAGGATGTCTTGAAGAAGCTCTTGATGGGATCAATGAGATAGCCCGAAAAATGCGGCTTGAGCTCGATGCTTGGCACAGGGATGATATGTTCTCCTTTTTTGAGCCGATGGTATTGTGCAAGCTCCATATCCCTCTTTGAGGCAATGTCCTCGATGCGGATGATCTTGCTCACAGGACCGATCTTCAGCGCCTTGGCAATCTTCTGCACCATATTTTCCGATGTGCCGAGGATGAGGATGCGGCGCGGGAGAGATTCGGCAATCGCACGCCGCACATCGGAGGCATGCCCCGGCAGCACAAAGATCGCACGGCGCACCGCCATGATGCGGTTCTTTTCCTTTTTTGCCGAATATCCGCCGATCACCTTTCCATCCTTAATCAGAATGCCGTCGTCAATGATGGCATCCGCCCCATTTTTCTGAGCAACCCATAGGGCGCGGTGGCTTTTGCCGGTGCCGCTCGGACCGACAAGTGCGATAACGTCCATTGTGTCTCTCCTCTTTTCATCTTACATATGGCGCGGCGGACGATAAAAATTCTCCGCATAGATGTCCTCAATGGTAAACTGCCCGATTGCATCCGGTTCTCGCCCCACATAGCCACGATAGTCCGAACCGCCGGATACCAAGAGCCCGTGCTTCTGTGCAATGTCCAGATAGTGCTGCGTATCTGCACGATCATAGGTCGGATAGAACGCCTCAATGCCCTCAATTCCCTGCTCTATGAGGCGATCAATCACCGCTTCATCGCCGATTGCCTTGGGGTTCGCCAGAACAGGAACACCGCCTGCCTGCTTGATGAGCCCGGTGATCTCCTCAGGTGGAAGGTAAAAGTGCGGCACATAGGCGGGCTGACCACGCTTCAGGAGTCGGTCAAAGCAGGCGCGTATGGAGTCAAAATAGCCTTTTTTGACAAGCACACGCGCCACATGGGAGCGCCCGACCGCCTTGCAGAGCCCCTCGTCCGTCAGCACTTCGGTTTCACCAATCTCGTAGCCGAGACCTCGGAGGAGTTCCACAATCTCCGTAAAACGCGTCCACCGTGCCTCACTGATCTCCTCAAGCTTTTCTTGGAGCCCCGCGTCATAGATATCGATATTATACCCCAGAATATGCACTTCGTGCTGCGCATCCCCCGTGCTGAACCCGACACCGGGGATGATGCGGAGGCTGCCGGAGCTGTAATGCCCACTCTCATAGAGTTCCGTGACACCCTCGACTGTGTCGTGATCCGTGATGGCAATGTAGTGCAGCCCCGCAGCCTTTGCCGCCTCAACAATCTCCTCCGGCGTATCCTTGCCGTCGGAAAAGGTCGAATGAATATGCAAATCACTTGGCATAGATTTCTCCTCGATCAATCCTGTTCGCGGATCAGTATGCGCTCAATCTTTTCCGCACGCCCCAGAGAGGGATCGATGTCCACGATCACGGCGGCGTATTCCGCTGCCCCCTCAGCCATTTCAAAACGCACGGGCATGCCTGTCCGGAATTTTTGGATGACAATATCCGTACGCACGCCGAGAATTGAATCATGGGGTCCCACCATACCGAGATCCGTGATATACGCCGTACCTTCGGGCAGGATCTGCGCATCTGCCGTCTGCACATGCGTGTGTGTGCCGACCACGATGCCCACGCGCCCATCCAGATAGTGCCCCATCGCGAGCTTCTCCGAGGTTGTCTCCGCGTGAAAGTCCAGCACAATGATATCCGCCCGTCCCTCGATCTCTGCAAGCACTTCATCCGCCTTTTGAAAAGGACAGTCAAGCGTCGGCATAAACGAGCGCCCCGAGAGATTCAGGACGGCGATGTTCGCCGTCTTAAACGGGAAGATGCAGTACCCCTTTCCCGGCGTCCCCTCCGGATAATTCGCCGGGCGCACAAGGAAGGGCTCCTCGTCCACAAAGGCAAAGACATCCTTCTTATCCCAGACGTGATTGCCCGAGGTCACGACATCCGCGCCGCCCGCATAGAGCTCATCGAGCGCCTTGCGTGTGAACCCCTTGCCACCGGCAACATTCTCTCCGTTGACGATGACGACATCAATCTTTCGCTCCAAACGAAGCTGCGGGGTAATCTTGCGAAAGGCACGCCGTCCCGCGCGCCCGACCACGTCACCGACCAGCATGATGCGCACGGCACGTCCTCCTATCTTCCTCACCGATTGTAGACGACGACCTGATCGCATTCACGGATGCCGACCAAGCGCTCGCGCAGCGGAAGCTCCCGCACCGCCATCAGCATCCGTTCCAAGGTCTCATGTTGGACCATGCGGAACTCCGCATCGAGCGCCTCCGCACCGTGCGGATCAATGATCAGCGCCTCACCGAAACGATCCGTCAGGAGCTGCACGATCAGACTCAGTTCCTGCTCGGACAGTTCATCCATCCGACGCGCAAGATGAATCATCATAAGCGCGTCGTGTTGTTCAAAGGAGAAATTCAGTTCACTTGCCACACTGTCCTCAAGCACATGATAGGTCTCTATGCTCTCCGCCAGAAACGCCGCAAACTCCTCGAGCTCCGCCGAGGAAAGCTGTGCGCGGACAACAAAATCCATCGTCAGCAGTCCTTGGGACGGCTCATAGGAGACCGCCTCGATCTCAGGGAAACAGACGAGGACGGAGGCGAGCAGCTGCACGCCGGGACGTGCCTGTTCACTTTTGCTGCGGGTAATCCGCTGTCCCAAAATCTGCCTGCGCAGAAAGTCAAACATAACGTCCCTCCCAAAGAGTCTAGTCAATATTGCTCACGCGGCCAAGCCCGAGTGCATAGGCAGCATTGCGCCCCGCCTTCTTTGCCCGATAGAGCGCCTCATCGGCGTTCTTAAAGAGCTGGAGCTCATTGTCCCGCTCCGGATCAAAGGCAGCTGCCCCGACACTGACCGTAACATGCTGACCGAACGGCATCTCAGCCGCCTCCACCGTACGGCGGATACGTTCTCCAACCCTGCCCGCGACGTTCAGCGGTGCACCTCGAAGGATGATAAAGAACTCATCCCCGCCCCATCGACACCCCGCATCCGAGCCGCGAATCGTGTGGGAAATAGCCTCCGCGACCGTCAGGAGAACCTTGTCGCCCATATCATGTCCATAGGTGTCATTGACTCCCTTAAAGTGGTCAATATCCATCAGAATGACCGAGAGTGGTGTCTTATGCTCCTGCGCCTCAACAACAGCCTCCTTCAGAAGGCGCTCCATCTCGCGGCGATTCAGGAGGTTGGTCAGCGCATCGCGGCTCGCGAGCTGTGTCAGACGCTGGTTCGCCGTATGAAGTTCCTCCTCCGAAACGCGAATGAAGTGCGACATGAACGCCAGCATCTTTCGATTGTAGGAGAGATGTGCCACACGCTTCGGCTGCAAATGAATGTTTTTGACGTAGCCGGGATCCTCTTTCAACCCAACGAGCAGAACATTCAGATTTGCCGGAGAGATGCGCCGCCCCACACGCCGCGCCTCACCGAACACAAACACCACCGAGGAGGGAAAGCCCGCGCAGGGCGTCATCTCTGTCACCACGTCTTCACCGAGCAGGAGATAATGCCCGACACAGGAGGCTCCAAGGATTGCCTGCGGCGAGAACGCCGACATATCACGTGCATTCTCTGCTGCTTTGGAGAGAATCCCGTAAGGGTCGCCGTATGCAAGGCGGAACTTTGTGCCCTGCTGCATCGGAATGTCGAATGTGAGCTCCCCGCTCTCCTCCTCGATCTTGAGGGGAACGCGCGCCGAAATGGAGCCGTCCTCCTCCTCAAAGCAGAGCGGAAAGAGCGCCGCATCCGTACTGAAGTCGCCATCCCCCTTGATGCCAAAATAGCGCTCATAGACCTTCAGCGGCACATCTCCATCGAGTTCCTTGATCGTACAGCCGTCCACGCGCGTCGCAACAATCTCGCGGCCGAGCGCGTTCCAACCGAAATTGCGGGCGACATGAACCTCCAGTGTCTCGCCATGGAACACCAGCGCGAGCACCCCGACCCGCATCTCAGCATCGTCCGCAATGATGTAGCCATGCGTGTTCATAGGCGCCGCGTCAACGAAGGCACCGAACACCTCGATGTGCTCATCAATCGCTGAAAATCCTTCAAAGAGATCGTCAATCTGATCCATCAGACCGACCACAAAGAACTCGACGAGCTTTGTATGGGGACGTGATTCGACAAAGTGAACAAAATGCTCCTGCGTCTTTGCATTCGATGTATTTCCATCCACAGCGATGAATTCTGCCTGCGATGCCTCGAGCGCCGTAAAGGTCAGCATGATCCCCTCGGTATCAAGGCGCAGATCCGCCATCTTGAGCGCACAGGTGTGCGCGAGAATCCGCGCATCCGGAAACAGCTCCCGTATGGCGTTGCACATGCAAATCGCCTTTTCCATCGGCATTTCACAGGGCGCTGCCATCGTGATGAGCAAAGACTCGATATGCGGAATGCGGTCCAATTTTTCCTTCGCCTGTTCCGCTTTGCGCTGGGCATCCGCGGTGCCAGAAACGATATACGTCAACTGCTGCATATGCCCTCCTTGCAGAGTCGCCGCCCTATTTCGCGGCTCCTAGAAATGAGGGGACCTCAGCCCCCTCTGCTCGCTCCTTCATTACTTCGCATAGTCAACAACGCGCGTTTCCCGAATCACCGTCGCCTTGATCTGCCCCGGATACTCAAGATCCCCCTCGATCTTCTTCACAATATCGTGAACGAGCACGGCAGCGCCTGCATCGTCCACCTTGTCCGGCTTGACCATCACACGGATCTCGCGCCCCGCCTGGATTGCAAAGCAGCGCTCCACACCGTCGAACGACTCGGCAATCTCCTCAAGCGCCTTGAGGCGCTTGATGTACGACTCAAGACTCTCACGCCGTGCGCCCGGACGCGCCGCCGAGACGGCATCCGCAGCCGCAACAAGCACCGCCTCAATCGTTGTCGCCTCCACATCGCCGTGATGAGATTCGATAATATTGATGACTTCCTTGGACTCGCGGTACTTGCGCGCAAGGTCGGCGCCGACCGTCACATGGGGTCCCTCAACCTCATGGCTGACCGCCTTGCCGATATCGTGGAGGAGTCCGCCGCGCTTTGCAAGCATGACATCGCATTCGAGCTCTGCCGCCATAAGCCCGGCGAGATGCGCCACCTCGATGGAGTGCGCAAGCACGTTCTGCCCGTAGCTCGTGCGGTAGCGCATACGCCCGAGGAGTCGCACGAGCTCGGGATGGATGCCGTGCACCCCCGTCTCGAACGTCGCCTGCTCCCCCGCCTCCTTGATACGCTGATCGACTTCGCGACGCGCTTTCTCGATCATCTCCTCGATGCGTGCTGGATGAATGCGCCCGTCCTGGATCAACTTTTCGAGCGCAATGCGTGCAATCTCGCGGCGCACAGGGTCGAAGCCCGAGAGAATAACCGCCTCCGGCGTATCGTCGATAATGAGGTCGATGCCGGTCAGCGTCTCAAGTGTACGGATGTTGCGCCCCTCACGCCCGATGATGCGCCCTTTCATCTCATCGTTTGGCAGAGCCACAACGGACACCGTCGTCTCTGCCACATGATCAGCGGCACAACGCTGGATTGCAACGCTCAGGATCTCACGTGCCGCCTTATCTGCCTCATCCTTTGTCTGCTGGATGTACTCCTTAATCTTGCGTGCCTTCTCGTGCTTCAGCTCCTCTTCGGCCTCCGCCATGAGAATCGTACGTGCCTCCTCCGACGAAAGCCGCGACACGCGTTCGAGCTCCTGCTTCTGCGCCTCATAGAGTTCCGTGATCTCTGCCTGCGTCTTGTCGATGCGCGCCTCCTTGCGCGCGAGCCCCTCTTCCTTCTTCTCGATGGACTCCAGCTTGCGGTCGAGGTTTTCCTCCTTCTGAATTGTACGCCGCTCAAGACGCTGAATCTCACTGCGGCGTTCCTTCGTGTCGCGTTCAAACTCCTGTCGCTGGCGCTGAATCTCCTCCTTCGCCTCGAGCAGGGCTTCCTTCTGCTTTGTCTCTGCCTTCTTGCCGGCCGCTTCGACGATGCGCTTCGCTTCGTCCTCAGCGGATCCTATCTGAGCCTCCGCCGTACGCCTCCTTGCGACATAACCCGCAAGAGCACCGACGGCAACAGCAATAATTACCGTTAGTAATTCAGTAATAATAACGGCCACCTCCTTTTTCACAGTTCAAAATCAGTAATAAAATACTTCTATTCATTTTAATGTTTTTTCCCTATAGTGTCAAGAATTCTATGTTCCCTGACGAGGGTGAGGGTTGACGAATTCGTCTTATTTTTGCGGACATTTTATAACCTCAACCCCATAGACGAAAATGATTTTGCTTTATATAATGTATTCATAACTTCACAAAATGAGGAGGATTTATGAAGAAGAAAAAATGGATGCGCAGATGCATTGCCCTCGTACTCTCCGCGACAATCACATCCGGCATTGCTCTGCCGCCCTCCGCTGATGCAGCAAGCAGTACGGAGCGCATCATCGGTGCAGTCATCGGCGGCGCAGTCGCGGCAAACGAGATGAACGCGCAGATCAAGTATTACAATACGACCGAGGAAGGGCGTCAGCAGCTCTTTGCGGAACTTCAGGAAAAATACGGCGTCTACTATCGCTGGGATCTGAACAGCCAGCTGGACCGCATCTTTACAAATCTCACGGCGGCGATCGGCTCCATGGATGCCTCCATCTATGACCGTCCCTACAATTATTTTATCAATCAGCAGGACAGCTTCAATGCGTTCTGTACCCTCGGCCACAACATGAGCGTCAACGTCGGACTCTACAGCTACCTCACGAACGAGGACGAGATCGCCGTCGTGCTCGCGCATGAGATGGGGCACGGTCAGAAGGATCACCCTGCCAAGGGTATGAAGAGCTCCCTCGGCCCTGCCATTCTTGCAAATGCCACGGGCACAGTACTCGGCGCAATCGCAGCAAACGTCTGGAGCGGACAGGGGCTCACGAAACCGATGGAATGGGAGGCGGACAACCTCGCGTTCGAGTACATCTCCCGCTCTCCCTACAACCCCGGCGCAACCGCCGCTGTTTGGCAGCGCGTCATCGATCTCTCCGGCAACAACCCCGCGAGTGCACTCGACATCATGTCCGGCGCTGCCGACCATCCGTCCAACGCCGCCCGCCGCGACAACTATGCAAAGAAACTCACAGAGATGAGCGGCGGCAAGGTCACGGTAAAGGACGGCACGGTCTATGTAAACAAGAAGAAACTTGTGACGCCTGTCGCAGCAAACGGCATGAGCTCTGCCGAGCGCGCCTACTTCGTCATGGGCAACCTCGCGGCGGCGTACAAGAACGGGCATGCCGCCTCGGATGCGTATGTAAGTGGGAACACCGTTATGCTCGGCGCACAGCCCATTGTGAGCTGTACGGGCAATGATGCGCGTCCGTCCGAGATCGCTGATCTGCTGAACAGCATAAAATAGACAAGAAAATCAGGGTCTACATCAAATGTTACATGCGTGCTCCACGCAAACGCCTCGTTGCGCAAGCGTTCGTGCGCTTGCTCCACTGGGGTTTGCTTTGGAGCATCGCAGTCCGCATTCTTCCGTAACATTTATCATAGGACCAAAAATCGGGACACACCACATTTCGTGGTGTGTCCCGATTTTTTATCTCTGTGGAAATCTGCGCAGTGCGCGCGGTTTGCCGAGCACCTCGGCAAGCACAACCGCCTGCTTCATCGTGTCCGGCGTCAGCTGCGGAAATATCATTGCAGTCCCCCGAACGGCAGCGCGCGGAAGGGCGGCAGCCACCTGTGCCTCCTCCGCCGCAAGGCGCGCTGCACGCTCCTCACGCTCACGCGCACGCTTTGCGCGCTGCGCCTCCTTGCGCGCCTCTTCCCACTTCGTGCGCAGCTCCTGTTCACGCAGCACCTCTGCGTCGACCGTGACCTGCATATCCCTAGGAATCCCGCGCATCGGCGGGATATCGAACGTCGCATTCTGCTCCGCACGCTTTTTCGGGCGCGGAATATCCTGCGGCACGGTCGGCGGCGGTACCTTCTTCCTGCCGCGCACGCGGTCATCGAAGACGGCAATCGCTACTGCGACGGCAATGACAATGAGATATTCCATACCGCATTCCTCACTTTACGGGCGGTGCCGGATGCTTCTCGTCCACCTTTCCCGACGCGCTGATTGCATGACGCATATCGGTGTCGGACTGGATGTTGTTGAGCTGATAGTAGTCCATGACACCGAGCTTGCCCTCGCGCAGCGCCTGCGCCATCGCGTGCGGCACCTCGGACTGCGCCTCGACAACCTTCGCCTCCATCTCCTGCGTGTACGCCTTCATCTCCTGCTCACGTGCCACCGCCATGGCGCGGCGCTCCTCCGCCTTTGCCTGCGCGATGCGCTTGTCTGCCTCCGCCTGATCGGTCTGCAGCTCCGCACCGATGTTGCGCCCGACATCGACATCTGCGATATCAATGGAGAGGATCTCAAACGCCGTACCCGCATCGAGCCCCTTGCCGAGAACGGTCTTGGAGATGTCGTCCGGGTTTGCGAGCACGTCCTTGTGGTTCTCCGAGGAGCCGACGGTCGTGACGATGCCCTCTCCAACACGCGCAATGATGGTCGGTTCACCTGCACCGCCCACGAGGCGGTCGATATTCGCACGTACGGTGACACGCGCCTTGATCTTGAGCTCAATGCCGTTTGCCGCAACGGCGGAGACGATCGGTGTCTCGATGACCTTCGGGTTGACGCTCATCTGCACGGCGTCAAGCACGTCGCGTCCCGCAAGGTCGATGGCCGCCGCACGCTCAAAGGGCAGATTGATCTGCGCGCGGTGTGAGGCGATGAGTGCGTCGACCACCTTGTCCACGTTGCCGCCTGCAAGGTAGTGCGCCTCGAGCTGGTTGACGCTCACGTCGAGCCCCGCCTTGTTCGCCTTGATGAGCGGCAGCACAATGCGGCTGGGCGGCACACGGCGCAGACGCATACCGATCAGTGAGACGATGCTGACCGACACGTTCGCCGAGATCGCGGACACCCAGAGCCCGAGCGGTACAAAATGCAAAAAGATGGATATTGCAAGAATGACGATGATAATGAGGAATGCTCCTCCGAACAGTGTTCCCATACGAACCTCCTTACACTTTCCGCAACTCTCCGGCTATACCTCGCGTACAACGACGCGGCTGCCGTTCACGGACAGAACAACAATATGTTTTCCCTTTTGAATATATGCGCCCTCGGAGATCACATCCACAGGACGGCCGTCGATGCGTGCCGTCCCCGAGGGACGCAGTTCCGTGAGCACCTCGCCCGATTTCCCTACAAGTTCCGGCTTCCCGACGGCGCTGACAAAGCCCTCCTCCGTACGCGAACGATTTTGAAGGACGACCTTATTCCACAGTTTGTTCGACGGCAGACGCGAGACGATCAGCAGGAACAGGACAACCGAGATGATGAGGGCGATGCCAAGCGCAGTAAGCGCTCCGATGTCGCCGCCAAGTGCGAGTACGATGCTGTAGAGCATCGCCGCGACGCCGAGTCCCGCGAGGAGTCCCACCGTCGGCAGCAGGATCTCCACAATAATCATCAGGACGCCCGCAAGAAAGACAGCAATGTGATAGAGCTCCACGAGCCCGCGCGTGTACTGCCCCCCCCAGAATACTGCCGCCGCGACAATGCCGAGCAGGACGCCCACACCGAGACCGCCCGTCTTGACCTCCACCATGATGGAGAGAAACATGACGGCAAGCAGCAGGACTTGCAAAACACCGTTATCTACGATAAAGTTCACAGACACCCTCCTCCTTACGCGAAAAAACCTCCACGCTCTCGCGCGGAGGTTCCTATGCTGAAAAATGGTCGGAACGACGAGATTTGAACTCACGACCTCTTCCACCCCAAGGAAGCGCTCTACCAAGCTGAGCTACGTCCCGAACAAATGGTATTATACCGAGCTTTTCTTCGTTTGTCAATCCCTCTGCGTCATCTGCTTCATGAGTCGGAGCGCGCCGATCTCGACGCCGGTCTCACGTGCAACCTGTTCGATGCTGCGTCCTGCGCGCAGAAGTGCGCGTGCCTTGACCATCGCCTCATCCTCGTGCACAGGCTCTTCTACCGTCGGTTCGACCTGCACGGGAGGCGCCACAGGCGAGGCGGGCGGCGGCGACATCGGTGCCGATGTACGCATCGGCTGCTGCATCGGAATCCCCTGCGCGGAGAGCGGAACCTGCGGAACCGCAACACGCGGCGCAGGCGGCGGTGGTGCATAGATCTGTGCCGAAGGCTCTGCCGCAGCGCGTGCCTGCTCGCGCAGAATGGACTGGTGCAGGACGGTAGCAAACTCATCGCCGTCCGTACGCCTCGCCTCCGGCGCCGAAGTGTGGACAGGGCTCTCTGCCTGTACAGCAGGCGGAGAACCGGAAGGCAACTGCCCGAGGTCGCGGAGACGCCGCTCAAGCTCCTCAATGCGCTGACGCAGTGCCCACTCAAGGCGCTGTGCATCCGCTACGCGCGTCTCAAGGCGCATACGCCGATCGTCCGCCTCGCGCAGGAGCCCCTCGAGTTTCGTAACATGGCTGCCGAGGCGCTTGATGATGGTATCGGCAGACTGCTGAAGCTCCTTTTTCAGCTTTTCAATGGATTCTGCGAGATCCTCATCTTCCTCCTCGCTGTGCTGACGCCGATGAAGGATATAGCGAACAATGAGCAACAAAACGGCGCCGAGAATGATGAGTGCACCCAAAATTTCGGTGATGGAAATAATGGCAGGATGCCTCCCTTACTGTTATAAGCTGATGTCGAGATGGACGCCTCGATTGGGGTCGGCTGCCAGCCGCTGCAGAAGCTCCGCGCCCTGATCCTCTGAGCGTTCGCGTCTGCCCTGACCTCCTTGCCCTCTGCCCTGACGACGCTCACGCTCCGGATCGTCCTTTACGCGCGCGTCCTCACTGGCCTCTTCCTTTGCACGAACCTGCTGACGTGCGAGTTCCGCATCCTGTTTCTGACGAATGGACTCAAAACTCTGCTGGATGTTGACCTGATTCTGCATGTTGCTTTGGACATTTCCCGCCTCATTGGACTGAGGAAACATCATCTGCATGCTGATTGGCGTGACATTCATGACGACACCTGCCTCTCCTTAATAGACGCCTACAACGATCTTACCGTCGAGCATCTGCAAGCGTGCGTGCTTCAGCTCTTCTTCCACGGTCTTTTTCACACCGTTGATCGTGGCATTGACACCTGGATAGATCGTATCCGAGGCCAGAATCACACCGCGCTTCATCTGCTCCAGTTCTTCGTCCATCTCCGCGAGTTTTTCCTGCATTTTTTTAATTTCAGTCGCGAGGGGGAACTGTGCATGCGTCAACTCGACAAGCTGCTCCCGTCGTCGTTCGGAAAGACTCATAAGCGGCTGCTTTTTGAGCGTTTCCAACGACAGACGCACTTGTGTCAAGCGCTTAATCGCCTCCTGACACTCCTTGAACAGCGCGTCACGACGGTGCTTGAGATTCGGGTCGACGCCCACATTCAGATTGGTCTGTACGTAGAAGTTGTTGCCGAGCATCTTGGCACGGATGGACTCGCCTGCACCGATACTCCCGCCGGTGATAAAGCCGCGCCGCCCCTCGACGCGAACGTGGTGCCCTGCGCGCATCTCCGCGTGCAGAACAACATCGTTGACAAAGATATCGCGCTCTGCAACAATATTTGCATTCTCGACAAAGGAGATGCTGACATCTTCGGTAGCGTAGATCCTGCCGACGTTCATGCCGCGAATTCCACCGTGCACGATGACATTGCGCCCCTCAACCCGTGCACCGCCAATCATCCCTTTGATCTCGACATCACCGGTCGCCTTGACCGTGAAGCCGCTCTCCACATCGCCCCTGATCTCAACGCTGCCGGCAAAATCAATGTTGCCGGTCCCGACATCCACACTCTCATTGATGACGAGATGCGGGTCAACGCTGATCTTCTTCCCGTCATCCACGATCTGTCCGTCGATGACGGAAACGAGTTCATTGTCGTTGACAATCTTGGTGTTTTTTCCCTGCGGCAGTGCGATGGGCTTTCCGGGCTTTGCCGGAACGTCTTCACCGAACACATTCTTTCCCGGTACACCCGCAGTTTCCGGAATGCGAACGGCAAGTACATCACCGATCTGAGCACGGATAAAGATGTTCATATCCTTATAGTCCACGCGGTCATAGGCGCGCTCCGCCGGTCGCCCCTTCGTGCCCATATCGAATTTCTTCTCGATGCGGGCATCCTCCCCGGCCTCAGGCGCTGTTCCGCGTGCTGCCATAAACGGGGTCAGGCGCTCGACGCCGCGCCCAATCGCCTCACGATCGATGCCATAGGTGACCTTTTTTGCCTCAAGTGCAGCAACTACATCGGAGATGTCGGGCGGAAGATTTCCCTTCTTCTCATCGAAACGCACAGCGGCAGTCATCGCGTCGTGTGCAATCTCAATGGAAAATGGGATGACCGCATTGTCCCCCTCATCGTCCGAGGCAGGATTCAATTTCACCTCAAATCCGTCCGCCTTCCGAACAATACGTGCCAGTTGAATGTCATCATAATTGAAGACATGTACCTCTGTAAGGCGTTCCTTCAATGTTGACAGCTCGATGGCAGGCCTGTCCTTTGTCGCCGGATAGACGGTAAGATAATTCCCATCCGCCTTGACGACAAGCTGAAAGCCATCCTTCTCTCCTCCATACGTGCGTTCCACAATATCACTCCCGATCCTTCAAAATTGCGCCTTTATTATAACTCTTCCTTCGAGTTTACAACGCCTCATATTTCATCATTCATGCGCGAAAGGGAACCGCGCAGGCGAAATATCGCCTTCGTATGGAGCTGTGAAATCCGCGCCTCCGAAAGGTGCAGGATTGCCGCAATCTCCTTGAGCGTCATTTCGTCGTAGTAGTAAAGCGCAATCACTGTACGCTCTTTCTCAGGAAGTTTCTCAATCGCTGCGGCGAGCGTCTCCTTGACCTCCGTCCACTCCGCGTGCTCGACGGGACCGTCCTCCAGAGAGGCCGGGGAATCGGTACGCAGATACTCCTCAAGTGGAATGATGGTTGCGGCGCTGACCTGCCCCTCCAGATGATGCAGACCTTCGATTGTGAGGTCAAGCTCTTCGGCAAGCTCTTCATCACTTGCCGTGCGTCCAAGTTCACCTTCCAGACGTGCGACCGCCTTTTCATATTTCTTGATGTTCTGACGCACACTGACCGGAATCCAGTCCTTCGCACGCAGATGGTCGAGCATGGCTCCACGCACACGCACTCCCGCATAGGTTTCGAATTTATTGCCACGCGTGAGCTCGTAACGCTCAATCGCATCCAAAAGTCCGAAGAATCCACTGCTCAGGAGATCCTCCCGGTCGACATGCTGCGGGAGGCTGATGGCAATCCGCCCTGCCACAAGGCGGACAAGCGGGAGATAATACTCGGCAATGCGGTTGCGCACATCGACGGTCTTTTCCGTTTCGTAGGAGCGCCACAGCGCCTCAATGTCCTCGGCGCTCTGCTCTGCCATCTGCATCATCTCCTCTCGACGGTGCCGGAACTCTTATGCTGCCGGTGCCGGGCTTCCCTCTCCCGTTTCTTCCACATCTGCGGGAGGAGTTCTCATATGTACGAACGAGTCCTCCGAAAGCGGCTCAAAATTTGACGATTCCGCAAATTCCTCTGACGCCTTCGTCCCATTCTCCACTGCATCAAAATCAATATCATCTGCGTCGTAGAACTGTGTCTGCATATCCTGCATCCGCTCTGCTGGGAGTTTGTCAAAAGCCGCCCAGCCCTTTGCCTCAAGAACAAATGTCACGAGATAGGTGAATGCACCGGCACACACAAATGCGGCAAAACTTCGCAGTAGTGCTGTTGCGATACGCGCATCACCGACAATTCCGGTAATAAACACAATGAGTGCAGCGATAACAGAAAACACCAGCGACATACCGAGTTTGAACATCTTCTTCACCCTCTCTATATGGTTTTATCTCCCTTGCTGACGGTCTTCACCGTATACGAACCATCGTTGAGATCAATCGCAACGGTCCGCCCGTAGTTGAGTCCGGTGTCCTCCGCGATGAGACGAATCCCCTCCTGCGCCAGAAGCTCCTTCGCCGCCTGTGCATTGCGCTCTCCAACGCGCATCACATTCGTTGTGTTGGAGAACGCAAACATCTGAGCGCCCCCCGCAATCTTAGCTACAAGACGTGATTTTACGGCTCCGAGTTTCAAAACATCCGCAAGCATAAGGGGAAATCCCGTATCAATAAATTTGGCGGGGGTATCCGAGGGGCGTGCCTGTTTGCTGTCCGGCAGCATATAGTGAAGGAGCCCCCCCACCTTTGCCTTGGGGTCGTAAAGCGAAAGACCGATACAGGAGCCCAGTCCGTAGCTGATGAGTGTGGACGGAGCTGAGCCGACTTTGTAGTCGGCCATACCGACTTTAATCAAATCCGGCATATCATCCAACTCCTACCGCATTCATAATGATGCTGAGAGAACCTGGATCAGGTACAAGGAAAAAATGTCCGCTGATGCTCCGATCCTCTGCGACAAAATTTGTTTCAATGAGCAGTGCATGATCGCCCATCTCACCAAGCTGAACCAAGACGACATTGAGAATAGCACCCGCCATATCCACGGCAAGGGCAGGGATGGACGGTAGCATACTCATCCCTGTGAATGTGTAGAACGCATTCAGATAGGACCCGGCAAGAATATTGCCGATCTCCATAAGCGCGGATTCGTCCATCGAGTCCAGTTCAATGGTTTCACCCCGCTCACGTCCAAGCAGTGTATCCACGAGTGCAAAGGCACTGTCCCGTGGAATGAGAAAGAGGATGTTGCTGGGTGCCTTGCCGTAAACGCGCAGGAAAATACCGACGACAACCAATTCCGGTCCGCCGACAAATTCCGGTACATCTTCAATTGGAACGAGTGCCACATGGGGCACATTCATCTCAATACGGCGCTGAATCAGACGGGAAAGTGCCGTCGCAGAATTTCCCGCACCAACATTTCCAATCTCCCTGAGTACATCCAGCTGCAGCTCTGACAGTTCTGTCAGATTCTCATCTACGCTCATTGACTCTACCTCTCATCACGGGGCAATGATCGAGGATCTCAGATCCCCTTATTTTGCTTCCTTTGGAAGCCCGACAATCTCCTCCAGATTCAGGAGGACAATGAGTCTGCCCCTGATATTGCCAATCCCGCTGAGGAATCGGCTGCTCTCGCGCGCATTCATCGCCTTTTTCGTATCGATGGGCGCATTCTCGAGACTCAGCACCTCAGTCACGGCATCGACGAGCATGCCAACATGGACATCCTCGACGGAAACCGTAACGATGCGCGTGCGGTCCGTATAAGGCGTTTCGGCAAGTCCGAGCCGCTGCTTGAGATCGATGACGGGGAGCACCGAGCCGCGCAGATTGATGACGCCCTTGATAAAGTCCGCTGCAAACGGAACGCGCGTGATGTCCGTCAGGTTGCGGATCTCCTGCACGTTCAGAATGCTGACACCATATTCTTCATCGCGAAGATTGAACGCCACATACTGCGAGTTCTGCGGCACATTCCCCTGATTCATATCCTCTGCCATCTTCTTTGCCCTCCCCTTTTACTGCTGTATCATGGTCGCAACGTCAAGAATCAGTGCGACTCTTCCGTCGCCAAGTACGGTTGCCCCGCCGAAGAGCTTGAGTCCGGCGAAGAGATTGCCCAATGTTTTGATAACAATTTCCTGCTGGCCGATCAGGTTGTCCACGACGATGCCCGCCTTCGCCTCACCGGCGTGAACGACAACAACGAAATGCTCGTCGGAGTCCTTCGTATGAGGAACCTGCAGAGCCTCCTCCATGCGGATGATCGGGATGATCTCTCCGCGCAGAACAATGACCTCCTTGTTCTGAACGGTCTGAATGTCGCTCGGCTCGATGTTGATCGTGCTGTCGATGGAGGTGAGCGGAATGGCGTACATCTCCTCCTGCACGCGTACGAGCATTGCCTGAATGATGGCAAGCGTGAGCGGCAGCTTGATCTTGAAGATGGATCCCTCGTCGATGTGGGTTTCCACATCGACATGTCCCGAGAGTGCCTCGATTTTGCTACGCACAACGTCCATACCGACGCCGCGGCCGGAGATGTCCGTGATCTGCTCCGCCGTCGAAAAACCGGGCAGGAAGATCAGTCGAACAGCATCCGCATCATCGAGGCTGTCCGCCTCACTCTGCGTGATCATGCCCTTCTCGACCGCCTTGCGGCGGATCTTGTTCGCATCAATGCCCGCGCCGTCATCGGTAATCATGATGACAACGTTATTGCCCTCGTGGCGCGCGATAAGACCGACCTCGCCGGTGCGCGATTTGCCCTTTGCCTCGCGTACGTCGGGACTCTCAACACCGTGATCGAGCGAGTTGCGCAGAAGGTGCATGATCGGATCACCGATCTCATCGATCACGGTACGATCCAGCTCTGTCTCCTCGCCCTCGATCGTGAGATTGATTTCCTTGCCCAGTTCCTTGGACACGTCGCGCACCATGCGTGGGAAGCGGTTGAACACGGCGCTGACCGGAACCATGCGCACCTTCATGACGATGTTCTGCAGATCGCCCGTGACACGATCCATCTGCTCGAGTGTCTCCATGAGGTCGCTCAGACGGTGCGTCTGCCCAATCTGTTCCAGACGAACCTTGTTGATAACCAGCTCGCCCATGAGGTTCATGAGGGTATCCAGCTTTTCGATATCGACGCGGACGCTCTGACTCTGGTGCTGTTTCTTCGCGGGCGCAGCAGCGGGCTTTCCAGCCTCCTTCTTAGGTGCAGGGGCCGCCTTTGCCGCAGGTGCGGCCGCAGCGGGTGCCGCCGCCGGAGCAGGAGCTGCTTCCTTGCCGACCTTGTCGGGATCGACCGCTGTGACAGCAACGTCCTCGATCTCAGAGACGGTATCTACCGCATTCTGCATCGCCTCGGCATCGCCGCTCGTAGCAATGAGCACGTCAAAGCTGCGCTCAAACTTCTCCTGCTCAAGGTCCTCGGCAGGGGGAATACTCTTGAGAACGTCGCCGACCTCATCCAGTGCATGCATCACCATAACGGAGCGTGCCGCCTTGAGGACGCAGGTCTCCATCAGTGTGACCTTGATATGGAAAAGGTTCATCCCGGCTTCTTTCGCCTTCTTCATGACATCGAGATCGATGTCATCGAGGTCAAGGGTCGCGCCGGCGGCAGCATCACCGCCGGATGAGGCGGCTGCAGGAGCTGCCGCTGCAGCACCATCTGCTGCAGGTGCGGGTGTTCCTTTGGAGATGGAGCTGAGCTTTGCGACGAGATCCGAGACATCGACGACATCCTCTGCCTCGCCGTTTCCGACACTGTCCACCATCTGTTCGAGTGAATCGAGACATTTGAACAAGGTGTCCATAATGTCCTCATTCAGCTTGAGCTGGCTCTTACGGACGAGATCCAGAACATCCTCCATCTCATGCGTGAGCTCCGCAATCTTGGCAAAGCCCATCGTCGCGGACATGCCCTTCAGGGTATGCGCATTGCGGAAGATGTCGTTGACCGCATCGATCTCCTCCATGTTCTCCTCAAGGCGCAGGAGTCCTTCGTTGAGCGACTGCAGATGTTCGTGCGACTCATCCAGGAACATATCCATATACTGGTTATCCATTGATATTCCCCCTATTTCCTATCTTCTCACAGCCGCTTCGATTGCATCGGCAATCTGCGGCAATGGGCATATCTCATCGGCCAGCCCCGCGTCAATAACGGATTTTGGCATTCCGTAGACGACACAGGTCGCTTCATCCTGCGCAATGCAGTAGCCGCCGTTTTCCTTGATTCTGCGCATCCCTTCGCGCCCGTCACTGCCCATCCCCGTAAGGATTACGGCAACGACATCCTTTCCCAGATGTGCAACGGAGTCGTACATCACATTGACTGCAGGGCGGTGGTTGCCAACGGGCGGTTCATCGCTGAGGGCAATGCGCCGTACACCGGACTCATGCAGTACCCGCAGATGATAATTTCCCGGTGCAATATAGACGCACCCGGGCTCAAGCAGCTCACCATCCCGCGCCTCGCGTACGCTCACGCGCGCAACGCTGTGCAGACGATTGGCCAGAGCATTGGTAAACCCCGCCGGCATATGCTGCACAACGACCACCGGACAGGGAAAGTGCTCGGAAAGCCCCGTGATGACCGTCTGCAATGCCTGCGGACCTCCCGTTGATGAGCCGATGACAACCAGCCTCGAACGGGGCGATCCTCTGCTCCCTGCGACCGTTTTACGCTTCACTCCATCAGTCATGTTTCACGCGCTCCACCTGAGCCCGCTGCACTTGGAACAGATAGCGGATGATCTTATCCCTCATGCTGCGTGATATCTCCTGAAACTGCACGCCGATGTGATAGATCGGCGTATCATCCTCGCGCTCGATGCGCGTACACCGCATAACGCGGGTCATCACTTCAAGCGTGCCGATTCCCGGAATGTCATTGATCTCAATGGCCGCATCCGACTCCAGGCCCACAGATTTCGGCCACGCAAACGCGAGACCGCTTCCGCTGAGATCTACGACAGGAACGCGCTTGGGTGCGTCGATCTTGCCCTCACTGTCAACCAAACGCACGGTCGCCGTAAGGTTCACCTTGATGCGGAAAAGCCCACGCTTCTGAAAGCGCTCCGCGACCTCCGGTATGGAGATGTGCAGCACGGGGATGCGTCCTTCGTGTCGTCCGTGGCTGCGGTGCACGCTGAAAAACCGATAATGACAGCCCTCTCCGCCTGCAAGAACATAGAGATTTTCTCCCACACGCGGGATCACGGGAACACGGCGCTCATCAAGCGGCATGGCGACAACGAGTTCGTCTCCGACGATGTCCTCAACACGGCTTGTATAGCCGGAGGTTCCTTCCTCGCTGTTTTCAAAGAATATTTCCAGCCTCTGCCCGATAGCTAAAATACTCCTTGCCTGTACCA
>ERZ773070.816-NODE-816-length-20846-cov-17.144678_pt1 | contig 20846 bp, 19 predicted proteins | sample MGYA00580618_ERZ773070 | MGnify/ENA primary metagenome ERZ773070 (study PRJEB29015, sample SAMEA2738023) | human oral metagenome | biome: human oral; feature: human-associated habitat; material: dental | place: China | collected 2019 ... | reverse complement strand
TGGGCGTCGCCCGCCTCCTGGGAGTAGATCTGGCTCAGCCAGTAGTTGGCGATGACCTTGCCGGAGGTGTTGAGGATCATCCCGCCGAGCGAGTACCCCTGGTTGGCGTTGGCGTTGACCCGCCAGTCGGAGCGGTCGAGGTACTCGGTGATGGTGGAGACGGCGTCGATCTGAGGTCGCGAGCCGTGGGCGACAGCGGAGTCGGCGGAGCCGCGCGCCACGAGCTCGGGGTGAGCGGCGGCGAGGTGGGCGGCGGTGGGGATCTGGCTGCTGTCTGACACGGGACTCTCCAGTGCTTCGATGAACGAGTACGGCAGGCGCTGCTGCTCCGGTCCCGGGAGGGGCGTCCGGCGCGGCACCACCAGGACCGAGAGTACAACCGAATGACACTTATGCAACACATCATGTAGGTGTGAAACGGGTTCGTGACCACAACATGTTGTGGTCACGCCGACACCCCTCGAACTGACGTACGAACGCTTTCGGCGGGATTCCGGGGCTCTTCCCGACACGTGTGCGGGATCACACGGGCATATGTCGTTCGGCCCGCCGCGCGTGTCGCGGGCGGGGTCGAGCGTGTCGCAGGCGGGGTCCCGGCCGGAGCGGCCGGTCGACGACGGCGCCCGCGCCCGGCCGCCTCCGACAGGCCCATTTACCATGGATGACATGGGGACGCCAGGGCCGGTCGCGACACAGCTCCATCACGTCCACGACGCGGCCGCCCGGGGCCTGCGCGCCAGCCAGTACGTGTACGCGATCGGCTCCTACCACTACAACTGGCACACGGCCCTGGAGATCCTCGTGGTCATCACCGGCGCCCTGGAGCTGTGCACCGCGGGGAGCGTCAACCAGCTCGAGCCGGGCGACGTCGTCGTCATCAACGCCAATGACGGCCATGCCACGCTGGCCACCCAGCCGCGCACCACGGTCATGTGCCTGCACATCGAGGGCGACTACCTGGCGTCCTTCACCTCCGACGGCGCCGTCCCCCGCTTCGCCTGCCGCTCCGCCCCGGCCACGCGCGAGGACGTCGGCTTCACGCGGCTGCGCACCCTGTGCTGCCGGATGATGCTCGCCTCCCACCGCTCCGGCCCGGGCGCCGACGCCGCCTGGGAGGCGCGCCTGCTCGACGTCGTCGCCACGCTCTTCGACCACTTCCCGCCCGCCCCGGCGAACACCGGCGAGCCGCCGGCGGCGATCGAGAACCACCGGGCGCTGCAACGGGCGGTGGCCTACATCGACTCCTCCTTCCGCGAGCGCATCACCCTGGACCGCCTGGCGCGGCGCGTGGGGTTCTCCCCCGGCTACCTCTCGCAGGTCTTCCACCAGCAGGTGGGGATGACCTTCAGCGAGTACCTGAGCCGGGTGCGGCTGCGGCGGGCCACCCGCGACCTGGGCGAGACCGACCATCTCATCGCGCGCATCGCCACGGACGCCGGATTCCCGGACGTCAAGGCCTTCAACACGGCCTTCCGCCGGACCTTCGGGCGCACGCCCTCGGCGTACCGGCGGCTGCTCACGGCGGACACGGCGGCCGCGGACGAGATCTTCCACCAGCGCTACGTCTCCCGCCGCGACGAGACGGTCATGCGGGTCCTGCGCACCTGGGCCTCGCGCGCCGCCGGTGGGACGGATCCCTGCGCGACGGCGCGCCTGCTGGCGCGCCCCTCGCCGGTGGAGGAGGCCCTGGAGCTCGCGCGCACGCTGACGGCCCGCCTGGAGCGGATGGCCGACGGCGGGCCCGGCGAATAGGGCCGGGCGCGGCGCACCGGCGGCGGAGCCCCTTGAGGCCGAGGAGGACCGTCCGGTATCCGCTGCCCGAGGCGTCGGCGGCGGACGGAGCCCTTGCTATGCTGAGGAAGCGCACGTCCCCGGCGCTCCGCTCGACGCCCACACCCGAAGCGAGGCCCTGTGAACTCCTCCTCACGATACTTCGAGACCGATCTGTTCCGGTACTTCGGCCGCACGCGGGTCGGCCTTCGAGAGAAGTACGGCGAAAGGCAGCAGCTCGGGTACCTGCAGCTCCTGCGGCGGGCGCAGCACACATCCTCGCGTCTGCTCAGGGCGCTGTGGCGGTTGCGCCTCGCCCACGCCTCCGCCCGGACGCACATCCATATTCCGTGGTCCTGCAAGATCGGCCCCGGCTTCTACATCGGCCACCTCGGCCGAGTGATCATCAACCCGGCCGCCGTCATCGGGCGGAACTGCAATATCAGCACCGGGGTGACGATCGGCATGATCCCCGTGGGCCGCCGCGCGGGCACGCCGCGCATCGGCGACCGGGTGTGGATCGGGACGAACGCCGTCATCGTCGGGGGAATCGAGATCGGCGACGACGTCCTCATCGCCCCGGGAGCATTCGTGAACGTCGACGTCCCCTCCGGGTCGACCGTCATCGGGAACCCGGGCGTGGTGCACCCCGACCACCCCTGCCCGAGCGAGTACATCCAGAACCCCTGGGAGGGGCCGGAGCCCTAGAAGAATCGCGGGCCGATAGAATCGAGGCGCTTTAGGTGAGGGATATCGATGGGGCTCTGCGGCGGGCGAGTCGAACGTTCTCCCCGCACAGGGTGGATGAGGTGCACGTCGAGGTGACCACTGCGCTCTTCATCGAGGCGGAGGGCCTTCGTCTTGGCACTCTGGAGTTCTTCCGGATCCTGGATCCTCGTGGTCGCGTGGTGCTGTACTACCCGTGCAAATCGACGTCGTCCTCGGACGCCTCCTCGCCGCTGTCGGTGTTCGATGGGGCGTCCATCGTGGCGATGGACGTGTCGGAGCAGGGGGACCTCGTGGACATCGAATTCATTCTCGACAACGGTTACCGAATTCAGGTGTTCGACACGGATCCCTGGGAGACGTGGAGCCTGTCTCTGGAGGGCGTGGTTCTTCATGGGCCCTGAGCGGAGAATCGTGGAGAACGTGAACGGATGGCTGCCGTTGAAAGCGGTTCTGCCGATGTCCCGAGGAGGCGTCCGCCTGCTGGCGGGCCCTCTCGCCCCGGTGGACGTCTTCGAGGTCCTGGCGGGCCCCGAGTTCTTCTGGGACGGGGCCGACGGCGCGCTCCCGCCGCCCTGGGACGGGATCTTCACGGATGACTTGTACAGCCTCGTAGTCGGGGGGAGGGGGTGGAATCTGCGGACTCTGGGGCAGTGGCGGGCCCTGGATGAGAATAGCGGGTTTCTGGCCAGTGGCGACGTGCCGTGGGGCGCGGACGGGCCCGGGCTTCTCGGAGCCGTGGTGGCGGAGTTCCAGATATTCCCGGTGGGGGAGGTCTGCGATCTGCGCGTGCGATTCGTTGATGGACGCATCCTGGAGATCTTCAGCAGAGATCCCCTCGCCTCGTGGAGATTGGAGGGGTACTCCGCGGAACTGCCGACCGCGGACGACATGTAGAGGAAACCCGCAAGAGGTGGGATCAGGACCGGAGCCCTAGAAGAATCGCGCATTTATCAAACATGAGCGCTCTCTTGAAGGAAAGCAGACGCAGTGCCTCGGTCATGGATGTAGAGCCGCGCATCGTATCGCGGATGATTGCGCGACCGAGCGTTCTCCCCACCCTGAATGGCTGATTGTTGTAGAAGTCGCCGCCCCCACCGCGTGGAATACGTTCAGCCGCCTTCCGAAGTCTGTCAACCTCGGCATCATAAATGTTCTGAAATCCCTCGCGCCCCACAAGCCCCGTATCGCGCAGCCTGATCAGAACTACGAGAGTGGAGCACCGGTATCGGTCGGCCAAACGTTCGAGCTCCTCGGCGAGGCCGATGCCGGAGTCGAATTGGGAGCGCAGATCGGCGACCGGCACGGCGATCTCGGCGGCCACCGCATCGCACCAGCGCTCGACTCGATCACTATGACCGCGCAACGGCTCGCCGCCCGCGCTGACGCCGGACTCACCCCGCCACACGTGCGCGAACTCATGAAGAAGGGAGAACACCTGCCCTCGCTTGGTATCCCGGGCGTTGACGAAAACGAGGGGTGCCGTGACTGAATGCAGTGTGAACCCCCTGAACTCGTCTATGTCCAGCGGACGATGAGTATTATTCTCGACAATGGAGTTGAGGACGACCAGGCCGCCGAGGGCCTCGAAGGACTCGATGAGATGGGTCCGCACCTCATCAATGGACCGCATTCTCAGACGGACTTCAATCCCATAATTCAATTCCTTGCGGATCATGTCGGCGGCGCGCTCGACAGAGGCGTGACGCGCAGAACCGACGAAGGGGAGCGGATCGGCGTCGCCGAATTCGGTCAGATAGTCCTCGTACCACCCTTGCCGACGCTGATTGAGATAAATCGTCTCCAGGAGATCATCACTCGGTGCGACATCGGGCCCTCGACCGGCCCGGAAGTCGGGGATCGGAAGCTCCTCCTGAGGCGGTTCGGACAGGAACAGGTACCCGACGGGGACATGGGTGAAGTTGGCGATGGCTTCGACCTCGGAGAATCCGGGCCGCTCCTCCTCGGTCAGCCACCGGTCCCAATTCGCGAACTTGCCGCGCATGTCATCATCATCGCGGCCTCCACGACGTTGTGCCCACTCCAGTACGCAGGGTCGTATGACGGCGCTCATGCAGACCCCCTTCGCGGCGCGTCCTGACGGTCAGTCAAGTAAACCACTGGCATCCCCTCAATTGCGACGGCCATGGGTCCCGGTTCGCACCGCATACCGCCTCCTCGCAGTTCCCGCCAGTTCCTTGGCTGCGCCCGCGCTCACGGGGACGGGGCGGCGAGCCCGGCGAACGGCCCGATTGCGCGCGGGGCGCGCGGGGCCCGTCGGCGCAGGAGAGGCGGGCGGCCGGGGTGAGCGGGGCGGCCCGGCGACGGAGCGCGGCCGGCGAGAACATCGGCGTGCTCATCGGCGGGCCGGCTGGGGAAAACGGCGAGCCGCCTGCGGGGACCGACCGGCCGCCGGGCGGACCGACGACACCTGGGTGCGGCCGGGCGCGCGGCCGGCGGCTAGACTCGCGCTGTGGCCCTTACGATCGGAATCGTCGGACTGCCCAACGTCGGCAAGTCCACCCTTTTCAACGCCCTCACCCGTGCGACCGTCCTCGCGGCGAACTACCCCTTCGCCACGATCGAGCCGAACGTCGGCGTCGTCCCGCTGCCCGACGCCCGCCTGGAGAAGCTGGCCGAGATGTTCCACAGCGCCAGGGTGGTGCCCGCGACCGTCTCCTTCGTCGACATCGCCGGGATCGTGCGCGGGGCCAGCGAGGGCGAGGGGCTGGGCAACCAGTTCCTGGCCAATATCCGCGAGGCCGACGCGATCTGCATGGTGACCCGCGCCTTCGACGACCCCGACGTCACCCATGTCGACGGCAAGATCGACCCCGCCGGTGACATCGAGACCATTGCCACCGAGCTGATCCTGGCCGACATCCAGACCCTGGAGAAGGCGGTCCCGCGCCTGGAGAAGGAGGTGCGCGGCAGGAAGACCGACGCCGCGGTGCTGGAGACGGCGCGCGCCGCCCTCGGGCTGCTGGGGGAGGGGGTCGTGCTCTCCGCGGCCGTGGCCTCGGGCGCCGCCGACAGGGCCGGGATCGACGTGGACGTGCTGCGCACCTTCCAGCTCATGACGACCAAGCCGATCATCTACGTGTTCAACATGGACGACGCCGGTATGAGCGACGAGGCGAGGCAGGCCGAGCTGCGCGAGCTGGTGGCCCCGGCGGAGGCGGTCTTCCTGGACGCCCAGTTCGAGGCCGAGCTGGTGGAGCTGGAGCCCGACGAGGCGGCGGAGCTGCTGCACGACAATGGCCAGGAGGAGTCCGGGCTGGACAAGCTGGCGAGGGTCGGCTTCGACACCCTCGGGCTGCAGACCTATCTGACGGCGGGGGAGAAGGAGTCCCGCGCCTGGACCATCCGCAGGGGGATGACGGCGCCGCAGGCCGCCGGCGTCATTCACACGGACTTCGAGCGCGGTTTCATCAAGGCCGAGATCGTCAGCTATGACGACCTCATGGAGTACGGCTCCGTGGCCGAGGCCCGCGCCCACGGCCGCGTCCGCATGGAGGGCAAGGACTACGTGATGCGCGACGGCGACGTGGTCGAGTTCCGCACGGGACTGACATCTGGTAGGAAGAAGTGAACTGCCCCGCCTGCGGTCGCCCCACAGAATCGCGGCAGAGATTCTGTGGGAATTGTGGAGTGCCTCTGCTTACAGGTTTGGGTAACAACGTGAGCACGGGGGGCGGTGATGTCCATGGGGGTTTGTATCAAGTTGGGCGTGATGTGGTGGTGAATCCTGCCCCAAGCGCTCCTCCTGTTGCGACATACGAGGCAGCGCCCAAGTGGCGAAGCCCCTTCACGCTGGCTGTTCTCTCTTGATTGGGGCCATTTTTGGGTCTCGCGAGCATTTTCCCCATTTGGAAAATGGTGGAGCCCGTTGTCAACATCTTTGCTAAGGGGGCAGGGGTAACGGGACAGGCGTTCGGGCGGGTGTGGTGGATCGGTGGCTTCTGTCTGCTTCTCTTGATATTTTTGACTGTCATGCAACTTCGCCGTCCGGCAAAGAACGAGTTACGAAGGCCTTTATTTCTCGGATGGGCATTGAGCGGTTCTGGGCAACGTATTACGCTGGAAAAGATTCATGCTGGGAACTGTCCGCTGTGTCAAGGAAAAATGCGCTACTACAGCAAGCCGACGCACTGGATCGATCGCACTGATCAGAATAGGATAAGGCATCGCGAGGTGACAGAGCGCGTTCCCGCCCTTGAATGTAAGCGAAATCCGAAGCATTGGTTTGAGGTCGATCCTGCAGAGGTTGGGGAGTCGTGATCATGGTGGTGATGTTCCTGACGGATCACCGCCGATTTCCGGCTCAATGTGTGAGTTATTCGATGCTTGAATGGCTGCAGCACAACCTTCCTGCTTTAAGTGGGTCTGTTGTGGCGCTTATGGGTTTATTTCGACCTCTGCTGGATTGGTTCATGGACGATCCTCGGATTAGGCGGGTCCGCAAGTATGCTGATATTTGTGCGGCACTTGTAGAGGGAGCGGAGGAGGCTGGCGTGATGGATGATTTGCTTGCCGATGAAGTGCGCGATTTAAGCAAGCGTTCCCTGCGGCGACGTTCCAGGCGGCTTGACGTGGGGACGATTGCGGCAATTCTATTTGTTTCAATCGGGGCAGGGTTTGGCTCCTATTGGTTGACTTATGGGGTGCAATCAGCGACGGGAATCGTCTCAACTTTATTGTGGTTGGCATTTTGGGTCTGGACAGGGGTTGCGATTCTCTTGGTGTTGGTTGGGGGGCAGGTCTATAAGAGCAAGACTAGGGTGTCGGCGTGAAAGTGCGCGTTTTTGTGTCGTCTATATGGTGTTGAGATAGATCGTCTCAACGATTGGCTGAGTGAATATTCTGTGAGTAAACCTCTGCATATCATCCGGTATGACGAATCGATGCGCCAGAATGCACTAGATCTCGCCCTGCGCGCCTGGGCGCCGGTGTTCCCGCAGATGAAGGAGACGGTGCCCGGCTTTGTCTACGACACCTTCTACCTCGATGGCTGGCAGGCGCGTCAGAACTCGGACCTGGCCCAGGTACTGGACGATGAGCCTGACACTGTCGATGTGGCCCTCGTAGGCGGAGAGATGGCCGGATGGGTGTGCACCCGCATACACCCCGAAGACTCAATGGGGGAGGTCTACGTCATCGCCGTCGATCCTGACTTCCAGCGCCAAGGAATCGGCCGGGCTCTCATGGAGCACAGCCAGAATCGCGCCCTGGATGCCGGAATGACCACGATGATGGTCGAGACCGGCGACGACCCCGGGCATGCGCCAGCACGAGCAGACTACGAGGCGGGCGGTTACCAGCGCTGGCCCGTCGCCCGCTACTTCAAGGATCTGCGCCGCTCGCCTATCTGACGAATGCGGACAGCAGCGCCGCTCGCCGAGCGTAGCCTGCGTGCTACACTCTCGGATCATGAAGAAGGCCGAGTCGCAGGTTGTAAGCCTGTCGCAGCGCGAACTGCGCAACGAATCCGGCCGAGTGCTCCGCGCGGTGGGTGAGGGCCGTTCGTTTGTTGTCACCGACAACGGGACTCCGGTGGCGTATCGTTCCGCTCGAAGAACCCGCGCCCGCGCTGAAGATCGTTCGTCCGGCGCGGCGGCAGGGAGGGTGGTCGTCTTTGAGGATCGCCCGGAAAACTGGAGTGCACAACCTTACCGAGGCACTTGATGAACTGCGTGAGGACCGGTGGTGACTCCAGGGCCAATCATTTATGTGGACACGTCTGCCCTGGGCGCTTTGCTGGTCGAGCAGCCCGAGAGCGATGCGTTGGAGCAGTGGCTAGACCAGACCACAGCCTTACAGGTTTCCAATGATCTGCTTGAGACCGAACTGCGTCGCCTGGCCGTCCGGGAAGGCCTAGAACAGGCGGATGTGACCCTGCTCCTCGACGGCGTCGGCCTCGCCGCTCTTGATCGGGCCGTTTACCGAAGCGCGGGACTCCTGCCCATGCCGTATCTGCGCACCCTCGATGCGCTGCACCTCGAGGCGGCGATGCGTCTTGATGCCGCCGCTATCCTTACCTATGACCGCAGGCTCGGCGAAGCGGCCAGACCAGTGGGACTTCAGGTGATAGCTCCCGGAGTGGAATCCGGGTAATGTGGGCGGGCCCTCGCAGCGGAGGAGCGCTCACAGCCATCCGGAATCCGCCGGCCGCTGAATATGCAGCTCACCCCAGTCGCGGCCAGTCGCTCGTCAAATACGCCTCCACCGCGCGGTGCCGGAACGTGTACGGCTTCCCGCGCCTGATGATGCCCCGCGTGATATCGAGCCTCTGCGCGGCGGGCCCGGCGTCAGTCGCCCGGGCGAAGCCCGCCTTCCGTGCGATCCGCGTCAGCATCCTGTCCTGCGGGTCGAGTCCCGCCATCGCCTCCAGCACCTCCTGCTCGCGCTGCGGCAACCGCTCAAGAATCCGCTGCACATGCGCCTCCGCCTCGCCTGCTGCACCCTGCCAGCCCCGTGCCGCCTCCCGGGCCGTGATGACATCACCCTCGCCGGCGTACCAGGCCCGCTCGCCGGCCAGTTGGAACAGGAAAGGCTCCCCGCAGGCCCGCTCCACAATCGCCCGCTGCGCCCCCGGCTCCATGAATACGCGGCCAGGTTCATCGCCAGACGGCTCATCCCCGGCAACCTCCCAGCCCTCGGAGACGAATGGCTGCAGCGCCGTGAGCATCGATGCGTCGTCGATCGCCCCGAGCGTGACCGTCTGGAATCGACGCGCAAAGGTCGCCCCCGTTCGCGCTCCCGCCATGTCCGTGAACTCCGGCAACCCTGTGAGGAACACGGCGATCGGCAGCGCTCGCTCGAAGCGCACCGCCCCCGGCGCCTCCACCCGTTGCTCGTACGTCAATGCGTCACCTAGCGCGATGAGCACCTGGGAGAGCGCGTGGCGGTCATCCAGGTTCTGCACCTCGTCCAAGTGCAGTACCACCATCACTCCGGCGCCCAGTGCTGCCCGGCCCACCTCCACCAGCAGCTCCGTCAGCGCCATGTACGCCTCCGGCTCCTTCGACGATCGCAAGGACAGTGACAGGCCCGATGCCGCCACACTCTCCACCCGCCCCAGCAGGCCGGCGATCCGCTTCTCCCGCGCTGCCGCCAGTCCCGCTGTGCCCGCCAGGTCCAGAAGCGCCGATGCCACCCGCCTGAGCGGGTCCGTCCCCGTGGGAATCCGCAGTTGCGGCGACACCCAGTCGCCGACGTCGGATGCCTCTGCAGCGATCCGGCGCACAAGCGCCGACTTGCCGGACCCCGCCTCTCCCAGCACCGTGCGGCCGCGCTCCGGGATGCCTGCGAGACGACGCGGGCGCAGAACGTCCCGCCAGTCGCTCAACTGGGCAGTTCGGCCCGCCCACACGACGGGCACCGAGTCGGAACCGGGGCTGAATGGCGAATCGAGAGGCGTGCGCACCTGATAAGTTTATCAACGGTGATTCTGCTTGATAAGTTTATCAACAACGACGACTGATCGGCGGCCGGCTTGGGCGGGACGGCGTCGCCGACGGCCGGTCAAGCGGCGCATGCACACCCCACTCCCCATCCACGCATTACGGAAAACACGACCGGCTTCTCCGGTCATCCCGGTGGCCGCCTGCGCCATCCCGCCACTAGCGTCCTTCCCATGACCGTGGAGCACGTTCCCCTGGGCCCGGAGCCCGCCACCCCAGCCATGGGCGCTTCCCCTGCGACCGCCTCGGCCCCGCTGCCCAGCGCCGTCGCCCCGACCCGACCGTCCGCGGCGCCGTCGGTCCGTTCCCTGAGCCTGACCGCCGCGCACCTCGCCGCCCTGGGCCTGGTCGGAACCGCACCGGTCGTCCTGCTCATCGTCCTGTTCTCGCTTGCGGTGACGACCATCGCCCTGTTCGGGATCGGCCTGCTGTTCTTCATCCTGCTCATCCACCTCATGATCGGCCTCGCACGCTTCGAGACCGCCCGGGTCCAGGACCTCTACGGCCTGCCCCGCACTCCCGTGTCTCTCGCCTCGCGGCCGACCGCGCCCCGCCTCGGCCCCTACCTGCGCTGGCTCTGGCGTCAGGGCACGTCCTTGGCCGTGTGCCGACCGCTCGCCTCCTTCGTGGTCGGCTGGCTGATGGGGCTCGTGCTCCTGTGGTGCGCCCTGTCTGGAGCCGGGCTCCTGGGGTCCGCGCTGCGTCACCTCGTGGACGGCCAGATAGGCCTCGCCCCTCTCCAGCTGGTCCTCGGCGTCCTTATGGCGCTGGGTGCTCTCGGCGCCACCAGAGCCCACGCGGCCCTCGCCCCCTCGCTCGTCAGTCTTCCCAGCCGCCGCGAGCTCGCTCAGGCTGTCCACGCCACCCGCGAGCAGCGTGCCAGTGCCGTCCGCTCCGCCGACCTGGAGCGCACTCGCATCGAACGCGACCTGCACGACGGCGTCCAGCCGCGTCTCGTCTCCGTGGGCATGACCCTCGGCCTGGCCCGGCACAAGATCGACTCCGACCCCGACGGCGCCCGCGCTCTCATCGCAGAGGCCCATTCCTCCACCAAGACCGCCCTCACCGAGCTGCGACAGGTATCCCGCGGCATTCACGCCTCCGTCCTGGCCGATCGCGGCCTCGACGCCGCCCTGTCCTCTCTGGCTGCTCGCAACCCTCTGCCCGTCGAGCTGGACATGCGGCTCGACGACGCCGTCGGGCCGGGCGGAGAAAGTGCCGCGCCCGACCCCCGATACCGCGAAGCGGAGACTGCCGCCTACTACCTCATCGCCGAGGCCCTGACCAACGCCGCCAAGCATGCCCGGGCCACCGGGTGCCGCGTCCAGGGGCGCATCCGCGAGGCCGGCACCCCGCAGACCAGCCTGTAGATCCGCGTCGAGGACGACGGCGTCGGCGGCGCCCGGATCGTGCCCGGCGGCGGGCTGGACGGCATCGCCCAGCGCGTCCACGGCGCCGGCGGCACCTGCACCCTGGCCAGCCCCGACGGCGGCCCGACCAGTCTGGAGGTGAGTCTCCCGTGCGCCTGACGATCTGCGAGGACTCCGTTCTCCTGCGCGAGGGGCTCATCCGGCTGCTCACTGAGGTCGGCCACGAGGTCGTGGCGGCCCTGCCCGACGCCGTCGGCCTCATGGACTCCCTGGCCTGTGACCCGCCCGATTTCTGCATCCTGGACGTCCGCCTGCCCCCGACCTTCACCGACGAGGGCGTGCGTGCGGCTCTGCAGGTGCGCGAGCGCTACCCGGAGCTGCCGGTCCTCGTCCTATCCCAGTACGTGGAGGAGCGCTACGCCGGGGAACTCATCGCCTCCAGCACCAGGGCGCTGGGCTACCTGCTCAAGGACCGGGTGGCCGATGTCGTCGACTTCCTCGACGCCCTGGACCGTATCGCCGACGGGGCTGTGGTCCTCGACCCGGAGGTCGTGGCCCAGCTGCTCAACCGCCGCTCTCACGACTCCCGCCTGTCGAGCCTGAGCGGCCGCGAGCGCCAGGTCCTGGCACTCATCGCCGAAGGGCGCTCCAACCAGGCGATCGCGCAGGCCCTGCACCTGTCGGCCGCCAGCATCGAGAAGCACGTCTCCGCCATCTTCCTCAAGCTCGGCCTCGCCGCCGATGAGCACTCGAACCGCCGCGTCCTGGCCGCTCTGGTCCACGTCGCCGAAGAAAGGACTCTCCCATGACTGCTACTGCGCCCCAGGCCGGGTCGGCTGCCCCGCGCCGTCGCTGGTCCCCATTCGCCTGGCTGGGTGTCGTCCTGTTGGCAACCGTCATGATCCTGGGCTTTCTCGGGGCGTTCATCACCACCATGCGCGTCCGCAGTTACGATCCCGTGTCCGTCGCCGCCGACGGCATGACGAACCTGGACGTCGATGTCGACTCCGGTGCCTTATCGGTTACCTGTGGCGCTTCGGAGGGTTTTGTGCTGACCCAGAAGAACGTGACGGACCGGTGGCACATGGATGCTGAGGGCGGCACTGTCCATGTCTGGCAGGAGTCCGACAACAACTGGCTGCCCCAGATCTGGTTCTTCGGGAAGCCCGCTGAGGAGGTGGCCCTGGAGATCCCGCAGTCCCTGTGCGAGCAGAGCCTGACGGCTGATCTGAGTGTCGACGCCGGCAGCCTGGACGTCAAGGCCGACTTGGACGGCGCGACTGTGGACGTCAGTGCCGGGAGCCTTAGCCTGTCGGGGGCGGCGAACGTTGTGACCGTGAACGTGGCTGCGGGCAGCGCCGACCTGAACATCGATGACGCCGAGCAGGTCGCTGTGGAGGTGAGATCCGGTTCGGTCGAGGGTGTGTTCACGCAGGTGCCCGAGCGGCTGACGGCGGACGTGGGCGCGGAGTCGGCCTCGCTCGCCCTGCCCGCCGGCAACTACACGGTGAGCTCCAAAGCCGAAGCCGGGTCCGTCAGCAACAACCTGATCATTGACCCTTCCGCCCCGTAGGCGCTATCGACGTGAGCGTCGACGCCGGCTCGGCGTCCCTTGAGGACAAGAAGTAAGGAGAGCGGCGGGCGGCCGGCGACGATCCGGTGACCTCGGGAGCTCTCCCTTTCGCTATTGAGTTCGTCCAACGCTCGCATTGAGATCGATCCGAATTCCAGCCATAGAACCAGGAACCGCCGTCGGAGAGCCAACCGGTCCTCTTCACGCCCCGGTCGTAGTAGTGCCAGGCCCCGCCTTCCTTCTTCCAGCCGTTGAGCGTGAGGTCGATGGATGGGGTGGGGGACTCGGTCGAGTTCCGATTCAATGTGTGACGGCTTCAGCGCGTAACAGCGCGGAGGGGCGGCGTCTTGGGCTCTGTGGCCCTGGCGGATGCTCGGCACGCTGGGAGGGGGCTGGAGCCGGGTGACCCTGGCACATTCCTGTCCACGTCCATGCCATGTAGCGTGAATGCTACACTTGCGGTCGTGACCGGTGTTGAGCCCCAGCTCAGGAGTCTGTCTCAGCGCGAGCTGCGCAACGAGTCTGGCCGGGTGCTGCGTGCAGTGAGCGAGGGCCAGTCTTTTGTCGTGACCAACAGGGGGGTTCCGGTGGCGAGGATCGTGCCGCTCGAGGAGCCCGCGCCCGCGTTGAGGATCGTTCGACCGGCACGACGTCGGGGCGGATGGGCGGCTTTAGGGATCGCGCGGAAGGCCGGAGCGCCCAGTCTTGCCGAGACTCTCGATGAGCTGCGCGAGGACCGGCAGTGACGTCACGGACAGTCGTGTATGTCGACACCTCCGCCCTGGGGGCTTTGCTGGTCGAGCGGCTTGAGAGCGACGCCTTGGAGAGCTGGCTCGACCAGACCTCGGACATGCTGGTCTCCAGTGACCTCCTCGAGGTCGAGCTGCGTCGTCTCGCCGTCCGGGAGGGTATTGATCAGGCTGACGTGACTCGGCTCCTTGACGGTGTCTCGCTAGCCGCTCTCGATCGGGCTGTCTACCGTAGCGCCGGCCTGCTGCCCATGCCGTACCTGCGGACCCTTGATGCGCTGCACCTTGAAGCGGCGATGCGGCTCGATGCCGCCGCCGTCCTCACCTACGACCGCAGGCTCAGCAAGGCCGCCCGGTCTGTGGGGCTTCGGGTGGTCGCCCCCGGGACGGCCCCGGCTGGGGCCGACTCTTGAAGGTGACGTCGTGGGGCTCCGGCTCGCCGCGGGGCCGGTTCGCCTGAGTGGTGCGGGTCGGCATGCGTGGGCGTCGTCGGGACCGATGTTCTCACCCGCGCACCTGCCTGAGCGGTCCCGATCGTGTGTAAAGCGCGGAACCATGCTGTGCGCAGGCACAGGCTCGGGACGAGGTGTCCGTCAGAATGACATTGTGGTCTTTGGGCGCTCTGCTCTCTCGGAGAGATCCTTGCAATCATGCGGTTTCTCTGCTCGCGCCTTGTCGGGTCGGGCCGCTAATGTCATTCTGACGGACATCCTTCGGTCCGCTCGGCGGTCCGGTACGGGTGTTTTCGGCACGTGTAGCAGCGGAGTTCTGCCGGCCTTCCGGCTGTGATTCGGCTTGTGCTGCCAGCGCTCGTAGGTCTTACCGCCTCGATGGATTGTGCCGAGCTTGTCATGCAGCGGGTAGTTCGTCGGTGTCCTGGTTGCGGGGGTGGTCGTGAGAAAGTCCCACGTGTCGGCCATGACATTGCGCATCGTGGCGACCAGGTCGCGCCAGCCCTTCTGCGCCCCGGCCGTGGCGAACCGGAGCTCGTACTCCGACTTCTTCGCGGGTCTGGGGACCAGCCCTTCCTTCGCCATGATCAGGGTCGCTCAACGAGGCCGGCGGGCTCGGCCTCGTCCGGATCGAGCCACTCGACCGGCTCGGAGCCCAGGCCCGCGGTGATCGCCGCGGCGGTCTCGCGCCAGGAGGTCAGCTCGGTGATGGCCAGGTGAGGCTGGCCGGTGGACAGCGACGCGCGAGCCGCATCGAGGAGCGCGACCATCCAGAGGGAGATTCTTGTCGGCCGCTGATGAATATGCGCGGGGGGGCGGAAACATCAGCCGATGTTTCCGCCCCCGCATGTGGTGGGTCGACGCTCTCAGCCGTACCGCATCAAATCTCAGTCCCGTATCCGAAGAAGGCCTGGTGGACTAGGGTCCGAACCCTTGTGGATGAAAATGTGTACGGAAGGCCGAGAGGGCTTGAGTGCTATTGTCCGGCGCCGGATGACGGGACGTCACCTTTTCGCTGGCCGGTAACCCGCGGCCTCCGCATCTGACGGATAGGCGAAGCACTCCTCCGCCTTGGTCCGGCTATAGGCCTGGTTCCACGGCTGGTGGTAGATCCACTCGCCCTCGCTGTTCCTGTTCCCCTTGATCGGGGCCCAGTCGGGGCAGGTGTAGGTGCCGGATTCCCAGTACTTGCTCATCCAGCGGCCGCTTCCGCTGAAGCGGTACCAGGTGCCTCCTGCGATCGCCCACCCTGTGGCCATGGAGCCGTCACCCTGGAGATAGTAGTCGCCGACCCACCTGTTGACGGCCATGGCGCCCGAGCCGTCGAGGTAGAACCATCGTCCGCCTGAGGTGATCCATGTGTCGTGCTGCATGGAGCCGCTGCTGCCGAGGTGGTACCAGGAGCCTTTCACCTGTGCCCAGCCGGTGGCCATGACGCCGTCGGAGTAGAAGTAGTACCACGAGCCGCCGAGCCTCGCCCAGCCGGTGGCCGCGGAGCCGTCCGAGCCGAGGTAGGACCACCGTCCGCCCGAGGCGATCCACGTGTCGTGCCACATGGCGCCGTCGGAACCGAGATAGAACCAGGCCGAGCCGACCTGTGCCCAGCCGGTGGCCATGACGCCGTCGGAGTAGAGGTAGAACCAGGAGCCGCCGTCAGAGAGCCATCCGGTCTTCTTCGTCCCCCGGTCGTAGTAGTACCAGCGCCCGCCATCCTTCTTCCAGCCGTTCAGCGTGAGGTCGATGGCCGGGGCAGGGGGCTCGGTGGCCACGTCAGCCGTCGGCTCGGCGTCGGGCTTGGGCTCTGCCGGGCTGGCTGGGGCCGGCTCGTTCGCTGGTGCGGGGTCGGGCTCGGGCGCCACCGGGGACTCGATGCCGGCGTTGTCCGCCGGCTCGGTGTCCGGCTCATCGGCCACTGCGGGAACGGCGGCCCACATGAGTGACAGTGCCGCGAGCGTTCCGATCGCAGATCGATGAAGGCGTTTCATGGGATTCCTTCCTGGGGATCTAAATTCGCCACGGAACCACGCCACCTCTTGTCGATCGGGGAGAATCGGGGAGGTCTTGTGCGGGGCGGCGAATGCCCGCCCATTGTACGGTTCTAACCTCCCCCGCTCCATGCCCGATCCACCTCCCACGGTCTCATTTAGATAAAGACGAAAGGCGTGTCGTTTTTCCCGTTCGGGCGGAGACCGAGTGAGTCGGCCTCGGACCGCCCGGTCGATTGGTGCCACCCGTGCGTCCTGCGCTCCGTCTCTCAGGCGTCGAGGCCCGCAGACCGCCGGGCCGGCCCGGGGCTCGGGCTCCAGGGGCCGGCCGTCGTCGGGCGCTGTCTTCCGGGTCTCGTCCGCCAGATCTCGCGCCGGACCGGCTCCCGGTGGAAGACTGGTCGCCACAGCGTCAACAGCAGGAGGGCTCATGATCAGGGTCGCAATCAACGGATACGGCAACCTCGGGCGGGGCGCCGAGCAGGCGATCTCCAAGAGCGACGACGTCGAGCTCGTCGTCGTCTTCACCCGGCGCGACCCGGAGTCGATCACGACGCAGGGGGCGCCGGTCGCGCACGTCGACGACATGCCGAGCTGGGTGGGCAAGGTCGATGTCTGCCTCGACTGCGGCGGGTCGGCGACGGACCTGGCCGAGCAGGGCCCGGCAACAGCCGCCTTCTTCAACACGGTCGACTCCTACGACACGCACGCCGAGATCCCCGCCTACTTCGCCTCCGTCGACGCCGCCGCCAAGGAGGCCGGCCACCTCGCCCTCATCTCCACCGGCTGGGACCCCGGCCTGTTCTCCATGCTCCGGGTCCTCGGGGACGCGGTCCTGCCCGACGGCACGACGACGACCTTCTGGGGCCCCGGCGTCTCGCAGGGGCACTCGGACGCGATCCGCCGCATCCCTGGGGTGGCGGACGCGCGGCAGTACACGCTGCCGGTGCAGGAGACCGTCGACGCGGTCAAGGCGGGCGACGACGTCGAGCTGACGACCCGCTCCATGCACCGGCGCGACTGCTACGTCGTGGCCGACGACGGCGCCGATCTCGCTCGCATCGAGCAGGAGATCGTGGAGATGCCGCACTACTTCGCGGACTACGACACCACAGTGACCTTCATCTCCGCCGAGGAGATGGCCGCGAAGCACAGCGGTATCCCGCACGGGGGCACGGTGATCCGCCGCGGCGAGACCTCCCCCGGGGTCGCCGCGCGCATCGGCTTCGAGCTCGATCTCGGATCGAACCCCGAGTTCACCGGCTCCGTCGTGGTCGCAATGGGCCGGGCGACCGCGAGGATGGCTGCGCGCGGCGAGACCGGGGCTCGCACGGTCTTCGACGTGACGCTGGCCGACCTGTCCGCGAAGGACCCGGCCGACCTGCGCGCGTCGTATCTCTGATCGCCGGCCGGGCTCCTGAGCGGGCCCGGCGCGCCCCGGGTTCTCGACGGCGTCGCACCCGCGAGGCCTGTTGCCGGCGCCGGCCCGTTGCCCGCTGCGCCAAGGCTCTGCGGCGCCGACCACGGCCCGTTTCCGTATCCCCGACGCCGCAACCGGCGACGGCGCTGCCATCGTACCCGTGGAGCGAATGGGTCAGCGGGATGTGCAGTTAGCGCCTGCTGCACAGCCGGGCGGCCGACGACGGGAGGGAAAGGTGGTCGATGACGAAGACGAGGATGTGCTGAGGGCGGCCGGACTGGCATTCGATGAGGGATTCGACTTCTTCTATTCAGGGCAGTCCGATAAGGCTCTCGCGGCTTTTCGCGAGGCCTATGGGATCTACCGGCGGGCTGGTGTGAATGAAGGCCAGACGGACTGCCTTCTGTATATTGCAATCGTCTTCAGTTATGAGGGCCGGTACGAGGACGTGGTGGTCACGTACCGGAAGGCGCTGAGACTTGCTCCGCAAGCGAGCAGGTGGCGCAGACGGCTGACCTGGTTGAGCAACATGGGCCGCGCCCTGGAGCGTCTGGCCAGATATGAGGAGGCCCTGGACTCGTACCGGGAGGCTCTGCAGGTTCACCGGGAGTTCGGCCGCGATGAGTGCCGGCAGATAACCTGGCTTAATGATGCCGGTCATGTTCTGCAACGAGTTGGTCGGCATGATGAGGCCCTCGAGTCATATAGGGAGGCTCTGGAGATCTGCCGGCGAACTGACTGCGCTGGGCGCCAGAAGGCCGACTGCCTGGAGTCGATAGGCCTCTCTCTGAGTGAGCTGGGACGGTACGAGGAGGCGCTGGCCTTTTGCCGTGAAGCCCTGGAGTGCTATCGGAAGATTGATGGCACCGAGCGCGAGCAGATCGACTGCTCGTTTTATGTCCTTTTCCTTTTGGCGCAGATGGATCGATACGAAGAGGTTCTGTCGGTACTCCGGAGAACGCTGAGAACCTGTGTGCGCGCGGGATACCGACGAGCGGACTGCCTGAGGCTTATTGGCGTCAGTCTGAGTGAGCTGGGACGGTACGAGGAGGCGCTGGGTGCGTTTCGGGAGGCGCTGAACATCTACCGGCAAAGCGAAGGTGCAGATATCAAGATGGCCAGGTGCCACGTGAATGCCGGCTGGGCGCTGGGGGTACTGAGGCGGTTCGAAGAGGCTCTGGCCGAGTACCGGGAGGCGCTGGACATCTACCGCAAATTGCCGAACGTCGATCGGGACCGGGGTGACTGCCTGTTCCGTGTCGGCAACGTCCTGTATTGGGACGGCCGATTCGAGGGGGCACGTGAGTCGTATTGCCGGGCTCTCGAGGTCTACCGGCGGCTCAAAGGGGCTGAGCGCCAGCAAGCTGACTGCCTGGTCAATATCGGCAAAGCTCAGGTGATGCTGGACCGATACGCGGAGGCGCTCGCTTCATGGGGAGAGGCCCTGGAGTTCTACCGGCGGGTCGGAGATGGTCAAGAGGGCCAGAGCGACTGCCTGGAGAAGTTGGAGGAGGCTATGAGGGAGCTCCGGGACGCGACGGGGTCGCATGAAGAGGATACGCGGTAATCGGCTGCCCGCAGCGGTCTCTCCAGAGATGCCGGACGCTAGGGCCTCCCGATAGACTTCCAGGTGCGCGGTGTCGTCCGTCTCGGGCAAGAATCCCACTGCTTCCTGGGATGGTGGCGCTTCGTCTTGCCGATCTGGAGAACGGTTGGACTAACGATGGTGATCTTGTGCCTGTTGATAGGCGTCCTGGGCCTCCTCGTGGCGCCCCATATGGTTCAGGAGGTCGCCGATGAGACTCAGGCAGTCAACCTGATCCTGCTCGGTGCCGTCCGCCTGCCGATAGACCCCGAGTGCCTTTCGAAGAGAGGCGAGCGATTCTTCGTGCCGTCCCGCCGCGTACAAGGCATTGGCAATATTGATCAGACAGATGGCCTGGTGTGGGGTGTCGCCCACCTGGCGAAAGAGGGTGAGCGCATCTTGATAGGAGGCCAGGGCCTCCTCGTGGCGTTCCATCGCGTACAGGGAGTTGCCGATATTAAAAAGGCACTCTGCTTGCTGCTGCTCATTGTCCGGCAGGCTGCGGTCGAGTTTTAAGGCGCTGTGATAGGCGGTCAGTGCCTCCTCGTACCGACCCATCCTTTCCAGGGTGGTGGCAGTGTTGTTCAGGCAAATGGCTTGCTGGTACTGAGTGCCGTCTGCCTTGCGGAAAATGGCGAGCGCATCTTGATAGGAGGCCAGGGCCTCTTCGTGGCGTTCCGTCTTGTGTAGAACGTTGCCAGTGTTGTACAGGCAGCCGGCCTGCTGCTGCTCGCTGTCCGGCGGGCCGCGATAAAGATCCAGGGCCTGCCGGTATGAGGCCAGGGCCTGGTCATATCGTTCCGCCTCGTCCAGAGTGACGCCGGCGTTGAACAGGGTGCTGGCCTGGTCCTGCTCGCTGTCCGGCAGGCCGCGATAGAGGCTCAGAGCCTGCTGGTAAGCGGCTGCGGCCTCGTCATACCGTTCCGCCGCGCCCAGGGCGACGCCGATGTTGTACAGGCAGTTGGCCTGCTGCTGCTCGCTGTCCGGCAGGCCGCGATAGAGGTCCAGGGCCTGCCGGTAGGCGGCCACGGCCTCCTCGTGCTGCTCTGTCTTCCTGAGGATATTGGCGATGTCGTTCAGGCAGTCGGCCTGATCGTACTCGGTATCCGGCAGGCCGCGATAAAGATCCAGGGCCCGCCGGTAAGCGGCCACGGCCTCCTCGTGCCGGCCCATGTCGCCCAGGGTTATGGCGATGTTGTACAGGCAGCTGGCCTGCTGCTGCTCGCTGTCCGGCAGGCCGCGATAAAGATCCACCTCCTCCCGGTAAGCGGTCATAGCGTCCTCATAGCGTCCTGCCGCATACAGGGCGACGCCGATGTTGCGCAGGCATCTGGCCTGATTGTGCTCGCTGTCCGGCAGGCCGCGATAGAGATCCAGGGCCCGCCGGTAATCGGACGCAGCCTCTTCTTGTCGCCCTGTCGTGTCCAGGATATCGGCGACGTGGTACAGGCAGTCGGCCTGGTCGCGCTCGTTGCCCGACAGGCAGCGGTAAAGGTCCGCGGCCTGCCGGTAGGCGGCCACAGCCTCTTCGTCGTTTCCCATCGCGCGGAGGGCGACGCCGATGTCGTGCAGGCAGCTGGCCTGCTGCTGCTCGCTGTCCGGCAGGCCGCGATAAAGATCCAGGGCCTGCCGGCAGGCGGTTAGCGCTTCCTCCTCGCGGTCGGTATCTCCCAGAACGAGGCCAACATTGAACAGGGTGTTGGCCTGCTGCTGCTCGCTGTCCGGCAGGCCGCGATAGAGGTCCAGGGCCTGC
>ERZ773070.814-NODE-814-length-20863-cov-7.385044_pt1 | contig 20863 bp, 24 predicted proteins | sample MGYA00580618_ERZ773070 | MGnify/ENA primary metagenome ERZ773070 (study PRJEB29015, sample SAMEA2738023) | human oral metagenome | biome: human oral; feature: human-associated habitat; material: dental | place: China | collected 2019 ... | reverse complement strand
CATAGCTTTGGCTATGCGTCCGGTTTGCCTCCTTGTTCGGACGAAAAAATCTACGTCAATCTGAGGGTCTATTTTATCAGCGATTCCTAAAAAAGCATAAAATCGCCCCCGCACATCTGTTGTCGATGCGCGGGGGCATGCATTACTCATCGTTTTCGTGGATTTTGTTATTCGCGCGCGCGAGGAAGTCGGCGATTTCACCTGTGTGCTCCACGGGAATCCAGACGGATGCCTTTGGCTTCCACCGGTCCTGCACCCTCTTTCGGAAGAAGGGGGTGACGGCGGTGTAGCGACGCCCGCGTGAGCGGATGATGGACACGCGTATTGCCTGTGTGTTCGACATCTCCAACATACCGATCTCGACGGTCGCATCGATGTTCAGTGCAAGTTCCTTGGTGTCCTGCACCTTTTTTGCCCGTGACGTCTTTTCTGCCATATTCGATTCCTCCCAACAATGGCTTCTTGCTGCTTGGATCATACCATTTTTTTAATAAGTTGCCAACTTTTTTCTAACAAAAGACCCCACACGAGGAAAAATTTGTTTTGCTCGTGTGGGGAATTTCATCATTCATCCGTATATAAGAGTGTCAGAGTACCCGTTGCACGGGTTGCGGCGAGATCGATGACGCGCTGGTTGCGCGAGCCGCGGAAGTGGAGCGTAAGGTCACGCTCTTCCTCGCGGTAGTCGCCGTCAACGAGCACATCGAGCTCATCGAGCAGGGCATCCACGGCAGAATTTTTCTGTGCACGCAGCTCCTCAAGCGTGTAGCCCGTGTAGCTCCACACATCGAGTCCGCGTGCATGTGCGCCGCGTGCGAGCGGGAGCAGCGCGGCGGGCTGTAAGAAAGGCTCACCGCCGCTGAGGGTGAGCCCCGTGAGAAGTGGATTCTCGTCGATTTCCGCAAGCACCGCGCCGACCGTCGTCATGCGCCCGCCGACGAGCGGCTGCGTATCCGGATTATGACAGCCGGGACAGCGGCGTGGGCAGCCCTGTGTAAAGACGGTCAGCCGTATGCCCTCGCCATCCACGATGGAGTCCCGCGCGATCCCTGAGATGTGGATCTCAGTGGAGTCCGTGCTTGACACGCTCATGCTCCTCGGCCTGCTTGGCGTTGTTCCAGCGATCCGTGGTGCCGACGAGGTAGCCTGTGATGCGGCGGACGCGCTCGAACTTCGGCTGGCGCATCTCATAGCCGAGGGTGACACGACCGTCGTCCGTCCCCGTGATGGAGAGGCGATCCAGTTTCTCATGGGTCTGTCCCTCGATGTAGGCGATGTAGTTCTCAACCTCGTGCGGGGTGATGTCCGAAAGTCCGTTGACGGTGACGTTGATGTCGTTGACGATCATGCTTCATTCTCCTTTTCCCGCGCGGCGGCGGGTCTTTGTTAGCGTTTGCAGCTCTGTGCCGCTGCGAGTAGAATTATACAACATCTTGTTATGAACGTCAATAGAAAATCTATATATAGTTGTTTGTGCACAAAGTTATCCACAAGGATTTTTAGGAACAGCATAGGACTTTTATAAAAAAACCCGCTGTCATGCGGCTTGAGGGGGCATGACAACGGGTTGTAGTTATCCACAGTTTCCCTAGGGACAACCTGTGCATTCTGTGGATAAGAGTGGACGGATGTGTGATGTTCCATTAGATACTATGAGCAGCTGCTTCGCATGGACAACGCGTCATGCATTTTGTGCCTTTGTCGGGGCAGGTGTCTCTGCGGGGGCATCCTCCTGCTCCTGTATAATGGTGCGGATGGGGTAGGGGATGTCGATGCCCTCGACGCGGTAGCGGTCGGTGAGTGCCTTGATGAAATCGTGGATGATGAGCCCCTGCTGGTCGAAGCGGCTCGACGGCAGGGTCACGGCGAAGTCGATGGAGGAGTCGTTGAATTTCGTATAGCGCACGAGCGGCTCGGCGTTGGGGTTGTTGTCGACGCGCGCGAGCACTTCCTTTGCCGTCTCGATGGTGACGCGCTCGACGCGCGTGAGGTCGCTGTCATAGGCGACGCCGACGGGGACGCTGATGTTGAAGCTGCGCGTGGGCATGCTGAAGTTCGTGATGTTTGCGCCCGCAATGGTCTTGTTCGGAATGACGACGGTAGTACTACTTGCACCGAGCGGGATGATGGTGGTGAAACGCCATGTGATGTCGGTAACGCGTCCCTCCTCGCCCGTGCCGAGACGGATGTAGTCGCCGATGCGGATCTGCTTTGAGAGGATGAGGTGCAGCCCCGCGAAGATGTTCGCGAGCGTCTCCTGCAGAGCGAGGGCGACCGCCATGCCGCCGACGCCGGCGGCCGTGAGGATGGGCGCGATGGAGATGCCGTAGTACTGGAGGATGACGAGGACGCCCATGACGTAGATGACGCCGATGAGGATGTTGTTGAGCAGCGTGGTCTTCGGGAGATCCTTGTTCGACCGCTCAAAGTACATGGTGACGACGCCGTCCACCGTACGCGCAAGGACACGCGTGATGGTGATGACGTTGCTCGTGAAGAGCAGATAGGACAGCATTTTCGTCAGGGTCGGCGAGATCTCGACGGCATCGATCGCCCAGTAGAGGCCGATGATGAAGCTGAAGAAGATCGGCACGCCGTGCATGGAGCGGATAAAGACGTATTTCCACGTGCTCTCATCGACCGCAAGGTGATGGTTGATGTAGCGGCGGATGAGGCGGTCGGTGATGATGCCGACGGTGAGTGCGCCGAGGACGATGCAGGTTGGGACGATGAGCAGCTCGATCAGCGCCATGGCATCAAAAGAGGAGAATAAAGTCAACAGGAAAAACTCCTTTCAATGAAAAAGAACAGGATTTTCTGTAGGGAAAGAACTCAGCGAACGGTACCTTTCCGCACCGGAAGAAATTCGTCCTGCGCGCCCATGATGCGCAGGATTCCTGCCGAACACGCGGCAGTGATGTCGAACAGCGGACTGCTCGGGACGGCAGTGCCGTGATAATGATGCGGCGGGTCAATGATGGAGACAGCAGTGCCGTGCTCACGCATCCGCGAGGAGAAATGTCCGTTGATGACGTTGAACCATTCAGACACAGCATCGACGGCAAGGTCGTCCATGCCGCTGAGTGCAATACCACTGTACCCTGAGGCGACAGCGCAGAAGGCATTAAATGAAGCGGCAACGCCGACGATGAGCGGACTGCTGTCCATCGTGAGGCGCTGTGAGATGGTGATGCAGAACGGAATTTCGCGCTCCTGTGTTATCGCTGCTGCGATGTGTGCGCCGTCGGACAGCCCTGCGAGAAAGCGCTCCATGTAGTCTGTGCACAGTGCGTTCATAACGATTCCCGCCGTCGCTGCATTTTGCTGATGGCCGCACTGATCTCGCTGTCCGCGTATGGCTTTCGGATAAAGAGGAGTGCGCCGCACTCCTCTGCGGCGGCGATGTTCTCCTCCGTGGCGGCGGTGGAGAGGATGGTGACGGGCAGCTGCGGCCGCGCAGCGTGCAGGCGCCGCAGAACGCTGATGCCGTCGAGCTTCGGCAGGATGAGGTCGAGGAATACTGCATCGGGTGCGTCGGCGTCGACGCGCGCAAGCGCCTCCTCTCCGTCGCGTGCCTCGACGACGCTGTGGCCGCGGTCACAGAGCTCCGCCTTGAGCTTCATGCGCACGAGGCGCGAGTCGTCAACGATGAGAAATTTCATCGTGTTCCTCCTTTGCAGGCAGTGCCGCCGCCCCGAAGGCGCAGGGCAATAGCTCGGCGGGGGTCATGACGCGCACCGCACCCGCCGTGTTTGCAAGCAGGATGCGGCGGATGGGGAACTCCATAAGCATCTGCCGGCACATGCCGCAGGGCGCACAGACGTCGGGGCTGTCCGCGATGACGGCGAGTGCTGCAAAACGCTGCTCGCCGTGGCTGACCGCCGCCGCGAGGGCGGCGCGCTCGGCACAGATGCCGACGGGGTAGGAGGCGTTCTCGACGTTGACGCCCTCGTACACATTGCCGTTCTCGGTGAGGAGCGCCGCCCCGACGGAAAAGCCGGAGTATGGAGCATAAGCGCGCTCGCGTGCGGCGGCGGCACGCGCGATGAGTTCACGGTCAGTCATGCCATCCCTCCGCGTCGATATAGCCATAGATGTACGGCATCGGCGGCACGTTTTCCGCGCGGATGCTGATGGCGGCGGCAAGGCGTTCCTCTCCTGCTTCCAGCAGCTCCTCCGATGCCGCGTAGAGGGTGGCGAGAGGATCACCGCATCGAACGGCGTCACCGCATTTTTTGTGCAGGAGGATACCTGCCGCAGGATCGATGGGCGCGTCCTTCGCTGTGCGTCCCGCCCCGAGCAGAACAGCAGCACGTCCGACGGCCTCCGCGTCGAGCCGTGTGAGGAAGCCGCTGCGTTCGGCGTGTATCACGCGCGATGCACGTGCCTGCGGGAATTTTGATGCGTCGTCCAAAACGGCGGGATCTCCGCCCTGCGCACGGGTCATGCGTACGAGCACGTCGAATGCCGCACCGCTCTCGACGGCACGCTCAGCGCGTGCACGGCACGCCGCAAGGGGGGCACCGTCCGCAAGACGGAGCATCCCTGCCGCAAGGGCAAGTGAAATTTCGCGCAGGTCATCCGGACCTGCGCCGCGCAGAACGCTGACCGCTTCCGTCACCTCAAGGCTGTTGCCGACGGCACGGCCGAGCGGCTGCTCCATGTTTGTGAGGAGGGCGGCTGTGGGAAAATCTGCCGCTTTGCCGATGGCCGTCATGGTCTCAGCGAGAGCACGTGCCTCCTCTTCCGTTTTCATGAACGCGCCGCGGCCCGTCTTGACATCGAGGAGAACGGCATCTGCGCCTGAGGCGAGCTTTTTGCTCATGATGGAGGAGGCGATGAGCGGGATGCTGTCGACGGTTGCCGTTACGTCACGCAGGGAGTAAAGGAGTTTGTCCGCACGTGCAAGTGTGCCCGCCTGCGCGATGAGGCTCGTATGGCAGTTCATCAGGACGGCGCGGAACTCCTCGGGCGAGAGGTTTGTGCGAAAGCCCGGGATGGATTCCAGTTTATCCACCGTGCCGCCTGTGTGCCCGAGGCCGCGCCCCGACATCTTTGGAGCATAGCAGCCGCACGCCGCGACAATGGGGCTGACAATGAGCGTGGTCTTGTCGCCGACACCGCCCGTTGAGTGCTTGTCGATCTTGCGCCCGGGGATGGCGGAGAGGTCGATGCGGTCACCCGATGCCGCCATGACGGCTGTGAGTGCAGCGGTCTCGGCAGACGTCATGCCGCGAAAGCAAATCGCCATGAGGAGTGCCGCAACTTGGTAGTCGGGAATCTCTCCTGCGACATAGCCATTGATCCAGTAGGTGATTTCCTCCCGCGTGAGCGCATCGCCGCGTTTTTTCTTGGTGATGATGTCGTACATATTCATGGGAAAGCTCCTGTTTCCTCTATTTCAAAATACGCGGAAGGAAACTCTCGCCCTTTGTTGTGAGAGGGGCATTGAAGAGGTCGGCGATACTTGCGCCGATCATGGCGAAGGTCGGATAGGTGCCGAGGTTGACGGGGGCAATCTGTGCGCCGTAGATGAGGAGCGGTATGTATTCACGCGTGTGATCCGTGCCTGCCGCACCAGGGTCGCAGCCATGGTCTGCCGTAATCATCAGCACATCGTCCTCACGCAGGGCGGGGAGGAAGTCCGTGAGCCAGTCGTCGAACTCCTGCATCGCGCGCGCATAGCCTGCTGTATCGCGGCGATGCCCGTAGACCATGTCACCGTCGACGAGGTTGATGAAGGCAAGCCCTGTGAAGTCCTCACGGAGAAGGGCGGAGGTCTTTGCCATGCCGTCGGCGTTGTTCTCATTTACGCCGAGTGAGCGTGTGAGACCGCGCCCGCCGAAGATATCGGAGATCTTGCCGACGCCGATCACGTCGTCACCGCATCGCTTTAATGCGTCGAGGACGGTGTCGCCTGTCGGATCGAGCGAGAAATCATGGCGGCGCGGTGTGCGCGTATAGTTCGGGTATGTCCCGACAAAAGGGCGCGCGATGACGCGCCCAACGCCATGTTTTCCCTGCATGACGGCACGCGCCTTTTTGCAGTAATCATAGAGCTGTTCTACGGAGACGTGATTCTCATGCGCTGCAATCTGAAGCACGCTGTCGGCAGAGGTGTAGACAATGAGAGCTCCTGTTTCCTCGTGCTCTTTTCCGTAGTCATGGATGACTGCCGTGCCGGAGTAGGGCTTGTTGCAGAGAATCTTTCGTCCGAATGCCGCTTCAAGGCGTTCGATCACCTCGGTCGGGAAGCCGTCGGGGTAGGTCGGCAGGGGCTCGCTGCTCACGATGCCCGCCATTTCCCAATGCCCGATGGTTGTGTCCTTGCCGCGTGAGAGCTCGCGCAGACGTGCGTGTGCACCGATGGGGGCGGCGATGGGCACGCCCGTCCCCACACCGTCGATGTTGTAGATGCCCAGCTGTGTGAGGTTTTTTGCCGGAAACGCACCGCTCTCTGTGACGGAGCGGAGCGTATTGCACGTAGCGGCATCGCCGAAGTCCGCTGCATCGGGGGCCGCACCACAGCCAAAGCTGTCGAGGACGATGAGAAAAACGCGGTTGATCTTGTGTTCCATCATTTATGCTCCTTCCAATCCTGCGCGCTTGCGCGCGTGATATTCACGGTCGAGAATGCCGAGAATCACGAGATTCTCATAGGCACCGCGATAGAGAATCGTCTCGCGGATGAGCGCCTCGCGTATCATGCCCTCGCTTTCGTAGAGATGGAGGGCACGTGCATTGTAGTCCTTGCAGTCGAGCCACGCGCGATGTGCACCGCAGTCCTCGAATGCCCACGCCTTCAGCAGTTTCATCGCCTCATGCCCATAGCCGCAGCCCTTCTTTGCGATGATGATGTGCGTCCACTCCTGCTCTTTGGAAGGGAGAAGCAGTCCGCCGACGTGGAGGTAGCCGACACGCGCGCCGCCTTCGCGTTCTTCGACGATGATATCCAGGGCTGCCTTTGCCTGTGCGATGATCGTCGCGTGATCGTCACGCGAGAACGGGACGATGTAGTCTCTGTTATCTGCCTCCTCCTGCAGTGCGCAGATGAAGTCAATGTCTGCCTCTGCGGCGCGGCGCAGGAGCAGTCGTGATCCGCATTTTAGTGTGTTGGGCATAATATCCTCCCATATCGTCTGAAACCTGTAGGAATCACTGATCAAATGAAGTCCGTCGGATTGGCGCAGATTTTTTCGTCCGACGAGGGGGGACCGGATGCAGAGAGATGCTCTGCGGAGGGGGGTCCGCCGAAGTACGGGCAAAAAGATGCGCTAAGATGGCGGTGCCGAATGGATCAGTGCTTCCTGTCCTTTTATTTTACATGGAAGCGGAGGACAAATGCAAATCTTTCTTATGACACTTGTGCCATTGGGGCGTTGGACGAATTTATCCGTGCGCTGAAGATTATAGATTGACGATGACGAGGGAAACACATATAATAAGAGAACTATAGAGAGAAGTGAAAGCGGGGGTGACTATGGGAGAGCAAAAGAAGCTGTCAGTACGCGATGTGCTGTGGCGGAAAAAACGTGCGCGCGACAAGACTCTCGATGTCGTGGGGGAACTGTGCGATGAGGCATGGGCGGCCGTGGATAAGATTGCCGCTGACCGTAGTGCGGCAGCGAAGGATGCTGTGAACGTGCGGGAGATTGGGCTTCGTCTGCGTGCGCTCGGCTACCTGATCGAAGGGGAGCACTACATTGACCGCATTGCGTTTGAGCTGCGCAGCAGAGAAGTTTACTTGACCGCAAACGAAGTTGCACAGGCGTATGTCTCTGAGATGGTTGTGTCCTTCCTCGACGGCATCCTCAGCTATGTGAAGCAGTGCAAGTGGGATGACAAAGAGCTGCAGGACAACTATGTGCCTTCCTTGGAACAGTCACTCGGAGAGATTCGGCAGGCCGTTCTTCCTGTGCCGGTACAGGAAGAACGCAAAGATACAGAGGATTGATCAACGAAGAATTTAGGGGGATTTCCTTACATGTTCGGTATGTCAATGGACATAGGAATTGATCTGGGGACGGCCAACGTGCTCGTCTATGTAAAACGAAGAGGGGTTGTTCTCAAAGAACCCTCAGTTGTGGCAGTGAACCGTGATACCAATCAGGTGCTCGCCATCGGCGAAGAGGCTCGGCAGATGATCGGGCGTACCCCTGGCAATATCGTTGCAATCCGTCCGCTGCGCGGCGGCGTGATTGCGGACTATGACATCACAGAGAGCATGCTGCGCTTTTTCATCGACAAGGTGGTTGGGCGCAGCATTGTCTTTCGCCCGCGCATCATGATCTGTATTCCCTCAGGGGTGACGATGGTGGAGCAGCGCGCCGTGCAGGAAGCCGCCGAGCAGGCGGGTGCACGCCATATCCAACTGATCGAGGAGCCGCTTGCGGCAGCGATGGGCGCAGGTCTTGACATCGTAGAGGCACAGGGATCGATGGTCATCGACATCGGCGGCGGGACAACGGACATCGCCGTCATCAGCCTGGGCGGTGTTGTCACAAGTGCGAGCATTCGCGTGGCGGGGGACAGCTTTGATGAAGATATTATTAACTATGTAAAACGCGAGTTCAACCTGCTCATCGGCGAGCGTTCGGCAGAGGAGATTAAGATCCGCGTCGGTGCAGCATATACAGCAGCCCGACGTGAGCAGATGGACATCCGGGGACGCGACCTCCTTTCGGGGCTGCCGAAAAATGTCACAATCTCCACGGCACAGGCATCTGCTGCGATTGAACCTTCAGTAATGCGCATTGTGGACTGTGTGAAAAAGGTGCTTGAGGATACTCCTCCTGAGCTGGCGGCAGACATTATGGACCGCGGCATTGTCCTCACAGGCGGCGGGGCACTCCTTTACGGCATGGCAGAGCTTCTCCAGCAGGAGACGGGGACACCGACCGTTGTTGCCGATGATCCCATGTCCTGTGTTGCTCTTGGCTGCGGCAAGGCACTCGATATTTTCGATAAATTTGACGGCAAGGCAACGAATACGTCATTTGGGCGGAAGAAGTAAAAAAATGAGAAATAAATAAAGGAAAAATGAAGTTTGCAGCGAAATCTATACAAGTGAATAAGTTTATTCGGGAAAAGAGGGACAGCTATGTGGAGAGGGCTCTATATCGCCGCATCCGGCATGATTACAGAGACGAAGCACACGGATATGATTGCGAACAACCTCGCCAATGCCGCGACAACAGGGTTCAAACGGGATGATATGGCGATCCGCGAGTTTGAGCCAATGCTGCTGCGCCGCATCAATGATCATTCGGCCGATACAGATGTGACGAGCTTCAAGGGATTTCGTCTCCGTTCGGGTGCACCGATCGTCGGCACGCTTGGACTGGGCTCCGCCGTGGACGAGATCGCGACGGATCATCTGCAGGGGGCACTCCAGGCAACGGGGAACACGTATGACTTCGGCATCTCGGGGCAGGGATACTTTGTCGTCGATACGCCGCAGGGACCGCGCTACACGCGCGACGGAAGCTTCTATCGTTCTTCGACCGGGCAGCTTCAGACCGTGCGCGGGCAGGCGGTGCTCTCCGCGCAGGGACAGCCGATCACAATTCCTGCGACGGCACACCATGTAACGGTTTCCAGCGATGGGCGCATCTACTCGGACGGAAGACAGATCGCACAGCTTGGTTTTGTCCAGTTTGACGAGCCGAAGGCGGTGATCAAGCAGGGAGATAATCTCTACCGTCCCCAGCAGGGAGCACAGCCGCAGCAGGCGACCGGCGTCATTGAGCAGGGGATGCTCGAGATGTCGAATACGAGCGTTGTCACAGAGATGGTCGAGCTCATCAACAACTACCGCGTCTATGAGGCGGGATCAAAGGCTGTTCAGACGCAGGACACACTGCTCGACAAGGCTGTCAACGATGTTGGACGCACGAGTTAAAAATACTTAAGGGATCACGGATCAAACAGTTTCTCAGATTGGCGCAGATTTTTTGCCCGATTGAGGCAGCGGACCGGACGCACAGCAAGGGCTGTGTGGAGGCTCTGCGAAGAAAAACGGGCGAAAAAAACAGGTCAAGACGATCGTGCTGAATGTATCAGCGCTTCCTTAAGAGTATAGTAAAAATATCCGATATTAAAGACGAGTGAATTTCTTGGAGGGGGACATCGACTATGATGCGAGCACTTTGGTCTGCCGCGTCCGGCATGAAGGCGCAGCAGTCCCAGATGGACGTCGTCGCGCACAACATTGCCAACGTCAATACCTATGGCGGCAAGAAGGTACGTGCGGAGTTCCAGGATCTTGTCTATCAGACGCTTCGTGAGGCCGGCGCCAGGAATGGTGCGGATTCGCAGTACCCAACGGCACTGCAGATCGGACTCGGTACGCGCCTCGCGGCGACCCAGCGCGTTTTTACGCAGGGCGCGCTCCAGACGACGGACAACCCGACCGATATCGGCATTCAGGGAGAGGGCTTCTTCCGCGTCACGATGCCGGACGGAACGACGGCATACACGCGTGACGGCACGTGGAAGCTCGACAGTGACCGCCGCATGGTTACGTCGGACGGCTATCTGCTCGCCGACGGCATTACCATCGGACAGAATGCACCGTTGGATTCTATTACGATCTCCGGCGACGGACGTGTTTCCTATCGTGAGGCAGGTCAGAACCAGCAGCAGGAAGCAGGACAGATCACCCTTGCCCGTTTTGTTAATCCTGCAGGGCTGACGGCTGTCGGCAAGAATCTCTTCGTCGTCTCCGACGCATCTGGCGAGGCGATTGAGTCCAACCCCGGCGAAGACGGCGCGGGTACGCTGACACAGGGCACTCTTGAGATGAGCAACGTGCAGATCGTGGAGGAAATGGTCAACATGATCGTCTCCCAGCGTGCATACGAGTCCAACTCCAAGGCGATCACAACATCGGATTCGATGTTGGAGATCGCAAATCAACTGAAGCGTTGATTTGGAACAGAGTTTTTACAGCCATTCTATTCCTATGGAGTGGCTTATTCGCTTTTCTGTGGTCACATGGTGCCCTTGCTGCTTCCTATGCAGAGGGGCAGACCATTCGATTTCCCAATGTCATCTCTGCCGAGCAGCTGGCTGAACTTGCGGGACAGAAGATCGAAGCACAGCTTACGGCGCTTGGTGAGACCCGCCGCCATGAGGTGCATCTTCAGCGCAGACCAGGTACGATACGCCTGCCGGCGGGGGAGGTGACGGCGGTTGTCACCTTCCCGCGCGGAGTTCCCTACGGGAGAGAGTTTCCTGTCTTGTGTGCCGTTTATGTGGACGGTGTGCTCCAGCGCCGTGCGTCATGCTACTATCAAGTGACGGTCTATGACCGTGTGCTCGTCGCGATGACGGATATTCGCATGGATGAGGCGATCACGCCTGCCAATGCGCACGTCGAGGAGAGCTCTGTGGATACGTTGCCTGAGACGACGGTCACGGACTTCTCCCGCCTGGCAGGTCGTGTCGCGGGACGCTACATCCGCAAAGGGATGGTCATTACCCCGCCGCTGCTTGCTATGCCGCGTGTGGTGAGTGCCGGCAGTCCCGTGGAATTGGTCGCCGAGAGCGGCGGCATTACGATTCGTGCGGAGGGCGTGGCACTCGAGGCAGGTCGTATCGGCTATGTGATTCGTGTGCGCAATGCCAGCTCGGGCAAGCTGATGCGCGGGCGTGTGATCGACGAGAAGACCGTACAGATTATTGCGTAAGCTGTATAGAAATGATTTCCATAAGGAGTTCATCATGCGTAAAGAAAAATGGCTTGCCGGAATGCTCGCCGCCGCATTCACGGCAGTGAGCCTTGCCCCCACTGCCGCGGCGGAATCCCTGTGGAAAAATACCAACGGATATGCGACGAAGGCAGTGTTCGCCGATCATCGGGCATCGGGTGTCGGGGACATCGTGACCATTGTCATCAGCGAGTCAACGACAACCTCTGCGACACGCAACAGCGCCAATGAGAAGAGCGGCTCGGTGAAACTCGGCGGCGGCATCGGCATTTTCGATTTTCTCCAGGCAGCATCGGCGAGCGGCTCGGACAAGTTTACTGCGAAGGGATCCGCCTCGGCAACGAACCGTGTGGCAGGCAATGTGACGGTCACGATTTCGGAGATTACCCCCAGCGGCAATTTCGTCCTCGAGGGGACGCAGTCGATATGGCAGAACCGCAATGAGCACAAGATTACCTTCCGCGGTGTCTGCCGTCCTGAGGATATCTCTGCATCGAATACCGTACTTTCGACGCGCGTTGCAGATGCAACCGTGCGATTTGACGGCAAGGGGCCTCTCAATGCAAAGCAGCGTCAGGGCATCCTTACCCAGATTTTCAATATTCTCTTCTGACGGGAGGCGCTTTTATGAAGAAAACAACCGTCCTTCTGCTCCTCCTTGCACTTCTCATCGGTGCTCTGCCGGGCGTCGCCGCGGCAGACTCCGCCGTGACGCGGATCAAGGATATTTCCAAAGTGCAGGGCGTACGTTCCAACCAACTGATGGGCTATGGTCTCGTTGTCGGCCTTGAGGGGACGGGCGACGGATCAAGTTCCGGAGAGACGGTGCAGTCCATCGCCAACATGCTTGTCAGCTATGGGATCAATGTTAACGCATCCTCCATCAAGCTGAAAAACGTAGCTGCTGTTATGGTGACCGCAACACTGCCTCCATTTGTCCGGGAGGGCGACAGCCTCGATGTGACGGTCTCATCCATCGGCGATGCGAAGAGCCTGCGCGGAGGCACTCTCCTCCAAACTCCCCTGCGTGCGGGCAACGGTGAGGTCTACGTCGTGGCACAGGGAGCGGTTTCCACAGGCGGCTTCTCCGCATCGAGTGGGGGCAGCAGTACAACAAAGGCATTTCCAACGGTCGGCGTTGCTGTGAATGCCGGCATTGTCGAACGTACGGTAGAGGATGATATTGGTACGGACGGACACATTGCTATCTCCATTGCAAAGTCGGACTTCACGACGGCATCACGAGTGGCGGGGGCAATCAATGCACAGTACGGGAATATTGCACAGGCGACGAATCCGGGACGTGTCGATGTCGCCATCCCCTCTTACTATCGAGGCAATGTTGTCGGCTTTGTCGCCTCGATCGAAGATCTGCCCGTGCGTCCTGACAACATCGCACGCGTTGTCGTCAACGAGCGTACCGGGACGATCATCATGGGCGGAGATGTCTCGGTGGATGCCTGTGCGATCACCCAGGGCGGTCTGACCATCCGTATTCAGGGAAATCCCGATGTCTCGCAGCCAGGGCCCTTCAGTTACGGCAATACCGTTGTGACGGACAGCCCGGACGTTAAGGCAACGGAGACGAAGGGCAATACGATTGTGCTTCCGGCGACGACAAATGTCAGCGATATTGTCGGCGCACTCAACACGGTCGGTGCGACGCCGCGTGATACCATTTCGATTTTGCAGGCGATGAAGGCGGCGGGAGCGCTGCACGCTGAGTTGGATATTGTATGACAGGGAGACAGAGATATGACCATACAGCCGATCGGGGATGGTTCACTGCTTGGCAATGCGGCGCAGGCATCTTATGATGCGGCGCGTATGAACGCTGAGGGGAAATCGTTCAAAGCAGCACTGGATGAGATGCAGCGCAAGGCAGATACAGCACAGAGTCATACGGATCAGGCGGCTCCGACGGGACACGTCCCGAAAAACTCCATGACGGCAGACGATCTGCAGCAGAAGAAGCTGCGTGAGGCGTGCGAAGGCTTTGAGGCGATGTTTCTCAGCATGATGTATAAACAGATGCGTGCGACTGTACCCGAGGGAGGGCTCTTTGGGAAGAAGTCGAATGCGCTCAAGATCTTTGAGGATATGCGCGACACGGAGCTGATGAACGAAGCAGCGAAGAGCGGCGGCATTGGTCTTGCTGACATGATGATGAAGCAGCTGTCGCCGACCATCCGCAAGAGATGAGAGAGATAAAATAAAAGGGGAGCTGATGCAGCCTCCCCTTTTCTGTTGCGCCCATTAGAATGGATTTGGAGTAGCCTATGCAATTTTTTAAGAAAGTCTCTGTTCTCGCCGTCGCCGTTCTCGTGGCGCTGTCCACCTATGCGGCGGCAGCGGCATCCCTGACGGGGCTCCGCTCTTCGAGCACCGCAGCGCGTGACCGCATTGTCTTTGATCTCTCGGAGATGCCGCTCTATCAGGCACGGCCCTCCGATGACGGGCGTTCCCTCACCCTCGACTTTGCCGATGTGGATACGGCGCTCTTCAAGCGTATCGCTGTGCGGACATCCCGTATAGAGGCGATTTCCTACGAGCGGCATCATGGACATTTCTATGTGACCGTTGCACTGGCGAAGGGGATGGATTATTCCATCGGGAATCTGACGAACCCGTTCCGCATCTTCGTTGATGTTGCACCGAAGGGGGCAGCGGCTGCGCAGCGGCATGCGGGCGTGCCGCGTCCGTCCGTACTGCCTGCGGATACGGATGCGCCCGCCAAGGCACAGCTGCCCCGCCTGGAGGAGAAACAGCTCGCAGCGGGACTGACGCAGCGGGAGTATGTCTATGCGGATGAGGATGGGCAGGTGACGGCGTACTTTATCGAGGCGGATCCCGCACGTTATCGCGTGCGCCCCGCGCTTGCCCGCGGCATTATTCCAGGGCGGCAGACAGTGAGCGGCATCGCACAGGATACGAATGCGGCGGCAGCGATCAACGCCTCCTACTTTGCGCTGAGCGGAGAGCTCATCGGCATCACGAAGATCGACGGGACAGTCGTGAGCAGTACGTATTTTGACCGCAGTGCCTTCGGCGTGATGCCTGATAACTCCTTTGTGTTCGGTACGGTGTCCTATAACGGCACGGTGAAGCTCGACCGGACGAGCCTGCCCGTCTCGGGCGTCAACGCCGAGCGCGGCGCGGACAACCTCATCATCTACAACCGCGCCTATGGGCGATCGACGGGGACGAATCCGTATGGGCTAGAATACGTCATCCGCAATGGGCGTGTAGCGGAGATCAATACGAATGACTCGCTGATTCCGCCCGATGGCTATGTCGTCTCGGTGCACGGCACGTCGATGGATGCGTTTGCCGCGGCGGGCGTGCGCGTGGGCGATTCCGCCGTGCTGACGGAGGATCTGGGTGAGCCGTGGAATCGCGCTGTGCAGGTGCTCGGTGCGGGGCCGCGCCTTGTCGAAAACGGCAGTGTCCATGTGACGGCGGGCGAGGAGCAGTTCCCGGGCGACATCCGATACGGGCGTGCGCCGCGCACAGCAGTCGGCGTGACGCAGAAGGGGAACATCCTCTTTGCCGTCGTCGATGGGCGGCAGTCGCACAGTCATGGGCTGACGCTGACGGAGTTCGCCGATCTGCTCGTGCAGTTCGGCGTGCGCGACGCGATCAAGCTCGACGGCGGCGGCTCCTCGGAGATCTGCGCGGACGGCGATGTGCTGAACTCCCCCTCGGATGGGTCGGAGCGCGCCGTGGGGAGTGCGCTGATATTGCAGAAGAAGTAAATTGCAGAAAAGGAGACGGCATACTCCGCGCAAACACCTCGTTTGCTTAGGAGCATTGCGGGCTCTCTATATTTCAACAACAAACAGAGGCTATTGTACAAGGTGTTCCGTCTTGTACAATAGCCTCTTATCTTCCCAATACGGCGTTTAGTTCGTCACATAGAGTGCCTTATATGGATTGCTGCTGCTCGGGACGATCTTGGTGAAGCCCTCCTCCATGACCACGTTCTTGTCATAGCTGAAGATCGTGCAGAACTCTGTCAGCCGCTCGTCGATTGCGGCAATGTCCTCCGCGTCTGCGCGCGACACCTCGACGGTCTGTGGAAAGCGGATCGCATCGCAGCTGCCGCGCAGGTACATCGTCCCGCCGTGCATCCCCGTGCAGGGAAAATTGCTGACGATGGGGTTCTGCTGCGCCGTCAGACCAAGGACGATGATCGTGCCGCCCGCCTGATACTCACCGAGGAAGCTGCCGCATGTGCCGCCGATGATGATGGTCGGTGACTTGTCCTCATACGCTTTGATGTGGATGCCTGCACGATAGCCTGCATTGCCTTTCACATAGATCTTTCCGCCGCGCATGGCGTAGCCTGCCGCGTCGCCAATGCTGCCGTGAACGATGATCGTGCCGTTGTTCATCGTGTCGCCGACGGCATCCTGCGCATTGCCGTGCACGACGATCTTGCCGCCGTTCAGGTAGGCACCCAGCGCGTTGCCGGGCACGCCCGTGATCGAGAGGGAGACGGGTGCCATGCCTGCCGCGATGAACCGTTGTCCGCAGCAGTTCGTCAGCTGAATCGGAGCCTTGATGCCGCGCAGGCGGTCGTTGAGTGCCTTGTGATCCAGATGATCTGCATCAATAGAAATCATATCGTTCTCCCTCCGCTCATTCGCCTGCGTGCGCAACGCCGAGAATCTCCAGTTCCTTCTCCGTGAGACCGATGCCGCGCAGCATGAGACGGTTGCCGCGCAGCGCCTCGATGGAGTTGATGCCCATGCCGCCGAGCATCTCCTTGATCTCGTGCCGCCATGCGGTCATGAGGTTCACGAGACGCTGACTGCCTTCGTCGGGATTGAGTCGCTTGACGAGCGCAGGATCCTGCGTAGCGATGCCCCAGTTGCAGCGGCCGATCTGGCAGCTGCGGCAGAGGTGACAGCCGAGCGCCATGAGTGCCGCCGTGGCGACATAGCAGGCGTCAGCGCCGAGTGCAATCGCCTTGATAACATCGGCCGCTGAGCGGATGCTTCCGCCGACGACGAGGGAGACATTGTTGCGGATGCCCTCCTCGCGCAGACGCTTGTCGCACGCCGCGAGGGCAAGCTCGATGGGGATTCCGACATTGTCGCGGATGCGTGTCGGTGCAGCCCCCGTGCCGCCGCGGAAACCGTCGATGGCAATGATGTCCGCACCGCTGCGCGCGATGCCGCTCGTGATGGCGGCGATGTTGTGCACCGCTGCGACTTTGACGATGATCGGCACGGTGTAGTTGGTTGCCTCCTTCAGGGAGTAGACGAGCTGGCGCAGGTCCTCGATCGAGTAGATATCGTGATGCGGTGCGGGGGAAATCGCGTCCGAGCCCTCGGGGATCATGCGTGTGCGCGATACGTCGCCGATGCTCTTTGTGCCGGGCAGGTGTCCGCCGATGCCTGGTTTTGCACCCTGTCCCATCTTGACCTCAATGGCAGCTCCCGCGTTGAGGTAGCGCTCATGCACGCCGAAGCGTCCCGACGCGACCTGTACGATCGTGTTGTCGCCGTACGCGTAGAAATCCTCGTGCAGACCGCCCTCGCCCGTATTGTAGTAGATGCCGAGCCGCTGCGCCGCCATCGCAAGGCTCTTGTGCGCGTTGTAGCTGATGGCACCGTAGCTCATCGCCGCAAACATGACGGGCATGGACAGCTCGAGCTGCGGGGCGAGGTTCGACGTGTCGATGCGCCCTTCGGCGTCGCGGATGATGGCGGTTGGCTTTTTCCCGAGGAACACGCGCGTCTCCATCGGCTCGCGCAGCGGGTCGATGGGGGGATTCGTCACCTGCGAAGCGTTGATGAGAAGACGGTCCCAGTAAATGGGCATGCGCTTTGGGCTGCCCATGGAGGACAGCAGGATGCCGCCGCTCTCCGCCTGCTTGTAGATCTCCTTGATGGTCTGGTTCGTCCAGTTGTCGTCGTCGCGGTAGGTGCAGTTGGTGCGTGCGATCTTGAGTGCCTTGACGGGGCAGATCGAGACGCAGCGATGGCAGTTCACGCATTTCTCGTCGTCGGCGACCATGACTTTCAGCGCCGCATCGTAATGGTGCACCTTATTGGAGCACTCCTTTTCGCAGAGGCGGCACTTCGTGCAGCGGGGGCGGCGCAGCACTTCAAACTCGGGGTACAGATAGGTCAGGCTCATTTAGAAACACCCCTCTTTTACGTTGACGATAAACGGCTCGCCGCCGGCGGGCGCATAAATATTCTCGGCATCCGGCTCCATCGCGCGGATGGCGGCCTCCTCACTCGCAATGGAGACGCAGTCGTCCTTGCTGCCGGTCACCAACGATCGCAGTTTCAGGCGGTCGTTCAGCGCCATCATGCCGCCTGTGTAGCCGAGGATGATGGAGAAGGGCCCCGTGATGAGCAGCCCCGCAAAGACAGTGCGCAGATACGTGTGGATCTTCTGCGCCGCCGGGTCTTTGCGTGCGATTGTGTCCCAGAACGGTGCGGCGATGACCGCCGCGAGCTCATGAAGTGAAAGCTTCTGCCGGCGGAGCAGGAAGTCGGCGATGTAGGTGATGACTTCCGTGTCCGTCTGCAGAGTACATTTATAGCCGTACATTTCGATGAAGCGGCGATTGGCGTCGTAGGATGAGATCTCACCGTTGTGTACAATGGTGCGGTCGAGGAGTCCGAACGGATGCGCGCCGCCCCACCAGCCCGGCGTATTGGTCGGATATCTGCCGTGCGCCGTCCAGGAGTATGCCTTGTATTCTTCGAGACGGTAGAATGTGCCGACATCCTCGGGAAAACCAACGGCCTTGAAGATGCCCATGTTCTTTCCGCAGGAAAAGACGTAGCAGCCCGAGAGCTCTGCATTGAGCTTCGTGACCGTGCGCACCATGTATTCCTCCTCATCCTGCTGCGCGGCGGCGAGTACCGAGCGCAGAGGGGAGACGAAGTACCGCCAGATCAGCGGCTCGTCCGTAATGGCAGGAATCCTGCGCGTGGGGATGCGCTCGGCGCGTACGACCTCAAAGCGTTCACGCAAAATCCCCTCGCAGACGCTGCGGCGATCCTTGTTGTCAAAGAAGATGTGCAGGGCGTACTGATCCCGATGCTCCGGATAGATGCCGTATGCCGCGAACCCGCCGCCGAGCCCGTTGGAGCGGTCATGCATCGTCGCGATTCCGCGGATGATGACATCGCCCGCGATCATGCGCCCCTCCTTGGAGATGAGTGCGGCAATCGCACAGCCTGCGGGGATCCTGACCGATCCTTCCCGTTCCATATCCAACAACCCTTTCTGAAAACGATTCCTATTGTATAGGAGAAATGTCCTGCACTGTGATGGACGTGGGGCATAGACTATCATAGGTGAAGTGAGAAGTCAATTTGCACACCTGTATACATGCGGAGGTGACGATTCTGTGACAAAAGTTATGGACAAATCCTCGTCCCTGTGTGTACGATGTCATTTCACAGCATTTCCATGAATCAGGCATGACACTTGCGCAACAGGGAAAAAGCGAGTAGAATCGGTACGCATGGAAACGTATGGAAAGAGGGATAGCATGACACCGAATATGAACTACAGCAGGCTGAAGGACTCCTACCTGTTCTACAACATCGCGCAGAAGACCAAGACGTATCTCGCCGAACATCCCGGCACGCATCTCTACCGCATGGGCATCGGCGATGTGTCCCTGCCGCTCTGCCGCACGGTCATCGACGCGCTGCATCACGCCGTGAATGATCAGGCGGTGCAGGAGAGCTTTCACGGCTATATGCCCGAATGCGGCGCACCGGAGCTGCGCACGACGATTGCGGCGTACTATGCGCGGCGCGGTGTGCAGCTTGCTCCCGAGGATGTGTTCGTTTCGAGCGGTGCAAGCGATGAGCTGGGCGACATCCTCGACATCCTCGGCAGAGATCAGCGCGTTCTCATCATGGAGCCCGCGTATCCTGCCTACGTCGATGCGAACATCATTGCAGGAAATGAGATCATCCATGCCGCATCGAGCCGCGAGGACGGCTTTTTGGCACTGCCCGATCCGTCCGTGCATGCCGACATCATCTACATCTGCTCGCCGAACAATCCGACGGGCGCAGTCTTCTCGCGCGCACATCTGAGGGCATGGGTGGATTACGCGAATAAAACCGATGCGATCATCCTCTTTGATGCCGCCTACGAGGCGTTCATCGAGGATGCGGAGATCCCGCACAGCATCTTTGAGATCGAGGGAGCAAAGACCTGCGCCATTGAGATCTGCTCACTCTCCAAGACGGCAGGATTTACGGGGACGCGCTTTGGCTACACCGTCATCCCGCAGGAACTCATGCGAGGCGGGCTCGCGCTGAATGCGATGTGGGTACGCAACCGCACGACCAAGACGAACGGTGTCTCCTATATCCTTCAGAAGGGCGCGGCGGCGGTCTTTACGGAGGAAGGACAGAACGAGATCCACGAGAACATCCGCGTGTACAAGAAGAATGCGGCGCATCTGATGGCGGCGCTTGATACACTCGGGATATGGTACTGCGGCGGCAAGAATGCGCCCTACATTTGGATGCAGTGCCCGAAGAATATGGGGAGCTGGGCGTTCTTTGACTATCTTCTCCACGAGATACAAGTGATCGGCACGCCGGGTGAAGGCTTCGGGAGCGCGGGTGAGGGCTACTTCCGCTTCTCGACCTTCGGCTCACCTGAGGATACCGAGGAGGCGGCGCGGCGCTTGGTCGCTCTGCTGGGGAAGTAAAGAAACAAGGATGAGCTTTTCATCACCATCCAAAGGCGCAGGCCTCTGCGTCTTTTTTCATGGCAGAAATAATTTTGACGCTATAGATGCAATATGTTAAAATGTGAGGAGATTTGTCTGTGTCACAATGGATGGAAAGCGATGCTCTGCAGGGCGTCGAATGTAGGTGGTAGAACGTTGAGAAGCGACATGTTTGATGTCATACAGGAGGATCTCGAAGCATTCGAACCGAGACTCGAGAAGGCGATTGTCTCCGAGACAGCACTCATCACAGATATAGGCATGCACCTTGTCTCCTCAGGGGGAAAGCGCCTGCGTCCTGCCCTTTTCCTGCTCGCGGCACGCGGCGGTGCGTCATTTGATCGGGCGCGCGCGATGCCCGTGGCCGTGGCACTCGAGCTGATTCACACGGCGTCCCTTGTGCATGACGATGTGATCGATGAGG
>ERZ773070.809-NODE-809-length-20913-cov-8.271263_pt1 | contig 20913 bp, 14 predicted proteins | sample MGYA00580618_ERZ773070 | MGnify/ENA primary metagenome ERZ773070 (study PRJEB29015, sample SAMEA2738023) | human oral metagenome | biome: human oral; feature: human-associated habitat; material: dental | place: China | collected 2019 ... | reverse complement strand
AGGTAAATCCACGATTTGCAAATGTGAGGTCACTACATATTATCTTCCACCATGCTTCGCATGGTCCCCCTCCCCCGCTGTGGCAGGGGAGGCTTTGGATAACGGTAATCAGCGATTCCTTAGAACTTCCAAGCAAATCCTGCTCTAAAGGTCACGCCGCGCAGCTTGCCCACCCAGCCCTCGACGGAGAGGTCGGCGGTGGAGTTGCTGCTCATCTGTGTTTTCCAGCCGAGCTCGAGGCTGCCGGAGAAGCCCTTGAGCGACAGGGACGGCGAGGTGTAGCTCATGCCGCCCGCGCGGTGGTAGGTCGCGCTCGCCTCACCGTCGAACTCATACTGCATGGATGCGCCGAGGATGAGCGCGCTGTTGCCGTGCACGAGCTGCCAGCGCTCGCCCACGCGCAGGACGTGACTGTTCACTGCAGAGAACGAGTAGCAGTCGCCCGTGGAGAGCGTTGCGTCCGCACTGCCCAGCCGCGTGAAGAAGTACCGCGCATAGACCTCGCGCGTGCTCTTGTCCTGCATCGTCACATGGTTGCCGATGCCGAGATGTGCGCCGATGTAGTTCGCGTCCGCGTCGTAGGATGTGTGCGTCGTGCTGCGCCCCGTCGTAAGATCGGCAGAATAGTCCATGCTCGAACGTCCGTAGCGCAGGCTCGCCTCGGAGAACACGCCGTTCGGCTGCTCCCAACGGACAAAGCCGCCGCCGCCGATGTAGCGGAGAGTGCCGTCGCCGTGCGCACTGTTCACGTAGCTGTCGTAGCTGCCGCGCCCGTACTCGACAATGGGGCCGAAGATCAGGCGGTCGTCGCCGCGCAGAACCTCACGCGAGAAACCGACGGCGAGATTCATGCCCTTCACATCGACGTGCGAGCCGGTCTTGGCGCGCATCGAGGAGCCGCTCATCGCCGCAAAGGGAGCAAAGCCCTCGGATGCCGCCGCCTCGATGGACGCACTCGACATACCCAGATTCGTAAAGAGATTCATGCCCGAGCCGATAAAGGCAACCGAACCTGCCGCCGTCTCGGCAAGGGACTTCGCGTTGTCCTCATCGAGTCGGAAACCATCGCCGGGGGGCGGTGTCGGTGGTGTCGGGGGTGGTGTCGGGGGCGGTGTCGGAGGTGTCGGAGGAGTTGGAGGTGGAGTCGGAGGCGTTGGGGGCGGTGTCGGAGGCGTTGGGGGTGGTGTCGGTGGTGTTGGGGGCGGTGTCGGAGGAGTTGGAGGCGTTGGAGGTGTTGGAGGTGTCGGAGGAGGCGGAGGCGTCTCCGGCGGCAGTGCGGGCGGTGTCGGCGGAGGTGTGACGATCCCACCCGGCGGTGTAATCGGCGGCGAGCCAGGTGGCGTCGGCGGGGTCGCCCCCGATGGCAGCGGCTTCTCGTCAGGCTTCGGCGCCGACGGTACGGGCACCGGAACGCCCGCATCGGTTGTGACGCCGTCACGCCGCACGATCAGCTCCTTCTTGTTCGTCGTCACGCTCATGCGTTCCGTACCGGAGATGCCCTCATGCACAGTCATCGTGGCTGTGCCGTCATTGTGAATCTCCGCATTTACCGTATGGAGAAGGCGGATACGGTTCGGGAGCGAGGTGCTGCCCTGCAGATGGGCATCGACCGTCTTGCCGCTGAGGTCGATGTTCCTCGTATCGTCCCTGACGTAGAGCATCGTATCATCTTCGGTGATATCGCTCGGAACATAGAACGCAAATCGGTCGAATCCCTCCACGCTCTTCACCGTGATATTCTTCGTATCCTTTAGGACAAGCTCATTGTTGGCTGCATAGGCCCCCGCGCCGCCGACGCGGTGCCGATAGCCGTAGAGACTTGCGAAGGAGAGATCGTCTGCGCCCGAGATCTCGATCTTATTATCTTGAACCTCCTCATGGACATTGGTGGGATCCGCTGCGGGATCTCCCAGAGCCGCGCCTGCGTAGATGTTGCCGCGATAGGTGCCGCCGTGGATGTAGAGCTCGTTGTAATTGGACTTGAGGTAGACATTGCCCGTGTCGGAGCCACCCTGCGCCATGCCGCCGTAGACATCCCCGTCATACGTCGTGTCCTTCATCAGGTGGGTAATGTTCCCCGAAGCCTCCGCTTCTGCGCTGTAATTGCCCGCCGCTCTTGCCTCGGCAGAGCCGCCGAAGAGATCCCCTTGGAACCGCGTGGTGCCGCCGTACACCCAGAGGCGGTTGTCAACGGCATTTGCCGCGCTGCCTGCAGACGTGTTCCGCGCAAAGCTTCTGCCGCTCGTCACGTCCTCACGGAACGTGCCGGCACGGATGGTGAGCTGGTTGCTGTTTGCCTCGGCTTTTGGTTCTGCGACATTGTTCGTCTCGATCGTACTGTAGCCTGCCGCGCTCTTGTCGGTGAATGTCCCTGCGCCTACACCCGCCCAGACCTTGTTCTCGTTCGCCTTTGCGGTGCTGTGGGTCACCGATTCACCGGGCGCAAGCTGCTTGCCCTCGGCGTAGCCGCCGATGAAGTTCTTTGCCCCCGCGGAGACGGCCAGCTTGTTCTTGTTGGCGCTCGCATTGAACTCCCTCTTTGCCTCGGCATACGCCGAGCCGCCGTAGAGTCCCGCGCCGTACGTGCCTCCCAAGGCGTGGACGGTGTTCTCGTTCGCTGCGGCATTCGTGACGCTGTCCGCCGCCGTCGTCGTATTCCGGGCAAAGCTCCTGCCGCCCGCCACATCCTCGTTGAACGTGCCGTCCTGCAGGAGAACATCGTTCTTTGCTGTAGCAGCAGACAGCAGCTTCGTGTTGTTCGCTGTGATATGGACGTAACCGCCCGCGCTCTTGTCGGTGAATGTACCGGTGGAGCGGATCTCCATACTGTTCTCATTCGCCGTGCCCGTGCTCTGGAGGACGTAGGTGCCGCTGTCTCGCTGCGTGCCCTCGGCATAGCCGCCGATGAAGCTGCGCGCGCCGCCCCTCAGACTGAGCAAGTTCTCGCTTGCCAGTACGTCAAAGGTACCCTTTGCTTCGGCAGATGCATGACCTCCCATGAGGTCCGGCGTGACGCTCGTCTCAGTGGAGAGGTAGTTCTTTGTCGCCGCTGCCGTGGCGGAGCCGTTCTCGGACGCTGCTTCGGCACTGCCGCTGTGGATGTTCTGCCGATAGGTGCCTCCCTTCACATACAGCTCGTTCTCGTGCGCTGTCGCCTCCGCCCGGCCCGCAGTCGCCTGCACCTTCGCAGAGCCGCCGATCAGATCCGCGTTGAACCAGCCCGCATGCGTGCCGACCCAGAGCTTGTTCTTGTTTGCCGTCGCCGCCGCGAAGGTGTCTGCACCTGTGCGCGTGCTCTCGATAAAACTGCCGCCGCCGAGCGCGCCGCCGCCCCAAATATTATCGAAGTTGCCGCCCTCGATGGAGAACTCGTTCTCGTTTGCCGCAGCGCGCAGCGTGGTCGTGTCGGATGCCTTGAGTTCACTGTAGCCGGCTGCACTCTTGCGATCGAACGTGCCGGAGCCTGCCGCAATCCAGACCTTGTTCCGGTGCGCCTCTACCGTCCCGAGCGTGGGGGAGGTGTGCTCAAACTGCCACGCTACCGCACTGCCGCCGTAGATCTCCTCCCCGCTGGTCCTTACGTTGGCAACATTCTCATTTGCCTGCAGGTTGACGTTTGCATTCAGCTCGGCGACTACCCTACCGGCGGCCATAAAGGAATTCTGTGACATATCCGTGTTGATCGTCAGGTGATTTCGGAGGGCTCTTCCTGCAGCGCCGCCGTGCTTGTTGATGGTGATATCGCCTGTGTAGATGAATTTCGTACGCCCCTCTAGGAAGCTGCCGCCCGTGATGGTGAGCGTGTTTCCCTCCGCCGTGGCATCAGCAAAGATGGTTCCGCTGTCATCGATAAGTGCATAACCACCCAGAAAATAAGTTCCGTCGAAGCTGCCGCCTGTGATGGTGGCATGGTTTCGCCGCGCCACTGCCACTGCCTGCGGGCCGCTGTCCTCAACGCGCGCAAGGCCGCCGGCAACGGCAGATCCGTCGGTGCCTGTAAATACGCCGCCCGAAACCTCGACCGTGTTGTCCTCGACAAGGGCTGTGCCGCCGATCGCCCATGCAACTGCACCGTAGGCCCCCTTCAGCTTGCCGCTGCGGACGATCGCTTTGCTGTTCGAAAGATGAATGTTTGCATTTGCCAAGGGGATAACGCGGTATGCGCCGACAACGTTTCTCCATTGGTAAAAATTCCCGTGGGTGTCCTTCACGCCGATGTTCGGCGTATCGCCGTCGCCCGTCCTGCCGACGGTGATGGTGGCGGATGATCCGTCGATGCTGCCCACAACCCCGTCCGCTGTCACCGTGTCCGATGTGACGGAGGAGGCGACGATGGGATCGGCGTACGCAGAGGGAAGTGCGCCGAGCGTCACCGCGCCCGCCGTGAGGGCAGCGAGGATGCGTGGGGCAAGTGTCCGTGATGGGGGACGTTTGCTGCGCTGAGCATGCTGTTTCATGATGGTTGACTCCTTTCAAGATCAATACGTCCGATGTGGTGCCTTGAATTATGCCGATTCTTCCTCTCTAATTCCTGCTGTAGCATATTTCAGAAAAATGCGTACTGTAGCAAATGACAGGAATCAAAAGTCCTAAAAATGCGCAAATCCTGTATTTTCAAGGGGAAACGAGATTTATTAGACGAAAATTTTTTTGCAATGTTTTGTCTGGCAATCGGACGGGGAATGCGATAGAATAAGGACAGAGGGAGGGATTCGATGGCACTTGATACCTCCATGCAACGTACGTTGTCACACAGAAAAGCGAGGAAGGTGTGATTGGTATGAATGCAACATTGGAAAAGCTGATTGAGGAAAGAGTAGAGAGTGCATATATCGATGCTATTCGCGCGATGATGGAAAAACTTCAGCTTACGGCTGAAAAGGCGATGGATGTGCTCTCGATTCCGCAATCCGAGTGGGGACGGTATAAGGCGATGCTTTGAAACACGGTCATGACAAGAAGAACCTGTCGGCACAATACCGATGGGTTCTTCTCATATGAGGGGGCAGATCGCGCACAGAGATTGACCGCGGGCACGGAAGAATCTATAATAAAAGCGGCAAAGGAGGCACCGATGACTTTTTTCGAGGAGATCCTCACGCGGCGTGCGGCAGAGGCAGGGATCACGCTGACCGATGCGCAGATCGCGCAGTTCGCGGTCTATAACGAGATGCTCACGGACTGGAATACACGCATGAATCTGACGGCGCTGACATCCCCGGAGGATGTGGCGGTGAAGCATATCATCGACAGTCTGACGGCGTACGATGCCGCGCTGTTCGATGGGGCAAAGACGCTGATCGATGTGGGGACGGGTGCGGGGCTGCCCGGTATCCCCCTCGCGGTCTATGCGCCGCATGTCCATGTGACGCTGATGGATGCGCTCCAAAAGCGCGTGCGGTTCCTCATGGAGGTGACGCGCGCGATGGGGCTGACGAATACGCGTGCGATTCACGCGCGTGCAGAGGAGGCGGCGCGTCAGGCAGCGCACAGGGAGTGTTACGATATCGCGGTGAGCCGTGCGGTGGCGCGGATGCCCGTGCTGCTCGAATACGCGCTGCCGCTGGTGCGCGTGGGCGGCACGTTCCTCGCGCTGAAGGGGCGTGCGTACGCGGAGGAGGCGGCGGAGGGCGCGGGGCTCGCACGGTCGCTCGGCGGCGGTGCGATACTTGCGCGTCCCGTCTATCTGCCGGGACTCGACGATGTGCGCGCGATTCTCTCGGTGACGAAGGAGCGCCCGACGCCGAGGGGCTATCCGCGCCGACAGGTGAAATAATCTTCCTAATAAAGGATTTATCTGTTTTGTGTCGAACATATAAAACTAGTATACGTGTATTTGCTGTGCGGATTTTCGGCGCGGCATGTGAAAAAGGACACGATTCGATAAGGGGATGACGTGATGAAACGATGGAGAGGGTTGGCTCTCGGGACGCTGACGATATTTCTCCTGTCCGCACCGGCTGCGGATGCGGCAGAGGCGACGACGGCGACGGTGCGCTCGTCTGTGGCAGATGATAATGCGGCGCGGGATGCGGAGCGCGCGGCGAAGGCTGCGGCTCGTGCAGAGCGGCAGGCAGAGCGCGCCGCTGCACGGGCGGAGCGTCAGCGGGCGATCGCGGAGGCGAAGGCGGCGCGCGTCGCGGCAAAGGATACACCTGATGCAGCCCCCGTGCGCATATCGGAGAATCCCCCTGCTGCGGTGGCACAGACGGCTGCACCCATTGTGGAGGCGCTGTCTGAGTCAACGACCGAGGGGGCTGCCCCTGCGGTACCTGCCTCCACGGTGGAGGCGACTGCTCCTGCCGCCTCTCTCACAGAGAAAAAGGCGGCGCGTGCCGAGCGTCAGCAGGCGCTCGCAGACCGCAAGGCGGAGCGCGCGGCGGTAAAGGCGGAGCGCAAGGCGGCTCTCGCTGCGGCGAAGGAGGAGAAGCGTGCGGCGAAGGCGGCTGAGAAGGCGGAGAAGAAGACCGCACGTGCGGAGAAGGTGGCGCAAAACAAGCGCGACCGAGGCTCGCGCTACAAGACGCTCTTTACGGACAACGGCTTTACGTACTATATGGATGCGACGAATACGCGCTGGGTGCCGCGTCCCTACAACAGTTCGGAGTACATGATCGACGCATGGGTGCGCCTTGTGGAGAATACGACGGGGGAGCCGCTTGTGGAGGATGGGAAGATCCACCCGGCAAAGTATTTCCTTGAGCACTACTACATCAGCCCCCAGCGCCGCGAGATCATGTTCATCTCGCAGCTGGAAGTGACGGGGCGGCCCGAGAATGCGGTGAAGGAGCGCCCCTACGATCCGCGCAACTGGGAGCAGCTCGTTCCCGGCTCGATCGAGGATGCGATCTTTGAGGCGGTGACGAAGCGTATGTCGTCTGCGCCCGGCGCGAAGACGGGCGGCATGAGTGTGCGCGATATGGTGGAGGAGTACGCACGTATTTCGTTCTAGGGAGCTTTCCCTAAATGAACTCGGTAGGTGGAAAGGGAGGGTTCATTCTGTTGGAACAGTACGGCGAACGTGATCTGTGTCAGGTGACGGGGCTGCTGAATATGATGCAGTTCATGCGCCATGCGTCCGCGCATATGCAGGATCCATTGGCGGAGCCGCTGACGTTCATGTATTTTGACATCGAGAATTTCAAGAGTTTTAACCAGCGCTACGGCTTTCGACAGGGAAATCGCCTGCTGCGCTATGTGGCGGATCTCCTGCGCGAGACCTTTGAGGGGAACTTGGTCGCCCGCTTTAACGACGATCACTTTGCGGTGGCGACGCAGAGGAAGAATCCGAACGACTGTATCCAGTTTATCCATGAGCGGATCCGCGTCTATGATCTGGGGCTGCCGATGGAGATGAAGGCGGGGATCTATCATCCGCCGCCGGAGGTGACCGATGTCGCTCTCATCATGGATCGCGCGAAGATCGCGTGCAACAGTATCAAGAATACGTACGATCTGACGTGGGCGGAGTTCGATCCCGCGATGGAGGAGGAAATCAATTTCCGCAGCCACATCATCCGCTCGTTCCAAGAGGCGATGATCGAGGGCTGCATCGAGGTCTACTATCAGCCGGAGATCCGTGCGATGACGCGCGAGATCTGTGGGTTCGAGGCGCTGGCACGATGGAGGGATCCGGTGCACGGGATGATCTCGCCGGGGGTGTTCGTGCCCGTTCTCGAGGACGCGCATCTCTCACCGCAGCTGGATCTCTACATCATCGAGCGGGTCTGTCAGGATATTGTGCGGGTTCGCCGTGATATTCCGGACTGGGAGCTGCTGCGTGTGTCGGTGAATCTCTCGCGTGCGGATTTTCGTCTGATGGATATGGTGCAGGCAGTCGAGGATGTCCGTCTGCGCTATGATATCGCGCGCTCTATGCTGAACATCGAGGTGACGGAGGGTGCGATGAATGAGGACGAAAAGTTCCTCCAAGGTGAGATTGCACGCTTCCGCGCGGCGGGCTACGAGGTCTGGATGGACGATTTCGGCAGCGGATACTCGTCGCTGAACAATGTCAAGGACTATGTCTTTGATGTGCTCAAGATCGATATGAATTTCCTGCGGTCGTTCGAGACGAATCCGAAGTCCGCGATCGTCATCCGCTCCATCGTGAATATGGCGAAGGAACTTGGACTGCATACGCTCGCCGAGGGTGTGGAGACGGAGGAGCAGTTTGCGTTTCTGCGCGAGATCGGCTGCGAGAAGGTGCAGGGCTATCTCTTCAGTCCACCGATGCCCTTCGACAAGGCGGTCGCCTATTGCTACGGGGAGACGGCGCAGGTAAAGGTAGAGCCGTTCCGACTCGGCAGCTACTATCAGGAGATCGGCGCGATCAATGTGCTCTCAAGTGAGGCGCTTGAGCGGCGCGGCTCGCCGGAGATCGGGGATGCGCTCTCGCTCGCGGTGCTCGAAGAGTGTGACGGGGAGATCCGCTATCTCTACCAGAGCAAGATGTTCAAGATGTTCCTGCGCAATATCGAGCTGGATGAGGACAGTGTGCATACGCCGCACTACGAGCGGCGCAAGCGGCAGAATGAGCGCATGATTGCGCGTATGATGGTTGAGGCGGACCGCACGGGGCGTGAGGTCTATACGGACTTTATCACGCGCAACTCGTTCAACTCTGTCCGTCTGCGTCTTGTGACACGCGACGTGGATGATACGCGTGCGGTCTTCCTGATGGCGACGGTGAATATCTCGCGGTTCAGCCCGGAGGCGGGCTCGATGCAGGAGGCGCTGAATCAGATTGTGGCGCTCTACGACCGCGTGGATCTTTTCGATCTGGGGTCACGCAAGATCATGCAGCTCTACCGCGATGTCTATGAGGTGAACTATACGCAGGAGTATGGGCATTTTGAGGAGCTGGTCGCGTACTACGCGGAGGAGAAGATCATCCCCGCCGAACAGAAGCTGTTCAAGAAGTTCTACAGCGAGAAGCATCTCCGCGCCATCCTGGAGGATAAGGCGGGGCGCGAGGAGGTCGCGATGCTGTTCTACAAGCAGATGCCGGACGGGGCGCGCGTGCTGCGGCTGCATCATCTCGTGCCGTTCCGTCTCGGGCAGCGCGACTATGTGATCTCGTGCGTGCAGGCGATCGATGAGAAGCTCATCAGCGCGGTGACCATCGCGCTCGCGGAGGAGGACGAGTAGGGGCGGAAGCGCATCGAGGAGCGCCCCTATCGCCTCGTGTTCGCTCGGCACTTCCCCCGTTCTGACGGGGGAAGCTAATATAGCAGAATAGCCTGCCCCGCCACAGCGGGGAAGGGGGACCATGCGAAGCATGGTGGAAGGGGCGCCTTGCACGGCAAGGAAAGCCCTGCGTGAGAATGATAAAGGGGCGCCTTGCACGGGCGCCTCTTTTTTGTTGCGTGCGATTTTATGTCCATCACGTCGATACGCTTTTTGCATCGTATGTTTTCTTTTGCTATACTTCCTATTGATAAAACATCTGTTTGAAGGAGGTATACACAATGAGGGAACGAAATGAGGAAATGCTGCCGCGCCCTGCGCGGTGGGAGCACGCGCCTCTCACAAAGGCGGAGGAGGATGCCGTGATCGCGCGTGCGGTGCGCGGGGAGGCGGGCGCGGTGGCGGAGATGCACGCGCGCTATCGCGGGCTGATCGTCAATGAGTCACGTGCCTCGTATCTCCGGAATGCGGCGCTCGCGGCGGATGCGGAGAGCATTGCCCTGCTCGCGTTCATCGAGGCGCTGCATGACTACGATCCGAAGCACGGCGCACCGTTTGCGGGCTTCGTGAAGGGACGCGTGCATCACGCGCTCTATACGGAGTTTCGCCGCGAGCGGCGGCTCTGGGAGCGGACGTGTCACCCCGAGCAGGATGCGGATGCGCGCGATGCGTGGGAGCGCTGCGGCGGCGCGGACGATGCGGCGGAGCGTGCGGATCTCCGCCTCCTCGTGCGCGGGCTGCTGCGCTCGGCGATGCATCGCCTGACGGAGCGCGAGAAGGAGATCCTCTCGCTGCACTACTTCCGCGATCTGACACTCAGGCACATCGCCGCGCTCCTCGGTACGTCGGCAAGCGCCGTCAGCAAGAGTAAGGCGAATCTGCTGCGGAAGCTGCGCGAAGGGGCGGGGATGGAAGGGCTCGCGCCCGCATGAGAAGTGTGCCGAAGGACAGGTTTCCCTTGCAACTCCGCTCAAAATATGCTATTCTTGGTTAGAACAATGGATTTGTAAAGGAGATGTCCTACATGGCACAGACTAGCATCAGCATTCGCATGGACGCTGAACTCAAGAAGAACTTCGAAAACTTCTGCGGCGCTGTCGGGATGAATATGTCGACGGCGATCAATATGTTCGCGATCGCATGCGTGCGCGAGCAGCGCGTCCCGTTCGAGATCTCGGCGCAGCGTGCACTGCCGGGCGAGCCGCTCGATCTCTTTACCGATACGACGTGGAGCGACGGGGAGCGTTGAACATAAAGCCTCCCCCGTGCGCCACGGGGGAGGGGGACCGCGGAGCGGTGGAAGGGGCGCCCTGGACGATATAGCTTTTCTATCGTAAGAAAGCGGCATCCGTCACAAGCGCCCCTACCGGCTCGCGTTGCTCGCCACCTCCCCCGTTCCGACGGGGGAGGCTTATAGAGCATAATCTACATAAGGGGACGGCACACACAAGGGGCATTTGCCCCTTCTTTTTTTGCGCTTTTTTCGGGCGTGTGACTTTTGCAACAGAATCGCGAAGCATTCTCATCTATACTAGCCTCATCGATGAAAGTTGTTTTCAATCATATAGATGGGAGCGATCCACATGGCAGAAGAGAAGAAGCACGAACCGGGGCATGAGTTCCTCGCACGTCTGGGCAAGACACGGCTGCGTCCGGGCGGGCGTGAGGCGACGGAGTGGCTGCTGGGGCACGTTGACTTTACGGCGGATACGCGCGTGCTTGAGGTGGCGTGCAATATGGGGACGACGATGATCGCGCTCGTGGAGGCGCACGGCTGCCGCATCACGGGGCTGGACATGAACCCCGCCGCGCTTGAGAAGGCGCGTGCGAACATCGAGAAGCACGGGCTGACGGACGTGATTGATGTGGTGGAGGGGAACGCGATGGCACTGCCCTTCCCCGATGCGTCGTTCGATGTGGTCATCAATGAGGCGATGCTGACGATGCTGCCGCGCGAGAACAAGGCAAAGGCGATTGCCGAGTACTTCCGCGTGCTGAAGCCGGGCGGCGTGCTCCTCACGCACGATGTTGCGCTGCGCGTGGCGGATGAGGCGGAGGCGGCGGAGCTGCGCGCGGGCATCTCGCGCGCGATCAATGTAAATGTCGATCCGCTCCCGCACGCGCTCTGGGAGAAGCTGTTCCATGACGCGGGCTTTGTGACCGAGGTGCAGACGGGCGATATGACGCTGCTCGATCCTGCGGGTTTGGTGCGCGATGAGGGGTTTGACGGGGCGATGAAGATCATCCGCAATGGTCTGCGCACGGAGAACATCGACCGTTTCCGCAAGATGTTCAATTTCTTCTTCGACCATAATAAGGAGTTCTCGTATATCGCGGTCGTGAGCAGAAAGTAACGATGGCTTTGCCTCTTTGGGAGAGCGGGCGAAGGTGTTGTTTGCTTTAGGGATGAGGAGGAACGATCATGCGATTGAGAGAGAAACGAGCGCTTGCGGCGGCTGTCGCATTCACACTTTCCGGATGGACGGGGGCTGCCTGTGCCGCCGATGTGCCGGCGGCGGATGCTGCGGCGCAGACGTACAAGACGGATGCAGTCGTCGTGACGGCGTCCGGCTTCGAGGAGGATCCGCGCTATGCGCCCGCAAGCATTACGGTCATCCAGTCGGATGAGATCATGCAGCGCGGCTATACGGATCTCAGGCAGGTGCTCGATACGATTGAGGGCGTTGATACGTTTGGTGCGACGGGGCGCTTTGACACGCCTGCGGTCTCGATTCGCGGCATGAGCGATGCCCACACGCTCATCCTCGTGGACGGCGTGGCGCAGTCGGGGCCGGGGATTGCGGGCGGTATGATGCGCAGCTTCAACCAGCTCGCGAATACGAGTCTCCCTGCGCCGAGTCAGATCGAGCGCATCGAGGTGGTGCGCGGTCCGATGTCGACGCTCTACGGTTCGGATGCGATGGGCGGCGTCATCAATATCATCACGAAGAAGGTGACGGACGAGTTCCACGGGTCGGTTTCGGTGGGCAGTCTCTTTGAGACGACAGAGAATAAGTCGAATACGATGAAGTATTCGTTCAATGTCGCAGGTCCCATCACGAAGGAGAAGGTCGGTCTGCAACTGCGCGGCAGCTACTTAAAGCGCGGCGCGTCGGCGTTCGGCATCGACAAGGAGAAGCGCGACTACGACAACTGGAATCTCGGGACGCGTCTGACCTATACGCCCGCTGCGGGGCAGAGCTACTATCTCGACATCGACCGTGGACAGAATATGCGCGATGGTGATTTTGCACAGCGTGGGCAGATGCCGGCACCCATTCCGAATGCGTTCGTACGAACGAATCTCCTCGGCGATCTGTCACAGCGCTTTGACCGCACGAAGATTGTGCTCGGTGCAGAGAACAAGGTCGGAAGGGATGGGACATGGACGAATACGCTGTCCTTCCTGCGCAACGAGATGCACTTCGATGCGAATCTGGCAGGCACGGCAAATCCCTCCCCGATCCCGCACATCTTTATTCCGATCAAATCAACGATCCGCAACCGTGTCAAAAATGATTTCGTTACCTACGATACGAAGTATGTCGCGGATCTCAGCGATGCACATACATTGACCGTGGGCGGACGCTGGCAGCGGGAGAGCGTGGACTATCATCTGATGCGCCGGCTACAGCCGACCTCTCTTTCGATGCTGCCGCCCCCGATGCAGATGATGTTCCGCAATCTGATGCAACGGCGCAGCTCGAACGACAACGGCAGCCTCTCGCGCACGAGTTGGGCGCTCTACGGTGAGGATACGTGGGCGCTCTCGAAGAAGCTGGTCTTCACCTACGGGCTGCGCTACGAACATCCCGAGGACTACGACGACAATCTCAGCCCGCGCGGCTATCTGATCTACATGCCGGACCGTCATTTCACGGTGAAGGGCGGCATCGCGACGGGCTACAAGGCGCCGACGATGCTCCAGTCTGCGCCCGTCGATGTCCATCTCAATATCACGGGCGAGGTCTATCGTGGGAATACGGGGCTGACACCGGAGAAATCGACGACGCAGGAACTTGGGCTTTACTATCGGAGTGACCACGGAACGGATGCACATCTGACGTTCTTCCACACGGATTTTAAGAACAAGATCGATCTCAGCGACGCTGTGAATGTCGCAGGCGTCGGCGCCGTGCGTACCTATGAGAATGTCGGCAGGGCGCGCATTCACGGCGTGGAGCTCGGGACGAAGTTCACGCTCGCTCCGAAACTCTCGGCGGGGCTGAACTGGACGTTCCTCACGAGCCGGATCAAGAGTGGAAAGAATGTGGGACAGCCGCTGCGCTCGACGCCGAAGCAGGCGGTCAATCTGCGGCTCGACTGGACGCCGGCGGAGGCGACCGATGTCTGGATGACGGCGCAGTACCGCAGCGGGATGTACCGCTCAAAGCAGGCGGCGGGGCTCGCCTCGACGTATCGCCCGTTCACGGTTGTCAATATGGGTGTGACACATAAGCTGCGCGATGGACTCAGTGTGCAGTTCGCCGTGAACAATCTGCTGAATCGGAACTTCGATCGCACGACGGCGGTCGGCTCTGCGAACTACAACGTCTACTATGACGATCTCGATGCCGACGGCATCGCGGGCGGCTCCTATATGGCGCGTCGCAGCTACTGGCTCGGGCTGACGTATGAGTTTTGAAAAGAAGAAGCAACAAACGGTTTCAAACGTATAAATATCAGGAAGAATAAGGAAGACCGTGCACGCCGTTCCGCGCATGGCGCTCCGCAATCCATGCCTTGAGGCGTGCGGGATCGCTGTTCAGCACAAGCTCTGCGGGGAAGTTGATCTCATCGAGGATGGCGTGCGTATGACAGTGTTCGCCCACGTCGATGTCGATGTGGGCGTCGCTGCCGATGATAATGTGTGCACCGTGGCGGCGGCATGCGGCGAGGAGATCCCGTGCGAGGAGCTCCGAGCCCTTGCGGGGGCCATTCGGGTTATGTGAGGAATTGTTCGCCTCGATGAGGACATGATGCTCGGCGGCGGCGCGTGCGAGGGCATCGAAGTCAATCGGATAGCCGGGGTTGTCGGGGTGACCGATGATGACGACGTAGGGATTCGCCATTGCACCGATGAGGGCACGTGTGTTTTCCTCCTGCGTGCCGGGAGTGATGACGAGATCGTGCAGGCTCGCGATGGCGTAGTGCATCTTTTGGAGAATGCGCTCGGGCAGGTCGACGCTGCCCTCGTAGTCCATGACGTTCAGCTCCGCGCCCATGATGATGTCGATGCCGTAGGCAGCAGGACGGATGACCTTGAAGTTGCAGAAGTACATTTCGTGGAAGGTGCCGGGCAGGGCAGGTGCGTGATCGGATATGCCGAGGAGTGCGAGCCCCTTTGCTTTTGCCGCAGTCGCCATCTCGTGGATGGTGCTGTAGGCGTGCATGCTGGCGATGCTGTGCGTGTGGATGTCGATGATGTCGGTCATGGGGAAGCCTCTTTCTAAGGAATTATCTTGATAAACGCGGTATGGTCTGCTATAATAGGAACAGAAAGAACGCCTCGGTCGGTGCCTTTCCAGGATCAAGTGTTATATTCTACAGAGAATAACCGCTCAACCGGTCAAAGCAGGGCGGTTATTTCTTTTTGGTTATCGCGAGCACGTAGCCTGTTGCCACGATGAGTAGTACGATCGCGCCAATTTCGCTCATAGCTGCTCACCCCCTTTCGGGGGAAAGACACCGCCGTTGTCCGAGGACGTTCCGTCTCTATTATAGACATAACCGACGAAAAAAAGCAATATGTTCTCATAAGAACGCCCCGCAGCACAGGCTGCGGGGCGTTCTGTATCCTTTTAGAGTTTGAACTTGTTCGTGGTGTTCTGTAGGTCGGTCGCGAGCATGGCGAGCGACTGGGAGGCGGAGGCGATCTCTTCGCTCGACGCGGACTGTGACTGGGACGAGGAGGAGATGTTCTGCATGTGATCGGCAGTCTTCTCCGTGATCTCATTGACCATGGTCGCGGACTGAACGATCAGCTCCGTTCCCTTTGTGACGGTCTGCATGGAGCTGTTGATGTCTGCTATCTGCTCCTTGATCTCCTCGACCATGTGCATGATGCTCTCGAACTGCGTGCCGACCTCGTGAATGGCAGTCGCGCCCTCCTGCACCTCGGTGGTGCCGTTCTGCATGGCGGTGACTGCCTGTGCCGTGTCGTGCTGAACGCTCGCGATGCGCTCCTTGATTTGGTCGGCTGCTTCGCGGCACTGCTCGGCAAGCTTTCGGACCTCCTCGGCGACGACGGCGAAGCCGCGTCCCGTCTCCCCCGCACGCGCTGCCTCAATGGCGGCGTTGAGGGCGAGGAGGTTGGTCTGGTCGGCGATGGCGGAGATGGTCTCGACGATCTCACCGATTTGCTTGGAGCTTTCGCCTAGTTTCTGGACGACCTCGGCGGAGCGCAGTACGCTTTGCTCGATGCCCGTCATCTTCTGCATGGCTTCGTTCATGAGGCTTTCGCCCTTCGCAGCGGCATCTGCCGTGCGGACGGAGCCGTCGGCAACACGTCCCGCCTTGTCTGTGACGCTCTCGATGTCGCCGGAGACGATGCCGATGTTTTTCTTTGCGCCTGCAAGGCTCTCAAGCTGTTTTTCCGTTCCGTCGGCGACGTTTGCAACGGTGCCCGCAATCTCGGTGGCGGACTCTGCCATCTGATGCGCGCCCGCCGTCAGCTGCTCGGAGGCGGCGGCGAGCTGCTCCGCCGTGCCCGCAACCTGACGGATGAGGTCGCGGATGCTCTTCATCATGGTGTTGAAGTTCGCTGCGAGCTGTCCAAGTTCATCCTGCGATGTGACGGGGAGGTCGGAGAGGTTCAGCTCGCCCTTTGCCAGTGCACCGACATGGTGCATGAGTCGTTCGGTCGCTCCCGTGATGGCTGCGGCGAAGCGCAGGAGGGCGATGATGATGCCTGCAACGAGCAGGATGCCGAGAACGGTCAGCACTCCGTACGTCACCTTCACCCCTACGAGCTGTGCGAATGCGACGCTCTCAGGCACTGCAATGGCAATGATCCAACCGGTGGAGGGAACGGTCGAGTACGCGATGATCTGCTGCTGACCGTCTTTCTCCATGGCAAAGTAACCGTTTTTGTTTTTCAGCATTTCGGGGAAACGCTCTTTTAGGACAGGATTCTCATCGGTTTTGTGCATCGCCAGTCCCTCGGTGGAGGCGATGATAAGACCGCTCGGATCGACGATGATCCCCGCGCCCTCACCGTGATATTTCAGCTCTTTGACGCGTGCGTCGAGGATGTCGAGTGTGAGGTCGGAGCAGACCGCGCCCCTGAATGTACCGTTCTTCCCATAGTAGGGAACAGCGACGGAGATAACCATCTTCTTAGACACCGCGTCCTGATAGACCTCAGTGAAGATCGGCTTGCCCGCTGCCTTGGCGTCTTTATACCAGTTGCGCCCGCGCGGGTCGATCGCGGAGATGTCACCGTCGTTCCAGCTGATGAAGCGGCCGTCCTCGGCACCGTAGGCGAGGTCGAGGACATCCTTGTCATCCGCGGCGAGACTCATCATCTGGCGATCCATCATGACGGGGCTGCCGTCATATGCCTCAAGCAGATTCGCAGCGCTCACCGCCTGCTGCTCTTTCTGAACGAGCCATGTGTTGAGATCCTTTGCCTCGATGTTGAGGAGTGCGTTGATCTCCCCGGAGGTGCTCTCTGTGAGGGCGTCCTGCGCCTTGTAGTAGCCGATTCCGCAGATCGTCACGACAAGCAGCGCCATGAGTGTCCCCATCAGGAGCAGTTTCTGTTTAATACCCAAAATCCTCTCTCCCTTTCATAAATTCTATAGATATTTTCAATTCTATACTGTTTTCAGGAAGGAATCAAGATGTTTTATCGTTATGTATCAAAAATCTCATCGGAGGAACCTCTCCGTATACAGCAAAGATTTGAACAAAGGATGATTGCGTGCCGCAAAAAGATGTGGTAGGATAGGTCGGTATTTGCAAAGGAGTCGCGGAGAGTCTTGTACCTCCGACGGCGAAAACTCTATAGGAGGTTCATCATGCAGGATGAAAAGAAGGCGGCGGACGCCATCGCCCGTGAGGCGAGGCGTACCGCTGCGGCAGGTGTTCTCTTTGCCGTGCTCTGGACGGCGCTCGGCTTCGGTCTTGCCGAGGTCGATGTGACGGTCGCGGGCTTCCCGCTCTGGGCAGTCACGTCGACGGTGGGCGTACTCATCGTGGGTGCGGTGCTCGCCGTGTACCTCGCGTGCACGGCAGAGGACGTTCCTCTCGATGATCGGCACGGAGAGGGGGCGGCGCGATGAGCGGCAATCTCATGGTGCTCCTGCCGCTCCTTGCCTTTATGGCGGCAATGCTCGCACTCGGGATCTATGTGCGGCGGCAGAGTCACGCGGGCGGATTCCTCGCGGGCTATTTCGTCGGCGGGCAGACGCTCGGCGCATTTGTGCTCGCGATGACAATGGTCGCCACCTACAGCTCCGTCAGTTCGTTCGTCGGCGGTCCCGGGATGGCGTACGAGATTGGCTTCGGCTGGATCTACATGGCGGTCATCCAGACGATGACGATCTTCCTCGTGCTCGGCATCTTCGGCAAGAGGGTCGCGCGGCTCGCACGCCGCATCCACGCCGTCACGATCGTCGACATCATCCGTCACCGTTATCAATCGGATGCGCTCGCAGCGCTCGCGGCGTTTGTGATTGTGCTCTTCTTCGCCGCGTCGATGGTCGCACAGTTTGTCGGCGGGGCACAGCTCTTCGCTGCGGTCACGGGCTACAGCTATGAGCTGGGGCTGGTGCTCTTTGGAATCGTGGTTGTTGTCTATACGTCGATCGGCGGATTCCGTGCCGTTGCACTGACGGATACCTGCTGCGCGATTGTGATGATGCTCGGCATTGTCCTGCTCTTCTACTATGTGCTCGAGGCGGGCGGCGGACTCGCGGCGATTCTCGCGAATCTGCGCGCTGCACATCCCGAGATGCTGACGCCGACGGCGGCGGGACGGATGCCCGTCTCGCTCTACATCTCACAGTGGCTGCTCGTGGGTGCGCTCACGATCGCGCTGCCGCAGTCCGTTGTGCGCGGCATCAGCTACCGGAGCAGCCGCGATATGCACCGCGCCATGATCATCGGGACGGTCGTCATTGCCTTTATGAACATCGCCGTGAACCTCGTCGGCGTGCTCGGGCGCGGTGTGCTCGGCGTCGATGCAAAGGCGCTCGGCGGGGTGGATGCGGTCATTCCTCAGCTGATGGCACGCGTCATGCCGCCCGAACTCTTGGGTCTCGCGATCATCGGACCGCTCGCGGCGTCGATCTCGACGATCTCCGGCGTCCTCATCGTCGCCTCGTCGGCGGTGGTCAAGGATGTCTATCTCCATCATCAGCAGAAGCGCGGCAGGTACGTCGAGGAAAAAACACTGCGCCGTCTCTCAATGGGCGTGACCGCCGCGCTGGGGATCGTCGTATTCGTGCTCGCCGTCGCGCCGCCGTCCCTCATCTGGCTCATCAATATGTTCGCGTTCGGGGGGCTTGAGACGGCGTTCTTCTGGGTGCTTGTCTTCGGACTCTTTACGACGTGGGCGCGCAGGACAGGCGCACTCGCTGCAATGGGCGGCGGCACCGTCATCTACTGCGCGGCGATGGCGGCGGGCGTGAGACCGTTCGGTCTGCATCCGATCGCCGTCGGGATCACTGTTTCGCTTTTGTGCTTCCTCGCGGGGTGCTGGTGGGAGCGGCGCAGAGAGACTTGACAAGATTTTTCGCTGCGGGTATAATAAAGACACAAAAGGGTGACTGACGAGTGGGTACGTCGGTCTCTCCCTAGAATTGAAATATTCTTGAAGAAGGAGCCGACGTGAACCGCGGACGGTTCTTTTTTCTGCTTATAAGTGAAGCAGATTGAAAATGATGCTAGTTATGAGTGTGAGCACTGCAACTAGAAGCGACAGCTTTTCATAAAGCGTCACGTGCATCACCTCCCTTGCGGGAGGCCGAACCTCATCAGTCACCTGTTGTTAGTATAGCACAAAGCTTCGAAAGACGGAAGAGACGCACGGTCTTTTTCGTCTTTTTGTTTGCCTATGACTCTTCAACAACGAGCGGCAGAAAGTATGCCTCCGTGCCTGCAATCGCGGTGGGGGAGAAGCGTGCGCCGACGGCGGAGGGCTGATCGAAGAGCATAAAGCACGAGAGCGTCAGGCAGCCGTCGATCGTTCCGGAGTCAACCGTGTGGGAAAAGCGCGGCGGACGGATGAAGTCCTGATACATTGCCGCACGGCTTTCGCGACAGATAATCTCATCGACGTTGTCAGGCTGCTTCTCATGCACCGTGGATGCGCGCCCGTCCCGCTTTTCGACCAGACGCACGTTTCTTCCCTCGCGCCCCCAGATCTCCTTGTGGATATATGTACCGTCCGTGAGCGCCGCGAAATCGTCCTCGAAATAGGACGGTACGAGGTAACGCTTCACGAGAGCGCACTCCTCGGAGGTCAGGAACTGCTCTGTCCGCGCAAGCGCATAGACGAGCGCCATAAAGGATTTGTTCTGCAGGAGGATCGCCTCGGGCGGATTCATGAGCGTAAATTTCCCTTCCTTGTATAAATCCAGAAACATCGCCCCGAGCGGTTCCCCCTCCGGGGTGCGCTCGTCAATCAATATCTCCATCGGGTGCAGACGGTAGAGTGCAGTCGCATATTCCTCGTCGGCGAGAAGAATGCCGTTTGCATCAATCTCCATCTCATAGAACGAGAGGAAGCGGAGGTCGCTATGCTGCGGTACGCCTTCCCGCATCCGATTCATGAGGAAGCGCGTATTCGCGAGATCCTCGGGATAGTCGTCAAAGCATGCAAAGACAAAGGGGCGATGGCGGAGCGTTCGCCGGTTCAGATCGGCGACGGGGGCGGCGAGACGGCTGTGGATGCGTGCGAGGAAATCCCGCAGCTGTGCCCGCATCCCTTCGTTCGGGTCGCGCCGGCCGTGATACTCTGCCGCGACGCCGTTTGCATAGAAGGACTCCACGATAAAACAGGGCGTATCCGCATTGATCTCGACCATGCGGATATGCCCTGTTTCATCGAGTACGAAGTCAAAGCGCGAGAGCCACGTCGGAAGCCCAAATGCATTCGGAATGCGCAGGTAGGGGAGCAGCTCGCGCGGCAGATCCATCGCGCGCGCAAAGTTGTCGGACGCATTTTGGAGCACCGCTGCTGCCTTGCAGAAGATGCGAAACAGCCCTGCCGAGCCTGCGCGCAGTTCATCGTAGAACTCCTGCGGAAATGCCTGCACGGTATGCGTTGGATAGCGGTCGGCATAGTCGCCGTACTGAATGTAGGTGAAGATGGCGGGATCAAGTGCATCAATGTAGGTGTCTGTGTGTACGCGTTCCATAGTCACGAGCCTCCCGATGAACGGATGCCTGCCTGACCGAAGCCGGACCTCCGGCTGACCTCGGAGGACTGGGAGCTCTTTCTGTCGTTGTAGCTGCGTCCTGCAAAGGCGTGACCTGCTCCGTGTGAATGCGTGCCCGTGCCGGAGGCGACGTGCTTTTCGGGCAGCGGAGTGAGTGGGGCATTCGCGCGGTAGGTCATGCGTGCAAGATCCATTGTGCCGCCCGCGTAGGAAAAGCCGTGGAATGCGAAGTAGTTCGGCGCGATCGGGGCGAGGAGGCTCGCCGTACCGAACAGCCAGACAAGGTCGCCCGCGCCGTCGTGGCGAAAGGTGACGGCAGTGCTGTCGTCATAGAGTG
>ERZ773070.806-NODE-806-length-20978-cov-3.659848_pt1 | contig 20978 bp, 23 predicted proteins | sample MGYA00580618_ERZ773070 | MGnify/ENA primary metagenome ERZ773070 (study PRJEB29015, sample SAMEA2738023) | human oral metagenome | biome: human oral; feature: human-associated habitat; material: dental | place: China | collected 2019 ... | reverse complement strand
AGCAAAGTCGAGAATATTTTTAATTTTCACCGGCTTTTTATTTTCTTCAATTTTGTATTTTGCCACGATTTCATCGTCGATAATTCCATTATTCACAATAACATAATCCAATTCCGCTGGTCCAATAAATTTTTCAATCGCCTCAATAAAATCCTTGACTTCCATATTTGTCGTTTCACCGCGCTTTGTCATCGCGTTACAAACATAAATCAGCTTTGCTGGCGTCGCATCAAGCGCTTCGCGCATCCCCTTGGAGAGTAAATTTGGAATAACGCTCGTATACAAATCGCCAGGTCCAATAATAATATAATCCGCATTCATAATAGCTTCACGAGCCCGAGGATTAAGATTTCCTTCTGCGCCAATAAGCCACGCATCCTCGATATTTTGATCAATATTGTGCGTTCGTTCGCCCGGATTTTTATCAGAAACATCGATATTTTTTTCACCTTCAATCACGGTTCCATCCTCAAAGCGCACTGCCAAATGCACATCTTCCAGTGTTACAGGAATTACGCGCCCCGTCACATCAAACATTTTGCACATTTCATCGAGTCATTTTTCATAATCACCCTCAATATCAACAAGCGCTGTGAGCAAAATATTTCCGATTTTATTTGACCCAATAACTCCCTCTTCTTTGAAGCTGTACTCAAAAAGTTTTCGCACCATTTCAGTATCTTTGGCAAGTGCTGCAATCGCGCGTCGCAAATCTCCTGGTGGCAAAATTCCATATTTATCACGAATTGATCCCGTTGTTCCGCCGTTATCCGCAACAGAAATGATGGCTGACAAATTACAATTGTGATTTTTTTTCAGTCCATACAATACATTGAAAGTTCCAGCGCCGCCACCAATGGCGACAATATTTTTTTTCATAATTGCTTTTTAAAAAATTGTGCATATAATTATAGTGTTTTTATTTTTTAATCAAATTTTTTATGGAAATTTTCATTTTTCTCGTCATTTTGGCGCTGATTTTGGTGTTTGTATCCGTAAAACAGGTGCAGCAGTGACAGGTTGGTTTGATTGAAACTCTCGGAAAATATACAAAAACAGTAAATTCTGGGCTCACTTTTTTGATTCCAGGAGTGCAGACGCTTCGTCGCGTTGATATTCGTGAACAAGTGGTAAATGTCCCAGAACAGCAAATTATTACGATGGATAATGTTTCGATGGCAGTGGATGGGATTATTTATGTGCAAATTACGGATCCATTTCAGGCAACGTATGATGTCAATAATGTTTTTATGGCGGTTGTTTCTCTTGCACAAACAAGCCTTCGTAGTGTACTTGGAACAATGAGCCTCGATGAAACACTTTCCAATCGTGATACGATTAATGCACGACTTTTGACTTCATTGGACAAAGAAACGGGAAAATGGGGAGTGAAGGTACTTCGTGTAGAAATTAAACGCCTTGATCCGCCAGATGATATTCAGGATGCGATGAGTAAGCAGATGAAGGCTGAACGCGAAAAACGAGCCCAAATTCTTGAAGCAGAAGGGTATCGCCAGTCTCAAATCACTCGTTCTGAAGGTGACAAACAGTCAGCAATTTTGCAGGCGGAAGGAAAAAAGCAGGCCGCAATTTTGCAGGCTGAAGGTGATGCCAGTGCAGAAATTGCTCTTGCTGAAGCCAAAGCAAAAGCCCTAGAACTTGAGGCGACGGCCGCGGTTCAGTTTTTCAATGGAGCAGCAGTAACAAAAGAGCAATTGAAAGTTATTGAGGGGGCGCTTGGTCAGAATACAAAATACATTTTGGACAGCGATATTTTGGCAGGAGTTTCCAAAATTTTTGGCAACGCAAAATAATTTTTTAAAAAATCTATTATGGTACTTTTTTGGATTGGATTCGGAATTGTTTTCCTTATTGTAGAACTTATCACGGCAACATTTTATGGTTTCTCTTTGGCGATTGCGGCTTTTATCGTAGCGATTTATGCGGCAATTATGAACTCCTCGAATGTTGATATTATTCAGGGTGCGATTTTTGCTGGCACTGCGCTCGTAACATGTTATTTTTTTCCAAAATTTTTTGCTTCATCGCCAGAATCTTCAGAGGAAAAACCACAGGGACTTGATATGTATATTGGTGAGCGTCGTCGCGTTCGCCAAGTGGATGAGGATTTTAAAATAAAACTTGACGGCGTGGAATATTTGGTGGTATGTGATGATGATTTGGAAGACAAAGATTTGGTCGAAATTGTAGATCGTCGTGGGTCGATTTTTATCGTTGAAATGGCACAAAATTAAAATTTTCCAATGAAAAAAGTTGATAACAGAAAAATTCAAGTTTTAAAGTATATTGTTGAGCGGTATCTTGAGACGGGCGATGTTTTAGGCTCAAAATCGCTTCTCGATCAATATAATCTCGGAGTTTCGAGTGCTACGATTCGTAACGATATGGCAGCTCTGGAAAAAATGGGGCTTATTTTTCAGCCATACAATAGTGCTGGACGATTGCCAACGGATCGTGGAATTCGCGTTTTTGTGGATTATTTGATGGACGAATTGCCAACAGTTCTTTTGGATGATGAGCGAAATATTCCAAATTTTGTGCGAGATGGTCTTATTGATGATATTTTGTATAGCCTAATTGAGCGCCTAACGCATCGAACACACGAGGTAACTTTTGCGTGTATTCCATCAGAAGGTGTGCTTTTATATTTGGGAATTACACATTTGCTCGAAAATATGAGCGAAGGACAGGGGAGTGATGTGTATCACATTGTGCGATTTTTGGAAAATAAAAAAATTTTCATTGATACGCTCAAACATTTGCAAATTTCTCCAAAAGTTTCCGTTTTTATCGGTGAAGAACATATTGGTGGCGACCTCAAAAATTCAACGATTATTGCTAAAAAATTTATGCTCAATGGATATGAATGATATCTTGGAATTATTGGTTCTATCAAGATGGATTATTCCTTTAATATTGCGGCACTTCGTCAAGTTCTTTAAAATTTGAAAAAAATTTGCTTTTTGCAAAAAATTTCATATAGTGTCAGAGGTTTTACTGGTGTATTTTCTGGTTAGCCGTTTATTTTCTTAAAATACTTTTTGTCCTATGGATCACAAAGCAAAAAAAGCTCTCATGGAAGAGTTTGCAACACACAAAGGAGATACTGGTTCTCCAGAAGTTCAGGTTGCTATTCTTACTTCTCGTATTGAAAATCTTCAATCACACTTTAGTGAACACAAACAAGATAATCACTCTCGTCGTGGACTTGTAATGATGGTTGCAAAACGTCGTAAACTTCTTGATTATTTGAAATCAAAAGATGAGGCACGCTATGTAGCACTTATTCAGAAACTTGGTCTTCGAAAATAATTGAAATCCCCCCGAAAGGGGATTTTTTAATTTTGAAATTTTTGACTATTTTCAGAAAAAATATACAATTATTGAAAATTTTTTCTATTTTCTTTTTATGAAAATTCCATTTTTCCCAAATAAATATATTTCGCACGCTTTGATTATTTTGTGTGCGATTGTTTCTGTGATTGGTTTCGTGCATCTACCGTTTCAATATTTGTATGCATTCCACTGGAATGCACTTTCGTATGGGGTCTTTGATTTTTTAATGCAATCAATATTATTCCAATTTTTGCACGGAAATTTTTTACATTTGCTGGCAAATTCGTATTTTTTGTATTCGGCAGGTCCAGCACTTGAGGCGAGAATGTCGCGCAACCAATTTTTGTATTTTTTTACTTCAACTACGATTTTTTTGGTGATAGCGTTGCTTATTTTTTCTACTCCTGGAACGATTACGCTTGGAATTTCCGGATTTTGTAGCGCCTTGCTCGCGTATTTGTGTGTCGATCTGTATACAATTCGTCATCCACAAGCGCAGGAAATGATGATTTTGCTTGCCATCAATATTGCCATCGGAATTTTTGCGGGAATTTCTTTTGTTGGGCATTTTTTCGGTGCTGTGTGGGGTGTGGTTTGGTGGTTTTTACTCTCAAAATCAGGTCGTTTTCAAAAATAAAAATCTCAGTTTTCTGAGATTTTTTAAATTTTATCATTCAGGAGATCTTCCTCAAATTGCCTGATTCCGCTCACGTCTTGCGAATAATGCGACACATCTGGAAAATCAAGATTTTTGATGTGTTCGGCAATTTTTTGTACCAATTTTTCCAGTCGTTCAATTTCGCCTTGTTGCACAAATTTTGAAATCGTGTGATATTGATCTTCTTTTTTATTTTTTTCAACAAAAAATAATTGAAACTCACGTTCTTTCCAAGGTGCCCAGCGCGGCGTTTCGTTAAACAAAATCGCATAAAAAATAAGTTGCAAATTGTATTTCCATTTTTTGATCGCCTCATAACCACTTCCTCATTCGAGAGTTGTAAAACTACTGCCGGTTTTATAATCAGTTACAATCATTTTGCTTTGTGATGTGAGTTCAATGCGATCAATCGCTCCTGTGAGACGAATATCTGATAAGTATGTTCCGCTACCCTCCTGATTGAATCGTTGCTCCAAATGAATTTCGCCATAATCATGTACGAGATGCGGATAGAGTGATTCTAGATTCTCAATTCCGCGAGCGATGAGGTTTTTTTCAATATTTTCAGAAAAACCTTCTCGTTTGAGATATTCCGTAAAAGAATTGAGTAATATTTCCTTATTGAAAGTTTTTTTGAATTTATAATCTTTGAAAAAATCTTCCAAGCCCTTGTGGATGGCACTTCCGTATGTGGCACTTTCATTTTTTGCTTGCGGAAATTGCAAAAGATTTCTCGTCAAAAAGTATCGCGGCCCACCACTCGTGACATCAAGAAAATTTTGTACGGAGGTTGCTGATAATTTGAGATTTGACCCGACGAGACTTTTTAAAAATATTGATTCGTCACCCGTGAAAGGAAGTTCTATAATATTTTTTGTTACATTTTCTAATATTTTTGAACAATTTCCAATTGATATCTGTTCATTTTTTTCAAAATCAGTAACATTTCCAAGAACGGATACGAGGGATTCTGATTTTTCTAACAGATTCATGGTTGAATATGTCACATACAATACATCCTTTGCTCGTGTAAAAATCGTATAAATCAGTCGTTCCAAATCTTCATTATTGTCCTTTTCAGGTGCGAGAGAGAGGTTTGAAGTGAATGGATTGCTCGAATTTCGACCTCGTGTATAATTTTTTTCCGTCAAACCAACAGCAAATACATATTTGTACTCCAATCATTTTGATTTGTGTGCCGTGATACATTGCACTGAGTCTTCTGCTCCTATGAGTGCTGATGTCGAGAGATGAATTTCATATTCATCAATAAGGTTCATGTATTCGACAAAATCATCCAAATTGAGGCGTGGTTTTTGTTGTTTGTATCCACGAAGCGATTCTATGATTTTTTGAATATTTGCGAGATGGTTCGCATAAATCAGAGGTTTTTGATGCAATTTTTCTTCTGAAAAATAATATTCATAGAGTGGAGAAGTAAAATTTTGTTCTTCATCATCAATAAAAAGACTGAATTGTTCTCGATTGGATGAATCCTCATTGTAATCATCTGGTATAAAAATCGTGTTTGCCCCTGTAATAATATCAATTAAATCTTCCAAGCGTAACATATTCGCTTGAATTGATAATTCTATAAAAAAATGAGCAATTTTCGATAGATATTTGTTCGAATGATTTCGTAATGCTTCAATCCACACTTTATTTTCTCACTTTTTTGCTTGATAAATTTGCCGGGAAAGTTCCCAGATTTCAAGACGATGAATTTTCCACATTGGATGCGACAAAATCTCAATCAAAATATCATCGCGGTCACTCTGGGTTCGCAGAGAATGAATGTAAAGCAACATATTTTTGACGAGAATTACCACTTCATTATCAAAAATATTTTCATCTTTGGAGAGCTCGATTGGAATATTTTCTTCAAGAAGCGCTTTTCCGATAGCCTCAAGGGTTGAATTTTTTTTCGTAATAATAGCAATATCGGACAATGAAAAATCTGGGTTATTTTTTTCGTGCTCCACAATTTCTGTAATTTCTTTCGCCACCCAAGTAATCTCTTGTAATTCGGTTTCAAATTGAAATTTTTTGATAAGCCCACCATCGCCTCGATGTGCATGAAATTTTTTTTCAGCTTCCGGGAAAATACTAGAAATCCTATCCTGATCAGAAAGAATACTTCGTGAAAAATCAATAATTTCAGCGCGTGATCGATAATTTTCTTCCAAAATAATAAGTTCTGTATTTGGGTAAAATTCCTTAAAAAGGCTCAAATTTCGAACGCTCGCACCTTGAAATTTGAAAATTGACTGATCATCATCGCCCACTGCAAAAATATTTGGATCATCAACACTGTTTGCAATCGTGGTAATGAGCGTCAATTGTGCATCATTCGTGTCCTGATATTCGTCCAACAAAACCCATTGGTATTGCTCAGAAATATTCGCACGTACCGTTTCGTCAGTTTCTACAAGCCGAATAGCCCGAAGAATCATATCCGAAAAGTCAATCAAATTCTGTTCACTGAGTTTTCTCGTGTATTCTTGATAAATATTTAAAAGTTCAGACGATTTTTTATTTTTTTCAACATCCTTCAGGACAAAGGTGTCTTTTGTACCTTTTTCGAGCCAAGAATTTTTCCATTTTGTGAGTAATTTTGAGTCACCAGAAACTACTACTTCTTCGAGTGATAAGAGAATGGTTTTTGCGAGAGAATCTTGAAATTTGTGTGTCGATGGATATTTTTGAAGAATTTCTACCAAATTTGTTGTCATTTCCTCAAAAAGTGACATTTTCATTGTGATATCTTCTTTTTTTCGTCCGAGTGTACTTATTTTTTCAAAATAATTATTTATTATCGGTCAAATATCATTTAATATTTGTGCATTTTGAGAAATAATTGCAGAAAAGTCATCGGGAGTAATTCCAGCAGTTTTGAGATCATTAATGGCTGATCGAAGACTTGGGAGTGAAGAAGTTTTTTTCCAAGAATTATTCCATTCGAGGTTTGAAATAATTTCATGGAAAATTTTGGATGCTGAAATATCATCAATAGGCTTCAATTCGGCACTTTCTTGTAACTTGTATTGGTAGCGATTCAATATTTCCATGCCGAAAGTATGGAAGGTATGAATGGCGACTTTATATGCTTCTTGTCCAATAATTTTCCGAAGGCGCTCGCGCATATTTTTGGCTGCATTATCGGTAAAAGTGAGACACAAAATATTGGAAGCATTCGCGTCAGTTTGCCGTAAAATATTGGCAATTCGAACGGCAAGAAGTTCGGTTTTTCCACTTCCTGGTCAGGCAATAACTAAAACTGGTCAGAAGATTGTATCAACTGCCAGTTTCTGCTTAGAATTGAGGTTATTGTAACGAGATTCAAAAGACATAATAATAAAAAATTTAGAGCATTTTACTGAATTTTTCGAGAAGTGCAAAAAATTATTAATAATAAAAAATGAACAATTATAGTTTTACAATTGTTCAAATATAAATTTTATAAAAAGAGGGAATCAAGTTTTTGGTCGAGATTTTTTTGATTTTTTTCCTCTTCTTGGGATTCTAGCTGCTTAACATGTTCACGAATCAAATCCCCTTTTTTGTAGGATTCTCTCATTTTTCGGAGTTGTTCCTTGGTGAGTGGTTTTTTATGCTGTCCAGACCCATTTGGAAAATAGTCTCAATATCACATTTTTGAACAGTTATTAAATGATAATTGTCTGAAAATTATATTTTTTCAATAGTGGCACCAAGTTTCGCAATCTTTCCAACAATATCTTCATATCCGCGCTCGATATATTCAACATTGGTAATTTGTGTCGTTCCTTGTGCGATGAGTCCTGCAAGAATCATGGTGACTCCTGCTCGTAAATCCCAGCTTGAAACGGTAGATCCACGAAGGGCAGTTTTTCCAAAAATAAGCGCTTCATGTGGATTAAGAATGGCGATATGTCCTTTCATTTTTTCAATTTCAATGAGCCAATTCAGTCGACCTTCAAAGAGAACTTCATGAATACGAGATGTTCCTTCGGCTTGAGTCAAGAGAAGTGCAAAAGGCGATTGGAGATCGGTTGGGAAGCCTGGGAAAATATTCGTTTGAATGTTGATGTTTCGTAAATGCTCACGGGAATTGTAGACCACAATCTCGTCTTTTTCATGATCCAAGTCCATTTTTACTCAAGCTTCTTGACATTTTTCGAGAAAGAGTGTTAGGTCCTGAATTCTTGCATTTCGTACAGTTATCGATGGATTTCCGCTCAAAGCACCAAGAATAATAAAAGTTCCAGACTCAATATAGTCAGAAATTACGCGTGCTTCTGTACTTTCAGGAATGCTGGCAATTCCTTCAATAATAATAGTATGGTCGTATGATACAGTAACTTTTACACCAATATTTTTGAGAACATCGATGAGATTGATTACATGCGGTTCAATGGCAGCGAGGTGAATCGTGGTTTTTCGTGGTTGGAAAGCAGCCATCATAACTGCGTTTTCAGTCGCTGTTACTGCAAATCCAGCCGAAAGTGTCACATCGTTCGTTCCTTCTTTTCCTGAAAAATGAATATTTTCATCAGAATTTTCTCCGTTGTAACCAAAAATTTCAAAGGCGCGGAGATGTTCTGTAATTGGTCGTTTTCCAATATTACAACCCCCGGGATATGGGATTTCGAGCTCACCAAATCGTTTGAGAAGGGCTGGAAACAGGAAAATTCCTACACGAATTTTTTTGATCAAAGCACGATTGAGGTTCGCAAGCGACATGTTTTCAGTATTCATTTTGAGTGTACTGTCTTCAAAACGAACATCTACGCCGAGTGACTCGATAATTTCCAAAAAAGTCAATACATCGCCAATTCTCGGGACATTATGTAAAGTAAAATTTTTGAAAAAAAGTCCGCAGGCAATCAATGGAAGTGCTGCGTTTTTTGAGCCAGAAATTTCAACAATTCCGCTCGTTGTTTGAGGTCAGTGAATTTGAAGCATAGATTTTTTTAAGAAATAATTTCAAATCGGTAGCCAATGCCGCGAATCGTCTCGATGGCGATTTTTTCTGGCAATTTTTTGCGAATATTTTTGATATGGGTGTCAATGGTTCTATCATAAATATAATTTTCGTATCCCATTACATCATGCATAATCGCTTCGCGCTTGATAATATTTTGTGCATTCCGAACGCAATATTCTAAAATAGAAAATTCCGTTTTGGTAAACATAATTTCTACTTGATTGCACAATACTGTATGATTTTTGGGATCGATTTCAAGCGGTCCAAATGTCAATAATTTGGAATTATTTTTTGGTTTTTTTTGTATTTCAACACGCTTGAGAACGGCTGCAATTCGCGCCATCAATTCTCGCGCAGAAAAAGGTTTTGCAACATAATCGTCCACACCCAGTTCAAAAAGTGTCAATTTATCAACTTCGCTGTCGCGCGCAGAAAGTACAATGATGGGCGTGTTTGATTTTTTTCGGATTTCTTCACAGATTTCAATGCCATTTCGGTGTGGAAGGTTGATGTCCAAAATTACCAAATTTGGCTTAAAACCATCAAAAATTTCAATAGCATCAGCGCCATCTTGGCAGGTTGAAAGTTCGTAATTTTCTTTTTTTATGTAAGCGGAAAGCGGCAAAATAATGCCAGAATCATCCTCGATCAGAAGAATTTTTGTCATAAAAATTTTAACAGAATGTGCCAAGTGTACGCAAAAAATTTAAAAAATCAAATACTATCCCATTTTTTTTGATTATTGCAAGCAAAAAAATTCCCATTTTTTCAAAAAATGTGTATAATGTCCGAGTTAATTTATTTTTATGCTCAATCAATTTACAGACGAATATAAGCAAATTATGCTCGATGCCGAAAATCGGGCGAAAAAATTTGGACACAAAAATATTTTGCCAGAAGATGTGCTTTTGCAGATTTCTCGCCTTACCAAAGGGAATATTGCGGAGCTCTTGCAGACGCTCGGCGTGAATGAAAGCCTGATTTTAGATATTTTTTCTCGTCCGCCATTTTGGACGAAAGAACTTGAGAATCGTGATGGTGATTATATTGGGATTTCTGAGCGACTTCGTGAGCTGATTGTGGCGTCATTACGAATGGCTGCGAGTTTCCATAAACCAAAAGCGGGTGTGGAGGATTTTTTGCTTGCCTTGATTCAGTCACCAGACGAAAAATGGTTCGTAGAATTTTTGGATTTTGTCGGCGTGAATGTGAATATGTTCGAGCGCCAAGTAACGAATTTTAATCATTTGACTTCGCCGCAGGGAATGAAAAATTTCCCGATGAACAATCAAGACCCGATTTTTGGTCCAATTGATGAAATTATGGATATGATTGAGGATCATTTTGGAAATCAGAATCCGAATATGAATCAGCCGATGGATACACCATTTGCACATAATGCACCGCAAGAAAAAAATGAGTCTCGCACACCAGCATTGGATTTTTTTGGAACAGATTTGGTGGCGGAAGCAAAAACCAACAAACTTGATCCTGTGATTGGCCGAAATACTGAGATTGATCGCCTGATTTCTATTTTGAATCGAAAAACAAAAAACAATCCGTGTCTTGTTGGTGAACCGGGAGTTGGAAAAACGGCTGTTGTAGAAGGACTTGCGCGTCGTATTGCTTCTGCCGATGTGCCATTTGCTATGCAAAACAAACGCATTGTAATGCTTGATTTGCCAGGAATGCTTGCCGGAACAAAATATCGCGGAGAATTTGAAAATCGTATCAAAATGATTATCGAAGAGGCTTCAACACTTGAAAATGAGGTGATTTTGTTCATTGATGAAATTCATACAATTATTGGTGCTGGCTCATCTGAGGGAACTATGGATGCGGCTAATATTTTGAAGCCAGCGATGGCGCGTGGGAAAATTTCATTGATTGGTGCTACTACACTTTCTGAATATCAAAAATATATTGAAAAGGATAGTGCTCTCGAACGTCGTTTTCAAAAAGTTGATGTTGGAGAACCAACACAATCAGTCGCCAAAGAAATTATTTTGGGACTTCGCCAAAGTTTTGAAGATTTTCATAATCTCATTATTGAAGATTCGGCGATTTCTGACGCCGTAGAACTTTCTTCACGATATATTACAGATCGATTTTTGCCTGATAAAGCAATTGATCTTTTGGACGAAGCATGTAGCGCGAAAAGTATGACATATAATTTTGTGTCTTCCGAAGCGCAAGAAATCAAAGAAAAAATTGAAAAACTTGAAAAAGAAAGTGTGGATATGCTCATGTCGCAGCAATATGCGAAGGGACTTGCCAAAAAACGCGAACAAGAACAGCTTTTGAAAGAACTTGAAAGCGTAAAGAAAAAACACAATATTCCGCGTAAAGATCGCAAAAAAATTACTGGAACAGATGTTCAGAAAATTTTACATCAAATCACAGGAATTCCTCTCAAAAATCTTCAAAAAGAAGATTTGACGCGCCTCAAAAATCTTGATAAATCTCTCAAAAAGCATATTATTGGGCAAGATGAAGCGATTGACGCGATTGTAAGCTCACTCAAGCGCTCGAGTGTTTGAATTTCTCGTGCAGAACGCCCGATTGGAAGTTTTCTTTTTCTGGGGCCGACTGGTGTAGGAAAAACAGAATTGGTAAAGGCTTTGGCTGAAGAATTTTATGCTGACCCGAAAGCACTTATCAAGATTGATATGTCCGAATTTAATGAGCGCCACAGCGGGTCTAAATTGATTGGTGCGACGGCTGGTTATGTGGGATATGAAGAGGGTGGAATGCTTACTGAAAAAGTTCGTAGAAAACCATATTCTATCGTGCTTTTTGATGAAATTGAAAAGGCAAATTTTGATATTTATAATCTCTTTTTGCAAATTTTGGAAGATGGCGTAGTGACTGATGGAAAGGGCCGACAAATCAACTTCAAAAACACAATTATCATCATGACTTCAAATCTTGGTTCGGACGAATTTAACGAAAAAGCGGCGCAAATTGGTTTCAATACTTCTGAAAAAGATGAAGAAAAAATTATTGCGGATTTTGATAATATTCGTGCTCGCGTCATGAAACAATTGCCAGAATTTTTCGCCCCAGAATTTATCAATCGTATCGATAAAACGATTGTTTTCCGTCCACTTGACAAGAGAATTTTACAAAAAATTATTGTTTTGCAACTTGATGAATTGATTGAACGACTTAAGCAAATCGGAATTTCGGCGACATATGATAAAAAACTGATTTCATTGATTTTGGAAGAAACTTTTTCTCCAGAATATGGCGCGCGCCCAGTTCGTCGTTTTATTCAGGACAAAATCGAGGACAAAATTGCTGACGCGATGATTCTCAATTCCAAGAAAAAAATTGTTTCCATTTCTGCACTCAAAAATGAAATTATTTTTGATTGGCAATAATTTGAAATTTTAAAAAATCCTCATTTGGGGATTTTTTGATAATGAAAAATATTCCAAAATTTGCATTTTCCGAAAAATCGTGATAAAATTCAGGTGTTCTTAATTTTTCTTATGTCTACAAATATTGAAAATCTTTATATTTTTGATGGTTTTTCCAAAGAGATTGTGGCGTATTTTTTGCTCATGACACAGGCACAATTCCGAAAAAAGGGGGATATTATTTTGAAACAAGGTGATGTTTCGAATGGTTGTGCGTATTATATTAATTCTGGAAAAGTTCGCGTGGTAATTGATGGAGAAGAGCGCGCGACTATTGGACAGGGTGGATTTTTTGGTGAAATGGCGCTTATTACGGATGACCTTCGTACAGCGACTATTGAGGTAGTTGAAGATGCAGAATTGCAAGTGTTTCTCAAAGAAGATTTTTTGATGCTGCTCATGAAATCAGAACACGGAGAACAGCTCAAGGCCGAAATCCGTCGTCGCATTACCGAAAATATGAAAAATAACCCAAATATTCATGCTCGCAAATAATGATCAACTTGCTAATGAGTGGGAAAAGATTTTGGAAGATCAGGGGCTTGGATTATTGGATATTGATCAATATCGAGAAAAACAGTCATCAATCGTGGCCGATATTCTTGATATTTCCTCGCCAGAAAAATTTGAAAAATGCATTGAAGATATCAAAAATTCCCACAATATTCATATTCAATTTGAAGAAAAATCATTGCGAATCACAGATGAAAAACATGATGAAATCGGATTTATACGACCAGGACATTATTCGTACCATGGGCTGGAAAAAGATTCTCATCTTGAAAGCGTTATTCACCCACAATTTCGCGAAAAGTGATATGGAAAAATACTGTATTCGCTTTTTGAAATGTATGGAAAAATTTACAAAAATCCTGATTTTTCGCTTCCCAAAAAGGAATATTCACACAAAAAAAGCACCATTTCACTTATGGTCGAATATTTTGGATATACGCCGATTCGCAAATATGTCGATGGGGAATGGCAAGAAGTTCGATATTTTGATGAATATTTAGATGATGCCATTGATGATGAAATTCTGTATACATATGAATTAATAAAATAAAAATCCCACTTTTGTGGGATTTTTATTTATGCTTAAAAAGCGTTGACAGGGGCGTTTTTTTGTATATTACTCGTAATTCTAAGTTTTTTGTATGAATTTTAAAATATATACTCGTGCAATTATTCTTAATAAGAATAATGATATTCTGGTTCTAAAAAAAAGAAGCGATCAGAAAATTTGATGATGAGACTGGTTGTTGCCAGGGTGAACGGTAGAATTTTGAGAGGGTTTAGAGAATGCGCTTGCTCGAGAAATTTTGGAAGAAACAAATTTGAAAATTGTGAATATTTCATTTTTCGCGCATCAAAAAATTATTTTGGCTGATACACACTGGCTTGGTATATATTTTGTTTGTGATGCGGAAAATTGGGAAAATATGCAAAATCAAGAACCAGAGAAGCATGAAAAATTGCAATTATTTTCTCGAGAAAATTTACCGAAAATGCACGATGCAACAATTATTGAGAAATTTTTTACACAATAAAAACCTCACTTTCGTGAGGATTTTTTAATACATTCCCATTCCACCCATTCCTGGATTTGGCATCAGCATTTCAGACTTTTCTTTTTCAACATCAACAATGAGTGCTTCTGTTGTGAGGAACATTCCTGCGATAGAAATCGCATTTTGAAGGGCTGAACGCTCAACTTTTTTGGGATCAATAATCCCAGCACGAACCAAATCTTTGTATTCATCAGACCCAGCATCATATCCAAAATTTTGTTCTGGATTTTGCATAATAGTATTCACAACGACAGCGCCTTCCTTCCCAGCATTATCAGCAATTTGGCGAATCGGATAGGCAAGTGCGCGCGCTACGATTTCGGCACCAATTTTTTCTTCTGCATTCAAATTATTATTTTTCAAAATTTGACTGGCACGAAGAAGAGCCACACCACCACCCGCAACAATTCCTTCGTCAACCGCAGCTTTGGTGGCGTTGAGCGCATCTTCGATTCGCAATTTTTTCTCTTTCATTTCAATTTCTGATGCAGCACCAACCTTGATAACAGCGATTCCGCCAGCAAGCTTTGCGACGCGTTCTGCCATTTTTTCTTTATCGTAGTCAGAATTACTCTGTTCAATCTGTGAGCGAATCTCGCGAACGCGAGCATCAATGAGAGATTTGTCGCCAGCGCCACCAATAATTGTTGTGTGATCTTTGGTTGCGAGAATCGCTTTGGCACGACCAAGATGAGAAACATCCGCATGTTCAAGCTTATAACCCAATTCTTCGGTAATTACCGTTGCGCCTGTCAAAATCGCCAAATCTTTCAAAATATCTTTTTTACGATCTCCAAATCCTGGAGCCTTGATTCCTAACACCGAAAGTGACCCTTTAAGGCGATTGAGGATAAGCCCAGTAAGCGCATCGCCATCAATATCTTCTGCAATAATTACGAGCTCACGCTTTCCGTTTTCTGCTAAGCTTTCCAGAACTCCAATAATATCTTTGAGGGAAGAAATTTTTTTATCAGTGATGAGTACGAAAGCATCATCTACACGAGATTCCATTTTTTCTGTATCAGTCACCATATATGGAGAAATATATCCGTTATCGAATTTCATTCCCTCAGTAACTTCGATTTCAAGACCAAAAGTTCGGCCTTCTTCCACAGTGATGACACCATCTTTTCCAACTTGTTCCATCGCTGAAGCAATAATTTTTCCAACCGTTGCATCCTGAGCAGAAATCGTCGCCACTTGTTCGATTTCTTCCTGACTATTAAGCGGAGTTGCAAGGCGCGCAAGTTCATCTACTACGAGTGCTCCCGCTTTTTTCATTCCATTTTTTAGCTCTATAGCGTTGATTCCAGAGCGAATTTCACGGAGCCCTTCTTTTACCATTGCATAGGTCAAAAGTGTTGCGGTCGTGGTTCCATCACCCGCAGAATCATTCGTCTTGGAAGCAGCTTCTTTGATGAGTTCTGCTCCCATATTTTCGATTTTATCTTCCAGTTCAATTTCTTTGGCAATAGTTACACCATCGTTAGTCACTTGTGGCGCACCAAAAGATTTTGAAAAAATTACGTTTCGCCCTTTTGGTCCCATTGTTGAAACCACGGTTTTAGCGACTTTTTCCATTCCGGCAAACATTTTGAGGCGAGCTTCGTCACCAAAGAGAATATTTTTTGACATATTTGAAATTTAAAAATTATTGAGAAATTTTGGCGAGAATATATTCGTACGCCACGATTTTGTAAATCAAATCGTCGACTTTGACATCATCGCCAGAATATTGGCCACTAATCACGCGATCACCTTTTTGAAGTTCGATTGCCACAAAGTTTCCATTTTTATCGATTTTTCCTGGACCAACCGCCACTACTTCGTAGAGTGAAGGTCGTTCCTTGTTAACGCTATCTGGCAAAATAATTCCAGAAGCTGTAATTTTGTCCGCTTCAATCGGCTTGAGTAAAACGCGATCAGAAAGCGGAATAATTTTTTCAATCATTTCAGTTGTAAGGCTCATAATTTTTTATAAAAAATAAACAAAAACATTATATTCAAAAAAATAAAAAGTCAAAAAATTAGCACTTGACTTTTTAAGTGCTAATTTATAAATATTTTTTCGGAGAAAATTATACCACTTTTTCTACCAAATCCGTATTGTGTGGAACCTCACATTCGAGCATTTTGAGGTATGATTCAATGAGTTGCTGGTTGAGTTCTTTTTGATGAGAACGCTCGGCGCGTGCCGTTTTTGTATTGAATCGAAAAGTTGTGTACAGGCGATACGTAAATTGCCAAAAAGCACAATCGGTTACGACTACATTTCCGATTTCACGAATTTCGTGATACAAAAGTTCAGAATTTTTAAACGCTCATTTGGTACCAATATTATCCAAATCTGAATCTTGAATGATTTCTTCGAGAATATTTTTTGGCTTACTAAAAAGCACGGTTGCCATAATAATTCGCTCGATTTTTTGAATGCGATTTTCGGGATGATGATTTTCTTGAAGCCACTTTCGCGCGATTTGCGAACCAACGTATTCATTTTTGGCATATTGTTTGATAAAACCCGTATCATGAAAAAGCGCCGCAATCTGCAAATCTTCCGTATCTTCTTGCGAAATATCTTCGTTCATGGCCAAATATGTGGCACGATCAAAAACGCTCAAGGTGTGATGAATATTATGAAAATGATGATTTTTGCATTTTTCAGAAATCAGTGGTGTCACGTATTCAAGTGCCTTGGCTACGAGTGAAGTCGTCATAAGAATAAAACAAATTTTCCCAATTGTAACATATTTTCTTTTTTCTTGCAAATATTTGAAAAATTTTTATAATCGGAGCGTTTTTATATTATTTTTTATGAATGTTGTTTGGCGTTTTATTTTTGCTGTAGCGATTATTGTGCTTTCAGCATTATATATTTTTCCGTGGAAAAATGTCGGAATTACGATTGATAATGAATTTTTGAATAAGCAGTATACGCTTGGATTAGACTTGCAGGGTGGGGTAGAGCTGGATTATCAAGTGGATTTGTCAGCACTAAAAACTGACGAAAATAATGATTCTGCGAACCATCCAAATTCTGCAACAGCCAATAATGAATCCGTTGTTGTGGAAGGTCTTAAAAAAATTATTGATACACGTGTAAGTTCGCTTGGACTTTCTGAACCAAATATTCAAACACTCAAATATGGAACTGATACGCATATTGTCGTACAAATTCCTACAGAATCGTATAGCGATTTGTCGCCTGAAGAACGAGAAAAACGTCAACAACAGGATATTAAAAATGCGAAAGAAGTGATTGGGAAGGTGGTTGACCTTGAATTCCGTGAACTTCGTACGAGTACGAGCGATGAAGAATATGCGGCTCGTGAAAAATTAGCGAGCGAAGCGAGTGAAGATCTCAAAACCCTCGATTTCAATATTATTTCTCAAAAATATCATAAACCGAATGATAATATTGTTGCAAAAACGGGAACAGGAGAAATTCCACCAGAAGCGAAAATCTCGGCATTAGAAAAATTTTCTGCTGACACTTTTCCTCATATTTTTGATGCTGAGGAAGTAGTAGAAAAAATAGTGATTGGAAGCGGTGCGGAGGCCCAGACGAATGTGGGCTATGTAGCGCTTCGTTTGGATCAAAAAATTTCTGAAAATAATTATAAATATTCCTATGTTCGCGTGAATCGTGATCCAGGAATTTGGGCACCAGCCAAATCGGCGGATGGAAAAATTTTGAATGATAATTATTTGACGAGTGCTTCAGCATTTTTGGATTCTGCGAGTTTTCAACCAAAAGTATCACTCACATTCAACGATGAGGGTGCGAAAATTTTTGCAGAAATTACAAAACGACTTATTGGTCAGCCTCTTGCGATTTTCGTGGGAGATGAAATGGTGATGAATGCGCGTGTAAATGATACGATTTCAAATGGTCATGCTGAGATTTCTGGTGGCTATGCGACCCTTGCAGAAGCAAAAGCAGTGGCCGATGATATCACCACAGGGATTGTACCAGCACCGATTTATTTAACGAGCGAACGAACGATTGATGCGAAAATCGGAGACGCTGCGCTTGAACAAATTATGCTTGCAGGTGTGGTGGGACTTTCTGTGATTGTGCTTTTCTTGACAATTATTTATCGAGTTGGTGGATTGCTTGCGGGTATCGCACTCATTTCTTATGCTGTTATTTTGATTGCAATCGTGAAAATGACGGGCGTAACTCTTACTCTTGCCTCCATTGCTGGAGTCATTCTCTCGATTGGACTCGCGATTGATGCGAATATTTTGATTTTCGAGCGCATTCATGAGGCGCTGCATGAAAAAATGCCACTTAATAAAGCTATTTCAATAGGTTTCAAACATTCTTGGGCAGCGATCTGGGATTCTCATATTACTTCATTTTTGTCGGCATTTATCCTTTTTGCTGTCGGAGTTTCATTGATTAAAGGATTTGGATTTATGCTTGGAGTCGGGATTTTACTCTCACTTTTCACGGCAATGTGGATTTCTCGCGCGCTTATCGCCTTTACTGCAAAATTTGTTAAAAATCCAAAAATTCTCGTTGGATATAAAAAATAACCCTTTTGGGTTATTTTTTTTGTGGTTTGAAATATCTGATCAATTCATGAACTTCACCCTTTTTGGTTTGTTGAATTGTGTAAATTTTACTTTTTTCCGTCGTTGCGTTATAATTTTTTTGAAAAAGTGTAATCATTCGAGCATTTGAATAACTTCGATTTATTGAGTGTTTTGTTTTTTGGGAATAAATCTCGACCAATTCTCATTTTTTCGTCATATCTTCCAAAATATACTCCAAGACGCGCTCTTGAGAAAATGGAATCGTTATTGTTCCGTATTTTTTCTCATTTTCCCCAAAAATTCGATTGATAATAGAAATAATTTCTCCGTGTCTAATGTAGCTTTGTAGTCGAATTTTTGTGCTAATTTTTCGCTTCATGCGATAAATATCATGATGTGCAAAGCCAATTTCGTTCGTATTATCACTCAAAACAATTTGTACTTCGAGTGCATGATTTGCGTGATTTTTCCCATCGCGAACAAGGCGAAATTCTTTTCGTGGAGCACTTGTGGATTTTCCGCTGGTTTCAAATTTTATTTCTTTAAAAGCTGTTCGGAGTTCTTCTTGTTCATTTCCTTGTAAAAATTGATCAATATGCAGATTTGCTTCTTCCGGCGAAATCATATTTCCTATCACTCGAATCTGAAAATTTCCACCCAATTTTTCAAAAATTTTACTTCCCATGCTCATTGCATGTTTTGTGTCAGTAACTTCGATGCGCATTCGATGCAAATCATTCACTGCATCCAGTAGGTGATATTTTGCTTGTCCATCAATTTTTTCAGCGAGACTTTCCACACTTTTTACACCAAACGAAACCTGAAAGGGGATTTGTTGTCCATCCAAGATCGTTTCGCCGAGCATATACGGAGAATCTTTCGAAAAAGCTTCGCCATTTTTGACTTCAAAAATTTCTCTATCATTAAAAAAATTTTCAATCTCCTCGATAAAATCATTATTTTTGAGATCAATTTCTCCTGTTTCGTAATTGACCTGAAAACCAGGATATCGAATAATTTTAAAAAAAGTAGTCAATTCTTTGAGGTATGTACAAAGACTGATGCGTACCGAAATATTGGCTTGTGCCTTTTTGTAGAGTCCTTTATAATTATTCACAAAACTCGAAAGACTCGAAAATTCAAAATTTCTGAGCATTGGCGTGATATGATAATTTTCCGCCTCCAAATATTCGAGCGTTTTTTTCGATGCCAAAATGAGAGCACGCTCAATATTTTTCTTGTGCTCACTATATTCTTGATTTTGGTTAGCATTTTTCTGAATTTTTTTGTTGGCCTGCTCTGACTCCATATTGTCAACAAAGGCAATAATATCATTCGGCTCATTAAAATTTGGAATGGTATACAAATCATGTAACGTCCCTTCAATGTTCTTATTGCGCGCGAAAGAACTCCATGATGCACCAGGAGCTTCCTGAAAACGCTCATCGTCTGCATTATCAAAAAAATGCGTTCCGATGTGTTTTCCGAGTGATGCGCTCGGGTTTGCTGCAAAAAACTTTTGCACTTCAAAAATTTTGTATATACTAGACATATTCTAAAAAAAATTATGTATCTGATTTACGGAAAGGGTCGCGTAGGTAATGCGATTGCTGCGCTCTGTCGCGCACAAAACCTGGATTTTCAAATAGCTGATGATGCGGATGATATTTCAGATTTTTCTTCATTTGAAGCCATTATTCCATCGCCTGGAATTCCTGGAACGCATCGGATTTATTCGACCGGGAAAGTTATTTCCGAGCTCGATTTTGCATACCAATTTTTGCCAGAAAATTTTCAAATCGTGACAATCACTGGAACGGATGGCAAATCTACGACGACCTGGATGGCTTTCAGTATACTACAAAAGTACTTTTTTGGCAAGAAGAAAATTTATCTCTCAGGAAATTTTGAGATCCCATTTTCTGAAACTATCGTTGAAATTCTTCAAGATAATGAAAAGGAGGGAATTATTGTCCTTGAGGCATCGTCGTTTATGTTGCATTGGATTGGAAAAAATTCAAAAAAGTCTTTTACTAGCGATTTTTCTATTTTCACCAATCTCAAAACAGATCATCTCAATTGGCATCGTGATTTACAAGAATATAGTGACGCAAAAATGAATTTGATAAAAAATACCTCAAAACGAGCAATTATCAATCCAGAAGTATACGATTTTATAAAAAATAAAAATTTGGATTTTCAAAATTTTTCGAATACAGAAAATTTTTCTGAATCACAAAAAACGGAAAGCTGGACGGATGGCGAGAAAATTTTTGTGAAGAATTTTTGAGAAATGAAGCTTTCAGAAACACATTTTTCAGGTGCACATAATGCTATGAATTTGCTTTCGGTTTTGCTTGTATTGCGTGAAATGGGGCTTGATTTTAAAAAAATTGCTCCAATTCTTAAAGAAATTTCAGGACTTCCGCATCGTCTGGAATTGATAGATGAAATTGATGGTGTTA
>ERZ773070.796-NODE-796-length-21228-cov-22.786521_pt1 | contig 21228 bp, 32 predicted proteins | sample MGYA00580618_ERZ773070 | MGnify/ENA primary metagenome ERZ773070 (study PRJEB29015, sample SAMEA2738023) | human oral metagenome | biome: human oral; feature: human-associated habitat; material: dental | place: China | collected 2019 ... | reverse complement strand
TTCTCCTCGAATTCGGCCTTCTTCACCTCATACTCTTCCTTCTTAAGCTCGATGCAGGGTGGGGGGTTCTTTTCGAGAGGACCCCCTCCCCCACGTCATTTCTTCTTTATTTTATATTATTTTTCTCTTTATTTTCTTGTAATTGCCCGTTATGTTGAGATCACAGATCTCGTCTATAGCACGTTCACGCTCTTCAAGGTTCTCCTCTTCGGTGAGTTCTTCCGAAGTTCGAGCAATGCGTGCCAGGTAGGAGCAGGTGTGGTAACCGTTTGTGCAATCCCATGTGTACCACTCTGTGAACTCATCCAGTGGGTCGTACGGGTTGTCGGTCGTGGTCAGTGCAACGTCGTATGCCAACATGGTCAGGCCAGCACCTCCTGGACAGAGGCCACAGAGACGCCCAACGCAGAGGCGATGTCCGCCTGGGTGTACCCGTTAGCCGCCATGGCACGTACTCGGGCACGCTTGGCCGTGCTCAGTCCCTTGTGTGTGCGTGGTTGAGCGAGCTGACGAACCCTGTCCATGTTGCTGTAGTTCATCAGATCCTCCAACATGCTATGACTGATAGCGCCAGCCTGCACGGCTTCCCACTCTTTCGCTGTGAACTCGACTAGGCTCTGTGCCTTGTTGGCCTGGAAGCGCGCCCGTGCCATAGCTAGGGCCTGGTTCTTAAGGCGCTTGTATTCATCTTTGTCCATGTCTGGATTCGCGGCCTTCTTGGCGCGAACAACAGCATTGGCATAGAGCTGGGCCTGGCGCTCTCGGGGGGCGTTTGCTATGGCCCGGGTTAGTTTTTCCTTAAGGCTTTTTACTTGAGGGGCGTACGCTTTACGAGCGGTGGGGGACCATTTGGCATTGGGCGTTTTCAGCATTTCGAGGCGCGCTCGATTTGCTAGTGCCTTCATGTTGTTGGCGTAAGCCGCATACACTCGTTCGATGGGGGCGTTCGCGGAGGACACCAGTTTGTTGGCGTCGCTTACGGTCATCATACCCGGGCGCTTTGTCAGAGCGGGGGTATCAACCCAACTAACTTCGCCGGTCTTCTTGTCGACGACCTTCTTTTTATAAGTCTGCCCCGTCTTCTCCCAAACCAGTTCGCCAGTGCGCTTGTTGATGGGGCCGCCCCGTGCAGCCTTACGCGGCGCTATGTGCGGACCACGGTGGTCGGCGGTTGACCTTGAAATGATGGTGCCAGCGCCGCCTTCAGGCTGGTACTTCTTCTTCAGCGCGGCAATACCATTATCGATGTATGACTGCTTGTAATTGAGCTTGTGCTTATGCGCGTCGATCACAGTCATACTATGCCGGACAGCCCTAGCAATCTCGTCAGGGCTGGCGCCTTTGATTGTCATGTCTGTAATCAGATTACTGATGCGCCCCATCTGATTACCGGTGTCGCCCTTGGTCATTACTTTCATGCCGGGGTAGCCGGGGTACTGACGTTTGGGGTCGAAGTTCTTCAGCCCTTTAAGCGCGGGCGAAGTACGGATGCGCCCTTGGTTGTTTGGCATAACGACGGCGGTGTCACCGTCGAAGTCCGCGCCTGACAAGCGTTCGGCGACCTTAGGATGGATGCCCACCGCGTCCTTGGACAAAACACCGATAAGCTTTCGTCCGAGCTGATAGCGGTTGTTGACAGTCAACGTCGGTATCTCGAAGATACCACCGTGCGGATAGCGGACCAGGGAGACCTTCTCGCCGTGCTTGAAGTTCGGCGCGTAGATCTCATCCGGCTTTATCTTGGGTAGTGGCAACAGTACCTGCGTTGCCTGCCTTGGAAGGCGGGCGGCTTTGAGATGCGTTGCCGCAGAATCGCAGCCGTCAGCATACGACTGAAGAAGCTTCTTGCGAACCGCAGGGTTCGTCAATGACAGGATGTCCTCGAGCTCGGCACGGCGGTTTGCTTCTGCGATACCAAGCTGCTTCTTAGCCAAAGCGGGGGACTGCTTGGACAGGAACTGCGAAGCCAGGTTACGACTCCATTGCCCCCACTGTCCTTCCTCGTTCACGATGTTGTGATACGACTGCCGCCTTTTACCATCCTTGTCGAGGTAATAGTGCGGGTGGGTCGTGGCGCCGAACGGGTTATCGGGGTCTTTTTTGAGCTCCTTGAGGGCGCCGAGCTTGTCGGTCATCCGGTTTTTGTTTGTGTTGAACCGCACGTCGACCCCTTTTGGGAGGTCGTCGCTGTACATAGCCATACCTTTGAGGTAGTGCTTATCCCCGACTTTTATCCGCACTTGGGCGTAATTGGACGCTCCGAGTGAAAGCTCGGGGACGCCGCGCCGTACCTCGATGACGCCGTCACGATCAGTCCCCCCTTCTTCCGCCCACCGTACCGACAGACGTTTTGGGTCGAGGCCTAGTGGTTTGGCGCCCATACCGAGAAAACTCCGGCCGCCGTCATAAGAGACAGGGTAGACCGTGCCGATTTTCTCAGGGTGTTTGGCCAGATCCGCATATTTCATACCAGGGGGGCACAGGCATTTGACCGAGGTCTCTTTGCCAGTACCGAGCTGTGTCGTCTTGACGTAGTACAACTCCCATCCCTGCTCTCGCAGAGACTTGACCGCCGTGTTGAGTCGATCCCGGCTGATCCCCATGTGGGCTTCAGCGCCGAGCCCTACGTCGATGGGGCCTTTCTCCTTGACGAGCTCTTTGAGCGTACTCTCGGTCGTCTTGAGGATGGCGCTCTTCGACTTCTCACTAGGATTGAGAAGTGCCTTAACCTTAGTTTCAGAGACGCCCATTTCCTTGGCGATGGCGCGGATAGATTTTCCGGCGTCCCGAGACTTGACGGCCTGTACGGCGAGTTCAGCGTTGGCTGCTTCATGGGCTATGGTCTTGTAAGTCCGAAGGTCGGCCACGGAGATGCCAATAGCCGTAGCGATCTCACGCTCAGACATCCCAGCCTTGCGCATTTCCTTGTTTGCGGCAAGAAAGTCCCGCTCTGACTGGTAGGGCTCTTTACCCGAGCCCCAGGGGTAACGGCCCGAATGCCGCTTGGTTCCGTAGTGAAACAATTCACTCATAGTGTCCGCGTAGCCTCTCGAGGTGTGCCGAGTGCTCCTCAGTGATACCCATAAGCCTTAGAATCTCTTCCACTTCCGGGCGTTCACTATGGATCTCGTCGTTTTGATAGATGCGGAGCTCTGCATCGATGTTACCAGGGTGGACCCTGTACTCGAGGCAGAAGAATGCCATGTATATGCGAAGCTGGCGCATATTGGCGGGGTGACTTCCCGTCTTCAGATCGTGAATGCGCAGCAAGCCATCTCTGAAAGAGATGGCATCGGCTGTGCCGAAAGCCAGGGGTGAGTACGCCAGGACGACCTCGGGGCGCATACGGAAACCGATGGCGTCGTTAACGTACATGTTGAATGTTTTCTTCGAGCGCGGCAGTTTGATCTTCATTTTGATCAACCGTGCGGCCAACTCGTGGAGTTCCGTGCCCCTCAGAATCGCCATACGGCTCGTATAGACGTCTTCAAGCTTCGCCGGGGAGTATTCTACCCAGGCGCCTTTTGAGGCGCTTAGAAAGGCGTGTGCGCCTTCAAGATCTGAATGATTGTTGAAGTGCATCAAGTACCTCTTCTACGTTTTCGGGGCAGACGAAGGCCGCAAAAGACCACTCGTCCATCAGGTCGACGTAATACTCCTGATTAGGCTGCCGTTTGGCTCGCCGGCTGCGCTTCAGTTCAAGCGCGGCCCAACGATCTTGCCAGATGACCAGCCGATCAGGAATCCCCTGTATCGCTGTGGGGTCCAGCTTGAGATAGAGGCAGCCCGGAAACAACCGGTCTAGTTGTTTTCTCAGGCCGCGCTCAAAATCCCGCTCCAACATCTGTTACCGAGCTTCGAGCAGACCGATAATCTTCTGCATGCCGGCTTCCACAGCAGACAGACGGTTGTCGAGAGCCTGGATTGCGTTCGGGGCCTCGACACCGGCTCGCCACAGGAGATTCTGTGCGGTGCCGGCTTCGCCCATCTTGCTGTTCCAGACAGACACAGCCGCCGCTTCACCGTTTGCGAAGTGGTCAGCGCCCTGGGTGATGAGCTGGCCCACGTTTCCGCGAGATCCCAGACTGGACGCGCACACCTCGGTTGCTGTGAGGTTTGCAATCATGTTCATTTCTTCGCGAGTGATACTCACTTCATCCTCCAGTACAGCAAGGGCCTCCCTAACGGTAAGCCAGCGATCAGGATTGAGATCTGCGTACCGGTCACGGCCGTTATTCACCAGCCCATTGCGCCCAGCCTTCACAGACCCGATTTGATACCAAGATGCTCGGTCGCGCCCCTCCGAGTCGATTGTGGCGTGTATGTGCGGTTCCATTCCGTCGCGGCTGTCGCGCTCCCAGCTAGCGCTTGCGCCCCAGGCTCGAAGATGCTTGATCAGGCTTCGGATCTGGCTGTCGGTCAAATGCCAAATCTGAAAGTCCACACACCAGCCCCCAGAGTGGACGCCAGCGGAGGCTCTGGCAAAACCATAAGCCTGGACCACCACGATAGGGATCGAGGGGTGATCAGACTTGAAGCGCCGGAGCCATAGAGTGAACCAGGGCGCCGCGAACTCGGACTCGAGGTACGCGTCGTTGCCCGCGTAATTCTTCCCGATGTACTTAAGGGCCACGGGTACTCCTTTCATAAAAAGAGAGGGCTTGGGTTGAAAAGGTGAGAGGGGCACAACCCAAAAGAGAGCATAGCTCTCTCCTCTCACTATATCGTCTGAAAAAAAGCAGCACCTTGAGTGTGGCGGCTGCGCTGGGAGGGTGCTCGGACGGCGTCTGGGGCGCCAAATCGGCCAAAACCTGAGAAAATGCTTAGAAACCTGAGAAATTCTCAGGAAACTGCCGATTTTGGGCCCAAAACGCCAAAATGTCGTCAAAAAACCAGTTTTGAGGGGGGTAAAACTCTATATATATTTTTTTTTTTTTTTTTTTTTTTTACCAGGAGTTTTAGGGGGGGTAAAACTGACAATCTGACGACAATTGTTACCAAATCGTTATAAACTGTTAACCTTCTGTTAACCTTCGACCCGCTGACGACCTCGCGAACGCCGCCTCCGAGAAGGTTTTCTTCTCCGAAACCGCCGCCCGGACCTTCAAGTCAATTGGCGCACGAGATGTCAAATAGTAGTAATACAGATCCGTGTACTCAGTGTTCAACCTGTCGATCCGACCCGCCGATTGCTCCATGATCTTGTACGAGTAGTTCATCGACCAGTACACAATCACGTTTGCCGTCGTGCAGTTCCACCCCTCAGCCCCCGCTGTGTATTGCACGAGGTACGCCCACGTCTCACTTTCCGGCAAACGATCGTGCCGCTGCCCATTCCACTCCGCAAACTCTCGCCCGTCCTCTCGCAAGATCTCCCGCAACAGGTCCAGCTCGTAGTTGTAGTTGTAGAACACGACCAATCGGTCATGCTTCGCCAGAATCGAGTCCAGCAAATTCCGTCGCGAGGGGTCTGTCGACACCAGCCTACGCATAACCTGACACAATTCACTAGCGGTCTTGATTGGTGCGTCTTCAAATGGGTTCCAACGCGTCTTCCACGCCTCTTTCAGTGCCGCACGATTGTACTCCCCCATGCAATACTCATGATGGCGCCGGGTCTCCCGCTCAAACGGGATATCCACCAGCAGCTTTTTCCGCAATGCTTCCAGACGCTTCACCCCGACATATCGGTCAACCTGCGGATAGTTCCGAAACCGCTTATAAATGACGTGCTGTGCTCTGAATTCTGTTATGTTTGCGTAGAACCCATTCGCGATGAACACCGGGGCGTAGTCCAACCATGTGTCGCCGGGCGTGGCGCTAAGCAGGATCCACTGGTTGGCCTTGGCGATCTTGTAGAACGCCTTCACCCAAGCACCAGACCCCACCAGTCGCTGCTCGTCGAATATGAAGAACGCCCCGTTCACGGTCTCGTACTTCTTGATGTTGTTCCAACTGTCAACAGTAACATCACACACCCCCTCAAACCCCTCTGAGAGGCCAAATATGGCCATCTCCCGGCTCCATTCGAGTGTGTCCCGCTTTCTGGCCGTGGTCAGTATTACGAGGCGCTTAGGATTGCGCATAGGCTCAAGTATCTCCCCAGCCTCAAAATCGATCTCCCCGCCCCCAATGGAGCAAAAGAAAAAGGCCAGAGAAGTTCTCGACTTCCCCGTCCCGACCCCACCACAAAGGATGGAGCCCGGGCGGAGAGAGCCGAGCGCTTCTACTTGAGCTCTGTATAGTTTACAGAGACCCATCTTCTTCCAGTTCTACTACCAGCGCGTCCAGAATGCCCCGGTAGCGCTGGATGTCTTCACGTGTCGGCCTCAATGACCTTACACCTTCTTTCCATGATCTCCTGTATCACCCCAAGATGTCTCGGGTATGCCGTAGGATGATCCTCCTCGAACTCACCAATCTGCTTGTCATACTCAGGCGCGCCCCCGCCGCCCAGCAGTGACTGGAGGATCCAGCCTGCATCATCGTGGTCGGTGTTTTGCTCAACCCGCCAACCAAGGCGAACATACGCTTTGAGTCGCTCCAGATCCTGACGAGCCACAGACTCTGGCGGGTGCAGTAGGAAATCGACAACGGCGTCCCATGCGTCGTTCGCACAAGCAGCGCAGCTGCAACATGTGTTGTTCATGCCTTCTCGACCCTCTTCTCGATCATGGCAATCAACCCTAGGACGTTTCCGGGATACTCGATGGGGTCGTCCTCGTCGAGGTCCTCGGTTTCCATAATCCCCCACGTCTCGTGACTGTCGAGCATTTTCTCAAGAAGCCGCCCAATGTATGTGTGGTCGCTAGCAAGGTCGATGCGGTAGCAGAGCCGAACATATGTTTGTAGGTAGTCGCCTATAGTCTTGGGTATAGCCGTTGGTCTATTCAACCAGTCATATATGCGCTTCCCCGCTTCGATTCGTGACTGAAGGCAGTACGGACACGTCACACTCATACCCGCACCTCCTCATAGTCTGCGTACTTGGATGACAGACCCTCGACGGCCGTGTAGTAGATCTCATCGAGATACGCGGTAATACCAACGTTTCCGTTGATGTCCCACACATATGGGCGCACAACCAGGTCGATGTTGAGTGGAGCCAAGCGGTCAAGCGTGGCTACGGTTCGCGCATCCAGCGCAATCTTGCGCCGCCCTTGGACCAAATACGCGATTGGATCCCGGCGGTGATCGTCGCTTGATTCGTTGTACTTGACCTTTACAATCAACTGGGCTTCGTCGGGGTCCTCCGGGTTTTGGCCCGGCTTCCATTTGACGTTCCAGCCTTCAGCAGTGAGCTGCTGCGCCAGATCATCCGGTAGACACAGTACGAAGTTGCGCTGGCCGGCGGGGTTGTACTGCCGCGCTTCTCCCGCGAAGTTCTTGAACTTGATTCGTGCGCCCTCGATGATGATCGGATCAGGGCGCTTTGGCAGGGCGTTCATTCTACACCTCTCTCTTTTGTAAACCGTTTACAACTTGCGCTCAGCGCATGCAGCGTCCATATAGCCGCGTGTCCGTTACCGTCCAGAATGCGTTGGAGATGTATGGGACCCATGTCGATCACGCGGCCAACCCCATCAACTCGTTGAGCTGCTTGTCGAAGCGCGCAGAGTGCACACTCCCCCAACCCGTGGGTTTGCCCCTTTCGACAACCTCAGCCACCAAGGCCTTGGCGCTCTCAGCGTCACCCTTCAGCAGCTTATCGGCGGCCTGATACAGGACGAATCCGGCATCGACTGCCCACATTACAACTTCGATCTCCTCGATCGGTCGCCTGTGGAACGGCCGCACCAGCGACGCCAGGCCGAGAATATCGCAGGCGACGTTTCGGAACGTCTCCAGTTCGGGGCTATTACCCCCATGCTTTGCGATATCGCGAGCCATGTAACACAACCGAACGCCGACGCGGTCGAAGTACTCCAGGCGCAGCGCAACAATGGCGCGCTGTTCCTCGCTCATGTCTGGCGCTACCGACTTCAGATAGGTGTCAGCGGCCAACGCCCTACGAACTTCGGCGAGTTTGATCCCCATCAGATCTGTTCCTTTCTGTCAACTGTGTCCGGCCCATTCTCGGGCCCTTTAGTACTCAACCCAAGCGCCACAAGCGCGTCTCGGTTGAGGTGTGCCGTCATGTTTTCGTCCACGCGGCCCATCGGCTTCGGGTCGCAACGCCAGCGTCCCATGTGGACGCCTGGAGTATTGGGCTGCTCGTTAGACTCCCACTGAACGCCATTCGAAAGTGTATGCACAAGCCGTTTGACGAGCTCCGCTACGTCTTTTTCAGAGCCGGCCGTTTCAAAGGCTTCTTCGTTAGTCTCCGGCTTCGAGGAACGCAGTCCCGTCGCCGAACTTATCGATAGTATTGCGCGCTTTGTCGGACATGGTTCTGTAATATGCATAGTCGATCGGGCCATTTAGGCCGGCCTCCTTCATTGTTTCGGCTTCTACGAAACGGTACCCCTTGGTGCCGCCTAGGGCTGAGTACTTACCATCTTTCTCGCGCCAAAGGGTTCCACCGCCCTCGGTTACCGGGATGAACGCCCCAGACCTGCCGATGTAGCGCCGATCTGGCTCCTCTTCGGTTCCAGTGTCCATCCAGATCGAGGTTGTGACCGTCTTCTTCAAGATCAGGTCCTCGAATGTTAGTGGCTCCTTGCTGAACAGCGTCTTGAAGACGTAGGGTTCAGCAAATTGAGCGCCAGTAGCGTGCCATCGGCCTTCATAATCGCGGGCGATGTACACGGCATCATTCACGAGGCAAATACGCTCGTACTTGTCTTCCACCTCGAACTCATACCCATACCGCCGCCCGAACTCGTATATGAAGTCGCGTGTCTCCTGTGAGGGTTTCGCAACCTTGATCGAGTCAGTCTTCACGTGAAGCACGTGTACGCTCCGCTCCTCGAGGGCTTTCACCAGGTCCACCATGAACAAAGCGCCGCGCTTGGCGACGATATTGTCCTTGTTGCGTGGATCCCGGAACGGGTTCTCGAAGTGCGCAGCCGTCAAACCGTACACGATGTTGATCACGATCTTGAGAGCGTACGCGAGGTCGTCGAGTTCCTCGGCCGTGCCGTCCAGGAATGGTACGAGAGCGCCGTTGAGCATCCCGCGAGCCTTCTGTAGGTCGCCGTGCTTGATCGCAAGACGGGCCTCTTTGATAGCGATGTAGTTCTTCGTGTAGGGGCCGAAGAGGTTGAGCTTCTCGATCGATGTTGGGTGCATCGATGCGACGTCGAAGACCTCCACGCCGAAATATACACCTGGATCGGCCAGCACAAGACCGCCCTCGCCGGTGGTGATGCCGCGGTACGTACTCTTGCCGAAGCTGTACTTGTAGCCGGGGAACTCCTTCGACAGGTCGGTATACACGAACTTGCTGACCGCGTCACGATCTCCCTCGAAGAGGATCTTTGCAGCGTGCTTAGCCGTCGGGTCGTTTACGGACAGCCCGGACAACGCCGCAAGGATCTTGCGCGCTTTGAAGTCGGCCGCCCTGGCGTGGAATACAGCCTTGGTCGCTTTGACATCGTTGACGCAATACGACGCCACCTTAGCCCAGAGCTCCTCCGGAACAGGCTCGTCCCAGGGCAGCCCCAGCTCGAGGTGATGGATCCCAAGATCCAACTCGAACCGTTTGAGGGTCTGCTTAACTGAAGAGAAGTCGTAAATATCGCTGTACGACAGGTTGTAGGCTTCTCGAAAGTATCCGCTACGCTCATTTGAAACAATACGCTGAGACAATCGATACAGTCGCTCGTTGTCGTAGCCGAGATACCGAGCGTATAGAACGTGGTTGTCATACTTCCGGTTATTGAACCCGACCAGTTTCATGCGAAGCAACGGCTCGATTTCCTGCGGCGTGGGATTGATCATCTGCACTGTCTGGTCCGAGTCTTCCCGTTCCCAGCACACGATGAAGAGGTTGGGGAACACCTCGACGTCGAAGAAGACGATTGGGTCTGCGCCGTCAGTATTTGGCTGCTCTTCGTGCTCCGACTTGTACGGGAACGACATCGCCCGAGTCATACAGTCGTGCGCATGGTTCGTTGACGAAGCCGCAAAGGATATGACAGCAGGCTCAAGGTCGCTAAGGTCGTACTCGACACCCGAGCTCCGCGCCGTCGTCAACACCTTTTCGATGAAGTCGATGGTCGGCTTTGTGTTCGCATGCACCTCTCGTCGGAGGGCCTTCTCGATGGTCGAGCGCAGTGTCTTTTCAGAATGCGCCACCTCTGTACGTATCACACGCTGTTTCCTTTCTGGCAGTCCGCTACTGATTGGCGCAATCGGTAGGCCGTTCGAGAATGTAAAGCGCCTGCGAAGAGACGCTTTACCGGTGAAGACCTTGACCTCAATGCCGGGCGCATAGTCGCGACTCAGCTTGCTGACGTCGCCGTGGTAAATATAGTGGAGATGAACCCCGTTACCGCCCTGAGAGAACTCGGCGTAGGTTGCTGGCCACTCAGCAGCCGCTTCGAGGTTCAGATCACGATTCTTCTCGCCGGTCTCATCACGAAGATCGAAGTCGATGACGATATGGTTGTCGGCGGGTATGAGGTAATGCAGTTGCCGCTCGTCCAGGTCGACGAGCTTGGTCGCCACCTCGTCCCATCTCTGAGCGGGGGTTCCAGCGCTGCTAGCATACTGCGCCGGCGCCAAACCACAAATATCGCTTAGTCCCGATTTACGAGAATCCAACACGAGCCTGGATCGGGAAGCCACGTTGGGCTTAGCTCGTTCGAGTTTTTCCAGCTTAAAGTCCAGGTATATGTTTCGCCTATGGTCTCCGTGCTCCCCCCCTCGCTCTCTGTAATCATTGAAGTACTCCTTGAGTTCCTCTTGGAAACGATACCGTGGTGTCTTGAACTGTAGCCCGGTTTCATCTACGTACTCTTTATACCAGTCATAGGCCTGTTTGAGGGTGACGCCGTCCCCGGCTGCGATGAACTGGTCGGAATATGACCTGACGAAGTCGAAGAACGGGTCTGTCTGCTCAATCATAGCCATGGGGACGTACTCGGAGTAGTAGTCCTTGCCTAGATGCCGGTAGACCTCGAGGCAATGAGCAGCGACAGCGCCCAGCTCGAACGGTAGACGCGCCACAGCCTGGTGGTACTCAGCCACGGAGAGCCGCCGGCCAGTCGGATGGACGTCGATCAACCGCCTGATGATGCCCGACTTGGCGTCTGTGATCTTCACAGGACGGTTTGTCCCCATGAACAGGAACGCGCGAAGCCGAATATCACGAGGCGCTTTGTATTTCTCGTTGAGCGACATTACGTCGTGCCCAACGATCGAGTTCAGTTTGGTGTTGTCTTCAATGCGAGAGAGATCCCCGTCGTGCTGGATACCAACGAGAGGGTTGTTCTTGAACACCTCGGCTGCGAATGCATTGCCGTTCGCCCCGAGCGCCTTGGCCTCAAAGGTCGTCGTGTACCCCTCGAACAACTGCTCGATGAGCCCTATGATAGTTGACTTCCCCGTCCCGGCCTGCCCGTAGAACACAAGGAACTTCTGAATATCCCGGGCCTCACCGGCTAGAATTGCGCCGATCGCCCATTCAAACTTCTCGCGCTCCTCCGGCAAATATAGCTTTTGGACCAGTGTGTCGTAGCTCGGCGTCTCACCGGGTTCGACGGAGTATGGGAGCGCCCGCGTCGCGAACTTAGAACGCTCCCTCTTGTCCGACGCCCACGTGAGCTCCCCGTCCAGGTCGTGGAAGTTGTCAGGCAGGCTTGACAGATATCGCCGCCAACCGCTCCACGTCTGGGACAAGAAGTTCTGTAGGGAGTGTACAGTGACCGGCACGTCCTCGGGGAGGTCGAGACTGTCGCGGTACGCCCACAGCTCCTGGTCGATGAGTTCTCGTGCGCGATACTCATCCGTGGACCAAAAACCCGTGTCGGGGTCCCAGATCGCAAAGAATTCTTTTCCGCGGACCATGAGATCCTGGCTTGGAAGAACAGAGAATGACGGGAAGATTTCGACAACGGTTTGTCGTTCTCCTCCGACATTCTTCTGTTTCTCCCGGTGGCAGACCTTGAAGAAGTCCATGGTTCCTCCCTAAATCAGGTCTGTCCTATTGAGAATATAACCGCCGAGCTGATCCCAGAGAGACCCTTCGGCAGTTCTGATAAAGAATGACGACCGCCCGTTGATGGCGTCCAGAAGTCGCTTGTGCGCCAGACGTTCCACCTCGGGCCAGTCCTCGTCTGAGAATGCAGCCAGTCCGACATTGTCGAGGAACTCCCAGAACCAGCCAGCAAGTGTCTGTTCGGCGTCGGTACCAGACGCCCAGAACTCAGCTTGCTCGGCCAGCTCCAGGAGAACCTCCAGCCATGTTGGCTCTCGCCAATGCGCCACAACGCCGCGCTCCTCGGCTGCGCGGTAACGAATCTCCTCGACAGCGTCCCGTCGATTTTCGTCGTCTTCGCATCCTGGAACAAACGGCGTTCGCGCCAACAGCGAGACCAAGCAGAACCGGCTGTGCTGTGGGTTGGTGTCTTTGGGATCGGCTACCTTGGCGTAGAGCCAGTCGAAATATGCGCGATCCCCAAGCCGCCTCACTCGCCCAGGACGTACTCCTTATAGGAGTAGGGCACCGCCTGAACCTCGTAGTCGACGCCTACATCCAGATTCCGGATGTAGAGGTAGTCGTCCGGGTCCATCGACCGATAACCGGTCCCAATGAGCGAGTCAGCTTCCGGAACAAGGTCTTCGGAGACGGTCGCGATGGTTTTGTCGAGAGTGTAATAGAGAAGGGTTTCAGTCTCCGGCTGGGGATTGTCAATGAATTCCCTCTCGGAGATTTTGAACACGCCTCGTCCGGTAGGAGATACGGTAACATCAACCGTCTCCTCAGCCGTGTCGTAGCTTTTCCGGGCCTCGGCTTCCTCCAGTGTTTCCGCCACGTCCTTCACCTCCTCCCTTTGAGGCTCCCCATCAACGGGGGCAGTCGAAGCTTCCTCCCGGAGCTCCTTGTAGCGGCGCTTGAACGCGGCGACCTCTTCGGCCACGCGTGTTTCCACAGCGTCATCATCATTATGCATACGGGTGATAACGCCAATGACAGCGCCAATAGCCGCACCCGCCGCGAAGGCCAGAATATGAGTCAACACAGGGTTTCTCCCTATAGTCAATGATTACAGTGCAGGGATGAGGTCATAGACGACCCCGTCAACGTTGAAGTCCAGCACGACGCGATCGTCGTCGCCGGCCAAATATGCGCGAGCCGACGGTGTTTCGCCGTCGAACACGCCAAAGTCGATGACGCCGTCGCCGGGGGTGCGGCCGAGCTTTTCAGCCAGCGCCTTCATCTGCGACGTCTCATAGTTCTTTATCCAGCCGACGAGCGCGGCTTCAGGGGACATGGGCAATCCCAGAGCTTTGTAGACGTCATTCAGGAACACGACGCCGCGCGCATCAAGCTCGCGGTTGAAATGGTTCTCAAGCGACCGGAGGGTGAGGTACTGAATCTCACGGTTTGGGCTCCACTCGAGAGCGCTCTCGTCCCAGATCCGAGAATATGGCGAGGCGGCCATCCACTCGCCGGACGACGGCACGAGATGGTACGTAACCCGGGTCTCCTTCGTACCATCCTCATGCTTGAGCTTTGTTTTGCGCCCGACGACTTCGTGCGCGAATTCGTAGTCAGCGTCATCGCCCAACTTCTCGCGTACCCGCTGGCGGTACCGATCGAGAGCTGCCTGAGCTGTCGCAGCCGCAGAAGTGACCGCCGCAAGCCTCCCTCGTAGGACGCCGGTGCCGGCCAGGATCGACACGACGGACGCGGCGCCAACGGCGACCGAAGGACCATAGATCTGCGTGAAGGACCAAACGCCTTTACCGACGACCTGTGCGTAGTCTCGGACCCTGTCTTCGCGGCCGTACTCAGGCGACCCTTCGGCCTTCTTGATGGTCTCCAGATCGTGGAGGATTTCGGCTTTGGCGGCGTTATGCCAGCGCACACCTCGGCGAACAGCCACAACCGCGGCTCCGATGAGCCCCACAACCCCAGCTCCGATGAGGAGCTCCGGGCTGCGGAATTTGACTTTCTGAACGAGATTGCTGCCGAATCGGGCAGCGGAAGAGAATATACTCATGAGTTGTTACTTTCGTGAATGTACCAGTTCATTTGTTTGAGGGCTGGCGACATCCAGAACCCTCGGTGATAGCTAACGTCAAACCCCTGAAGTACGCGGAACGCGCTAAGTACTGTCCCACCGGCGAAGCCCCACTCGTCCCACGTGGTTTTGCGCGGCCTGAGGAGACCGTCGCCCCGGAACACATCTAGGATGACGCCCCCGCCTCGTACGGTGAGATCCCTTTGTCCGGAGAGCCTCGCATCAAGGAAATCCTGTATCACGCCCTCCAGGCGGACGGACGCCATCAGGGCCGCGGTCTTGTCACTCATTGCTGTTCCTTCCACACAGTAATTACGGTCATAGCCGGCAGATCCGTAACCTGCACTGCGCCTCCGCGGATAACAGTCTCACGACCCGCAGAGTAATTTCGCACAACAGCCACCGTTTCGCCTATGGTGGGAATCTTGAAATCTTTATCGCGTGTGTTCATCAGTCCGCCCAAGGCCAGATGCTCTGCGTCGGCTGCGCATAGCTCTCTCTGCTTCGGTGGCACGTAACGACCCATTTCTCGCCGCCGCGACCTACCTCGCCTCGGGTGGTGAAATACCCCACACGCGCCAGGCTGCCCGTAAGCCGAACAATGTCGCGCCATACGTCGGTCGCTATGGGCGCCGGGACATACTGAGTGGCCGTGCTGGTCGCCACGCCATATGGCTCGAGCCATACGACAATCCCGTCCGCCTCCAAAACCACGGCTCGATCGTACAGCTCGAGCAGTTTTTCAAGTGCTGCCAATGCCTTGCGCTGCGTGTCGACAACGTCGGTTTGCCAGGTGGTCATAGTGTTGGTCTTTTCTGGAATATATTTCTGTGTGGGGATTAGTTCTTTGGGGTGAGGGCCCAGTCACGGCGGAACCGCTTGTCAATCCAGTGATAGCCGTGGTCCGGGAGGTGGCAATCGTAGTAGCCGAAGTCCACTACGGTCTGCATGAGCTCGTCCCAGTCGGCGCCGAAGTGTTCCGCGTCAAACTGCTTGTAATCAGTCGCCCCTTCGCCGGTGACTCGCAAAATGCAATCATCGCCTTCGACGCACAGATTCGAGTCCGGGTAGCGCTCAATAATCGCCGCCAGAACTTTGTTTCGCTGCCGGCTTATGTAGATCTCTTCCATCTGATTGGTTGTCATCTACGGTGCTCCTTCTTCGTGGTGCTTTTTGATTCGAATGATGATGTCGTCTCTCGACTCAATCGTCGTGATGGCATCCGCCCAGACCATCTCCAGACGGTGTTTTGCATACTCTCGGTCCGCTTCGATCATTCCCAGGGCGTCGTAGGGCTCGTAGGTGTGGGGGCGCTTAGTCAATGTACTCGACCTCTCCAGCGGCGGAGTAGTCTAGTTTGATTACGAAGACCTCTCCGTCGTCGCGATGGACAACCCGCGTCCATTCGGTCGCCCCAGTGACGACATTGAGCGCACTCAGCGCGAAGGCCAAGTCACGCCAGTTGTCGGGGACGACTTTGTTGGGGACGGGGGCTGCGCCGTCACGAGTTCTAATATCGAGGCGGACATAGCCACTCTTGTAAAGGACGGGTTCGTGCGTTGTCTCCAGAACACGGTAGATCCCCGTGCGGATCATGTCGTATATGTCACCAGCGTCCAGGGTGCGGAATCGTGGCTCTTTCATGTTTTACCTCCTAGGGTCGATTGTTATAGGCCTGGGCAAGTCAAGAATATAACCCGCTCGGGTGCGCCGGATAGCCGCCCCACCAAGCCTTTCCCAGCCCCAGTCATTGTCGGGATGGTCGGTCGAAATTCCAGCCAGGTCGTAGAAGTCGGCGACGGTTGCTACGCCGTACGCGTCAATCAGATCCATGAGCCGCTCGAGGACCAGGTCTGCTTCAGCACGGTCGTCGAAGACAACAGCATCGAAGTTGTGTTGCGACTTGACGCGGGGCGACAGCTCGCGTCGGGGATCGCGCGTCGAACCGTCTGTTCGGGGTCTAGAATATGCGCCGTAGTCGGTTCGTCCGTACGACGTACCACGACCAACGGGATAGCCGCGTCCGTCGCCGTACAATGCTCGATTGAACATCGCGGCGGCTGCGTCTTTAACCATCGGGACAATGACATCATAGACGGCGTACTCGAATAGTGCCCTGCCCGTCTCGGCAACTAGAGCGCTTCGCAGCCGGCTGCCACGCTTTTCCGCGAGACGAGCTTGAGCGACGGGCTGGACCTGTCTGGGTTGTTTACTGTTGCGGGAATTGGGCTGCGGCATTTCAGTAAGCGCCACGGTAGAGCCTCCATTCAAAGTCTTCTTCTCGGCCGTTGAAATATACAGTCACGCACTCGTCGGGCTGCTTAGCGTGGATGTCTTCGCACCAGCGACCCAGGGCTTTTGCCACGCGTCGAAACGCTCGCGTACTCATCAGTCACCGAGAATCAGCACGGCGAACCACACCAACATCCCAAGGGCGCATACGCCGAAAGCGCAGAGGAAATTGTAGATACCCATAATCAACCTTTCTGTCAAAACGAAAACCCTACCACTAGGGTAGGGCGAGAGAGGGGTCAGCGGAAGATCTTCGGTACGAAGCTGAAGGCCTTCGACAACTGCGGAGCGACATGCTCGGCAGTCACGATGACGACAACGGTCGCAAACGAGGCGACGGCGCCGAGGATCGCGTCCTTGGACAACGGCCGCTTTGAAGGGGCGATACGCTCCTTGGTTGCCGCCAACCTGTCAAGGTCGGCGATCATCTCGTGGTACGCCTCGTAGTGGAGGTCGTCAGCGCGCATGCTACGCATATGCGCTTCGATGAGGTCGTCGATGGTTACAGCGTCGGTTGAGGTTTCCATTGTCATTCCTTTCTGTCACTATAGGGCCTGGTTATTTCCCGCGCGACAACCAGATAAGCCCCGCCATAGAAAGCAGTATGAAAATAATCAGAGCGAATTCCAGCACCGGATCGCTCTCGACTTTCGGCGCGTCATGCCCGAGCAGAAAAAATAGTATTAGAATATCCACATGTTGCCTTCGGTCCGCATAAAACCTAGTCGTATAGAATGCAGCCAAGCTCGACCGCTACACAGAGCGCAAGTGCTATGATAAGAACGATCTCAAGCGGTGTCATTTTCAGCCCCCTTTGCCGTAAACGAAAACCCTACCACTAGGGTAGGGCGAGAGAGGGGTCAGCGAGAGTGTTTCTTGAACATCTTCCTAACGCCAAGTTCGGTGGCCCAGCTGGTCGCGTATGCAACAGCCGCGACGGTCAACACAGCCCAGACGGGGAGCTCTGCGTAGTCAGAGCCTTTAGGCTTCAGCAGATTTGCTCCGGCGTGGGCTGCGGTGGCCGCAGCGGCAGCCGCAACGGTGGCACAGGCAACGTTTTCGGCGAGAGAACGCTCAAGATAAGCTTCAATCATTTCGATTCCTTTCTGTCATTATAAGGCCCGTTAAAATCAAGCGCTCTGTTTAGCGGCCTCCTCCATGACCCCTGCGGGAAGCAGGCCCTCAGTAAAGCGGTCAATCTCCTCCGGGTGCGCAAGGAGGTCGGCCAGCACTACGTCGAGCGCCCCGCTATACACGAAGTCATCGGCGATCTCCTTGGTCTTGATGAACCGCTTGCCCTGGCGTTCACCGACAGCGCGATGCAGGATTCGACCGACCATCTCGAGTATGTCGGAGAGGTCGTCTTCGGTGGCGGCCTTCGCTACCTGCTCGAGGTCCTTCGTCAGCTGCCCACCGGTCTCCTTGACCCAGGTCAGGGCTTCGGACTTGGTGAGGTGGAAGTAATATGTCCTGGTTTCGGGCCCGTCGAAACCGTCGATAGTCACGTCTTTCTTGATCATGCGGTCTCCTATGCGTTCGCGTTGAAAAAAAATAAGCACCATTCTGGCGTGCTTGGCGGTTAGTAAAACCCTACCACTAGGGTAGGGCGGTAGAGAGGGGTCAGAGAAGAGCCTCAGCGACCTCGTCCCGGATACGGCCGATGCGTCGACGCAGTCGGGCGGCTTCGCCAGATGCCCGAACTACAAGCAGCTCATTGAACGCATTGAGCAAGTCCAAGTGAGCGTACATGTAGCGGTTCGGGGCCAATCTTTCGATGCCGTCGAGCGTGCTGTCGATGAAGTCGATAGTCCGGAAGGTCAAGTGAGTTTCAACCATTTTGGTTCCTTTCTGTCACTATAGCCTGTGAAAATAAAACCCTACCACTAGGGTAGGGCGGTAGAGAGGGGTCAGAAGGTCATTCCGCAACGTCTCCTTCGATCGTGAGCGTCTCCGCGTCGCCGTCAGTCAGCTCAGCGCGGTCAGCGACTCGTGCCGCGATTACCTGGCAGGCAATTGCGATGGTCGAGCCAACAACCACGCCGGTGATGATCGGGTGGGCGGAAACCCATTCACGGATCTTGGTAAGGGCGTTGGGGGTCTTTTCTTCAGACATGGTGGTTCCTTTCTGTCATTATAACCACTGTAAATATGTCTCAGACGCCGTAGACAAGCGGTCTAAGTGCCTTGATCCGGGCCCACATGTGGCGGGTAAGCACCTCTGCATATTCGCGAGACGCGGCGGGATACGACGGCAACAAGGCTCGCATCTCTGCGTGGTGTTTTTCGGCTCGTTTGAGCTTATCGCAAAGATCGGGGGCGACACGCGCTGTCCACCACCCGGCCCCGTGAACTCTTTTGATTGACGGCTTTGCGTAAAGCGCATGCTCTATGCAAAGCAGAAAATATGCAGCGCATGATTCGCGGTCGTTAAACTCGGCTGCTGCGTCAGTAGAGTCGATCATAGGTGTGCGTCGGGCCTTTCTCATAGTCGAGGACGATGTAGGGGCGCCCGTCACCCGTAAGGTCGGCGCTGAAGGACGGCTCAATCAGATGGTCGCTGTTCCACCCGACATCGTCGCCGTATCGGGTGCGCTCAAGGCCAAGCTGATCGTACAGGTCGTTGATGCTTGCGTACAGGGAGTTGTTGATCTGCGCGTTGAGCGTGTTGACAGCGGCCCTGATATCCTCCATCGACGCAATGAAATACCGCCCGGAATATGCCTCGAAACAGAGCTGCGTGCCCTCAGCGAGGTCATCGGCAACGGGCGGCGCGATCTGTGTTTCGGCAACGGGGCGTGTCGCGGCGTTCTGAATCTCTTCTCGCTGCGGGGGCGTTACGACCTCCCTCACCGCGTCTTTGAGTCGCTCGAGTTGCGACTCAGCAACAGCTGTTGCGGCTGCTACGGAAGCGACTCTACGCCCCAGGACGCCGTGCAGCCCGACGATCGAAGCGCCTGTGACAGCTGCGACGGACAGGGCTGGAATATAGCACCGCCATGTGAGCCGGGCCTTTTCTTTGAAGCTGTTGCCGGAGGCGTCGTTTGCCGCAAGGATTGTCTGCGCTTTCATAGCGCCCGTCGCGGCGAAGAAGCCGGTAAGCCCGACGCCCACGAGGGCCGCCCCGGTCAAGGCGTATGGGGTCGCGTTGCGGATCAACCGCGCCCAGTCGATATTCATTCAGGAAACCTTTCGTCGAGCCAATTTAGGATCTTGGTACGATCTTCGTGATTTTCGTTCTTGGCGGCCCAGCCCGCGAATACGCTATCGCCTCCGACGAGCGTTTCGAGTCGACCGAAGTCTTCATAGTCTTTGGCCAAGCGCTGGTGGATAAACTCGTCGCTGCAACCGCGGGCCTTTAGGCGGCTTATAACTACGGTGTCGCGAGCATAGAGCAGCAGGGGTGGGCCGTAGAGTTGCATGGCGGTCCGTGCTGAGACGGGGTCTCCGATAATCACGTATCGTTTATTCGGTTCGAATACGAGGTCTTCTTTCAGAAATGCATACCACCAGGCGGCATCGTGCGTCGCGTACTCTCGAACGAATTCCAAAACGTCGTTGGCGCGGAGGGCCGCAAACTCCGTGTGCGAGATCCAGGCTTTATACTCGTCTGTTTCCCCGGTTCGGGGTGGGCGCGTGGTGATGCTACGTATCCAGGTCCAGCCCTTGCGCTCGAGACTGCGCGCAAGAGAGGTCTTGCCTGTGCATGTACCGCCTATGAGGTAGAGCACGCTATTTATCATTACGTCACCTTTCTGGTAGGGTTTGACTCAGAGGACCTTGAGAGTCACCTTGTCACCGGTGTTCGCCGGCTTGTCGAGGGACAGCTGTGCGTCCACTCCACCAAGCTTAACGGTGCCGTTGACGTCGCCGTCTTTTGCTTTGTAGTCGGCCTTGGACAGCCCGAGCAGGACACCGAGGAAGGTGCAGATGGCGGTAACAGTCATAGCCACCTCGCCGCTGAAACCCCAGTGCCAGACAGCGTCAAGGGCACTGTAGAGGGTTGCAGCAGCCGGGAGGCCGATGAGAGTGCACCACTTGAGGCCGTCATAGACGCCCGACGGGAGCCATGCTTTGGGCTGCTCTCGGGCGGCTTCGACCGCTGCGGCGAGCTGTTCGTCCCAGCCATGCTTCGGTTCTGTCATGCGATTCCTTTCATTAGAAAACGAAAACCCTACCACTAGGGTAGGGCGAGAGATATTACGAGCGAAGCGTATCCCAAACGAGACCCGCCGTGCATATGGCACCTATAGTACCAAACACCACCGTGAACCAGTCGCCCGCCACCGAAGCGGCGACGAGAAGGTACACGAGGATACCGATAACCAGGCCCATAAATACGGCGATGAAGATCTTCAGGGGACCGATACACATGGCTCATTCCTTTCTGTCGTTATAACCAAGGAAAATATAGCTCACATTTTGTAAAGCGCCCCTGAAAGCAGCAGACCCATACCCGCGCTTATAGTGAATAGGTAAAACGCCTTGCCCCAGGTGTCCACGTTTTTTCGTCCTTTCTGTCAAAAGGAAAATCCTAGCACTTGGCTAGGATGAGAAGGGGGTCAGTGATTACGCATCTCCCTCCAAGCGCGTGCAGGCCACATGTGTGTAGCCATGCGAACACTCAGGCAGAACCAGCCGAGTCCGATCGCCCACGAGAGAGGCGACAGGATGGCGAAGCAGCCGAGCGCCCACAGGGCGAACAGGATGGCCAGAACGATGCGGAAGGGGTTCTTTGTAAACATTTTTCATTTCCTTTCTGTCACTATAGCCTGTGAAAATAAAACCCTACCACTAGGGTAGGGCG